>JAAROH010007697.1_pt1 | contig 51025 bp, 51 predicted proteins | sample 7248631 | NCBI WGS metagenome assembly JAAROH01 (sample SAMN09772309, study PRJNA484901) | compost metagenome | isolation source: Vermicomposting unit | place: India | reverse complement strand
AAAAATAAATGTTGGAGTACATTTTTTTATGCACCCCAACATTTATTATAGATCCATAAAAAAGAAGTTTAGACATATAGTCTAAACTTCTTTTTTTCTGGTGCCGAAGGCGGGAGTCGAACCCGCACGGGGTTTGAGCCCCACTGGATTTTGAGTCCAGCGCGTCTGCCAGTTCCACCACTTCGGCTCATTTGTTACGAATTAAATGATACCATAAAACAAAAAAATAATCAAGCATTTATTTTCATTTATTTACTGGTTTTTGTATTTAGGGTATACTTAATTTATAATGATATATTGATAGGGAGTGAAATGTGTTGACTAAAGAAAAAAAAGAAACCCTGATGATCATAGACGGCAGTAGCCTAATACATAGAGCATTCTACGCTTTACCTTTACTTTCAACAAAGGATGGCATATATACAAATGGCGCTTATGGATTTCTAACAATGCTACATAAGCTTAAAGAAGATTATCCCATGGATTATATTTGTGTGGTTTTTGATAAAAAGGGTCCTACCTTTAGACATGAAGCCTTTGAACAGTATAAAGCAAACAGGCTTGCTACTCCTGATGAGCTAGCTCAACAATTTCCAATTATCAAAGAGATACTCAATGCAATGAATATCGTTCAGCTGGAAATAGATGGCTACGAGGCAGACGATATTGCTGGCACCTTATCTAAACTAGGGGAAGAAAACAACTTAAAGGTAATCCTAGTAACAGGGGATAGGGATTATTTGCAGCTAGCTTCTAATATGACCACAGTTCTGTTGACCAAGAAGGGTATAACTGAGCTGATAGAATATGATGAAAACAAGTTCATTGAAGAATATGGAATAACTCCAAAACAGTTTATTGACCTTAAAGGATTGATGGGAGACAAATCAGACAATATTCCAGGAGTTCCTGGAATAGGAGAAAAAACAGGTATTAAGCTGTTAAAGGAGTTTGGCAGCATAGAAAATATCTATGAAAGCATAGACAAGATAAAGGGGAAATTAAGAGACAATTTGATTGAAAATAAGACTTCTGCATTCCTTAGCAAAAAGCTAGCGGAAATCATTAGAACTGTGCCTTTACAGCTTTCATTAGAGGATTTAACATTAAAAGAACCCGATTTGGAAAAGCTAAAAGAGCTATATACCAGATTTGAATTTAACAGCCTACTTTCTAAGCTATCAAATGATGGAATGCAAAAGGAAAGTCCATCTGAATACCAAGTGGATTATAAAATAGTAGAAAATGATGATTATGAACCCGTACTTGAAGAGATAAATGCTTCAAAGTACATGTATTTTAAGTTTTTGTTTGAAGAGGAGCATTATATTAACAGCCCTATTCTTGGGATAGGGATTAAGGCTGGAGAAAAAACTTCCTATTATATAGATTTTAATAAAAACAGCGTAGAGAAATTTACCCAAACCTTTAAGCAGTATTTTGAGTCAGAAGAAATTGAAAAACTTGGACACATGATTAAAATGGACATATATGCCCTATTAAAACTAGGCATAAACATAGATAACATTGTATTTGACAGCATGATAGGTAAGTATTTGCTCAATCCAGCACAAGCAAGCTACAGCATTGATGAATTAGCTAAAGAATATCTGAATATAAATGTTATAAATGTAGAAGAGCTGTTGGGAAAAGGCAAAAACAAAAAATCCTTTAAAGATCTAGACCTTCAAAAAAGAGCTGAATATATTTCTATTGTTTTAGATGTAATATCTAAAATAAAGGATCCAATTGCTGAGGCCATATCCCAGCTTAATATGAAAAAGCTATATTATGAAGTAGAGTTGCCCTTAGCTAAAGTGTTAGCCCATATGGAGTATTATGGATTTAAAGTGGATATAGATGTATTAAACCAGCTTGGAGATAGCTATAACCAAGAGATTGAACAATTAACTAATGAAATATACGAACTAGCTGGCCAGGAGTTTAACATCAGCTCACCAAAACAATTGGGATTCATACTGTTTGAGAAGCTAAACCTACCAGTAATCAAAAAAACTAAAACAGGATATTCAACAGACGCTGAAGTATTAGAAAAGCTAAAAGGCTTACATGAAATAGTAGAAAAAATACTGAGGTATAGGCAACTAGTCAAACTCAAATCAACATATATTGATGGATTGTTAAATGTTGTAGATAAAGAAACTAGCAAGGTATACTCTACATTCAATCAGACAGTAACCAACACAGGTAGGATCAGCAGTCAAGATCCTAATTTACAAAATATACCTGTAAAAACTGAAGAAGGAAAGGAAATAAGGAAGGCCTTTGTGCCACAAAATGATGAATACGTTCTTGTGGATGCAGATTATTCCCAGATTGAACTTAGGGTATTAGCCCATATATCTCAGGATCCAAAGCTAATAGAAGCCTTTTATAACGATGAGGATGTTCATACAAAAACTGCTTCGCAAGTTTTCAATATACCTAAAGAAGAAGTAACACCCCTTATGAGAAGCAGAGCTAAGGCTGTAAACTTTGGTATTATCTATGGAATTAGTGACTACGGCCTTTCAAGGGATTTAAACATACCTAGAAAAGAAGCAAAAAGGTATATTGATAGCTATTTAAACAATTACGATAAGGTAAAAAGCTATATGGATAATATAGTAGCTATAGGTAAGGAATTAGGATATGTGGAAACCATACTTAATAGAAGAAGGTACATTCCAGAACTAAAATCCAGAAACTTCAATGTGCGTTCCTTTGGAGAGAGAATAGCCATGAACACCCCTATCCAGGGCAGTGCTGCTGATATTATAAAGGTTGCAATGGTTAAGGTGTTTGATGAGCTTAATAGGAGGAAGTTAAAATCAAGGCTCATACTCCAGGTCCACGACGAGCTTATAATAGAAACCCATAAAGAGGAGTTGGATCAGGTAAAGGATATAGTTAAGGATATTATGGAAAACTGCATAAAGCTGGATGTTCCATTGAAGGTAGACTTAAAAGTAGGTGACAGCTGGTATGAAGCAAAATAGTTCGAGAATAATTGGAATCACTGGAGGCATTGCCACAGGTAAGTCCACTGTATCTAATATAGTTAAAAAACTGGGATATAAGGTAATAGATGCAGATATCATAGCTAGAGAAGTAGTTCAAAAAGGGAAACCTGCCTATGAGGAAATAATAAAATGTTTCGGCGATACAATTATAGATGAATTTGGAAACATAAATAGAAAAAAGTTAGGCAACATTATTTTTGAAGATGAGAAAAAGAGAGAAAAGCTAAATAGCATTACTCATCCCCATATAATGGAAGCAATTAAACAATCCATCGAAGAGAATAAAGATGAGAAAGTTATATTTTTAGACATACCCTTATTAATAGAAACTATGGATAAGCTAAAGGATTACAACATTAAGTTAGATGAAATCTGGTTAGTATATGTTGATGAAGAAAGCCAAATCCATAGGCTAATGGAGAGGGATAATATAAAAAGAAGGGAAGCATTAAACAGGATTCAAGCACAGATGCCAATGGAATTGAAGAAGAAATATGCAACTGTAGTAATAGACAATAGGGGAAGTATTGAAGAGCTACAAGAGCAGGTTAAAGATTTAATAGATAGAACAATAAATAATCTGGAGGGCTAAAATTGTTGTTTAATTTCAGCAAAGGCATTCGCAGAATGGTCATTGTTATTTTGTTATCTGGACTTATACTAGTGGCAGCCTATATATATTTTTTTATAAACTATCCACTAGGCCATCAAAATCTAATAAAAAAGTATTCGGAAAAATACGGTGTTGATCCTTATCTAGTTGCTGCTATCATCAATGTTGAGAGCAGGTATGATGAAAACGCAGTATCTAGAAAAGAAGCTAGGGGCCTCATGCAGATATCTCCAGTAACAGGATATTGGGCTGCAAAAGAATTGGGCATAGAGGATTTCAATTTAGACATGTTATATGATCCAGAAATAAATATAATGATAGGCACCTGGTATCTAGATGTTCTATCACAGGAATTTGGTGGAAATCTTCAGCTGATTTTAGCCGCTTATAACGCTGGAAGTGGAAATGTGCATAATTGGTTAAACGATAAGCGCTACTCAAAAGATGGCAAGTCCTTGTCACAGATACCTTTTCAAGAGACTAGAGAATATGTGGATAGGGTTCAAGATAATATAAAAATATACCAAACGCTTTATACGGATAAATTTCACAATATCTCAGATGGCGATGATAATTATCTTGTCCTGTTATTTATAAACAATCTGAGAAGAGTGATAAGGAATTTTGCAATTTACAAGTAGTGGGGGGAGAGGTTTTGAAATACAAAAGAACAACAGTTGTAGTACTGTTTTTAATTCTAATCTTGTTAACTAGCTGTAATATAGTAGAAAATATCAGTCAAACTGAAGATGATTCTTTAGAGGAATCCTTTGATTCTTATGAATTTGAACCTGAATATGGTGGCCATATTATTTTGCCTATAACTAAAATCAATAGCTTAAATCCTTTAACTGTTAACAACGAAAGCTATTTTTACTTTAGCAAGTTGATATTTGAAAGCCTGTTTGATTTTGATAAAAACTTTAATGTTATAAAAGAGTTAGCTGAGGATTACACCTTTAAAAGTGATAATGTAGTTAGCATCAGACTAAAAGATAATGTCTACTGGCATGATGGAGAAAAATTAAGAGCTGAGGATGTAGCCTTTACAATCAATACCATTAAATATGCTAACAATGAAACAGCTTACAAAAAAATGTGGAAGGAATTTGTTGGAGACTATAGCTACTCAAATCTAAATAGGATAGTAGATGCAAAGGTAATTGATGATCTCACCATTGAAATATGGTTTGACAATGGGGTAGGGAACAAATTAGAGATTCTAACATTTCCTATAATACCACGGCATAAGTTTGTAGACGGGGCAGAAAATGTACAAGCTTATCAAAAAGCTTTAAATGAGGAAAATTACATTCCAGTAGGCACTGGTCCATATAAATTTGTAAGCTTCCAAAAATCAAAATCTATTGAATTGGTATACAATGAAGACTACAGAAAGGGTAGACCCTACATAGAAAAGATAACAGGTAAGATATTAAGAGACAAGGACTTAGTATTAACAGCCTTTGAAGCTGGACAAGTAGATATAGCATTATCAACTGGATTTGATTGGGATAAGTTCAATGAGAATACTAGTGTAAGAATTATAGAGTTTATATCCCAAGGATGTGAATTTTTAGGATTTAATTTTAGAAAGGAATTTTTCAATAAATACGGAGCTGAACTGAGAAAAGCTATTGCTTATGGAATAGACAGGCAGGCCATTATTGAGAGTGTTTTTTTTGGCCATGCTACCCAATCAGATCTACCTATTCATCCTGATTCGTGGGTCTTATCTGGTAGTTCCAATATATACGGCTTCAATATGGACAAGGCAAGGCAGGAATTGGAAAAACTGGGCTGGGAAGATAGAGATTTAGATGGCTACTATGAAGATGAAGATGGGAAGGATATTACATTAAAGCTTATCACTAATTCCTATAACCCCTTGAGGCAGAAAACAGCAGATCTTATTGTGGAAAATTTAAACCAGCTTGGGATTCATGTTGTAAAAGACTATCCTGATAATATACCAGACAACCTAACAGAAAAAGACATAGCTGAACAATGGAATAATGTAAAGGAAAAGGTATCAAAGGGAGATTTTGATATTGCACTTTTAGGGTGGAATTTATTTCCCGTGCCTGATTTAACATTTGCTTTCCCCTACTTAGGTTATAATAACGATGTTATGAATGAGGCTTTAGCTCAATTAAACAGTTCAAATGAAGAAGGCAAATTAAAGGCTCATGAAAGAGTTCAATCAATCATATTGCAGGATCTGCCATACATAAGCCTGTTTTTTAAAAATCAAGCTTTGCTTATAAATAATAAGATAAGGGGGAATATAGATCCCACCTTCTATGATATCTACAGAAATATAGAAGAATGGTATATACCAAAGAATTTACAATAATATACTATTGATTTAAATGAAAAAACTATTTATAATATAATTACCGTTAAATTAAATAAACATAACATAAATGCAGGAGTGGCGGAATTGGCAGACGCGTATGTTTGAGGGGCATATGCTTGCAAAAGCGTGAGGGTTCGAGTCCCTTCTCCTGCACCATTGAATCATATACATATATAGTTAGTATATATGTATATGATTTTTTTTGTTTAATTAAGAAGTATTTTGTAAAATTTTGTATAGAGATGTTAGGGAATTATCAAACAATGCTTGTTAAACAATTTTTTTTCATGAAAAATCAAGAAAAATTATCTAATTTAGTGGTATAATTTTTCTTGATTTTAACTAATGTTCTTTAGAAATTAAAGGAATCTTAATTAAAATTATGAAGTAATGGAATAAATAAAGCTACGTTAAAAATTTCTCAATATCTTTAGGGGGGTATACTTTTAAACAATTTAATGTTATAATGATTTATGTTATAATGGTATTATCAATATTTGTAACGTTTCATATTTTTTTATTAGCTTCATATACATTACATTAAAATAAGACATTTTAAATTACCCTATTCCATAATATTCATTTTTCTAAAAATTAAAAAACTTAGAAGAGGTGAAAATGATGAATCTTGAAAATCTCACTTTTAAAGGTGGGGTGAAGGCGCCACATTATAAGGAATTAACTGAAAACCTTCCTATAGAAAAAGCAGCGGAGCCAGAGGTAGTTTATATCCCTCTACATCAGCATACAGGTGCTCCTTGCGAACCTTTAGTACAAGTAGGGGATACAGTTAAGGTAGGTCAAAAAATTGGACAATCTGATGCCTTTGTATCTGCTCCAGTACATTCATCTGTATCAGGAGTAGTTAAAGAGATTGTATCTATGTCCATACCTACTGGACAAACTGTTAAATGCGTAGTTATAGAATCTGATGGAAAAAATGAACTACATGAATCCGTGAAACCAAAAGGAAAACTAGAAGATCTATCACCAAAAGAAATTATCGAAATAATCAAAGAAGCAGGAATAACAGGTATGGGAGGAGCTGGATTCCCTACACATGTAAAGCTATCACCTCCACCAAATAAGAAAATTGATACAGTAATTGTTAATGGTGCAGAATGTGAACCTTATTTAACTGCTGACCACAGAGTAATGGTTGAATATCCAGAAAAGATAGTATTTGGGCTTAAAGCAATTATGAAAGCTTTAGGCGTAGAAAGAGGAATTATAGGAATTGAAAAGAACAAGCCTGATGCTATATTGGCAATGAGAGAAGCTGCTAAGGGTGAGCCTAATATTCAAATAGCAACCTTGAAAGTTAAATACCCACAAGGGGATGAAAAAAGGCTTATCAACGCAATATTGAAAAGAGTAGTTCCTTCTGGTGGACTACCAATGGATGTAGGTGTTGTAGTATGCAATGCTTCTTCAACAAGAGCAATTGCTGAAGCCATATTAGAAGGAAAACCTTTATATGAAAGAATCACCACTGTTACTGGCCATGGAATTAAAGAACCTAAAAACTTACTAGTTAAGATTGGAACACCTATTAAAGATCTTATTGCTCAATGTGGTGGATTTACAGAAAATGCTCCAGGGAAAATACTTGCTGGTGGCCCAATGATGGGAATAGCTCAATATTCTCTTGATGTACCAGTAATTAAGGGAACTAACGGAGTATTGGTATTAACAGAAGAAGAAGCTAAGCCAGCAAAAGTACAACCTTGTATAAAATGCGGCAAATGCTTACAAGTATGCCCTGTAAGATTACAACCATTATATGTTGGAGGCTATTCAATGAAGAAAGACTTTGATAAAGCTGAAGAATATAATGCTGTTGATTGTATAGAATGTGGTGCATGTTCATTTATCTGTCCTGCCAAGAGACCATTAGCTGAATCAATTAGATTGGCAAAAAGAGAAATAATTGCAAAAAGGAAATCAAAATAATAGATAGGAGGATATGAAATGGAAAGCAAAACAGTTGATACATCTAAAGCTGGCGCAGTAGCTTTAGAGAAAGAGCTATTAGTTACTTCATCTCCTCACATTAGATCTAAAGAATCTGTACAGAGGATAATGCTAGATGTAGTAATAGCTTTAATTCCAGCTATGATAGGCAGTGTGTATTTCTTTGGAATGAACGCTTTAAAACTTATATTAATTTCAATTGCTTCTTGTGTATTCTTTGAAGCACTTATACAAAAGATATTCAAAAGACCTATAACTATTAATGATTTTTCGGCTGTAATAACAGGTATATTGTTGGCATTTAACTTGCCAGCAAATGCTCCTTGGTGGTTACCAATAATAGGTTCTGCTTTTGCTATTATAATAGTTAAGCAGCTTTTTGGTGGACTTGGTTCAAACTTTATGAACCCAGCTTTAGCAGCAAGAGCATTTTTACTTGCTTCATGGCCACAACATATGGCAAAATTTACTGGAACTAGACCAGATGTGGCAGCTGCCGCTACTCCTCTAGCAATTATGAAGTGGGGTATGTCATCAGATGGCGGTGCATCAGCAACTGTCCAAGGGGCAGCTTCTTCAACAGTTCAAGGGATTGCGTCCTCAACTGTAGAAGGTGCAACTTCAGCATCAAGCTCAGCAGGAGCTGAACTTCCTAAACTTATTGATATGTTTATCGGAAATATTCCAGGAGCTATAGGAGAAACTTCAACATTACTATTGCTTATTGGTGCAGCTTACTTGATTATAAGACAAGTTATTGACTGGAAAATACCAGTATTCTATATAGGAACAACATTTATTATGTTAGTACTATTAGGCGTTGAAGCTAGTTTGCTACCATACCATATACTTGGCGGTGGATTAATACTAGGTGCTTTCTATATGGCTACAGATTACTCATCTTCACCGGTAACTCCTTTAGGTAGGATAATATTTGCGGTTGGTGCCGGCATACTTACGGCGATTATAAGAATATTAGGACATTATCCAGAAGGGGTATCCTACTCAATACTATTGATGAATGTTGCCGCTCCATTGATTGAGAAGTATACAAGACCTAAAGTGTTTGGGGAGGTTAAGTAGATGAACGAAACAGTAAAATTGGGATTAATCCTTTTGATAATATGTGCCATTGCAGGAGGACTTTTGGCATTAACAAATTCAGTAACTTATGAGAGAATAGCAATGGCTGAAGAGTTAGCAAATGAACAAGCTAAACAGAAGTTATTAAGTGAGGCAGAAAAAATTGTTACACTAGATGATAGCAAATTAAAAGAAGTTGCTGGTTCTGATTCAAATATCTTAGAGATAAGTGAAGGCTATGATTCTAGTTCCAATCTAGTAGGCTATGTATTTAAGGCAACTACTAGTGGATTTGGTGGAGAAATTCAGTTTATGTTAGGAATTTCTACTGACGGGAAAATTACTGGCATAGAAATATTAAACCATGGTGAGAGCCCTGGATTAGGAGCTAATATAGAAAAGAGTTATTTTAAGGATTCTTTTGTAGGCAAAACTGCAAAAGGCAATTTAACATCTGCTAAGGAACCTACAGGAGAAAATGAAATACAAGCTTTAACAAGTTCAACTGTAACAACAAATGCTATGCTAAACGGTGTTAACCAAGTACTTGAAGTATATAATTCAAAACTATCTAACTAGTTCTTTGTGGAGGTGTAAGGATTGAAACTATCCCGAGTTTTTTACAATGGGTTGATTAATGAAAACACTATATTTGTACAGGCAATTGGTATGTGCGCTCTTTTAGCTGTAACTACCTCTGCCACTAACGGTTTAGCTATGGGTATAGCTGTAACTGCTGTAACCATTGGTTCCAATTTAGTTATTTCTTTATTGAGAAAGTTTATACCTGATAAAATTCGTATTCCAGCTTTTATAGTAGTTATTGCAACTTTTGTTACCATGGTTGATTTGTTCATGAAAGCCTATGCACCAACTATATATAAAGCATTAGGAATATTCATTCCTTTAATAGTTGTTAACTGTATGATTTTAGGTAGAGCTGAATCTTTTGCTTACAAGAACTCTCTACTACCTTCTATAGTTGACGGCTTAGGAATGGGACTAGGATATACTATAGCAACTACATCATTGGGAATATTAAGAGAATTAATTGGTGCTGGAAGCTTGTTTGGAATATCACTATTTGGACCTAATTTCGAACCAGCTATAATGTTCATAATGCCACCAGGATCATTTATACTCCTTGGAATTATGATGGGAATATTCAATCATCTTAGAAGGAAGAAAGAGACTTCCAATACCCAGGCAAAGGAGGAAGTTTTAGATGAATATATTTACAATATTGATTAGTACTATATTTGTTAACAACTACGTTTTCGCTAGATTCTTGGGAATTTGTCCTTTCCTAGGAGTTTCAAATAAAACTGAAACAGCAACAGGAATGGGCTTAGCTGTAACCTTTGTTGTTACCCTTTCATCAATTATAACTTGGATAATCCAAAAATACGTTTTAGATTTACTTGGACTACAATACTTACAGACTATAGTATTCATATTAGTAATAGCTTCACTAGTACAATTAGTTGAGATGTTCCTTAAAAAATCAAGCCCAGGATTATATCAAGCTTTAGGTGTATATCTACCATTGATTACTACCAACTGTATAGTATTGGGAGTTGCTATATTGAATATTGAAGAAGGATATAACCTAGTTCAGACTATCGCAAATTCTGTAGGAGCATCTGTAGGTTTTGCAATTGCATTGCTTCTAATGGCCGGTGTTAGAGAACATTTCGAGCTAGCTGATATACCAAAGCCTTTACAAGGATTCCCAATTGGATTAATAACAGCTGGACTTATGTCTATAGCATTTTTAGGATTTAACGGACTTGTTTAGGAGGTGAAAAGGGTGAGTGCAATATTGACTGCAATTGGAGTATTAGGTGGAGTAGGACTACTATTTGGAGTTGGCCTTGGCGTTGCATCACAAGCTTTTGCTGTTGAAACGGATCCAAAGGTTGAAGCTATAAGGAATGTTTTACCTGGTGCCAACTGCGGTGCTTGTGGATATCCAGGCTGTGATGGATGTGCTGCTGCTATAGCTGAAGGTAAAGCTCCAGTAACAGCATGTAGTGTAGGAGGAAGTGCTGTTGCTGAGAAAATTGCTGGAATTATGGGAACTGAAGCAGGAGAAGTAGTAAAAAAAGTGGCTACTGTACTATGCCAAGGAGATTGCAACAAAGCTAAAAACAAATACAAATATACTGGATTAAGAGACTGTAGAGCTCAAAACATATTAGCAGGTGGAAGCAAATCCTGTTCATATGGATGTTTAGGCTGTGGTACATGTGTAGATGTTTGTGATTTTGATGCTATCCACATTGTGAATGGAGTGGCAGTTGTAGATAAGGAAAAATGTACTGCTTGCCAAGCTTGTATAAAGGTTTGCCCAAAGAAGATTATTGAACTAGTACCTTATGATAAAGAAGTAGTAGTAAAATGCAAGAGCGAAGATCCAGGAAAAGTGGTTAGAAATAACTGCAGCATTGGTTGTATTGGATGTAGAATATGTGTTAAGAACTGTCCTGAAGATGCCTTTAGCTTTGAAAACAACTTAGCAAGAATTAACTACGACAAATGTACTAACTGCGGAATCTGTGCTGAGAAATGTCCAACAGGCGCAATCTTTTCAGGATTAAAAGAGGAAGTTAAAAGCGCTTAATGAATATATAGAATAGGTAGCATATCAGCTGCCTATTCTATTTTTTATAAAAAACCATGTAAATTGATGGTAAATAAATCCACTTTTACATATTTATATTTGCCAAATTGAGCTCTTATAAACAATAAAGCTCTTTTTTTTTTATACAGTTTAATTTATAATATTATAGGTAAATGGTAAGAAACCTTAAATAATTTGTAACTTGTCAATAAAATGCATAAATGATAAACTAGATATGATGTTTATAGTATAAATATTTCCTAAAGGGTGAAAGAGTTGACAAAAGGAGATAAAATTCTAATAGTTGCTGTTATAATAATAAATGTAATCTCTCTATGGCTAGTAAAGAATGTATTATTCAATCAAAATAGCAAATATATTAGTGTCCAGGTAAATGGTGAAGAGATAAAAAGGATAATTTTTGATAAAAATATGGTAGGCAAACAGATCCCAATAGAAACAGAATACGGATATAACCTGATAGAAATAGGTGATGAAAAGGTTAGAGTGATAGAAGCAGATTGCCCTGATAAACTAGATGTTAAACAGGGGTATATTTCTAGAGTGGGAGAAGTAATAGTTTGTTTACCAAATAGACTTGTTATTGAAATTAAGGGAACAAGAGCTGAAACAAACGTAGATGGATTAAGCAGATAGAGGAGAATAAAAATGAGAAATACCAAGAGATTGATATTTTTATCACTACTTGTTGCAATTGGATTAGGATTGGGGCTTATTGAATCCATGATGCCCTTACCTTTTATTGCACCAGGAGCCAAACTAGGGCTTTCTAATATGGTTATACTTATAACCTTAGTTGTGTTTGGTGGGAAGGATGCTCTTGTTGTAGGGATACTTAAATCCTTAGTATTGACATTGGTTACAGGAAGCATCACTAGTTTATTCTATAGCTTATCAGGTTCAATCCTAAGCTGTTTGACAATGTATGGTATATATAAATATTTTTCAAATATATTTAGCTTAATAGGCGTTAGCATCTTTGGAGCAATGGCTCATAACTTTGCTCAAGTGTTAGTTGCATGTTTGATGATGAATAACTTTAGGCTCTTCTCTTATCTACCCATTTTGCAACTAACTAGTTTATTTACAGGGTATTTCGTTGGGCTCACATCAAGATATGCAGTAAGAAATTTAAAAGAATCCTTTAATAAAATAAGCCCATCCCATTATGATAAATTAGGTGATAAATATGAATAAAATAGTTCTTGCATCATCATCACCCAGACGAAAAGCCATATTATCCATGTATAATATAGAGCCTATTATAGTAAAGCCTGATATCGAGGAAAAGATAAATTTTGACGAATCACCAGAGCAAATAGCAATGGCCTTATCCTTTGAGAAAGCAAACTATGTGGCTAGTATGTTTAATGGTGATGAAATCATATTAAGTGCTGATACCATCGTATGCTGTGAAGGTCAAATACTGGGTAAGCCTAAAGATGAAAAAGAAGCTACACAGATGATTCATTTTCTCAATAACAAAGAGCATGAAGTAATAACAGGAATCTGTATAATAAAAGCCAATACCAATAAAAAAATAGTGGATTATGAAAAGACCATAGTGAAATTTAGACATCTTACCAGTGAAAAGATAAAACGCTATATTGAAACTAAAGAGTATATTGATAAAGCTGGCGCATATGGAATTCAAGGATATGGAGGATTACTTGTTGAATATATAAAGGGATGTTATTTCAATGTGGTAGGATTTCCTATAAGCAAATTCGATTATCTATTGGAAAAGCATTTTAACATTAGCTTATTATAATAGATAGTAATTGTATGGGTGGGTAAGTATGGAGTTTGATGCTAGCCTTTATAAAAACTATACCATTAAAGACTTACCTATAAATGAAAGACCCAGAGAGAAACTGTTGAAATACGGTGTCAGTTCATTATCCAATGCCGAGCTAATAGCTGTTATAATTCGAACTGGACATATGAATGACAATGCCATTGATTTAGCTAACAGAATACTCAGTTTGGATAGTTCAGGTATCAGTTATTTATCCCAAGTAACAGCTCAGGAACTCATTAAGATAAATGGCGTTGGACAGTGTAAAGCTGCACAGATTGTTGCAGCAATTGAGTTAGGCAAGAGAATATCCAGCAGCAGTGCAGATGCTAAATTGAAAGTTGATTCACCAATTGTAGTAGTTGAATTGCTTATGGAACAGATGAGATATTTGAAAAAAGAGCATTTTAAAGTGGTATTATTGGATACTAAGAATCAAATAATTAGTATAGAGGAGATCTCTGTAGGCAGTTTGAATGCATCTATTGTTCATCCAAGAGAGGTATTCAACGTTGCCATTAGAAAAAGCGCAAATTCTATAATTTTGGTCCATAATCATCCTAGTGGGGATCCCACACCTAGCAAAGAGGATATTGATATAACCCATAGGCTTGTAGAAGCTGGATATATAATAGGTATAAGGGTGTTAGATCATATTATAATTGGTGATAATAAGTATGTAAGCCTGAATGAGAAAAATATAATACAATCTAGATAATTTAACTATGAAAGGAGCAGTCAACATGGGAATATTTAGTGTTTTTTCGAAGGACATGGGCATAGACTTAGGAACAGCAAATACATTAGTATATATTAAGGGAAAGGGCATTGTGGTAAGAGAGCCTTCAGTTGTTGCCATTCAAACCGATACAAAACAAGTGTTAGCAGTAGGTGAAGAAGCTAAGAGAATGATAGGTAGAACTCCAGGAAATATTGTGGCTATAAGGCCATTAAAAGATGGAGTTATAGCTGATTTTGACATAACACAAAACATGTTGAAATATTTCATAAAGCGTGCTACCTCTGGCCGTTCCTTGTTTTTGCCTAGAGTGGTAATATGCGTACCTAGTGGGGTTACAGAAGTTGAAAAGAGAGCTGTTGAAGAGGCAGCTATCCATGCCGGTGCTAAAGAAGCGTACTTAATAGAAGAACCTATGGCAGCAGCCATTGGTGCTGGTCTTCCCGTTCAGGAGCCAACTGGTAGCATGATAGTAGATATTGGTGGCGGAACAACAGAAGTAGCAATTATATCCTTAGGAGGCATTGTAACAAGCAAATCCATACGAGTAGGTGGAGACGAACTAGATGAATCAATAGTAAACTATATTAAAAAGGAATACAGCCTTATGATTGGGGAGAGAACTGCTGAAGAAGTTAAAATCAGCATTGGTACTGCTGATGAAAATAATAAAGAAAGAAAGATGAACATAAGGGGTAGAGACTTAGTAACAGGGCTTCCAAAGGTAATTGAAATATCCTCAAAGGAAGTATATGAAGCCATGAAAGATCAAATCTTTGCTATTTTAGATGCCATAAAATCAACTTTAGAAAAAACACCACCTGAGTTAGCAGCAGATATTATGGAACAAGGAATAATGCTAACTGGAGGAGGGGCCTTACTAGAAGGATTAAACAAGCTAATTGCCAAAGAAACAGGTATGCCAGTTAATGTAGCAGAAAACCCATTGGATTGTGTTGCTTTAGGTACGGGAAAGGCTTTGGAAAGTATCGAAGTATTTAAGAAAATTGCACCTATGAGAAAAAGATCTAGCTAAGTGGTGATATGAAATGTCCTTTATGAAAAAATATAAAAATAGAATGATAGTAGCCTTTGTTGCTATCATTCTTATTGTTATTATTGGAATAACTGCAGCTGAGAGAGAAGCTTTAACAAAGGGAGAGAATATAGTTGGAAATATTGTTTCTCCTGTGCAGAAATTTTTCTTCAGCATAGGAGATGGTGTTTCCAATTTTTTTGAATCCATAACAAATATAGGAAGTTTAAAGAAGGAAAACGAAGAGCTAAAGTTAAAGGTTGCTCAGCTTGAAGAACAAAACAGAATGTATGAAAACTTAATAGGCCAATCTGAATACTTAATTCGAGAAAAGGAATTGATGGAGAATACCAAATACAACCTCATTTCTGCTCAAGTAGTGGGCAAAGAACCAGGCAACTGGTTCAATAGGTTTGTAATCGACAAAGGAGAAAAAGACGGCGTTAAAAAGGGAGATATCGTAATACAAGCAGTGGACTCTGGTGATGATGTTATAATAGAAGGAGTAGTAGGACGAGTATTAGAGACAGGAGACAACTGGGCAAAGGTAATTTCAATAATAGACGAAAACAGTAACATCTCCTTTAAAGTCATCAGAACCCAAGAGGGAGGAATACTGTCAGGTGGCGCTGAAGGACAGTTGAGCGGCTATATGTTTGATTCTGAAGCAGACGTAATCAAAGGAGACAAGCTGTTTACATCAGGCATAGGTGGAGTTTATAAGGCTGATCTATATATAGGAGAAGTATCCAATGTGACTAAGGAAGACGAAAACTTGACCAAAAAAGTAGAAGTAATACCAGCTGTGGATTTTAAGAAGATATATAGAGTTTTTGTCATCTCTGATTAAAGTGGAGGTTAGATGTGAACGCTTTTGTAATAATTTTGACTATCCTTATAAACTTAATATTGGAAAGCACTATAATACCCTCTTTCTGGATTTTTGAAGTTTCACCCAGTACCGGGTTAATTATAGTGGTAGTTTTAGCCATATTAAATGGCAAGACTACTGGAGCAATAGTTGGATTAATAGTTGGATTGTTACAGGACCTTCTGTTCAGTCCTGTAATAGGAATAAACTCATTCATCTATTTCTTCATAGGATATTTAGTTGGATTAGCTGAAACAAAGCTATCAAAAGACAACATATTGCTTCCTATACTCATGACCATATTATCAACCTTTGGATACCATTTAACATATTATCTGTTCATGTACTTCCTCAACTACAATGTACATTTAATTAAGTTTTTCAAAGAAGTAGTTTTGATGGAAATACTGTATAACAGCATACTTTCTATACCTGTGTTTAAGTTGTTATCCAAGTTGTTTGTAGCTCCTACAATTAGATTTGGCAAGAAATAGAGGTGTATCGTATTGAAACTATTAGAGAAGCTAAAAAACAGGTACAACATATTGATTATTTTAGTAAGCTCCATAATGCTGATACTTTCCTTTAGATTGGCTACTTTAACCATAGCAATGGGAGACTATTATAGGGAACTGGCAGATAATAAGAGATTAAAAGAGATTTACACTACCGCTCCAAGAGGAGAGATAAGAGATAGAAACGGAAGAGTACTAGCTGAAAACAAATTAAGCTTCACCGTTCAGATATCGAAAGATGAATTAAACACATTAAATAGAAAGGAAAGAAATCAAACCCTTTTGTCCCTAACTAGATTGTTAGAAGAAGATGGGGCAGATTACGTGGATGACTTTCCTATTGAGCTAAATACTTTTGCATATGTTAATGAAGACTCTTCTTTGATTCATGACAAATCTCCAGTGGAAACGGTAATCGATATAATTATTTCCAATAATCTGTTATCAGAGATATTGGATTCCTATTATATCCATTCAGATTACAACCAGCATTTTAAGTTCATAACAGTCCATAGAGCAATCAATGCCCTTAAGGATAAGGGTATTGAAGTTCCCATAATAGTAGAATTAAATGGAAGTAAGCTGAATATGACCTATGATGAAAAAGAAAATATAGATAACTGGAAAGCAAAATACAAAATAGATCAATCTGCTACTCCAAAACAAGCTCTGCTTTCATTGATAAATAATGATGAAAGCATCATAAGAAAGATAATAGACCACCCAATATCAAGAAAACTAACTTATGAAATAATGAGATCTAGAAATTTAGCGGGTAATCTTAAACTTAGGGATTTTTCCTTATCCTATGATGATGAATACTTGGAAACCAAAAAGACCCTAATGAGCATGTTTGAAAGCATTAACATTAATACTAGCGCAAAGGACGACTTTGTTGAAATTGTCCTTCAAACTTCTATTTACGACCTATTGTACAAAGTAGAAGAAGTTGAGAATAATAAAGGAGTCCAACAGATTATTCCAGGGAAGATTTTAATTGAAAAGATAGAGGAAAAGGGACTTGAATCCCCTGTTGAGATAAGTGTGGATGAAGAAGGAATAGTATCTTATAAATACAAAGGTAAAAATTCCAGTGATATTCCGCCCTTAGATAGTTTAATAAATTTTGCTAAAGAAAAGGGTATATTGCATGATTTCATTACCAGTGATGAAATTAAAAATTTAGCTCAAAAAACAGTCCTTGAAAATGGATATAATCCTAAAATATCCATTTCTAAATGGGAATATACAGCTCTAGTTAATAAGGCAAACTGGTATGAAAAGTTTAAGATAGATGAGAATTCTGATGCTAAACAAGCCTTTGAGAGATTGAGGGAATATTACGAAATTGATGATAGCCTAAGCAGCTATGAAGCACGAGGAATCATGTCTTTATACGATCAATTGGATAAGCAAGGTCTTAGAGCTTATGAGCCTATCAATATAGCCTATGGAATTAAGGATTCAACTGTGGCTAAATTGGCGGAAGGTTCGACGGAAATGAGGGGAGTACAAGTATCCAGAGAGCCAATAAGGTATTATCCTGAACGGGAGACTGCTGCCCATGTGCTAGGATACCTAGGAAAGATATCTCAACCAAGTGAAGTTGAAAAGTATGTAAAAGAGAACAATTACTCTCCTAATACCCTTATTGGGAAAACTGGTATTGAAGAAAGCTTTGAGCTTCAGTTAAAAGGTAAGGATGGAGTTCAAAGGGTTGAAGTGGATTCCTTAGGGAATAAAACTAAAATATTAGGGGAAGAAAAACCAGTTCCAGGGAATAACATATATTTAACAATTGACTTGGATCTTCAAAAAGCAGCGGAAGAAGCCTTAGAGTATGGATTAGAACAGCTTAGAAAAGGCGGAACCTTTGAGAGCAAATGGGGGAATTACAAGTTTGGAACTAGCAGATCAAAAAGAAGACCATATATTTATGCTACATCAGGAGCTGCTGTAGTTCTTTCTGTAAAAACAGGAGAGGTATTGGCTTTAGCCAATTATCCTGCTTATGACCCAAATCTATTCTCAACAGGTATATCAAGTTCAGACTGGGAAAGCTTATTCCCTGAAAATGAACAGGACTTGTTAGCACCAAGGCCTCTATATAATATTGCAATACAATCTGCTATCCAACCAGGTTCTACATTCAAAATGGTCACAGCCCTAGCAGCTTTAGAAAAGGGATTGAATCCTAATCAGCGTATTTTGGATATGGGCTATGTTCAATTGGGAAGCACTAGAGGACCTGCTTGTTGGATTTGGAATAACAACAGAAGTACCCATGGGTGGGAAAACCTCTACGATGCCCTAATGGATTCTTGCAACTACTATTTCTATTCCTTAGCTTTTGGTAGAAATCCTAGAACTGGAACTCCCGTTGGAGTACAGTTAGATATTGAAGATATTATAGATATGGCTAAAAAGCTTGGACTTGGGGAAAAAACTGGTATTGAGATAAACATACCTAGTGAATCTTCAGGTTCTGTGCCAAGTCCTCAAGTAGAGTTGATGGCAAATCAGAATCTTTTAAGGAGATATTTAAGAAATAATATTAGGCAATATATAAAGGAAGGCTTAGAATTTACCGATGAAGAAATTGAGGAAAAGATTGAAGAGATTGTAAGCTGGACAGAGGAAGGGGATATTTCTAGAGGAGAGGTTATTAGAAGACTTAGTGAAATGGGATTTGAACCAGAAAAGGCACTACCTGGCCAAAGAGCTGGACTAGCGGATATAGTAAAATATGATTATTTAAACTCAGCTGGATGGAAAATAACTGATACTCTAAATGCTACCATTGGCCAAGGTCGAAATGCCTATACTCCTTTGCAGATGGCCAATTATATAGCTACAATTGCAAACGGGGGATATTTAAATAAGGTTACTTTAATAGACAGCATAAAAAGCTATGATAACAGCAAAACCATCTATCAGAGACAGGTAGAGCAACAGAGAATAGACCTTAAGGACTATCAGAATTTGGAGCACGTAAAAATAGGTATGAGAAAGCTTGTTACTGAAGGATCAGCTAGAAGTCTATTTGCAAACTTCCCTGTATCTGTTGCTGCTAAAACTGGTACTGCTCAAATGGATGGAATAAATCCAGTTACAAAAGAAACTTATGATGAATATGCTTGGTTTGTTGCATTTGCACCTTATGAGGACCCTGAAATTGCAGTGTGCGTAGTAATATTCCAAGGAGGAAGTGGAATCTACGCAGGACCAATAGCTAGAGAAATTATGGCAGAATACTTTGGTTTAAATGATACTCCAGAACAAGAACAACTGCCCTTTGAAAATGGATTGGCAAGGTAGCTTTACCTTCCAATTCATTTTTTGTAAACTCTGTTTGAAATTAAATTATCAAAACTATGACAAAAAATGTAAAATTTTTCATCAAAAACAAGAAGGAATTTACACTTATTTAAAGAATATATAACATAGGCGTCGCTATGGAGGTAATACTGGTGAAGGAATCATTAATAAGCTTCAAAGGCATCAACGGAGGCATCTACATACATATCAAGAATGGACAATTTGAAAGGATAATAGAGGAGCTAGAGGACAAACTAAAAAAGGATTTTTTTAAAGGGGCTAGTATAGTAGGAATACAGGGTGAAAGCCTATCTAAAGAACAATGTGATGAGATAATGGATATTTTAAAAAGCAAATATCATCTAAATGTAATAGATAATACTAGTAAAGGGGAAGAAAGCACCTTTGATGGAATATATGAAGGGATGACCAAGTTCATAAACACTACTGTAAGATCCGGGCAGGTCATCGAATACGATGGAAATATTGTGATAATTGGAGATGTTAATCCTGGAGCTCTTGTAAAAGCAAAAGGTAATATTATAGTGCTTGGAAGCTTGAAAGGAGTTGCACATGCTGGTACAGAGGGAAATCAGGAGGCAGTGGTTGCAGCTTATGATTTGCAGCCAATGCAGCTTAGAATTGGGTCTGTTATTAGCAGAAGGCCTGATGAAAATGTAAGCTCTTCAGGGAAACCTGAGATAGCAAGAGTTTCCAATGGAGAAGTGATTATTGAACCATATTTGCCTAGAAAATAATGAATAGGAGGAAACGCTTATGGGAATGGGAAAAGCTATAGTAGTAACTTCAGGTAAAGGCGGCGTAGGTAAAACTACCACAACTGCAAATATAGGTACTGGTTTAGCCATGTTAGGATATAAGGTAGTAGTTGTGGATACTGATATCGGTTTGAGGAACTTAGATGTGGTTATGGGATTAGAGAATAGAATCGTCTACGACATAGTGGATGTAGTAGAAGGAACTTGTAGGCTAAAACAAGCTTTAATAAAGGACAAGCGTTTTGAAGGCTTGTATTTACTACCTGCCGCTCAAACAAAGGATAAGACAGCTGTATCTCCAGAGCAGATGATTGACCTTGTAAATAAGTTAAAAGAAGAATTCGATTACATTATCATAGATTCACCAGCTGGTATAGAGCAGGGCTTCAAAAATTCTATTGCAGGAGCAGATGAAGCTTTCATAGTTACAACACCAGAGGTTTCTGCTGTTAGAGATGCGGATAGGGTAATAGGCATTTTAGAAGCCCATGGTCTACATAATCCTAAACTGATTATAAACAGGATTAGATATGATATGGTTAAAAGAGGAGATATGATGAATGTTGAGGATATAGTTGATATATTAGCAATTGATCTTTTAGGAGTTATCCCAGATGATGAAGCCATAGTTATATCCACCAATAAAGGAGAACCAGTAGTAGCTGAAGATAGACCACTTGCTGCAAAAGCTTATAGAAACATTTGTGATAGAATTACAGGGAAAGAAGTGGAGTTTTTAGATCTCGAAGACCATGAAGGAAAATTCAGTAAAATATTAAAGCTGTTGTTTAATAGATAGGGGGGAATAACCTTGGATTTCTTTAAGTCTTTTGGAAAAAACAAGACCCAAAGTAAAAATGTAGCAAAGGAGAGATTAAAATTAGTCTTAATAAGGGATAGGTCTGATCTATCGCCTAGATTCATAGAGATGATCAAAGGAGATATAATTAGAGTGGTCAAAGAATATGTGGAAATAGATTTGGATGGGCTAGATATAAAGCTAACAAGAATGAGACGAGATTATGACAATACTCCAGTATCAGCTCTAGTAGCTAATATTCCAATAATAAAAGTAAAAGATAACTATAAATAGATTTATAATAGATTTTTGACAATATCTTGTAAATTTTACATTAAGAAGAAATATTTATCCTTTAATTTGTTAAATTAATGTTGATTCTATGATTAGATTTTGTTATAATTGTATTCGTATCATACAAATAAGATAAAATAAGTGGAGGGATTCAAATGAAAAAAAGATTTGGAATCTTACTTTTAGTAATGCTTCTTTCAATCTCTTTACTAGCTGGTTGTAGTGGACAAAAAAAAGAACCTACAACTGGTGAGAATGGTGGAGAGGAAACTGGAAAATTAGTTGATGGTACTTACTTAATAAAAGAACCTGTAAGCGACAAAGGAAACTATCCAATGGCAGTATTAGTAGTAGAAAATGGAGAAATCAAAGAATATAAGTACTCAGAAATACTAGCTACTTCAGGAGAAGAGAAAAACGAAAACAATTACAAGTATCAAGAAGCTATACAAGTAATTGCTAACTTAAATGAACAATTCAACGAAAAGAAGAACTTAGATGAAATCGATTTCGATGCTGTAAGTGGAGCAACTCATACTAAAGAAAACTTCAAGAAGTTAACAGAAGAAATATTAAAGAAAGCAGAAAAAGGTGAAACTTACACTCCAGTTTACAAAGATGGAGAATACACAGCAAAAGCTGAAGAAGAAAGCCATGGCTGGATAGGAGAAGTTAAGGTAGTAGTAAGAAATGGACAAATTGTAGGATTAGATTACTTTGAAACTGCAGTAAACGATATGGAAGGAAATAAAGTAGTATTCAATGAAGAAGGACAACCTGTAACTGGTGACGATGGAAAACCAAAGACAGAACCAGTACAAATTAAACAAGGCGAAAGAAAATCAAAAGACAACTATTCTTACCTAAATACTTTTGATGTAATAACTCAAATGCAAAAACTTATCATCGACAACAACGGAATTGAAAACTTAAATGTTGACAGCGTAACAGGCGCTACAAGCACTAGAACTAACATTATGACTTTAGTTGAAAAAGCATTAGAAGGAGCTAAATTATAATATTTTCATGGAAAACCCTAACACTAATAATGTTAGGGTTTTCTAAATATTATGGGAAAGGAAAATATCTATGCAATTAAAAAGAGTATGGATTCTGGCACTAATTCTTTCTTTATTTTCAGCTATTATCACTGGCTGTAGTTCCAATAATAGTAAAAATAGCACAGAACCTCTTTCTAGAACAGAATTCATGATGGATACAATTTTTACATTGAGGATATACGATAAGAAAGATGAAAAGATACTGGATGAAGCCTTTAACAGGTTGAAAGAAATTGAAAAAAGAATGAGTGCAACCATAGAGGACAGCGATATTAGTTTGATCAATAAAAATGCAGGAGTAAAGCCAGTCCAGGTCCATGAAGACGTGTACTATGTTTTAGAAACTGCAAAATACTACGCAAGCCTAAGCAATGGTGCCTTTGATCCAACTATAGGTCCTTTAACAGATCTGTGGAATATAAGCAGTGATGAATCGCAGGAAAGAGATTCAATTCCAAAAGATGATCAAATCAAAAAAGCTTTGGACTTAATTAACTACAACGACTTAGAGCTGTTGGAAAACAACCAGGTGTTCTTAAAGAGAAAAGGAATGAAGATAAACCTAGGTGCAATCGTAAAAGGTTATGCTGCTGATGAGGTTAAGAGGATTTTTAGGGAAAATGGCGTTGAATCTGCCATAATCGATTTAGGAGGAAACATTTATGCCCTAGGGCAGAAAGAGGATGGAACTCCTTGGAATATAGGGATTACTAATCCCTTTGAACCAGCTGCTAGCTTTGTAGGAATATTAAAGGTTAAAGATAGTTCTATAGTTACCTCAGGAGATTATGAAAGGTATATAATATACAATGGAAAGAGGTATCACCATATTCTAAACACTAAAACTGGTTATCCAACAGAAAATGAAGTTACTAGTGTAAGCATAATCTCTGAAAAGGGCATCGATGGAGATGCATTGTCCACTACCCTATTTGTATTAGGAGTGGAAAAAGGATTGGACTTTGTTGAACAGTTGGATGGAATAGAAGCCATATTTGTCACTAAGGACAAAGAAGTGATAGCTACAGAAGGAATAAAAAGCCAATTTGCAATAAGCAACGATCAATTTAAACTTGTAAAATAATAAAGTGAATAGAGTAGTAATAAAACCCACCTGAGTTAAATATCATATTAGTAGGACTAAGGTGGGTGAATTTATGAGTAGAAGAGTGTATTATAGAAACAATAGGACAATTATCAGTTTTATAAAAAGAAGATTAAATCTAAGACGGCAAATTATTAATATTGTAGGAGTTATAATAATATTATTATTCCTCCTAATACTCAAGCTGTTAAACAATAGCATTACAAACAACATAATACAAATTGTTGAAAGCAGCATCAACTATAATTTCAGCTTAAAGAAAGATGGGCAAGCTATATTAAATTACAGCAAAAAGGTATTGGAGCTACCAGAAAAAGCCTTAGAAGTTTTCAACATTTCTTATTCATCAAAACATCCTCCTCCAATAGAAGGAACAATATATAAGCCCTTTGGTCAAGTAAAATATCTAAATGGAAAAACAGAGTTTAATAATGGCATAGATATAATACAAAAAGAGGATAAGGATCCAGTATCAATAGCTGAGGGAATAGTTAGGAAGATAGAAGACAGAAAAACTAAAGGCTATTTTGTAACTATAGAGCATGATGGCTATTCTACTGTCTACGGATATCTGACTAAAGTATACGTTAATGAAGGGGATAAGGTAGCTCAAGGTACAAGATTGGGCACTCTAGGCACCAACAAGGATGGAAACAAGTATTTGCGATTTGAGGTTTGGGTAGACGATAATCCTGTAAATCCAATGGAATATATTTACTTAGATTAAAAAACTGTCTTTTGACAGTTTTTTTCTATTCAAAAGAAGGAAAAAATGATAATATATTTTATAGTACGAAAGAAAAGGTGGTTGTATATGATAGATATGGCTAAACTGGATAAAATCCTAAAAAAAGTAGAGAAACCAGCAAGATATATTGGTATGGAAAAGAACTCAATAAAAAAGGATCTAGACAGCGTCAAGGTTAAATTTGCTTTTGCATTTCCTGATGTCTATGATGTGGGCATGTCCCACTTAGGACTTCATATATTATATAACCTTCTCAACAGCCAGGAAGATGTGGCTTGTGAAAGGGTATTTGCTCCTTGGGTGGATATGGAAGAGGAGATGTTAAAGGAAAACATACCTTTATTTACCTTAGAGAACAAGGTACCCATTAATGAATTTGATTTTGTAGGCTTTACCCTTCAATATGAGATGAGCTATACCAATGTAGTCAATATGCTTCATTTAGGAAATATTCCAATCCTTTCTAAAGAAAGAAAGGATACCGATCCATTGGTTATAGCTGGAGGGCCTTGTGTATATAATCCAGAGCCTATTGCTGATATATTTGATTTTTTTGTTTTGGGAGAAGCAGAAGAGGTTCTTATAGAGATATTGGACCTTTATAAAGAGCATAAAGAAAAGGGATATTCTAAGCTTGAATTTTTAAAAGAAATAGCTAAAATTGAAGGAATATACGTACCCCAATTCTATGAAGTTTACTACAAAGAAGATAATACAATAGATAAGATGGTTCCCTTAGTTGAAGGGGTACCAAGGGTCATAAATAAAAGAATTATAAAGGATTTAAATAAAAACTATTATCCAGATAAGCTGATAGTACCCTATATAGAAATAGTTCACGATAGGATTCCACTGGAGATATTCAGAGGTTGTACTAGAGGATGTAGATTCTGTCAAGCGGGGATGATCTATAGGCCAGTTAGAGAAAAGGATGTAGAAACCTTATTAGAATTAGCAGAAAAGCTAGTTGAGAATACCGGCTATGAGGATATATCTCTGACTTCACTAAGTTCCTGCGATTACTCCCAACTACAAGCATTGGTTTCTGAACTTATGAAAAGATATGAACAAAAGCACATTGGCATATCTTTGCCTTCATTAAGGCTGGATTCCTTTAGCTTAGGCATATTAAAGGAAATAGAAAAGGTTAGGAAAACAGGACTTACCTTTGCTCCAGAAGCAGGAAGTCAGAGGTTAAGAGATGTGATAAACAAAGGGGTAACAGAAGAGGATTTAGAAAAAGCAGTCACCTTTGCATTCAATGAAGGCTGGTCCACAATAAAACTATACTTTATGATAGGACTTCCTACAGAAACCAAAGAAGACCTGCTTGGCATTAAGAAGCTTGGGTATAAAGTTAAGGATATTTTCTTTAGCATGCCTAAGGAAAAGAGGAAAGGCAACCTAAAAATTACATTGAGCACTTCCTGCTTTGTTCCTAAGCCTTTCACGCCTTTCCAGTGGGTAGGCCAAAATTCAATTGAGGAATTCAACGAAAAGATAAATTTCTTGAAAGATGAAATAAGGGATAAAAAGGTAACCTTCAACTACCATGACCCAAAATTAAGCTATCTAGAGGCAGTATTAGCAAGAGGCGATAGAAGGATTTCTAAAGCAATCATAAGAGCTTGGGAAAAGGGATGTAAATTTGATGGTTGGTCTGATCTATTTGATTTTTCCAAATGGATGGAAGCTTTCAAGGAAACTGGTATCGATGGGGATTTCTATGCATTAAGGGAAAGAAGCTTTGAAGAAGTATTGCCATGGGATTTCATAGATACAGGCGTAACTAAAGAATACTTGATAAAGGAATATAAAAAGGCTATAGAAGGTAAACTCACTAAGGACTGCAGGCTAGGATGCAATAACTGCGGAATCAATAGAAGCTTTTTAGGTGGTGTATGCTGATGAAGCTATGGATAAAGTTTACAAAAGAAAACTATATGAAATATATATCCCATTTAGATTTAATGAGGCTGTTTCAGAGAAGCTTCAGAAGATGTAATATTCCCATAAAATACTCTCAAGGCTTTAACCCCCAGCCTAAAATGACCATTGCAAATCCATTGGCACTGGGTATTGAAAGTGCTGTAGAATTTATGGAAATTGAACTTGAAGAAAGAATATCAGAAAAAGAGTTCATAAATGCTATGAATAAGGATTTGCCTGAAGGCATTAGAATAATAGATGCAAAATATGTGGAGTCTAAAAGCTCCATTGCAACTTATATCCATTGGAGTTACTATCAGATACAGTTTACAGCTAATAATGTTTCAAGTTTAGATAAGTTGGAAGATTACATTGCAAAACTACTTGAAAGAGATGAATTGATAATAGAAAAAGAGAAGCGTAAAGGAAACAAAACTATAACTAAAGAGGAAAATATAAGGCCTTTAATAGGCAATATAGCGGTTTCGAAAGATAAAACTAAAACAGTTTCAAAAAACAGTTATCAAGTAACCATAAACTGCCTGCTTAAATCAGGAGATAGAGGCAATTTAAAACCGCTAGACTTTTTAAAAGCCCTTAGCAAATATACAGGTATCCATATTGATGCTGATACTGTCCAAATAAAAAGACTAAACATGTTTTCAGAAATGGAAAATAGGATAGAACCACTAATGTAATACCTAGGGGAGATAGTATGAACTATATATTTATAGATATAAAGGATGGAATCGAAAAAGTAGGAATTGTAGAAAACGATAGGCTTGTAGAGTTCTATTTAGGCGACGAAAACAAAAGCCAACTGGTAGGCAACATCTACAGAGGCCGTGTAAAAAATGTATTACAGGGAATGGAGGCAGCCTTTGTAGATATAGGAGATAATAAAAATGCCTATTTAGATTTAAAAAGTGCTATTTCTCATGAGCTTAAATCCAAAAAGGATTTAAACATAAGGGATGTCGTTAAGGTTGGCCAAGAGATAATAGTTCAAGTAATAAAGGAGCCTACAGAAACCAAAGGGGCAAAAGTTACTACAAATATCACCTTGCCAGGAAGATTTATAGTGATAACCCCATATTCAGATAAAATAAGCATCTCAAAAAAAATACAGGATGAAGAAGAGATAAACAGATTAAAAGCTATAGGAGATAAAATAATAGAAGATAAAATAGGTATGATTTTTAGAACCAATTCTCAAGGAGTAAGCGAAACAATTTTGGAAAAGGAGTATTCTGACCTAGTTGATCTTTTCAGAAAAATAGAAAAGGAAAAGAACTTTTTGCCTTGCCCTAAATTGATATATAAGGAAATGGATCTATCAGAGAAGGTAATCAGGGATAGCTATAATGAAAAAATGGATAGAATAATTGTAAACGATAAGGAGAAATATAATAGGCTTATAGAATTGGAGGATATATTTTTCCCTGGCATCAAGGGAAAGCTATTCTATGATGAGGATTTTGATATAAACTATCAGGAATGTATAATAAATGGGTTAAAAAGCGCATTGGACAGGAAGGTTCCTTTAAAAAGCGGAGGATATATAGTCATAGATGAAACAGAAGCACTAACAGTAATAGATGTAAATACAGGAAAGTTTATTGGCAATATAAACCTTGAGGATACAGTTGTGAAAACCAATTTGGAAGCTGCTGAGGAAATAGCTAGGCAGATTAGATTGAGAAATCTTACTGGAATAATCTTAATCGACTTTATCGACATGAAGGATCATAAGGATATTGAGCTGATAATTGAAAAATTAGAAGAGTATTTAAGCCAAGATAAAAACAAGGCCAATATAGTTGATATTACAAAGCTTGGGTTGGTAGAGCTTACAAGAAAGAAGACTAGAAATAGCCTTTCCAATAACTTCACAGAAATATGCCCTACATGTAAGGGAAAAGGCAAACTTTACAAACTTGTTGACAAATAAGCATATATCTGATACAATTTAGTTTTGTAGGTAGCCACTCAATGCGGGTATTAAAGCATAGTCACCTGGCATTGGTGAGACTGGGTAAGAGGAGGTGTAACGTAACAATGTATGCAATAGTTGAAACAGGCGGAAAACAATACAGAGTACAAGAAGGCGATGTTATCTTTGTTGAGAGAATTGATGCTGAAGAAGGTGGAACTGTAGATCTATCAAAAGTTCTTCTAGTAGCAAAAGATGGAGAGGTAAAGGTTGGTAAGCCTTATGTTGACGGAGCAAAGGTTGAAGCAAAAGTTTTAGCACACGGTAAGGCTAGAAAGATAGTTGTTTTCAAGTATAAGCCTAAGAAAAACTACAGAAAGAAACAAGGACATCGTCAGCCATATACTAAATTGCAAATAGAAAAGATAGTAGGTTAATCATGATTCATGTGGTCATTTACAAGGATACGAGAGGAAATATCAAAGGATATAATATAAGCGGTCACGCAGAATATGACGTCTATGGAAAAGACATAGTTTGTGCAGCAGTATCAGTCTTAGCGCAAACAGCTCTGATGTCTTTAGTTGAAGTGTGTAAGGTTAAGGAAGAGGATTTGGAGTATTTCATAGACGATAAAGGCATAATGGATGTAAGAATCAAGAAAGATCTATCCTTACCTGTATTAGATAAAGTAGATGTAGTGTTTAAGACTTTAGAGTTGGGTATAAAATCAATAGTTGAAAGCTATCCAAAATACGTCAGCCTTAGGTATAAGGAGGTGTAAAAGATGATAAGACTAAACTTACAATTATTCGCATCCAAAAAAGGAGTAGGAAGCTCAAAGAACGGTAGAGATAGTGAATCAAAAAGACTAGGTGTAAAAAGAGGAGACGGTCAATTCGTTCTAGCTGGAAATATCCTTGTAAGACAAAGAGGAACTAAAATCCATCCTGGTAAAAATGTAGGTAGAGGTGGAGATGACACTCTATTTGCTAAAGTTGATGGAATTGTAAAATTTGAAAGAAAAGGTAAGGATAAAAAACAAGTTAGCGTATATCCAGTTGCTGAATTAGCATAGATATTAATTGCAATGCATAAATAGCTTACCATTATGGTAGGCTTTTTTTATGCATATGCAATAATAATACACGGGATGGTTTTCTTGTTGAATATGTCTTTCATCCATTTTAGTTATAAGGCATAATCATAAAACCTCGCCCTCCGTTTCCGAGATTTGGAAAGCATCACCGCTTGGAAAATCGATTTGCAAATTCGATAACGCTTTAAACGCAAATATTTTTGATTTTCCTCCGTGGGATGCTTTTAACAAATCTTTCCAAAGTCGGGTTTCGGTTTTATATATTATGCTGTTCGTTTTGCTGCAATGAATGAAAGGCATGTAAGCAAAAATAAGAGCCAACTACGGAAAGATTATATTATTTATTAAAATCAAATTTAAAACTAATAAAAACTTACAATAAGATTTATAATTAATATAGCACATATTGGTGTATCATATTATAGAGAAAACTACCAAATAATAAAGGTGATGTGTATGTTTATAGACGTAGCAAAAATACATCTGAAAGCAGGAAAAGGTGGAAATGGAGCAGTAGCCTTCAGACGGGAAAAATACGAACCAGCCGGAGGTCCTTTTGGCGGAGATGGCGGAGATGGAGGAAATATTATCTTGCAAGGGGATGAAGGTATTAGAACATTAATGGACTTTAGATATAAACGCCATTATAAAGCTGAAGATGGGGAAAATGGAAAAACTAAAAAGCAATACGGTAGAAAAGGTCAAGACCTAATACTTAAGGTTCCAGTTGGTACCTTAGTAAAAGATGCAGAAACCGGCAAGGTCATAGTGGATATAAAAGAACATAATCAACAGTTCATCATAGCCCGAGGAGGAAAAGGCGGAAGAGGCAATGCCAAATTTGCAACTTCTACAAGGAGAGCACCAAGATTTGCAGAACCTGGTAGAAAGGGAGAAGAAAGGACTATCATCCTAGAGCTTAAGCTCCTTGCTGATGTAGGCTTGGTAGGCTTTCCTAATGTAGGCAAATCCACCATCCTTTCAATCCTAACAGATGCAAAGCCTAAAATAGCAAACTACCACTTTACTACCCTTAATCCAAATCTTGGGGTAGTAAGAGTAGATTACGAAAAAAGCTTTGTACTAGCAGATATTCCTGGCTTGATAGAAGGGGCCCATCAAGGAGCAGGCCTTGGACTGGACTTTCTAAAGCATATTGAAAGGACTAGGCTTTTAGTACATGTATTAGATGCAGCGGGCTCAGAGGGAAGGGATCCTATAGAGGATTTCTATAAAATCAACGACGAGCTGTACCAGTACAACGAAAAGCTAAAGGAAAAACCCCAGATAATCGCATGCAACAAGATGGATTTGCCTAGTGCAAAGGAATGGTTTGAAAAGATAAAAGAAGAGTTTGAACCTAAAGGCTATAAAATATATCCGATATCTGCAGCTACCAGGGAAGGTATAGAACAGCTAAAATATGCTATATGGGAAGAGCTAAGCCAGATAGAAACAGAATATGAGACTTTTGATGAGCCAATGGATATAGAAGCAGAGACAGAAAAAGAAGATGAAATCATAGTCAAAAAAGAAGACGGTAAGTATATTGTTGAAGGCAGCTTCATTGAAAGGCTGTTGGAATCTGTAAACTTTGAAGACTTAGATTCAGTAAGATACTTCCAGAAGGTCATGAAGGAAAAGGGAGTAGTTGATAAATTAAAAGAGCTAGGCATTGAGGAAAATGATTCTGTATTCATATGTGGCTATGAATTTGAATACTTCTCATAAATAAATACAAGGGGTGAATTAATTGATAACAGGAAAACAGAGAAGCTATCTAAAAGGACTAGCAAATAGCCTAGATCCAATATTCCAAGTAGGAAAAAACGGAATAACTGAAAATTTTATCAAACAGGTTGATGAAGCCTTAGAAAAAAGGGAGATTATAAAGATAAAGGTATTAAACAACAGCATGCTAAATGCAAAGGAAGTTGCTAGTATGCTAGCAGAAAAGACTAATGCCGAGTTTGTACAAAGCATAGGCAACAAGTTTGTCTTATATAGAGAGTCCAAAAAGAACAAGAAGATAATATTACCCGAATGATAAAGACTTCAGAGCATTTCTGAAGTCTATATTGCTAATTTTGGAGGTGGCTCTTTTGAACAAAATTCAAATTGGAGTTATTGGGGGCACCTTTGACCCAATTCATAATGGTCACTTATTACTAGCGGAAAACGCAAGGAAAGCCTTTAACTTGGACAAAATAATATTCATGCCTGCAGGCATTCCTCCCCATAAAAGGGACAAACATGTATCTTCAAATACCCATAGATACAATATGACCTTACTGGCAATAAACAGCAATAAGCACTTTTTTTTGTCCGATATGGAACTAAAAAAAGAAGGAGTAAGCTTCACTATAGACACCATTAAGCATTTAAAGTCTATCTATGAGGATAAGGAAATATATTTCATATTAGGTTCCGACTCCCTATTTCAGATTGATACTTGGAAGGATTATAAAGAGCTCCTTACTCTATGCCATTTCATTGTAGCTGCACGTCCTGATTACCAAAATGAAAGGCTAAAAAACACAGTAGACAATCTTAACAGGCTATACAATAGCTCAATACACATTGTTGAAGGACCAGTTTTAGACATATCCTCATCTGAAATAAGGGATAGGGTTAGAAAAGGAATGTCCATTTCTTACCTAGTACCCAAGCCAGTAGAAGAGTACATATATAAACATGGGCTTTACATGGATTAGGAGGTTTTTATATGATCAAGGATTGGTTCTACGATAAGTTAAAATCCGATATAGGAGTCAAGAGGTTTGAGCATTCATTAAGGGTTATGGAAGAAAGCAAGAAGTTAGCTTTAAGACATGGTTGTCTAATTGAAAAAGCGGCTCTAGCGGGACTTTTACACGATTGCGGGAAATTACATGGAAATATTAATTTATTGAAACTAGCTGAAGATTTTGATATAATTTTAGATGGTGTGATGAGGAATAATCCTGAACTAATCCACTGTGCCATAGGACCAGCAATAGCAGAAAGAGAATATAATGTTAAAGACAAGGATGTTTTAAATGCTATTCGCTATCATACAACAGGAAGAGAAAACATGACCCTTTTAGAGAAAATAATCTATATAGCAGATCTAATAGAACCAGGAAGAGATTTTGAGGGGGTTGAAGATTTAAGGAAATTAGCCTATGAAGATATAGATGAGTGCATGCTTTTGGCTTTAGACAATACTATAAAATATGTAATTGAAAAGCAAATGCTAATCCATTTGGATAGTATTAGAGCCAGAAATTACTTATTAATTCAAAAGAACTTGGAGTGATATTGATGAGAAAGAGATTTTTCAAAGCTTTTTTCATTTCGCTATTAATTTTTTCCATATTATGGACAGGCATAATATATAAATTGATAAATGATGAAGCTGAATATACAGGCAATTTTATACAAAGAATAATTAAAAGCCCAGACGAAATTACCTTTTTATTGCTAGGTGTAGATACAAATGATGGATCTAAATCTGGTTCAAGAACTGACACCATGATGTTATTTAAGGTAGACAAAAAAACAGGTAAGATTTCAGTTCTTTCCATACCAAGGGATACTAGAACAAGAATAAGAGGTAGAGCTCAGGAGGAAAAGATAAATCACGCTCATGCCTATGGAGGACCTGAATTATCTGTTAAGGCTGTTAAGGATTTGCTTGGCATTGAACTAGAATATTACGTAAAAGTAGACTATCAAATAGTCAAGGAGTTTGTTGATCTAATCGGTGGAGTAGAAGTAGATGTGCCTATGGATATAAAAGGCACAAATATTAAAAAAGGAGTACAGGTATTAAATGGAGAACAAGCATTGCAATTTTTAAGGTTTAGAAAAGGATATCAAGATCAGGACTTAGGGAGAATTCGTGCCCAGCAGCAGTTTATAAAAGCTGCAGCAAAACAAACACTAAAGGTAAGCAATGTTGGAAAGATCCCTCAAATGATAAAATCATATTATAATAATGTAGAAACTAATATACCTTTAGACTTAATACTCAAATTTGCTGCAAGCGCTAAAGATTATGATTTAGATGGAATGAAGATGGCTACATTGCCAGGTAAACCTGCGTATATTAATGGAATTTCTTACTTTATATGCGATGAAGAGCAAGCAGAAATTCTAGTAAAAGAGCTCTTTGAAGATGATCAAGTAGTATATAATCAAAATGACAATCAATAGCAATATCAACAGGAGGTATTTTGGTGAGAAAGGATATAGATGAAAAATTATCCATCATAGTCAAAGCATGTGCTGATAAAAAAGGTTTTGATATAAAGGTGTTAGATTTAAGGGAGCTGACAACAATTACAGACTATTTTGTAATAGTAAGCGGTAACTCTACAACCCAAGTATCTGCAATAGCAGATGAGGTTAAGGACAAGATGGAGGAAGCTGGATATGATATCCTTGGCATAGAAGGATACAGAGAGGCTAAGTGGATTTTACTAGATTATGAAAGCGTAATAGTTCATGTATTCCATAAGGACGATAGAGAATTTTACAACTTAGAGAAGGTATGGGCAGATAGTAAAGAATTGAATTTGGAGAATATACAATAACCCTATACTCAATATAGGGTTATTGTTATCTAAATCAAACAATGAGGAGGTATTCCCATGACTATTAATTTTATTTCAACAGACAAGGCCCCTGCTGCCATAGGTCCTTATTCTCAAGGTACTAAAGCAGGTAACCTTATATTTACATCCGGGCAGTTGCCAATAGTTCCAGAGACTGGTGAATTAATCAAAGATGATATTAAAAAAGCAACTAAGCAGTCGTTATCCAATGTATTATCAGTAGTTGAAGCAGCAGGGGGAAAATTGACAGATATAGCAAAGGTGGTTATCTTTATAAAGAATATGGAAGATTTTCCAAAGATCAACGAGGTATATGAAGATTTCTTCAAAGACCATAAGCCTGCTAGGTCTTGTGTTGAAGTATCTAGACTTCCTAAAGATGCAAATATAGAAATTGAAGCAATAGCCATAGTTTAATACATAATTAAAAAGAATCTTGCCCTAAGGGTAAGATTCTTTTTAGATGGGGAAGTTATAATAAGTTCTTCTATATTTTTTCTTTCTTCTTTTTCTTTGTTTAATGTAACCTAATGTTCCTATAACACTTATTAATAAAAAAGCACCTATATACCAATTATCCTTTATAAACTCCAAAATAGCGGATGCAGAATCCCTTTCAACCGATGTAGTGGATACAATATCTACACTGCCCAAAAGCTCACCATCTAAATAGTAATTGACCTTTCCAATTATTTCCCCTTCTTCTATAGGGGCCTTTAGTTCTTCATCAACTTCTATTTTTTGAGTAACTTTGTCTGAATAATCTTTAGGTAAAAAGTAGCTGAAATCATCTTTTATTATTCCTGGTACAATTGGCAGCTTCCCATTCTTAACTTGGAAGTTCTGTATAAACTCATTTCTTGTAGCAAGTTCCACTTTTTCAAAGTTTTCAAATCCATAATTGAACAGCTTATGTATATCTGAAAACATTTCATTTCCGGTAGATTTTAATACTACTGCAATTAACCTCTTGTTGTTTCTTTCAGCTGATGCTACCAAACAGTTGCCTGCTTCAGTAGTATATCCTGTCTTTATTCCAGTAGCGCCTTCATATTTTATAGGAACCATTTTACCATCAACATAGATTTTTTTGCTGCTATACAACAGCTCATTGTGGGATTTTAAATGCCTGGATTCATCTTTCTTATTAGTAGGAGGGATAGTATATGTATAATTGGATACTATCTCCCTAAAAGTTTCGTTTTTCATGGCATATCTAGCTATCAAGCTTAAATCGTAAGCTGTTGTCAGATGGTTTTCATCTGTTAGACCATGGGGATTAACGAAATTTGTATTTAATGCACCAAGCTCTTTTGCCTTATCATTCATCATCTTTGCAAACTCTTCAGCAGTTCCAGCAATATGTTTAGCTATAACCAGTGCAGAATCGTTTGCTGATTCGATCAAAAGAGCATATAATAAATCCTTTAGAGTAAGTTTTTCACCAGGCTCTAAAGCAATATGGCTTCCTTTAATAACATAGGGAGTTTCTTCATCAACAGTAACAACATCATTTAGATTCCCATTTTCTATTGCCAGTATTCCAGTCATTATCTTTGTTGTACTTGCTGGATGAAGTTTTAAATGAGGATTTTTTTCATACAAAATTTGTCCAGTATCCATATCTATAAGTATGGCGCTTTCGGCAGTTAGATTCAAACCCTCAGCATAGGATATGCTGGATGCTACTAAGACTAAGAATATGATTGCTGTTATAACTCTTTTCAAAATTGTACCCCCTCTTCTGAACATATAATTAGTATATCAAAAAATGGACATTTAATTAATAGCAATTTTAACTTTTTTGTAACTTTTAAAGGAAAATGTAAAAAAGCCCTAGAATATATTCATAAATTAATTTCGTATTGAAAGGGTGAATTACATGTCCTTTCTTTCCAAAAGGGAACAGCTAATAATAATCTCATTGATCATACTGGTTTTGACCCTATCCCTATTTAATTTCATAAAAAAAGAAGTGTTTAGCAAAGACAAAGGTGAAGATAATATGGTAGAAAACATTATAGATGAAACAGATGTGGAGGAAGATACTTATCCTAAAGAGATAGTAGTACATATAAGCGGCCAAGTCCACAATCCAGGAGTAGTAAAGCTAGAGCCTGGAGCAAGGGTTATAGATGCAGTAAATGCAGCTGGAGGATTGAAAAATGATGCTGACTTAGATAAAATTAATTTAGCTAAAAAACTGCAAGATGAAGACAAGATATATATTCCTAAAATTGGAGAAGATATAGATGAAAATCTATTGGATTTTCAAAACTCAGTTGAAGATGGTAATAAGATAAACATAAATACTTGCACTAAAGAAGAGCTTATGTCCTTGCCTGGAATAGGAGAAGTCTTGGCAGATAGGATAATCCAGTACAGAGAAAAGACTCCTTTTAAAAAGGTTGAGGATTTGATGAATGTATCGGGTATAGGAGAAAAGAAGTTCGAAAGCATAAAGGATATGATTATAGTTCGTTAAAGGAGTGGAAATAATGAATAAGGATATTAGATTAACTGAGCTTACGAAAGCTTCCGGGTGAGCAGCCAAAATCGGTCCCGATATATTGGCGCAGGTCTTGCGTCAACTACCAAAAATCAGTGATGAAAACTTATTAGTGGGATTGGATACTTCTGATGATGCTGCCGTATATAAGATAAATGATGATATTGCATTAATTCAAACTTTAGACTTTTTTACACCTATAGTAGACGACCCCTATATGTTTGGGCAGATTGCAGCAGCAAACTCCTTAAGTGATGTATATGCTATGGGTGGAGAGCCTAAACTGGCAATGAATATAGTGTGCTTTCCAAACTGTTTAAGTCCAGATGTACTAGTTGAGATTCTAAAGGGAGGGCACGATAAGGTAGCTGAAGCAGGGGCTCTTCTTATTGGAGGCCATACAGTTGAGGATGATGAGCCTAAGTATGGGCTATCTGTTGCTGGCTTTGTAAATCCAAATAGGGTGCTTACCAATTCCAATGCAAAGGCTGGGGATGTGCTTGTTTTAACTAAACCCATAGGAGTAGGCATTATAAACACAGCAATTAAGGCTGGACTAGCAGATAAAAAGGCTTATGACAAAGCTGTCCATACCATGGCAACCTTAAACAAATATGCCAAAGAAGCCTTTGATAATGTGGTTATAAACAGTGTAACTGATATTACTGGCTTTGGCTTATTAGGCCACAGCCTTGAGATGGCTGAAGGAAGTTCAGTTACCATTGTAATCGACCATAAATCGGTGCCCATAATTGATGGGGCACTAGAATATGCCCAAATGGGGTTAGTGCCAGCAGGAGCATATTCTAATAGGAAGCACATTGGAGATAAGGTTAAGTTTGCGGGCAATATACCTGAAGATATACAAGATGTCCTATTTGATCCTCAAACTTCAGGAGGGCTGTTGATATCAGTTCCTAAGGATAATGTGGATTTGCTCCTTGAAAACCTTAAAAACACTCCAAATGAATTTGCAGTAATAGGAGAGGTTGTAGAAAAAGAGGATGTATACTTAATAGTAAAATAAAAGCGAGGGATAATATGCAGAAGACAAACTTGTTTAAGATGATACCTAAGGTTGATGAAATTCTGGAAGATGAAAGGATAAAAAGTTTGCTTAATCAAATTCCTAGAAAGCTGGTTGTGGATTCTATCAGGGAAGAAATAGATAACCTTCGAAAGGACATAAAAGAAAACAAAGTAGATGAGGAGGGAATTGTTCGAAGGAATCAAATTCTAATTGAGCTAGTTTTAAAAAGAGCAAACAAAAAAAGCTCCTATAAGCTAAGAAGGGTAGTAAACGGAACTGGTATCATCCTTCATACCAACTTAGGCAGAGCCTTGATAAATAGAGAAGTTATGGAAAATGTAGTTGATATAGTAACCAACTACTCTAATTTGGAATTTGACATAGAAAAAGGGGAAAGAGGATCTAGATACAGCCATCTAAAGGATATTTTGACTGAGATTACTGGAGCAGAAGATGCTATGGTAGTAAATAACAATGCTGCTGCAGTTTTGCTGGTATTAAGCACAATGGCTAAAGGCAAGGAAGTCATTGTATCAAGGGGAGAGCTCATAGAAATTGGCGGCTCTTTCAGAATTCCAGATGTGATGGAACAAAGTGGCGCAACATTAAAGGCAGTAGGTACTACCAACAAAACCCACCTATATGATTATGAAAATGCAATCAATGAAAATACTGCAGCACTGATGAAAGTCCATACCAGCAACTATAGAGTTTTAGGTTTTACTTCCTCTGTTTCGATTGATGAACTGTACACTTTAAAGGAAAAGTACAATTTACCTTTAATTGAAGACTTAGGTAGTGGAGTATTAATTGATATATCCAAGTTCGGACTGGAATATGAACCAACGGTACAGGATTCAATCAAAAAGGGAGTTGATATAGTTACGTTTAGTGGGGATAAGCTCCTTGGAGGGCCTCAAGCAGGTATAATAGTCGGAAAGAAAAAGTATATTGACCAGATGAAGAAAAATCCACTTACTAGAGCCTTTAGGGTAGATAAGTTTTCCATATCTGCCTTGGAAGCTACCTTGAGACTGTATTTAGATGAAAAGATTGCTGTAGAGAAGGTTCCTACACTGAATATGCTTTCCATGAGCATAGAAAAGTTAGATTTGAAAGCTCAAAAGCTATATGCTCTATTAAATGAAAAGGTCAATGATGAAGGGTTAAGCTTCCATATAGTTGATAGCTTTTCAGAGGTCGGCGGAGGTAGCTTACCACTAGAGAGAATTCCTACCAAGTGTATAATGATAAACCTAAAAGGTTTTAGCGTAAATGAATTTGAAAAGAGCTTAAGGGAATATGATATACCAATTATTACTAGAATTTATAAGGATAATATATTTATAGATTTGAGAACCGTTAGAGAAGATGAGTTTCAAATAATAGCTGATGGAATAGTATTTGGACTAAACAGATTGAAAGGGTGCATTTGATGAAACATATTATTGTAGGAACAGCAGGACATATAGACCATGGTAAAACCACTCTCATAAAGGCATTAACAGGGAGGAATACAGATAGGTTAAAAGAAGAGCAAAAAAGGGGCATTTCCATAGAGCTGGGTTTTACCTATTTTGATTTGCCCAGCGGTAATAGAGTAGGTATAATCGACGTGCCAGGCCATGAAAAATTCATAAGGAATATGTTGGCTGGGGTTGTTGGAATTGATATAGTCATGTTGGTAGTAGCAGCTGACGAAGGGGTAATGCCTCAAACGGTAGAGCACTTAGCCATAATGGATTTAATGGGTATTGAAAAAGGGTTTATAGTTTTAACAAAGGCAGATTTAGTAGATGAGGAATGGATTGAACTGGTAAAGGAGGAAGTAAGAGAACAGGTTAAGGGCACATTCCTTGAAAATGCTCCAATAATTCCAGTATCATCAATAGAGAAAAAAGGTATTGACAAAGTAGTGGCCATGATTGAAGAACTATCCAATACAATTAAGGATAAAAATGTGGACGATACTCCAAGACTTCCAGTTGACAGGGTATTTTCCATACAGGGTTTTGGAACTATTGTTACAGGAACCTTGATATCAGGAGCCTTTAAGGTAGGGGATGAGGTCCAGATATTTCCAGGAGATAAATTAGGGAGGATAAGATCTCTACAGGTTCACGGACAGGATACCCAAGTTGCCTATGCTGGACAAAGGGTTGCAATAAATATTGCAGGCATAAAAAAGGAAGAAGTAGACCGAGGCCATGTAGTAGCTCCAAAGGGTTCATTGAAAGAGACGTCCATGTTGGATGTTAAAGTTAAGATCCTTGATAATGTAGAGCATATAATTCAAAACAGAGCTAGACTTAGACTCTACATTGGCACAAAAGAAGTCCTATGCAGAATAGTAATACTGGATAGGGAAGAGCTCAATCCAGGAGAAGAAGCTTATGCCCAGCTTAGATTAGAGGAAAAGATAGTGGCAAAGCGAGGAGATAGATTTATCTTAAGATTCTACTCTCCAATGTATACCATTGGTGGTGGTTATGTACTTGAACCTAACCCAAATAAGAAGAAGAGGTTTGATCCTAAAGCTATAGCTGAACTGAAAATAAAAGAAAGAGGAGATTCTGAAGATATTATAGAAAGGATTATATTTGACAACAGCAAAAACTTCCCCAGCATAAAAGAGATCTCCATATCCACTGCCATGTTGGAGGACAAGGTCAAGAAGGATGTGGAAACATTAGCTAAAAAGGATAAAGTAATCCTATTCAATTTAACCAAGGATGTACATGTAATACATAAGGACTACTTTGAAAAGGTTACGGGTGAAATATTGGATTACCTGAACTCATATCACAAAAAATACCCTCTTAGAACGGGAGTGTTAAAAGAAGAAATAAGAAGCAGATACTTAAACACTGCAAAGCCTCTAATAGGGGAGAAATTTATAGACCTTTTAATAGAAAGAGGATTTATAGAGCAGCACAAGGATAAGATTGCTCTTAAGGATTTTAAAGTTGAACTCAATAATATGCAGCTTAAGATTAAGGAAAATATTATAGATAGTTTTAAAGGCAAAGGATTTATACCACCTAAGAAGGAAGAGGTAATAGAGTCCTGTTCTGATTATCAAGAGGCAGAAGAGGTATTTAACTACCTAGTGGAAAAAGGAGAAATACTAAAGATAAACGAAGAAGTATATATGCATAAGGATGATTATGAAAAAGCATTGATATTAGCTAAGGATTTTATAAACAAAAATGGCCAAATAACTGTAGCTGAATACAGGGACCTTTTAAATACCAACAGAAAAGTTGCTCTAGCACTGTTAGAATACTTTGATTTATTGAAGATAACAAGAAGAGAAGGAAATATGAGGAAACTAAATTAGGATGCATGGTTAATCCATGCATCCTTTTATTTTCTTAAGCTACAGGTAATCAAGTAAGCGCAAAGAAAGCATAATATATAACAATTCGTCTGGATCTGTTAGATCAGATCCTAGGATCTTTTTAATTTTATCTAAACGATACATTAAGGTGCTTCTGTGTATAAACAGCTTTTCTGCAGTTTGTAATGCATTAAATTGATTGTTAAAATAGGCAGTTAAAGTCTTTAGGTATTCAGTATGCTTTGTTCTATCGCTTTCAATTAACTGCAAGAGCTTCTCGTGGACAATCATAGATGGTGGAATATCTTTGGTAGTTTGCTCCAATAGATAATCAAAAGCTACATGGTTAAACATATGGATGCATTCATTTGGTGATTTTTCTATTCCAATGGATAATGCGATTTGGGTCTGGATGTATTGATATCTTAAGTATATATGTCCTGACATGATGCGGCTGATACCAACATTTAATAAGCTATTTTCTACAAAGTATTCAACCTGTTTCATCAGCTCGTCTAAGTTGATATTAGATAAAGTCATGTTGATAAAAACTACCACATCATTTTTATAAAGAAATGGGCAGGAATCTTTAATTAAATTCTTCCAATAGTAGATAATTGGATAAAATGTATAATTCCTTTTATCAGCTTCAGTTAGCTTGACACACAAACATATGTACTCATGGTCGGGTAGCCATTTTTCTGCACTGAGTTTTTGTCCTATATCCAGATAATCTACATTATCATTACATAAAATCTCTAATAAAATGTTAGTCAAATTTATATAACTATTGCTAACTCCATTTGGATTTCTAACAAGACTTGGGCTTATTATGCGTTGAATTAGGAGGGCTAAGAACTTTAAAAGAAAACCTTCATTTTTTTCTATTTTTCGGTTATCCTCTAGCATTACTAGGCGATAAGTAGTTTGGTTATTTTGCCTTATGTTTACACAAAGGGAGGCTAGTCCAGTTACATTGGATGGGAAATAAAAGACATCTTTTAAATCTTTAACCTTATAATACAATTCGCTATTTTTGAGAGCGGTAATCCAGCAGTGAGTATTCTTTGTAGAACCAAATACTTTTTCTTTGGGAATTGAAGGATCTATGAAAACAGCATCTAATATAGTAAAGTCCATCCCAACTACAAATAGTGAATTTTTTAACACAGGTACACTTATCTCCAACATGGTCTTTACTGGTTCTCCTTTAAGGTAGGCTTGAATCAGGTCATCTTGCCAAGTATTATATGTATTGAATATCTCTTGAATCTGTGAAAAAACATCTAGTTTATTTTCACCATCTTCTAAAATACACGTATTTGGAATGCTAGTATTGGCGTTACCTACGATTACAAACAGGCAATTTTCCGGCAGACTTCTATATTCCTTTAAAGTATTTAATTCTTCTTTGCCCACTACATAAACAGTAAAATCGTGTAATTTCATACCAGGAGTATAGAGTACAGAGTCTATTAAACACGGCTATAAAAGCAGCACTTAATTTCATTGTTAACCCCCTTATATATAAGACATCTAGGGAATACAGCTACTCAAGCTCCAACTCCAACAGTTTCACAAATGTTCAAATCTGTAATTACAAACAATCAGCTTCTAGTTTATCTATCATCTAGTTCTTTAATGTACATTGGAATGATGCTAATGCAAGGTTCTATGGCATATTATTTCACCTATGTATTAGGCGACTTCTTACTTATGTCAGTTTCCATGACTGCTACAACTGCTTTTGCAGTAGTTGCTAGTATAATAGGACCTAAAATTGGTGTTAGACTAGGGAAAAAGAATGCAATGGTCTTAGGATTGCTAATAAATACTACATGCCTATTAGCTATTACTTTCCTTGCTAGAGAATCCTTGATTATTTATATAATTATATCATGCATTAACTCATTAGGTATGTATGTATTTACAGGATTTGGACCTAACTATGTAATTGATGCAGGGGAATACCATTACTATAAAACTGGAGTAGACAATCGTGCAATAGCAATGGGTATGATGAATATGCCTATAAAAATTGGATACATACTAATTTTACAAAATTAAAAATAATATGTCAATAATTTAACAAATAATTCATATCAGGCTAAAGCCTGGTTTTTATTTTTAAACTATTCCCTTGGAAATATACGTTGTAACTGTTTTTTAACTATTGCAATGATTGAATTGGGCAGTAAAATTTGGTATAATCAAATGGTATAAGCAATAGAGAAAGCTTAGGAGGGAAAACTATGGCAGAGAAAGGTAGGCATAGGAAAAAGAGTAAAAAAAGCAAAAAGAGAAATATAATACTGTTCACATTTTTAACAATCATATTTTGTGTATTCATCTACGGATATTATATGTTAAGTAAGATAGATTACGTTCCCATAGATGATGATAAAGATTTAGGCATATCCGATGATGCGCCTGTAGAAGATGAAATAACAAATATCCTATTGTTTGGCCTTGATAGTAGGGTAGAAGGACAAAGATCAAGATCCGATACAATAATGATAGCCACATTGGATTCCAAAGAAAATAAGATAAAATTAACATCCATCATGAGAGATACCTATGTATCCATACCAGGTAGAGAGGACAATAGAATCAATGCTGCATATGCATTTGGTGGACCAGAGCTTGCTATACGCACTGTTAATGAAAATTATAATATGAACATAAGTAAATATGTAACAGTTGACTTTTTTAGCTTAGAAAGGGTAATAAATGCACTTGGGGGAGTAGAAATAGAAGTCAAGGATTATGAAGTAAAAGCTTTAAATAATGGGATTAAGAATCTAAACAATCTCCATAAGGATGATTCAGATTCACCTCTTATAGAAGGACCTGGTAGACATAAATTGGATGGTAGACAAGCTGTAGCCTACGCTCGTATACGTAAAGTTGGAAATGGGGACTTTGAACGTACTGATAGGCAGAGGACTGTGCTAAAAAGCTTGATTCAAAAGAGCGCAAGCTTAAATCCATTAAAGGCACATTCGTTGCTATCCACATTGCTTCCAGAAGTGGAGACCAATTTGACCAAAACAGAAATTATTAAGCTTGGTTATGCGGGACTAAAAAGTGCAAAGAATTCTGTAGAGGAACTAAGGCTTCCTTATGAAGGCACTTATGAACACAGAAATATCAGGGGGATGGCTGTATTGGTACCTAACATGGAAAAGAACAGGGAAATATTACACGATTTTATATATGGTGAATAATAAATAAGAGGTGAAGCCCACCTCTTATTTATCAATTTATAGTAATAAGTATAATTGCAATTAATAATGGAATAAAAACTATACTAAACCCCATGATCAAGCTCTGTTTTTCTTTTATATTTATAATATCATCAGAATTATAATACCCGTTCACTTTTTTCCTTTTTATTAGCTTCTTAAGTGCATTGAAAAATGACAACAGCTATTCCTCCTTTACTTGGTCAATTTTTTGCTGCTGTTGATAATATACCAAAAAATCTGTATAATTAGAATAGTAATTTGTTCATAATTTTATAGTGAGGAGTGCAGATTATGGAAGAAATCAGCTTAACAGAACTTTTTTTAATTCTTAGGAAAAGAATTCAGATAATCATATTGATAACCATAATATCCATAGTTACTAGCGCTATAGTCAGTTTTTTCATACTAGATCCCCAATATCAAACCTTTACTACCCTGATGGTAGGGAAACCAAAAGATTATCAAAGTTATAATGACAGATTGGATTACAATGAAGTACTGTTAAACCAAAAGCTAGTATCAACATATGGAGAGCTTGTAAAAACCCGAGCAGTTGCCGATGAAGTAATTAGAAATTTAAATTTAGATATCTCCTATGAAACTTTTAAAAATAAAGTAAATGTAAACCTAGTAAAGGATACAGAAATAATAAGGCTGGAAGTTATTGATGAAGATCCAGAACTAGCAGTTGAAATTGCCAATGAAACAGCTGAAGTTTTTATGAAAAAAGTTAGGAACATAATGAGGGTAGAGAACATACAGGTAATTGATGAAGCCCAAATACCGGACAAGCCTGTAAAACCTAAACCAATGTTAAATATGGCAATAGCTGGAGTTCTAGGCCTTATGATTGGTGTATTCATAACATTTTTATTGGAGTTTTTAGATAACACCATTAAAACTCCTGATGACGTAAAAAGGCATCTAGAACTTCCTGTAATAGGTACCATACCAATGGTAGAAGAAAAATAAGAAAAACAAACGATAGTTGGGGTGAAGAAATGAAAAGAACAAGATTATTTACTCTATCAAATCCAAAGTCTCCTGTGGCAGAAGCTTTTAGGACTTTAAGGACCAATATACAGTTTTCCGGCATAGACAAGCCTATAAATAGCCTAGTAATTACTTCTACAGGACCAGGGGAAGGGAAAAGCACCGTATCCATAAACATAGCAGTGGCCATGGCTCAAGCGGAAAAAAATGTCCTTTTGATAGATTGTGATTTAAGGAAGCCTTCTTTACATAGAACATTTACCTTTAATCATCTTAATGGATTAACCAACATCTTAGTAGAAGATATGGAATATACAGATGTTTTATATGAAGCTGAAGAAATTAAGGGACTGCATGTTATAGGTTCAGGACCAATTCCTCCAAATCCAGCCGAGCTTTTGGGTTCAAATAAGATGAAGAATTTTGTAGAGAAAATGAAAAACATATATGATATGGTTATACTAGATGCACCTCCTATAGGTCTGGTAACGGATAGCGCTGTACTATCTACAATTGTAGATGGAACCATATTAGTCTGTGCTGTTGGAGAGGCAGATATTAATGCTACCAAAAGGGCTAAGGAGCTGTTGGATAAGGTAAATGCAAACATCTTAGGAATAGTACTAAACAAAGTGCCTATTAATCAAGGTGGTTACTATAAATATCATTATAGTCAGTATTATAATTACTATTATCATGATGAAGGTAGCAATAGAGTAAAAAGGAGAGAGAAAATTAGATGATAGATATTCATAGCCATATTTTGCCTAGTGTGGATGATGGGGCAGAGGATATAGAGGAATCTATAGCTATGGCTAGAATTTATTTAAAAAATGAAATAAAGAAGGTAATAGCTACTCCCCATTATATTGAAGGATACGAAAATAGTACAAAAGAAAATAACCTATTAGCTTTAGAAAAGCTAAAGGAAGCTCTTGATAAAGAAGGATTGGATTTAAAAATATACTTAGGCAATGAAATTTACATATCTATGGATATAGCTTCCCTTCTAAAAGAAGGAAAAGTATCCACACTCAATGATTCCAGATATGTTTTAGTAGAACTACCTATGATTGATATGCCAATGTATACTGAAAGCGTAATATATGAGCTCCTTTTAAAAGGATATATACCAATAATTGCTCATCCAGAGAGGAATAGTAGCATAATGGCAGATCCTAATATACTATATGAGCTTATAAGCAAAGGAGCTTTAGCTCAATTAAATCTTCCTAGCTTAGAAGGGAAATATGGGGAAGAAATCAAAGCCACAGCAGAGATACTTCTTAAGCACAACATGATACACTTTGTTGGCACTGATGCCCACTCTAAAGATAGAAGAGCGCCTAATGTGAAAAATAGCCTTGACCTATTATTGGAGTTGATAGGGGAAACAGCTTTTATAGAAATTACATATTTGAATCCTTTAAAAGTAATATCTGATGAATTAATAAGCCCTAACGCTCCAGTAAGGTATAAGAAGAAGAGTGGATTTTTATATTTTATAAAAAATAAGGTTAAATTTCACAAAAATGTATAGTATAAGTTTTAATAAAATCTGTCAAAGAGTGACAAAGAATCATGAAACAGATTGATTTATATAAAAAACTATGTTACACTAAAAAACAGGTTAGTTACAGTTATATTTGTAAGTAGTACAGGATTGTAAATGGGGAGGAGCAATATGGATAAATCTCAAGAAACTTCCTATAACATTAAATCATCCAACCAAGGAATTAAAGGAAACTTATATGATATATTTAAAAGAATAATGGATATAATTTTAGCCTTAATAGGGCTAGTAATTGGAATCCCATTAATTATCATATTTGGCATTGCTATAGCTGTCGAATCTCCTGGGGGAATTTTCTATACTCAGGATAGGTTGGGAAAAGACGGAAAGGTATTCAAGATATATAAACTTCGCTCAATGGTATGCAATGCAGAAAAAAATGGGGCTCAATGGGCTGAAAAAGATGATCCTAGGGTTACCAAAGTTGGTAGCTTTATAAGAAAGACAAGAATTGATGAAATACCGCAGTTATTTAATGTACTTAAAGGAGATATGAGTATCATAGGTCCTAGGCCTGAACGGCCTATATTTACTGAAAAATTCAATGAGGAAATCCCAGGTTTTATAGATAGATTGCAAGTAAAGCCAGGATTAACTGGTTGGGCTCAGGTCAATGGAGGATATGACCTAACCCCGAGAGAAAAATGGGAGTTGGATATGTATTACATTGAAAACAGAGGGGTCAAACTGGATACGTTAATTATTTTAAAAACTATTAAAGTTATTTTAACTGGAGATGGAGCAAGATAAAAGGAGATGAAAAGGTTGAATATACTTGTCACTGGTGGAGCAGGATTTATAGGCTCTAATTTAGTTGATAGATTGATAACAGAAGGACATAAGGTTGCAGTAATAGATAATTTATCAACAGGAAAAAAGGAAAATATAAATAGCAAAGCAAAGTTTTATCATATGGATATTTGCGATAAAGCAATAAAAGATATATTCAAGAAAGAAGAAATAGATGTAGTATACCACAATGCTGCCCAAATTAGTGTAGAAAGATCCATACATGAACCCTTATTTGATGGTAATGTAAACATACTTGGAACAATAAATGTATTAGAAGCTTGTAAGGAAGCAAATGTGAAGAAGATCATATATTCATCTACAGCCGCAGTTTATGGTGAACCAAAATATTTAGGAATAGATGAAAACCATCCTATAAACCCTATTTCTTTCTATGGTATTTCTAAATACACTCCAGAACAATATATTAAAACTTATAGTAATCTTTATGGGATTGATTATACTATTTTAAGATATTCTAATGCCTATGGAATTCGCCAAGATCCTAAGGGTGAAGGTGGTGTGGTTGCAATATTTTTGGACAAACTTTTTAAAGGGGAATCACCTATAATATTTGGAGATGGAACTGCAACAAGGGATTTTATATACATTGATGACATTGTGGAAGCGAATATAAAGGCTTTAGATAAAGGAAGCAAAGAAATATTTAATATAGGAACGGGTAAAGCTACTTCTATAAAGGAGCTTTTTTATATTATGAAAGAAATTATGAATTCAGATGTAGAAGTTGAATATAGCGAGGAACGAAATGGAGATATAAAGCATTCCTATTTTTGTATCAATAAAGTAAAAGATAAATTAGGATGGATTCCTAAATATACATTAGAAGAAGGGTTATGTAAGACTATTAAATATTATAGAGCCTTATTAGCAAAAGAATCTAGAGATGAGGTTGCTGTTTCTTGGAATTAGTAATATAAGTCATATTTTCTACAACAAGTATGTCCTAATTTTGATGCTAAATATGGAGTTGATCATATGAAAAAAAATATTTGGATATTTCATCATTATGCAACACCACCAACAATGAGTGGATTAACTAGACCTTACGATTTTGGTAAACACTTAAAGGCAAAAGGTTATAATTGTATAGTATTTTCATCAGCATATTTACATTATACTAGAGAAAATTTAATTTTGGATGGAAGAAAATACATAGTATATGACGATAGTGAAGTTCCTTTTATATTTATACGCACAGCAGAATATAAAAGCAATGGGCTGTCACGTGTGCTAAATATGTTTTCTTATGCGTATAATTTATTTTTTGTAGCAAAGGAAATTATACAAAAAAAAGGACAACCTGATATAATTTATGCTTCGTCTCCTCATCCATTAACTCTGGTTGCAGGGATTTTAATAGCAAAAAAACTGAGAATACCTTGTGTTTGTGAAATAAGAGATTTGTGGCCAGAAGCAATATTTTTTGTAGGAAAGGCTAAAGAAAATAGTTTACTAGGAAAACTATTAATAAAAGGGGAACATTGGATTTATAAAAATGCTGATGCTCTTGTTTTTTTAAAAGAAGGGGACACTGACTATCTCAAAGAACGAAAATGGACTTTAGAGCAGGGTGGAGATATAGATTTAAGGAAATGTTATTATATAAATAATGGTGTTGACATTGAGATTTTTAATAAACAAGTTAAAGAAATCCAAATAGAAGATGACGATTTAAAAGATGAGAGTTTTAAAGTTGTGTATACAGGCTCTATAAGAACAGTTAACAATGTAGGAAAGTTATTAGATGCAGCTAAATTACTAAATAAATATATGGATATTAAATTTTTAATTTATGGTACTGGTAATGAATTAGACTACTTAAAGAAAAGAGTAGAAGATGAAAATCTTACAAATGTAAAGCTAAAAGGATATGTTAATAAAAAATATATACCATATATATTAAGCAAGTCATCAGTAAACATATTAAATTATTCATCATCTCAATACAATTGGGCGCGAGGTAATAGTTCAAATAAGCTTTTTGAATATATGGCATCAGGAAAGCCTATTATTTCAACGGTAAAAATGGGTTATTGTATTTTAGAAAAGTATCAATGTGGTTTTTCACTGAAAAATTCAACGCCAGAAGAATTAGCTAAAGCTATATTAAAAATATATAACATGTCTAAAGAACAATATAATGAATTATGTTATAATGCTGCAAAAGGTGCTAAATATTTTGATTACAAGATTTTAACAGAAAAATTGATAAAAGTAATAGAAAATGTGTAAATTGGATGTAGTCCAAAATACAGTTTATAAGGATGGTGTATATTATGAATAACAAAGAAATATGTGTCGTAGGATTGGGATATATAGGTTTACCAACATCTGCTATGTTTGCAACCCACGGTTGTAAGGTCCATGGGGTAGATGTAAACGAGGAAGTAGTAAATGCTTTAAATAAAGGAAAAATTGTAATAGAAGAACCCTACTTAGATATAATGGTACAAGCTGCTGTAAGATCTGGTCACTTAAAAGCAGATACAAAACCACAAGAAGCAGATGTTTTTATTATTGCAGTACCAACCCCACTTACAAAGGATAAAAAGGCTGATATGAGCTGCGTTATTTCAGCAGCAGAAACTATTGTGCCATATTTAAGAAAGGATAATCTAGTTATATTAGAATCTACTTCACCAGTGGGTACAGTAGAAAATTTATTAGTACCAATACTTGAAAAATCTGGACTTAAAGTTGGAGAAGAACTATATGTAGGACATGCTCCTGAAAGGGTTCTGCCTGGTAAAATACTATGGGAGTTAGTCCATAATAATAGAATTGTGGGTGGAGTTAATAAAAAGTCTGCTGAAAAGATAAGAGATTTATATAGGATTTTTGTAAATGGAGAGATATATCTTACTGATGCTACAACAGCAGAAATGTGTAAATTAATGGAAAATACCTATAGGGATGTAAATATCGCTTTGGCAAATGAACTAGCAAAAATATGTGAAGAAAATGGGATAAATGCATGGGAAGTAATAGAATTATGTAATAAACATCCAAGAGTAAACCTACATTTGCCTGGACCGGGTGTTGGAGGACATTGTTTAGCAGTAGACCCATGGTTTATAGTAGAGAAGAGTCCTGAATTAGCTAAAATTATAACTTTATCAAGAGAAACCAATGATAGTATGCCAGAACATGTATTAAATAGAATAGATGATATTTTAGAGGATATTGAGGGTGTTAAAAAAG
>JAAROH010007695.1_pt1 | contig 51225 bp, 57 predicted proteins | sample 7248631 | NCBI WGS metagenome assembly JAAROH01 (sample SAMN09772309, study PRJNA484901) | compost metagenome | isolation source: Vermicomposting unit | place: India | reverse complement strand
AAAGGAGGGTGTCCGAAAAGCGAACGCTATGCGAACACTTTTGGGACACCCTCTTTATTTTTAGCGACTTATCGGACAGCCCTTTTTCTAGCACGGGTAAGTTATGGCTCGCGCTTTTTCATTCGTTTTTTTCCTTCCCGGCATAGCTCAAGCAGCGGACAGACCGGACATTGTGGTGCTTGCGCCTTGCAATGGTAGCGGCCGAAAAAGATCATCCGGTGGTGGGTGATGGACCACTCCTCTTTCGGGATTTTTCTCATCAGCGTCTGTTCCACTTCGAGGACCGAGTCGCTCCAGCGGCAAAAGCCGAGCCGTTTGCTGACGCGTTCCACATGTGTATCGACGGCGATGGCCGGAACGCCAAACGCGACAGAAACAACGACATTCGCCGTCTTTCGCCCCACTCCCGGCAGCTTCATCAATTCATCGCGGTCGCGCGGCACTTCGCCGTTATACTGTTCTATCAACATCGCACACAACTTTTGAATATGTTTCGCCTTGTTTCGATACAAACCGATCGAGCGAATATCCTGCTCTAACTCCGCCAGCGGCACAGCGAGGTAGTCATGCGGCGTTCGATATTTCTCAAACAGCCGTTTGGTCACTTTATTGACTAACGCGTCCGTGCATTGCGCCGACAGGACAACCGCAATCAACAGCTCAAACGGATTGCGGTGCACAAGTTCGCAATGCGCATCGGGAAACATGCGCGCCATGACATCCAAACAATAACGGATTTGCTGTTTCGTCAGCACCCGTCTTCCCCCTCCTTTCGTTGCCGCGCCCGCAGACCAAACAAAAACGAGAGACAACGCCTCTCGTTTTCGGAGACCGATGATCGAAGGGCGCTGACCGCCCCCGAGTCACTGACCGTTTCCTCCCTTGTGATTTCCCCGCTCTGTCGGTCTTTCCCGTTCTTTGACGAAAGCGGGTCGGATCCCAAGCCCCGTTTTTCAACGAGAACCTCCTTGCCGCATCGGCGCTTCTTTTCCCACGTTTCCTCATCGATCGAGGGGAGCCGTTGGTGTTCATCGGCCGTTTAGGAATCGAGCCAGTTGAAAAACGGGATCGTCGGTTGAAATTCCCCTGTCGCCTGCTTCGCCGGACGAGCGGACGGCTTAGGTTTGCGGAATTTTTTTCCGTAATCTTGCGCCTGTTCAATCGTCCGAATGCCGTTCTTTTTCCATTCGAATAAAATGCGATCAATGTAGCGGAAATTCAATTTTCCCGACAGCACGGCCTCGCGCAGCGCCGCCTTGATGATCGCCGGCTCGTGGCCGTCTTGATCGATCCACATCGCCAGCGTTTCGCATTCAAACGGGGAAAGGGGGCGGCCAAACTCTTGTTCAAAAACGGTGTATAAACTTTCCTCCGCCTTCTCTTCCTCAGCCTGCCCGCTGCGAACGGCGTCTGTATACAAATGGTGCACCAACTGCTCCCAGAGGGGCTCGAGCGTATATTTTTCGCTGCGAATGCCTCGCTCATCCGTCTGTTCCTCGATGGCGATCATTCCCTTTTGCAAAAGCCGCCGCACCATCTCCATGCATTCCGCCGCCGAGATCGTCATTTTTTCAGCCAGTTCAGCCGGTGTTGGAAACGAAACCCCCGCTTCGAAAAACGACTGCATGTGCAGAAGCAGGACAAGTTCCCTTTCGTCCAAGCCGAGCTGCTTGTAGCGGTCAAGCAGCAGTTTGGAAACAGCAATGCTTCCTTGCGCCAGCCATTCGGCCACTTTTTTCTTTTCCATGCCGATGCACCTCAATGATAGTATACCATGCCGGCGGCGAAAAAACCCTTTTTTGCCGAGGGATTATGGATAAAGACGATTGAGCAGCCGCGGGAACGGAATGGTTTCGCGCACATGCTCAACGCCGCAAATCCACGCGACGGTTCGTTCCAAGCCAAGGCCGAATCCGGAGTGCGGCACGGAACCGTATTTGCGCAAATCGAGATACCACGCATAAGCGTCAAGCGGCAAATGATGCTCCTCGAGGCGCTTTTTGAGCAGCTCGTAATCGTGAATGCGCTCGGAGCCGCCGATGATTTCCCCGTATCCTTCCGGCGCGATCAAATCGGCGCACAACACCACTTCCGGGCGATTCGGGTTCGGCTGCATATAAAACGGCTTCAAGGATGTCGGATAATGGGTGATGAACACCGGTTTGTCAAAACTTTCAGCGATGGCCGTCTCATGCGGCGCGCCGAAATCATCGCCCCATTGGATATCGGTAAACCCTTTGTCATGCAGCAGTTGGATCGCCTCATCGTACGTCAAGCGCGGGAACGGCGGCTTCACCAATTCCAGCTTGGCCGTATCGCGCTCAAGGCGGCCGAGCTCGAGCCGGCAGCGAGCGAGCACGGACTGCACAAGGTGCGACACATACTCTTCTTGCAGCCGCAAGTTGTCCTCAAACTCATAAAACGCCATTTCGGGCTCAACCATCCAAAACTCGATCAGATGGCGGCGCGTTTTCGATTTTTCGGCGCGAAACGTCGGACCAAAGGAAAACACTTTGCCGAGCGCCATGGCGGCCGCTTCCATATAAAGCTGGCCGCTTTGCGATAAATACGCGTCTTCTTCAAAATATCTCGTATGGAACAGCTCGGTCGTTCCTTCCGGCGCGCTGCCGGTCAAAATCGGGGCATCGACCTTAACGAAGCCGCGGTCATTGAAAAATTCATACGTCGCACGGATGATCTCGTTGCGAACTTTCATGATCGCGTGCTGGCGCCGCGACCGCAGCCAAAGGTGGCGATGGTCCATCAAAAATTCAACGCCGTGCTCCTTAGGCGTAATCGGGTAGTCGACCGCTTCATGAATGACTTGCAAATCGGAAACCGATAGTTCATAGCCGAACGGAGAGCGCTCATCGATGCGCACCGTGCCGGTCACATAGAGCGACGTTTCCTGCGTCAGCGCTTTTGCCCGCTGAAACACTTCTTCGGAAACATTGGCTTTTTCCACCACCGCTTGAATAAAGCCCGTTCCATCACGCAGCTGCAAAAAAGCAATTTTTCCGCTCGAGCGCTTGTTCGCCAGCCAAGCGCCGATCGTCACTTGTTGTCCGACGTATTGATTCACTTCCGCAATCGTTGTCGTTTTCACGTATCCATTCCCTTCCTTTCCTCTTATCGCCTTGTCCGTGCGTTTGCCCTCATGATGCCGCCCCGCCGCGACAATTCGCCCCCTAGCTGAAGCGCGGAAAAAGCGGCTTTGCTTCAAGCAAAGCCGTCTTTCCATTGCCTAGCGGCCAAAGAGGCGGGCGGATCGCTGTTACGCGCGCGCTTCCATAAAGCGGCGAATGCGTTCGATGGCGGTTTCCAACGCCTCTAACGAAGTCGCATAGGAGAGGCGAACGTTGTCCGGCGCCCCAAATCCTGAACCCGGCACAAGGGCCACTTTCGCTTCTTCGAGCAGGGCGGCGACAAGGTCATCAACCGTGCGGCAGCCCGCCATCGCGGCCGCTTGGCGAGCGTTCGGAAACAAGTAAAACGCCCCTTGCGGCTTCAGGCACGTAAAGCCCGGAATTTGCACGAGTTTGTCGTAGATGATATGAAGGCGCTGTTCAAACGCCTGGCGCATTTGTTCCACCGGCTCCTGTGGGCCGCTGTAAGCAGCGATCGCCGCGTATTGGGCGATCGAGGTCGGGTTGGACGTGCTATGGCTGGCCAAATCGGTCATCGCCCGAATGATCTCTTTCGGCCCCGCCGCGTAGCCAATGCGCCAGCCTGTCATCGAGTGCGATTTCGACAAGCCGTTGATAATGACCGTCTGTGCCTTTAACTCCGGCGACAGTTCGGCGATCGACACATGCTTTGCCCCACCGTAAATGAGTTTTTCGTAAATTTCATCGGAGACGATCAGCACCCCATGCTCCAAGCAAATGTCGCCGAGCGCTTTTAATTCTTCGGCCGTGTAAATCATGCCGGTCGGATTGCTCGGCGAGTTGATGATGACCGCTTTCGTCCGCGGCGTGATCGCCTCTTTCAGCTGCTCCGGCGTCATTTTAAAGCCGTTTTCCTCCCGTCCCTCCACATAGACGGGAACGCCGCCCGCCAGCTTCACCTGTTCCGGATAGCTCACCCAATACGGGGTGGGGATAATGACTTCGTCGCCTTCGTCCAACAGCACTTGAAACAGCGTGTACAGCGCATGTTTCGCCCCGACGCATACGATCACTTCGGCCGGTTCATAATCGAGCCCTTGGTCGCGAGCGAACTTTTTGATAATTTCCGCTTTCAACGCTGGCAGTCCGCCCGAGGGCGTATATTTCGTATGCCCTTCGTTCATGGCCTGAATGGCGGCCTCGATGATGTGCTGCGGCGTGTTGAAATCCGGTTCGCCGGCTCCTAAGCCGATCACATCGTGCCCGGCCGCTTTCAGTTCTTTTGCTTTCGCCGTAATCGCCAGTGTTGCCGACGGCGTCAGCGCCGCTACCCGTTTTGCCAATTTCATCGCTTCTTCCCCCTCACATCGTCATCGTTGAAAGCTGTACCTTTTCAAAAAAGAGCCGTCGGTGAAGTGCAAATAGTAAAACGAGTATCTTCCCTCGTCGTCCATATAGGTCAACTCCCAAACCGGCACGCCTTTTTCCATGCCGAGCGTGGCGTCAATCACCTGCTGCGGGTGGCGTTCGCGCCGCAAAATGGCGCGCGCCTCCGCCTCGCTGATGCCGCTATCTGCTCGCCGAACGACGACATCCCCGCTTTTTTCTGGCACCCACACGACGAGATCTTCCCCTCGCTTCGCGCGGCCGATGAATACGGTGTATGCTTCATCGCCATAATATGTATAGACTTTCTTGATCTCGACAAGCTCCGCCGCTTCCTTTGCCCGCTCCAAGGCGCGCGCGACCATCGCGCGCTTGGGCGCCAACGCTTCGCTATAAATGGACCACGTCTGCCACACGAGAACGGCAAAAAAAAGCAATAGAAGCCATCCCCACTTTTTCATGGCCGATCACGTCCGGTAAATGGTAAAAACGGCTTGACGCTTGTCGTTTTCATCCAAAGCGAGGCCGAACATCAAATTGTCGCGCTTGAGCGTCCGGTTCAGGCAATCGACGATCTTGTACAAGTCCTCGGAATGCTGAATTTTGACGGTGGCGAGCACTTCGATTTTGCTTTCCATTTTCGTCGCTTCCTCCTGTGCGGCGCAAATTTTGTTACTTATACAGACGGGCGGCTCCGGCAACAATACAAATACAGCAGCCGCAAACGTCACACCGGTTGCGCGTCTTCGCCTTTTGCGGCCAGCCGACATGGCGGAGACGCCTGTTTGGCACCTTGTGCTTCTTCCCTATTATAGCAGGTTTGTCCGACCATTTCATAACAAATTTGCCCGCCTACACCGCCAACGCAAATTTGCCTCGTTCCCGCCCCGCCTTTGCGCGGGGCTTCTTGCTTTGCGCTCTGTTTGGCGAGTGGACGCCATCTTTAGATTGCGCCGTTTCCCTCCTCTTTATGAGAAAAAGACGGGCGAAACCGCTCTTCCTCCATCCCCCCTCCGCCGTTTTCCCAAGCTCATCATTTTTTCAAGAACGCTAAAAAGCCGCGCCGGCCTTATGCCAGCCAGTCTTCCGCCGCCTCGAGCAGCGCGGCAAGCGGCCCTTCGTGCACCGGAAGCGGCGGCAAGGAAGCCAAAAAATCGGCCCCGTAGGAAGCGGTCAGCAACCGGCGGTCAAGCACAAACACCGCCCCTTTATCGCGTTCCGTGCGAATCAGGCGGCCGAATCCTTGGCGAAAGCGAAGCACCGCCTCGGGAAGCGAGAGCCGAGCAAACGGATCGCCCCCCGCGGCGCGAATCCGTTCACTTTTTGCCGCCGCCACCGGATCCTCAGGAGAGGCAAACGGCAGACGAGCGATGACGAGGGCGGCGAGCGCCGGCCCCGGCAAATCGACCCCCTCCCAAAAGCTGCTCGTTCCCAGCAACACCGCTTGATCAAATTGCAAAAATGTCCGCAAAAGTTTCGTCGGGCTGCCGCTTTGCACTCCTTGGGCGATCAGCACGAACGGCTCGTTTCCCTCCTCGGCCTTGAGCGCTTCAGCGGTCAGCTTCAGCAATTCATAGGAAGGAAACAGCACAAGCATCCGCCGGCCGAGGCGGCGCGCGATCGCAACGATGGCCGCGGCGGCCGCTTCCGCGTACCGTTCCAGCGGCACGGCTGACACAAGCGGCAGATCGGTCGGCACAAAGAGCGCCGCCTGTTCCTCATAGCGAAACGGAGCTGGAAACGAGCGGCAAAGCGGATAAAATTCTTCGAGGCCGAGCCGCGCCGCCATGTAGCTGAACTGACCGCGCACCGTGAGCGTCGCCGAAGTCAATATGACGCTCCGCTTGTTCATAAACAACCGGTCCGCGAAAAAAGCGGAGAGATCGACCGGCTGCGCATAAAGACGGACGGCGTTCGCCGCCCCCTTTTCGTCCGCTTCCATCCAGCGCACGACTCCTTCCTCGGTTTCTGTCAGCAACCGAACGAGGGCGGCGATGTGCCGGCGAAGCGCGGCCATATCAGCCGAGAACGAGACGGGCAGCGCCATCGTCTCGTTCTCGGTCGCCAACAGCGGTTGGACCGCCGCTGCCAGCGCCGCTATCGCATCGCGGAGACGCCAACACAACTCGACGGCCGCCTCCCATGTTTGTCCGCGCTCATCGGCCGGGGAAAAACGATAACGGCAACGCCCGGCTCTGGCTGGCTGTTTTGCCAGCGCGTAGCGGCGCAACAGCCGAAACAGCTCATCCCCTTCAAACTGCAGCTCCTCAAGAAGCCGTTGGCAACGGGCAAGCGTCGCTCGCGCCTCGCAACGCTGCTCCTCTTCCCTTCGCTTCGCCATCGTTTGCGCGAGTTTCGCCGTCAGGAAGCGAAACGATACGTAGTCGACCCGCTCGCCAAAATGACGGGCCGCCGCGTCTTCCAGCCGATGCGCTTCGTCGATGACAAGATAGCGAAACGGCGGGAAAAGCGGCCGAGGAGCCGTCAAATCATGAAGCAAAAAAGCATGATTCGTGATGATGAGATCAGCCTCTTCAGCCCGTCTTTTCGCTGCGGCGAAAAAATGGTGCCGCCCACCCTCTTCCTCTTCTCCAATGGCAAGGTCCGCTAACAGCATCCGGGCGCCGGATGGAACGTTCAACTCATCCAAATCGCCGCTCTCCGTCTCCAGCAGCCAAACGAGCAGCTGACATTTCAAAAGGACGGCATCGTATGGATCGGACGGCTCGGCTAAAAACGAAGCAAACTTCTCGATGGAGAGGTAGTTTTGTTTCCCTTTCAGCACGGCCACGCGAAGCGGAAACGGCACCACTTCTCGCAGCACCGGCACATCGCGGCGGATAAGCTGCTCTTGCAGCTGGATCGTATTGGTGCTGATGACGACCCGCTCTTGCCGCTCACCGGCGAAAAAAGCGGCTGGAATCAAGTAAGCGAGCGATTTGCCAAGCCCGGTCCCTGCCTCCATCATGGCGTGCTGAGATGTCGACAGCGCCTCATAGACGAGCCGCATCATCTCCCACTGCGTCGGACGCCGCTTGTAACCGGGAAGCGGCAACGGCGGCTCCTGTTCAGAGAAGGCGGCGAACGAAGCGGCCACAGCCCCCTTTTCTTTTTCCGGGCGCGCTGGGGCCGGCCGTTTCAGAGCGATGCCGCCATGCATGACAAATGGTTGGTCGTTCGGCGCTTCTCGCTGTTTTTCCGCGATCAGCGCATCAAGAAGCAAGTAAATGTCGCTCTTGAGGCGGCGGGCGAGGCGCCGCAGCTGTTCGAGCGTCACGAGCGGCAGGCGGCCAAGCCGCTCAAGCAAAGCGAGCAGCAGCTTGGCGGTCACTTCGGCATCGCTGTCCGCCTGATGGGGGCGATCATGGCGGAGGCCGAGCTGCCTCGCCAAGTCGCTGAGTTTGTAACTTTCCGCCGTTGGCAGCACGATGCGGGCGAGCTCCACCGTGTCAATCGTCGGGCCGGTGAACGGGGGGCGACCGGCCCGTTCTAGCTCAGCCTGCAAAAACGGCAAATCGAAATCGACGTTGTGGGCGACAAAATACGCATCATCCATCATGGCCGCGATCTCGCCCGCCTTGTCGGCAAACAGCGGCGCCCCTTCCACCGTCTCTTCGTTAATGTTTGTCAGCTGCTGGACGAACAAAGGAATCGGCTGTTCCGGGTTAAAAAAACTGGAAAACCGCTCAACGATCAAGCCGTTTTCCACAACCGCCATGCCGAGCTGAATGATCCGATCTCCTTTTTTCGGCCCATTTCCAGTTGTTTCTAGATCAATAATGACAAAGCGGGTGGCCATTTTCATCACCTCAAAACGAAAAGGGGCGGAAAGCCCCCTTTATAAAATCGTATGTGCCGGCTCTTCAGCAATTAGCTGGACAATTCGGTTGTTTTCATCCATAATCGCAATTTTCGGCCGGTGTTTAGACACTTTGTCCTCGGGAACAAGCGCATACGAAATGACGATAATGACATCCCCTTTTTGCACGAGACGGGCGGCGGCGCCGTTTAGACAGAAGACGCCGCTGCCCCGCTCGCCGGGGATGATGTATGTTTCAAAACGGGCTCCATTATTATTGTTGACCACTTGCACTTTTTCATTAGCTACCATGCCGACGGCATCCAAAATATCTTCGTCGATCGTAATGCTGCCGACGTAATCCAAATTCGCTTCCGTCACGCGGGCGCGGTGAATTTTCGCGTTCATGAGCGTGCGAAACATGGGTGATCCCCCCTTACTCCTCTTGTCTTGGCGCCTTGGGCAGCTCAAGGATGAGATTGTCAATCAGCCGGGCGCTCGCAAACCGGACGGCGATGGCGATAATGACGGTGCCCTCTAACACCGCCAACGGCGCCAAGTCCGGATATGAGCATACGTCCACATAGTCGATCTCCGCGTTCGTATGGGCTTCAATCTGTTCGCGGACGAGGCGACGAATGGCGGCCGCGCTCCGTTCCCCGCCCTCAACAGCCGCCGCTGCGGCCTGGAGCGCTTGATAGAGCGCCGGCGCCTCACGCCGTTCCTGCGGGGACAAATAGACGTTGCGCGAGCTTTTTGCCAGCCCGTCGGCCTCGCGCACCGTCGGCACCGGCACGAGCTCAATCGGAAAATTGAAATCGCGAATGAGGCCGTCAACAACCGCCACTTGCTGGGCGTCTTTCCTGCCAAAGTAGGCGCGGTCAGGCATGACGATGTTAAACAGCTTGATAAGCACCGTCGCCACCCCGTCGAAATGCCCGGGCCGCGACCGTCCGCACAATACATCGGTGCGCGCTTTCACGACGGCCTGCACCGTGAGCGGCCCCGGATACATTTCCCCCGCCTCTGGGTGAAAGAGCACGTCGGCTCCGTGCTGTTCAGCGATGCGCCGGTCGCGGGCGAAATCGCGCGGATAACGGGCAAAATCTTCATTTGGGCCGAACTGAAGCGGGTTGACGAAAATGCTGACAACGACTACGTCATTCTCTTCCCGCGCCCTGTCGATGAGGGCGGCATGTCCTTCGTGCAAATAGCCCATCGTCGGGACGAATCCGATCGTTTTTCCTTCGCGGCGGCATCGGCGCATGAGCGCCTGCATGTCAAGAATGCGGTCGATGATGATCATGATGATGTTCCTCCGTATAACGCTACCCATTCTTCTTCCTTCATCGTAAACGTATGCGCCGGCTCCGGGAATTGGCGCAGCTTAACCTCCGCGGCGTAGTGGGCCAACGCCGCGACGATCGTTTCTTGGATGGAGGCGTACGGTTTGACAAACTTTGGCACGCGGCTGACCCCATAGCCAAGCAAGTCATGGTAGACGAGCACTTGCCCGTCGACATCGGCCCCAGCGCCGATGCCGATGACAGGAATCGCCAGCTCGCGCGCAACCGCCGCGCCGAGCTGCTTCGGCACGCACTCCAAGACGAGGGCCATCGCTCCCGCCTGCTCGCACCGCTTGGCATCCTCGAGCAGTTTTTTGGCGCTTTCCGCGTCTTTGCCTTGCACTTTGTAGCCGCCAAGCACGCCCACGGACTGCGGCGTCAGCCCAAGATGGGCGACGACCGGCACCCCGGCTTTCGTCAAGGCGGCGATGACATCGACGACTTCATCCGCCCCCTCGACTTTGACGGCGTTCGCCCCCGACTCTTGCATGATGCGCCGAGCATTGTGCAGCGCCTCCGCTCTCGATGTGTGGTACGACATAAACGGCATGTCGGTGACGATAAACGTATTCGGCGCACCGCGGCGGACCGCTTTCGTGTGATGAATCATGTCATCGACCGTCACCGGGATCGTCGAGTCGTAGCCGAGCACGACCATGCCGAGTGAGTCGCCGACCAAAATCATGTCGACTCCCGCTTGCTCAGCGAGCTTCGCCGCTGGAAAGTCATAGGCGGTCACCATGACAATCGGCTCGCTCTCCTGTTTCATGCGCAAGAAATCGGCTTTCGTTTTCACGTTCGTTCCCTCCTCTTTTCGCTGCAGAGGAGATGAACCGCCCGAAAGAAAGCGTCCTTCTTTCCGCCTTGAGAAAGAAGGACGCTGCTCAACCGCCGTCGGCCCCGTTCATCCCTCTGTCCCAGTCCTTCCTGCAAGGATCAAGGCAGATCTTTTCGTTGCTTCTTTTTTCATTCACGTCGCCATATCCGGTGCAGTTCTTTTCGACAAAGATACTGCCCTTTTCCTCACTTTGCATTTTAACAAAATTGTCACAATTTTTCTAGTGGCAATTACAGTTGAATGTCGGCTGAATGAATGTAATGAATCGTGTTTTGCTCATCTTCCAAGATGAGCAGCCCATCATCGGTGATACCGCGGGCGATGCCGCGCATCACCCCGCCCAACGTCCGGGCCGTCACCGGCTTGCCGATCGAAACGGCGTATCCTTCCCAAAGAAGCTTGATCGGTCGGAACCCGTGCGTCAAGTATTGGCGGTACAAGCGTTCCAGCCGGAACAAAATGTCTTGGATGAGCCGCGCCCGTTTGATGGGCTTCCCCTTTTCGATGGCGAGCGAGGTGGCGATGGCGCGGATGTCCTCGGGAAATTGCTCGCTCGTCTGATTGACGTTGATGCCGATGCCGATGATCACCGAATGGACGCGATCCGGATCGGCCTGCAGCTCGGTTAAAATGCCGACGCATTTTTTGCCGCCAAGCAAAATGTCGTTTGGCCATTTAATGTCCGGGACGAGGCCGGTCACTTCTTGAATGGCCTGGCTGATGGCGACAGCCGCAAGCAAGGTCAGCTGCGGCGCCTGTTGCGGCGGGATGGGCGGGCGCAAAATCAGGCTCATCCAAATGCCCGTTCCTTTTGGCGAAAACCATTTCCGGTCGAGGCGCCCACGTCCGGCTTTTTGCTCCTCAGCAACGACGAGCGTCCCTTCCGGCGCTCCTTCGTGGGCCAGCTTGGCCGCCACCCGCTGGGTCGAATCCACATCCTCGAAGGAATAAATCACTTGGCCAAACGTCTCCGTTTTTAAGCCGAGTTGGATTTCGTTCGCCGTCACTTTGTCCGGAGTGCTAACGATCCGGTAGCCGAGGCGGCGCACCGCTTCGAGCTCAAATCCTTCCTTGCGCAGCTCCTCGATATGCTTCCACACCGCCGCGCGCGAGCAGCCGAGCCGTTCGCTAATTTTTTGTCCGGATAAAAACTCGCCGTTTGCCTCGGCAAACAGTTCTAACAGCCGTTTCCTTGTGTCCGATTGCGCTCCGTGAGCCATGCGTGAATCCGCTCCTTCTCGTTTTCAACTTCACCGTTGACGACCGCCCGCCATATGGCGTAAAGCGTCTCTTTCACCCACGGGCCGGCCGGCTTTCCGATCCACTGAATGACCTCTTTGCCGCTCACCGCGAGTTCCGCTTTCGTTTTGATGGGCAAAGCGGCAAAGCGGCGGCGCAGCTCATCATGCGATGAATCGGGCGGTGTGCCGGTGTAGGCGGCGCGCACTGTCTCAACGGAAAGCGCGCGCTTGAGGCCAGCCAAAAACAGCCGCTCATTCGTCCATTCGTCTGAATGGGGAACGGCCTCGAGCGCCGACAAGATCGCGCCGGTTTCGTCCATCACTTTGTTCGGCAGCTTCCATGCCCGCAAAAACGGCCGGCTTTCCGTGATGTCAAGCGCTCGGCACAACAGCGCCCACCGCTCTTCGCGCGCTGTGAGCCATCCCCAGCGGTACGCCGCCGCCCGGCGCACTCCCTCCTCTTTTCCAACGAGACCTGGCAAATACGCGCACAATCCGGTTTCCGCCAACAGCGACAACGCTTCGCCGGCAAACGGGCCGGCGAGCAGTTTTTCCATCTCCATGGTCATCCGCTCCACGGAAATATGGGCAAGAAGCGGGGCATTGTCTATGACCGCCCGCTTCGTTTCCGGCGCGAGGGAAAAACCGAGCTGGCTGACAAATCGAATCGCTCGCATCATGCGGAGCGCATCTTCGCGAAACCGCTCTTCGGCCTTTCCCACCGTGCGAATGAGCCGCCGCGCAATCGCCTCCCGTCCCGCAAACGGATCGATAACGGTCCCGTTTTCGTCCATGGCGATGGCGTTCATCGTAAAGTCGCGCCGCTTTAAATCTTCTTCCAGCGAACGGACGAACGTCACCGATTCGGGGCGGCGGTAATCTTCGTAATCCCCGTCCGTGCGAAATGTCGTCACTTCATACGCTGTTCCTTCATGGACGACGACGACCGTACCATGCTTGGAGCCGACGTCGATCGTTTTCGGAAATATGGCCATCACTTCTTCAGGACGGGCGCTCGTCGCAATGTCGACATCGCCGATCGCACGCCCGATCAAGAGGTCGCGCACGGCGCCGCCGACGAAATACGCTTCATAGCCATGTTGCTTCAGCTGTCGGATAATGCCAAGCGCCTGCCGGAACGGCGGTTTCATCGTCTCACCTTCCTTGCTGCCAGCGAAGCGTACAGCTGCTCATACTGCCCGACGATATCGGACGAACGGAATTTGCGCTCGACGGCCTGCACCGCCCGCTTCGCCATCTCGGCGTGCAGGCGGCGGTCGGTCAGCAGCGCCAGCGCCTTCCTCCCCGCCTCTTTTACATCGCCAAGCGGGCATAAAAATCCGCTTTGGCCGTCATCGATCACTTCCGGAATGCCGCCAATCGCCGTGCCGATGCACGGGACGCCGCACGCCATCGCCTCGAGCAGAACGAGGCCAAAGCTTTCTTTTTCCGACAGCAGCATCATCACATCGCTGATCGAATACAGCTCGTCCAGCTTGTCTTGTTTGCCTAAAAAACGGACTTCATTCTGTAAGCCCAGCTCTTTGACAAGCCGGCAGACGACGGTCATTTCCGGCCCATCGCCGACAAACAAAAGCTTGGCCGGCACGTGACGGCGAATGATGGCAAAGGCGCGCACCACATCGGGGACGCGCTTCACTTTGCGGAAATTGGAGACGTGAATCACGACGCGCTCCTGCTCGCCGATGCCGTATTCGCGCCGCAAATGGCCGGCTTCCCGGCGCTGGTAGACGCGCTCGTCGACAAAATTGTACACCGTTTGGATCGGTTTTTGCACATCGAGCAGTTCGTATGTTTGGCGGACGAGAGCGTTTGATACAGCCGTGACCACATCGGACTGCTCAATGCCAAACTTGATCATATCAGAAAGCGACGGGTCATAGCCGAGCACTGTGATGTCCGTGCCGTGCAATGTCGTCACAATCGGCAATTCGCCCACCATTTGCCGCGCCAGCACGGCACAGACCGCATGCGGCACGGCGTAATGGGCATGAAGCACATCGAGCCGTTCCCGCTTCGCCACCTCGGCGATTTTGCTGGCCAACGCCAAATCGTACGGCGGATATTGAAAAACCGAATATTGGTTGACACTCACTTCATGGTAATAAATATTCCCGTATACTTTGCTGAGCCGAAACGGCATGCTCGATGAAATAAAATGGATCTCATGCCCACGCTCTGCCAGCAGCTTGCCAAGCTCGGTGGCGACGACCCCCGAGCCTCCGACCGTCGGATAACAGACAATTCCGATTTTCAGCTTCATCGCGCTCCCTCGAATAAGTCGAAAAGATGAATCGGTGCTTTGGACAAAAACCCTTCGGCATATGCCGCGCCAATTTGCTGGCCAAACCAGCGCTCGCGGCTTTCGATCATCTCGATGTAGTGGTTGGTCAGCGGGGTGTCGACCGATCCGGGCCGCTTTTCAAACTGGCTTCCGTAGGCGCGCAAACAGGCCCGCTTGTCGTCGATCGCCTCGCTAATATCGATGAGAAAGTGCGGGCGGCAAAAGGCATTGATCATATAGTAGTACACGGCGCGGACGCGGTGCGCCTCTCCCAGCTCGCCTGCGCCATAGCGGCGGATGCCGGCGGAAAAGACCGCCTCCTCAACGAGGCGGGCGCATCGCCCATGATCGGGATGGCGATCCTCCCAATACGGAGCGAATACGAGCTGCGGCCGATAACGGCGAATGACGGCGACTAGGCGGCGAATCGCCTCCTCATCATCGACATCAAGACCGCGGTCGGGCAGCCCGAGGTTGAGCCGTTCCGCTACGCCAAGCCGGCGCGCCGCTTCAGCCGCTTCGTTCTGCCGCTCGTCAACCGTGCCGTTTGATGACAGCTCGGCCTTCGTTAAATCGCAAATCACCGCGCGGTATCCGCGCCGCACATATTTGGCGATCGTCCCGCCCATGCCGATTTCAACGTCATCGGGATGGGCGCCAAACGCCAATAGATCACATGTTTCCACCATTGCGGTCACCTTTCTGTTTCCGATTCCTCCCCACTTTTCGCCCGACCGCGGACGATGTTGCGCCATGCCAAATCGCCGCGCTCCAACGCGCGAATGAGCAGCTCGGCCGTCCCGATGTTCGTCGCCAGCGGCACGGCGTAGACATCGCAAAGCCGCATCAGCGCGCTAATATCCGGTTCGTGCGGCTGGGCGGTGAGCGGATCTCGGAAAAAAATAACAATATCCATTTCATTGCGGGCGATCATCGCCCCGATTTCTTGATCGCCACCGTACGGCCCGGATTGGAAACGGTGAACCGAAAGACCGGTCGCCTCTTGAATGCGCAAGCCGGTCGTGCCGGTGGCGTACAGTTCGTGGTTCGCCAAAATCGGTGCATAGGCGGTCACAAACGCGACCATCTCCGCCTTTTTTTGGTCGTGAGCAATCAACGCGATTTTCATCTTGTCCTCTCCCCCGTTGGCGCTGTCCGCGCTAGTCTAAAATCTGTTCGAGCCCGTAGACGAGCGTATGTAAATGCATGACCGTTTCCACCGCCAGTTTCACTCCCGACATGAACGAACGGCGGTCGAAGGAATCATGGCGGATCGTCAACGTCTGTCCGTCGCCGCCGAACATCACTTCCTGATGCGCCACAAGCCCTGGCAGACGGACGCTGTGAATCGGAATGCCGGCGTACGCGGCACCGCGCGCACCGGCGAGCGTTTCCTTTTCATCCGGATGGCCTTGTTTTTTCTCCGGGCGCACTTCGGCGATGAGCTGCGCGGTTTTCAGCGCTGTTCCCGATGGGGCGTCAAGCTTTTGGTCGTGATGCAGCTCGATAATTTCCACATCGGTGAAATATTTGGCCGCCATGCGGGCGAACTTCATCATCAGCACCGCGCCAACGGCGAAGTTCGGGGCGATGATGGCGCCGAGCTCTTTTTCCTCAGCCAATTCGGTCAGCCGCTCGATCTCGTCCGGCGTAAATCCGGTCGTGCCGACGACCGGGCGAACGCCGTGGCGCAGCGCCAGCTCAGCATGCCGTTTTCCGGCTTCCGGCGTGGTCAAATCGATCAAGACATCCGGCTTCACTTCGGCAAAACAGCGAGCCGCATCAGTGTAAATCGGGGCGTCGACACCGGCAAATCCATCGATCTCCGCTAAATTTTGTCCGTCGTAACGACGGTCGATGACCGCGGCCAGTTCAAAATGGTCCGTTCTTTGCACAAGCGCCACCGCTTCACGGCCCATGCGGCCGCGCGGCCCGGCGATGACGATGCGAATCATTTCGCTTCCTCCTTCCGCGTCCAACGGTCACGGTCGCGGGTGCGGAACTTGTCCATCACCCGGTCGTGCGCCGCTTGCAAATCAATGCCAAGCGAATTGGCGAAGCAAATGAGCACAAACAGCAAATCGCCCAGCTCTTCTTCGATTGTTTTTTCTTGTTCGGTCGCCTTTTTCGGTTTTTCCCCGTAGTAGTGGTTCACCTCTCGCGCCAGTTCGCCGAGCTCTTCGGTCAGCCGCGCGAGCATGGCGAGCGGACAAAAATAGCCTTCCTGAAATTGGCTGATGTACTCGTCCACTTCTTGTTGCATCTGTTTCATCGTTTTCTCTTGCATCGCTCTCACCTCGTCTGCTTTCATGTTAGCGAAAAGCGGCGCATTTGACAAATGTTTTCGCCCGCTGTCCATTCCGTCCGTTTGCGCTCATCATTGCCTAGATGGATGAGTTCCTCTATAATTAAGGGCGCCGACTATTTTTGCGGACGGAGGGACGTTATGATTTTTGGACTCAAGATCAAAAACTGCGTATTTATTTTGCTTGGCGCCGCCATTTTCGCCTTCGGGCTCGTCCATTTCAACATGCAAAACAATTTGGCGGAAGGCGGATTTACCGGCATTACGCTTCTCCTTTATTTTTCGTCCGGTTTGGATCCGGCCATCACCAACTTGGCGCTCAACATCCCGGTCTTTTTCATCGGCTGGAAACTGCTCGGCCGTCAGACGTTTCTCTATACGATCATCGGCACGGTCGCCGTTTCTGTATTTTTGTCCATCTTTCAACGCTACATGATTCATATGCCGCTTCGCCATGATTTGACGCTCGCCGCCTTGTTCGCCGGCGTGTTCATCGGCGTCGGCCTCGGCATCATTTTTCGCTACGGCGGCACCACCGGGGGAGTGGATATCATCGCCCGCTTAGTCTATAAGTACAAAGGCATCAGCATGGGCAAAACGATGTTCGCCTTTGACGCCACGGTCATCACGTTGTCCCTTCTTTACTTATCATACCGGGAAGCGATGTATACGCTGGTCGCCGTCTTCATCGCCGCCCGGGTCATCGATTTTATCCAAGAAGGCGGGTACGCCGCGAAAGGAGCGACGATCATCTCCGACAAAAGCGAAGAGATCGCCAACCGGATTTTGACGGAGATGGAGCGCGGCGTCACCGTGCTCAAAGGGCGCGGCTCGTACACGAAGCGCGACCGTGACGTTTTGTATTGCGTCGTCGCCAAAAACGAACTGACGCGCTTGAAAAACGTCATTATGTCCGTCGATCCGCACGCGTTTGTCGCCGTCACCGACGTGCATGACGTGCTCGGCGAAGGGTTTACGCTCGACGAACAAAAACGGCCGCTCGAGCCATGAGCGAATCGGCCCTGTTCCCTTGATCAGCCATGCGGAAGGGGCCTTCCCGGCCGGCAAACCGGGTTCGCCGCGCCGAGCGAAAGCGGCGAACCCGCTGCGCCCCTCATAAAAAAGGGCAAGGACACGTGCCGACAGCCGCACTGTTAAAAACCGCTCCCCCCCCCGTCCAAAAAAAAAAACGGGGAGCATTCCCTTGAACCACCCGTTTATTCCTCGGGCTGCCGCGCCCGTTTTTCCTCTTTTTCCCCTTTGTATTTCCGCCAGCCGACGTACGTTAACGTCAACACGATCATTCCGCCGGTTGAAATCATAACCCAAATCAGCGACGGGTCGGCCTCGTCCTTTTTCACTCCGGCAAACAGCGCCCTAAGATCATGGCGCGCGGTCGAAAGCCGCTCGCGCCGCTTCGTTTCATCGGCTTGCCAAAACGCGGCGGCTTGCAGCGCTTCGAGATCGTCATCGACTTTTGTCGCCACTTCGGGCGGAACGTCAATTTTCACGCTCGGTTCGATCAACGTGTAGCGGTCAACCAGCTGGCGCACCGCAGCGGCATATGCCTCTTTTTCACCGCGCTCCGCCGCTTTTTCCATCGCCGCCAACGCCTCCATCACCGCCGGCTCCATCTCCGACCAAAGCGGCTGGTAAGTTGAATGGATGGCATCAACGACAAGGCGAAATTGGGTGACCGCCGCCACCTTGTCTTCCGCCGAAATCGGCGCGCTCATCGCCCTGACCGCCTGCTCGTGTGTCACGGTCACCGCTCGCAGTTCATCAGCTGATCTCAGTCGTTCCTTCGCCCCTAACGCGAAAAACCGTTCAGAGAAATAGCGGAGCACTTCTTGCGCTTCAGCGAAGCGCTCATTTTTGGCCAATTGCAGCGCCTCGTCGGAAATATCATCTAATTTTTCCCAATCGCTCCGTTGCCCCGCCGCATCGACGGACACCGACCATAAAAAAGCGAGCGACAACAGCAAGGCCAGCCCGATTCGTTTCATCATCGTCCCTCCTCCATTCACTACTACAATGTATGAAGGAGTGGACAAGAGTAGACCAGCCAAGTATCGTAAAGCGCCGCCCGTCTTTTCGCCGCAGCCCTCCGCGGCCGGCGGGACGGAGAGCTGCCCAACGCCGACTCAACAAAGAAAGCGGGAAAACCGATCCTCCCCTTTTCCATTAGCGAAACAAGCGGGTGGAGCGACATGGGACTTAGCTGGAAAAGTTGATCGTTCCTGCCGAAAGAACGACCGGAGCGTCACCTCCGCTAGGCGCCGCGATCGGACAGACAGAGCCGACGGCGCGGCTGACGGATGCCAAGCCAATACGCGCCGGCAAGGGAAGCAATGCTCAGCCAAAACGTGAAATAACCGATGACATCGGCGTAATTCGCCAACATCTGATAGCGCGGCATCATGCCGAAAACGTAGTCAATGATGTCATTATGCAGCGTCCAGACGGCAGCCAACGCCAAATGCGAGCAGCGGAACCGATAGAACGGAGCGTATACGATCCCTTCGACCGCCATCGCCCCGTGCGAGACAATGAGCAGCCAACCCGCCCAGTCAAGCGTGCCGGTGACCCGCCAGACGAGCACGTTCATGACGACCGCCCAAATGCCGTACTTGACGAGCGTCACCACGGCCAGCGCTTCGAACAGCGGCGCCCGCCGGCCGAGCAGCCAAGCGCCGAGGACGATGAGAAAAAAAAGACTCGCCGTTGGGCTGTCAGGCACAAACGGTAAAAACAAAGGGGGCGTATCGGCTAGCTGATACCTATACCAATAATATCCATATGCTGTGCCGGCAGCGTTAACGGCAAAGAGCAGCCAAACGACCGACCGGGAAGCGAGCAGCGCATAAAGCCATGCCATCATTCGCACCTCTCTTCGATTGGGCACGAGCACGAAAAAAGCTGACTAACGCGAGTCAGCTTTTCCGGACCGAACCTAATTATTTCGCTTTTAAACCGGCGATGAATTCAGACAACTTTTTCAGCTCTTCATCCGTCCCTTTAAATACGCCGGCTGGCATGTTCCCTTTTCCTTGCTTAGCAATTTTAGCAATTTCTTCTGGCTTTAAGCCGGTGCCGATGAGCGACGGACCAGCGCCGCCGGACAAGTTTTGCCCGTGACATGACGTACACGTATTCGCTTGGGCGATTTTATAACCTTCCGCGTTCGTATCAATTTTGACTTCAGCGCGGATTTTCCCTTGTTCAGCCGCTTTTTTCCAGTCGTGCGTGACGACCGCTTCCCATGTCAAATAAATCATCGCCGCCAACGTCAAGAGCATCATGCCTGTCGCCACCGGTCGCTTCCACGGACGGCGCTCCGGGCCGCGATCCAAAAACGGTGCCAACAACAATGCAGTAAACGCCAATCCTGGCATAATAATGGCGCCAACGACCGTATACGGACCAGACGCATATGAATATTTGAGCAATTGGTACAAGAACAAGAAATACCAGTCAGGCAGCGGCACATACGTCGTATCCGTCGGGTCGGCGATCCGCTCAAGCGGCGACGGATGGGCGACCGTCAAGCATAAAAACCCGATTAGGAAGACCGAACCGACAAGCCACTCTTTCAGCAGGAAGTTCGGCCAAAACGCTTCCGTTTTCCCGGGATATTCCGAATAATCCTTTGGGATATTCGGTTTTTTCACCGCGGGAACGCGGGAGTCGCCGACGAATTTCATTCCTTTTCCGCGATGCATTGCGTCGTTCCCTCCTTTTTTCTGTCACCTGCAAACGCTAGGCCGACCGGATCATAGCGGACCGGAAATGCCTTGTCTGCGGATCATTAAGAAGTGCGCTGCCATTAAGCCGAGCAATGCCGCCGGCAGGAAGAAGACATGAATGGCAAAGAAGCGTGTCAACGTTTGCGCGCCGACAATCTCCGGATCTCCAGCCAACAGCGTTTTGATCGCCGGACCGATAAGTGGAGTTGCTTCGGCAATTTTCAACCCTACTTTCGTCGCGAACAGCGCTTTCATATCCCACGGCAACAGGTAGCCGGTAAAGCCGAGCCCCATCATAACCATGAAAATTAATACGCCAACGATCCAGTTCATTTCGCGCGGCTTTTTATATGCCCCTTGGAAAAAGACGCGCAGCGTATGTAAAAACATCATGACGATGACCAAGCTCGCCCCCCAATGGTGCATGCCGCGCACGATTTGGCCGAACGCTACTTCGTTCTGCAAGTAATACACCGACTCCCACGCATTTTTAATATCCGGAACGTAGTACATCGTCAAAAACATGCCCGACAAAATTTGAATGACCGTAACAAAAAATGTCAGCCCGCCAAAACAATACACGAAGGCGGAAAAATGGTGGGCCGGGTTGACATGCTCCGGAACTTCGTGATCGGCAATATCCCGCCACAAAGGCGTAATATCCAAGCGCTCGTCCACCCAATCATACAGCTTGTTTAACACGCATTACGCCTCCCCTCTCGGTTTCGCCTTGCCCAAGTACAGCTTCCCGTCTTTCACTTTGTACTCGTAGCGGTCAAGCGGCGCCTGCGGCGGTGTCCCCGGAATGTTGGTGCCGTCCTTCGTATAGCGCCCGTAGTGGCACGGACAGAAAAACTGGTTCGGATGCTCTTTGTCCGTATTCCAGTCGACCGTACAGCCAAGGTGTTTGCAGATCGGCGACAAGGCGACGATGTTCCCTTTTCCATCCTTGTACACCCAAGCAGATCTTGGCTCTTCCGCTTCATACCAAGCGTCTTTCACCTTGACCTTGAAGTCGAAGCGCTTCGGCTCTGTCGTGATTTCCTTGACGTCAGCCACCGCGACCATACCCGTTCCCGCTTCGTCTTTCAAAAGCGGATCAAAAGCAAAGCGAAGCATCGGCATGAGCATTCCCGCGGCCATAAAGCCGCCGACGCCGGTCAACGTGTAGTTCAAAAACTGACGTCTCGTGACGCGATGTTTGTTGTCGCTCATCGTTTTCCCCCCTCTATGCAAGATCAAGTCCGCACCGGACGATTGTATGTATAACACATATGGAAAACTAGGACATTCTAATGATAGCGCAATCGTCGGGCAAGGTCAATATCGCAGCTGGCAAAACGTCCGACTGTCGTGTTTACTCTTGCGCCCAGCGGCCGACAAGAAAGCGGAGCAACCCGGTGGCCTGCTCTCTAATGAGCTCATGCTTGTACGATGCCTCCATGCTTGCGAGCGGAACGGACGGAACGAACCAAACGCGGTCGGCTTCGTCCCCCTCTTGCCACGAACGATCGCATGTCACATAGACGGAATGCGCCATTCCTTCCCGCCCAAGCCGCCTTGTCCAATCGGAAAGCCGTTCGCGAAGCACGGAGCGCGGTTCATCGACAAAATATACAAACGGCGGCAATAAAAACACCCGCCCGCGGAGCTGCCGCTCGGCCTCAGCGGCGACAAGCCCGACCAGCTCCCCGCCGGAGGCGAGCCGTTTCGCCTCTTGGTCAAAGGCCAGCGGCAGGAGCGGAACGAGCGCCGTATCGACGTACCCGCGCTCCTTTTCATACACGTTGACGTCTTCACTGATCCATTTCATATGTGCTCCCCTCTGTCCGAAAAGTGGATTTCTTGTTATCAACATATCACATTTTTCGGCAAAAGAAAAACCTTGCCGATGGCAAGGTGCTACAGTTGATTCAACTCGTCCGTCAGGCGGCGGAACGCCTCTTCATCGCGGCGGTCGAGCGCTTCATCGATCCATTTCATAAGCCGATCGCGCCGAAACTCGTAAATGGACCGCTCCAAAAACTGTTCGGCTAGGCGCTGGTCGTTTTCGCTCACCTGTGCCTGCCTCGGCGCGTACGGGTTTTCCTCAAGGACGGCAACGTATTGCGGTGAGTGAAAAGAAGCGCGAAAATTGAGCTGAATGTAAATATCTTCGTCGCGGTTCAGCCGAATGTCATGAAACGACTTTTCCGCATCGGTCGTCATCACATTGCCTTTATAAAACCGAAACGGCACATCGTCAACGCAGTGGGTCGACATCACGATGCCGCGCGGGCAATATTGGGCGTTCTCGACGAAATGCACCTTTTGCATCAGCTGGTCATGGCTCATCAAATAGTTCAAAATCCAAACACACTCGCGCCGCTTCAACTGGTAATGGCTTAAAAACCAACGGATAAACTCCTTTTTTTCATTGACGGACACGTGTGTCATTGTGCGCTTCCCCCTCGATCGGTTTCCAAAAAAGAGGTTGGGCCACCGCTTCTCCCCTACTCCTCCAGTTCCAACAGAACGTCAGCCGCCTCAGTGTGCGTTGGGTCGAGGCGAACGATTTGTTGAAATATTTCTCTCGCCGCCGCTCGATTTCCTTCTTCGATGAGAAAATATCCATACTCTTCGAGAAAATCGATGTCGTGTTTAAAGAAATTATATGCCTCATTGTAATGGTTTAATGCATCTTCATACCGCTCAAGCCGGTGTTTGGCGCGCCCTAAATCCCATTCAAACTGCGGGTCGTACTCACCGTCGGCCATCGCCCCTTCCAACAGCGACACGACCTCCTCATAGCGCTGTTCGTTTCGCCAAAGCGCCGATAAAACGGTGAGCGCCTCGATGTAGCCCCCATCGATCTCAAGCGCTTTTTTCAAGTGTTCCTCCGCTTCCTCCGGCTTGTTGAGCTTGAGCGCCAGTTTGCCGGCGTAAAGGCGGAGCTCTTTATTCCATTCATCGACGCCGATGCCCTCAAGCGCCGTCTTATAGCTCTCGGCGAGCCGCCCTTCCTGTTCATACGCTTTTGCTAGATGAAGGTAAAGCGGGCTGTAGTCGGGGTCGAGCGCCTTTAAGGCGCCAAACTGCTCGATGGCCGTTTGCGCATAGCCGGCCTGCAAGGCGGTGAACCCATAAGCGAACAACGTCCGGCTGTCCGTTTTTTCCCGAAGCGCCTCTTGATAATACGGAAGCGCGGCTTCGAATTCGCCTGAGCGGCTGAGCGCCTCAGCGATTCGCTCGGCGATCAAGACGCCGGCCAGCTCCGTTCCTGTTTTCCGCACTTGCTCATAAAGCGGCACGCTTCTCGCGTACTCGCCTTGGGAAAAATAGAGCTCAGCGAGCGCCAATGGCACGATTGGCTCATGAGGCGCTTTTTCATAGGCTTGGCGCAACTTTCGCTCGCTCACTTCCGTCAGCCCTTGCATTTCGTACAAATCGGCAGCGAGCAAGCAGGCGCGCACGAACTGCGGATCGTCCTCGCCAATCTCTGCCAAAATGGCAAGCGCATCGTCTTCCGCTTCCAATTCCGTATACACTTCAGCCAAAAACAGGCGAATATCGCCATCATCCGGGTAGCGGGCGGCGAGCTCTTCAAGCAGCTCTTTCGCTTCTTCCGGCATCCCTAAGCCGTACAAATAGTCGGCAAGCGCATACTTTTCCTCATCATTTCCGTATTGTTTCACCTTCGGCACGAGCGCCAGCGCTTGATCGATGTGGCCGTTTTCCACAAGCCGAATGATCTGTTCGACGCGTGTCATGCTTCGTCAGCCCTCTCCTGCAGCAAGGAGCGCGAATCCGCTTCGGTCTGAGGCCCCTTGCTTGTTCAAATTATGTACCGTTCCAACCGGAACATCCATTATCATAATCGACAACGGCCGTTTCGGCAACCAAACCGCTCACCGATCGTCATGTATCCGCTTTCAAAAAAGAAGTGGAGAAGCCCGCCCTCTCATTGACAACATATGAGGGAACAGCGCCAAATAGAACCGCCCGCCCGCTCGAGGCGGGGGGGCGGTCACAACAAGGAACGAAGATCGGCAAAAAACGTTGGGTAAGAGACGGCGACCGCCTCTTTCCGGTTAAGGCGGACCCGGCCTTTCGTGATGCAGGCAGCAATGGCGAGCATCATGCCGATCCGATGATCGCCGTGGCTGTCGACTACAGCGTCATCGGCCACCAGCGGCGTTTTCCCGCGGATGATCATGCCGTCATCGGTCGCTTCAATGTCGGCGCCAAGCTTTTTCAGCTCAGCCACGACCGTATCGATCCGATTCGTTTCTTTCACCTTCAGCTCAGCAGCGTCGCGAATGACCGTCGTCCCTTCCGCTTGCGTCGCGAGCAGAGCGATGATCGGGATTTCATCGATCAATCTTGGAATCAGATCGCCGCCAATATCGACCGCCCGCAGTGTTGACGTGCGGACCGTTATGTCGGCAACCGGCTCGGTCTCCTCGTTGCGGACGTTGTCAATGGCGAGATCCGCGCCCATTTGCGCAAGCACGTCGAGGATGCCGGTCCGCGTCGGATTGAAGCCGACGTTTTTCAGCGTAATTTCACTGTTTGGCACAATGGCGCCGGCGACCAAGAAAAAGGCGGCCGATGAAATGTCGCCGGGAACGTAAACGCGCGTCCCCTCTAAGCGCTGCGGACCCGCTATGGAGACGGTGAAGCCGGCGACGTCCACCCCGCCTCCAAACAGCCGAATCATCCGCTCCGTATGGTCGCGCGAACGGTGCGGTTCCGTAACCGATGTCACGCCGTCTGTGAACAAGCCGGCAAGCAAGACGGCCGATTTCACTTGGGCGCTGGCCACCGGCGAAGCGTAATGAATAGGGCGGAGCGCGCCGCCGCGAACGGAAAGCGGCGTATAATTGCCGCCCTCGCGCCCGTCAATGTGCGCCCCCATCTCGCACAGCGGCTTCGTCACCCGGCCCATCGGCCGCCTGGCAATCGATTCGTCGCCGACCAAGCAGGCGTGAAACGGCTGGCCGGCCAAAATGCCGAGCAAAAGGCGCGCCGTCGTCCCGGAGTTGCCGACATCGAGCACCGCGGCCGGCTCGCGCAACCCGCCGGGGCCGACTCCTTCGACAACGACGGTCGTCCCGTCTTGGCGAATGTCAACGCCGAGTTTGCGAAAACAATCGATGGTGCTCAAACAATCCGCTCCGGGCAAAAAGTGTTCGATTACCGTCCGTCCGGAAGCAAGCGCGCCAAGCATGACGGCACGATGGGAAACCGATTTGTCGCCGGGCACTTCAATCGCGCCCCGGAGCGCTGAGACGTTCGTTGGCAGCTGCATCAAAACCCCTCCACTATCTTTCATCATTGCCTTGATCAGCGGCATCGCGCTATCCCTCATAGGCGGCATAGCTCGTATGTTGGGCGAGGCACGCTTTCGCCCGCGCCCGGTCCTCCTCGCTTTGAAAGCTGAGGCGAAGCACGCCGTAAATTTCTTCGCGCGTTTCAATAATGCGAATGTTGGTGATGCTGATGTTTTCCTTCGCCAAGTAGCCGGTCACCTCGGAAATGACGCCCGGATAATCCGGCACATCGACGTACAGATCATAGAAGGACGGGATCGCCCCTTTCGTGCGCGCCGGCAGCCCGTCGCGAAATTGCTTGGCTTCTAGAAAGTAATGGTAAATGGCCGGGCTGTTTTCTTCTTCGACAAAGGAACGCAACTTTTCCATCTCCGCCATCCATCGGTCAAACAACGTCAGCATCTCCTGCTTATTATGGATCAAGATATCGCGCCACATTTCCGGATTGCTCGACGCAATGCGAGTGATATCGCGAAAGCCGCCGGCCGCCAGCCGGCTGACAAGCGCATTTTCACACTCGTACTCGCGCGCCTGATGGACAAGGCTCGCCGCGATCAAATGCGGAAAATGGCTGATGACCCCGGTGATGCGGTCATGTTCCTCGGGCGTCAAGATGACGAACTGGGCCTTCGTTCCGGAAAGCCATCGTTTCAGAATTTCGACCCGCTGCACCGCCACCTCTTCGGTCGGCGTCAAAATGTAAAACGCATTTTCGAACAGATGAGCTCTAGCCGCCGCCACCCCGCTTTTGTGCGATCCGGCCATCGGGTGGCCGCCGATGAAAGCTACGCCGCACTCAAGCAGGCGGCGCGCCCGTTCGACGATGCGCCGCTTTGTGCTGCCTACATCCGTCACAATGACACCCGGCTTCAGCCGCTCAAGCGGCAGCGAGGAGAGCAGCACCTCTGTCTGCATGACCGGGGCGGCCAAAACGATCAAATCGGCCCGTTCGTATGCTTCGGTCAATGAACCGGCGGCCTCATCGATGACTTTGAGCGAACGGGCCAGGCCGAGCTGCCGCTCATCGATGTCATACCCAATGATCACCGCCTCCGGATGCGCTTTTTTGATGGCGAGCGCCATCGATCCCCCAATCAAGCCAAGGCCGACAATCAACACGTTTCCTTCCAATCGTCCCACCTACTTATGTAAACATGCGCCTGCCGCCTCAAAAAGCGGCAGGCATGTTCTTCCGAAAGCTCGCCATCAAGCCCCTAGGCGAGCTGTGCTTTTCCCAGCATCTCCGAAAGAAGCGTAAACACGCGATCGTTTTGCTCTTTCGTGCCGACGGTGATGCGCACCCCGTTCGGCAAGCCAAGCGCCCGCCCCGAGCGGACGATCACGCCCCGCTCAAGCAAGTAGCGGAACACCTCATCGCCGTCCACTCCCACCTCCATAAACAAAAAGTTCGTTTGCGACGGATAATACTTCAGGCCGTTCTCCTCGCAAAAGCGATAATACCGCTCAAGCTCGGCCCGATTTCGCTCAACGCAGGCGCGGATGAACGCCTGATCGTCAAGAGCGGCGACGGCGGCGGCTTGGGCGATGGTGGAGGTGTTAAACGGTTCGCGCGCCGGTTCAATGGCGCGAATGAGCGACTCGTTGGCGATGCCATAGCCGACGCGGAGCGCGGCAAGCCCATACGCTTTCGAGAACGTGCGCATAATGACAAGCTGTTCGTACTCGTTCAACAGCGGAACGGTCTGCGGATAATCGGCCGCTGCGACGTACTCATAGTACGCCTCGTCCAAAACGACAAGCACGTGCGGCGGCACACGGTCCAAAAAGGCGCGCAACTCCGTTTCGTTCACGTACGTGCCGGTCGGGTTGTTCGGATTGCAAATCCAGACGATGCGCGTATCCCCGTCGATGGCGTTAAGCATCGCCTCTAAATCGTGCCGGCCGTCAACGAGCGGCACTTCGCGCACGTCCGCCCGTTCGATGACGGCGTTGTGCCGGTACTGCGGGAACGTCGGCGTCGCCATGACCGTGTTCGCACCCGGCTCTAGGAAAGCGCGGCAAACGATTTGCACGACTTCATCCGAACCGTTGCCAAACAGCAGCTGTGTTTCCTTGACGCCGAGATGCTTCGCCACTTTTTCACGCAGCGTACGGGCATAACCGTCCGGATAGAAGGCGAGGTGGTCAAGCCTAGCGGCGATGGCCGCTTTCACCGCCGGCGACGAACCGTATGGATTCTCATTGGAAGCTAGTTTAATAATTTCGGAAAGGCCGTACTCCCGCTTCACTTCTTCGATGGATTTTCCCGGCTGGTACGGGGAAAGCCCCCGGAGCGATTCCTTGACTTGCATCGATCGCCAACTCCTTCATTGGAACTTTTCGCGCGAAGAACACGGCTCGCGCAGCGGCGCGGCGAGCGCGCGAGCATAGGCCGCAAACTCAGCGATGGCCGCTTCCTTTTCTCCCGGAGCCTGCAGGCGTTCAAGCAGCTGTTCGACTTTCTGGACGAGCGCGCTGCCAACGACAACGCCGTCGCATTCGCGCTTGAGCACCGCCACTTGCTCGGGCGTGGAAACACCAAAACCAACGACAACGGGCACGCGGCTATGCCGCTTGACTTCACCGAGAAAATCGCCAAGCGTCTCGGGCAGCGTTTCGCGCACACCGGTGACGCCAAGTGAAGAGACGCAGTACAAAAACCCTTCAGCCGCGGAAGCGATCCGCTCGATCCGCTGCTTCGACGTCGGAGCGACGAGCGAAATGAGCGGCAGGCCAAACCGCTCGCCAAGCCGACGGAGCGGCGCGCTTTCCTCAAACGGCAAATCAGGGATGAGCACGCCGTCGGCGCCATTTTCCCGCGCTAAAGCAAAAAAGGATTCTTCTCCTAATTGTAACACAGGATTATAATACGTAAAGATGATAATCGGAATTTTGACTCCTTTTTTTCGCATCTCGGCAACGAGATGAATGGCTTTCGGCAGCGTCATTTGTCCGGCGAGCGCCCGAGCGGCAGCCCGCTGGATCGTCGGTCCATCGGCGAGCGGATCGGAGTACGGCACGCCAAGCTCGAGGACATCCGCCCCGGCGTCTTGGAGCGCCAACGCAAGGTCGATGGTCAAAGCGGCGGTCGGATCGCCGGCCACAAGAAACGGGATAAAGAGCGGCGGATTAACGGACAACAACGCCTTCACCTTCCTTCCCACCGAGATGATGCATCATCGTCTGCACATCTTTGTCACCGCGGCCCGACAGGCAAACGAGCACCGTCTCATCCGGGGTCATCCGGCGGGCGAGTTCAACCGCTTTTGCCACCGCGTGGGCCGATTCGATCGCTGGAATGATGCCTTCTGTTTGCGCCAGCAGTTGGAACGCGGCGATCGCTTCCGCATCGGTCGCGCTTTCGTAGTCGACGCGGCCAATGCTCGCCAAATACGCGTGTTCCGGACCGACGCCGGGATAATCCAAGCCGGCGGAAATCGAATACGGTTCGAGAATTTGCCCGTATTCATCCTGCAGCAAGTACGTCATCGCCCCGTGGATGACTCCTTTCGTCCCTTTGGTAATGGTCGCCGCATGGTGCGGAGTGTCGATGCCTTTGCCGGCCGCCTCGACGCCGACAAGACGGACGTCATCTTGCAAAAACGGGTAAAACATGCCGATGGCGTTGCTGCCGCCGCCGACGCAGGCGACGATCACATCCGGAAGCTTTCCTTCGCGGGCGAGAACCTGTTCTTTCGCTTCATCGCCGATCACGCGCTGAAATTCACGCACCATTTTCGGATATGGATGGGGACCGACGACCGAACCGATCATATAAAAGTGGTCATCGCAATGAGCGACCCAGTAGCGGATCGCCTCGTTCGTCGCGTCTTTCAGCGTCCGGTTGCCGCTTGACACCGGCACGACTTCAGCGCCTAACAGCTTCATACGAAACACGTTCAGCGCTTGCCGCTTTATGTCCTCTTCCCCCATAAAGACGATGCAATCCAAGCCGAAGTGAGCGGCCACGGTCGCCGCCGCTACCCCGTGCTGCCCGGCGCCGGTTTCGGCGATCAGCTTTTTTTTGCCCATCCGCCGCGCCAAAAGCGCCTGACCGAGGGCGTTGTTGATTTTATGGGCGCCCGTGTGGTTTAAATCTTCGCGCTTTAAATAAATTTTCGCGCCGCCCGCCCATTCTGTCAAATTCGGCGCGAACGTCAGCGGCGTCGGCCGCCCGGAATACTCGTGCAAAATGCGCACATATTCGCTCTGAAACGACTCGTCGGCTAACGCGCGGTCAAGCTCTGCTTCCAGTTCCTCAAGCGGACGCATGAGCGTCTCCGGAACAAATTTGCCGCCGAAATCGCCGAATCGGCCGTATTCATTTGGAACGTGTTCCCTCATCGAAGCCACCTTCTTTTCGTTTTTGTCGGCGGGAAAAAGCCGCCTGCTAACGGGCCGTTGCCGCAACGGCGCGGTTTCGCCTCGCGGCACGGGCCCCCGTCACTCCCCTTTTTCCCCGCAACATCGTTTGACCTTGTGTTCGATTCGCTTCATCTTGGCCGGATCTTTGCGGCCGTCTGTTTCGATGCCGCTGCTGATGTCGATGCCGTCAGGACGATAGGCCGCAAGCCGTTCGACATTGTCCGGAGTGATGCCGCCGGCGATAAAGCACGGCACGCCTTGGCGCGCCGCCTCTTCCAAATAACGCGGCACCGCCTCCCAATCGAAAGTGACGCCCGTGCCCCCCCATGCGCCGGCGACGCGGCTGTCAACGACATAGCCATCGGCAAGGCCGGCATACTGTTTCATCGCTGCGAGCGCTCCGTCACCATGGTGAATCGCCTTCCAGACCGGGAGGCGCACCGCCTCTTTCACCGCGGCCAGCTCCGCTCGATCCTCCCGCCCGTGGCATTGAATGATATGGAGCGGGAGTTCGCGGACGACAGCCGCGATCCGTTCGACCGGGGCGTTGACAAACACGCCGACAAGCTGTTTCGCCCCGAGCGCCTGACCGTCGAGCCAACATCTCACTTCCGCGGGCAACACTTTCCGCCTGCTCTCGGCAAAAATAAAACCGAGATAGTCAGCCCCGCTTGCCAAGGAAGCCTGCACGTCCTCACGGGATCGGTTTCCGCAGTATTTCAAGCGGATCATTCTCATCTCCCTCTCCAAACAGCCGGTAAACCGCCCGCTCCACATCCGGCTGGCGCATGAGTGATTCACCGACGAGCATGGCCTGCGCCCCATACGATTCCACCGTCTTTACATCACTGTAAGAGCCGATCCCGCTTTCACTGACGATGACGCACGATGACGGAATGAGCGGGGCAAGCGTTTTGGTCGCCTCAAGCGTCGTCACAAACGTGCGCAAATTCCGGTTGTTAATGCCCACCACTTCGGGCGTAAACCGTTCAAGCACGCGCTCTAGCGTTTCTTTCTCGTGCACTTCGACCAAACATTCCAGCCCACGATCATACGCTTCTCGATAAAGCGACTCCAACGCGTCAACAGAAAGAGCCTCACCGATCAGCAAAATGGCATCGGCCCCAAGCCGGGCGCTTTCCTCCACCTGCCGTCGGTCGATGATAAAATCTTTGCGCAGCACCGGGATGTCGACCGCTTCTTTGACCGCTTGCAAATAGCGGCGGTGCCCTTGGAAATATCGTTCATCCGTCAGCACGCTGATGGCGTCGGCCCCGGCGCGCTCATACGCTTTGGCGATGGCGACCGGATCAAAATCGGCGCGGATGATCCCTTTTGACGGCGACGCTTTTTTCACCTCGGCGATCAACCCGAGCGCCCGCCGCGGCCGTCGGAGCGCCGCCGCAAACGAGCGGCGCTTCGGTTGTGGCAGCGGTTCCGGCCATACGAATGTGTCCAGTTCGCTTCGTTTCGTCGCTAAGATTTGTTCAAGCATCGTGCACCACTTCCTTCGTCCGCAGCCGCTCCAGCTGGGCGTAGGCGGTTTTGGACAAAATGGCGTCTCTTGCCATCGCCGTCCCGGCGGCGATCGTTTCGGCCTTGCCGGCGGCGTACAGAGCGGCGCCGGCATTCAATGCCACCATGTTTACGGCGCTGGCTGGAGCCGTCCCTTCCATAACGGCCTGAAGCAGGGCGGCGCTTTCTTCCGGATTGCGGACTTGCACATCGGCGAGCGCGCCGCGCGGAAGACCGGCATCTTCCGGGGCGATGACGAAACGGCGGATCTCGCCGTTTTTCAGTTCGACGACATCGGTTTCCGCGGCAATGCTGCATTCATCGAGACCATCGCGGCCGGTGACAAACAAGACGTGTTCGGAACCAAGGCGGCGCATCGTCTCGGCCAACTTCTCCGCATAATGCGTCGAGGAAACGCCGATGACTTGCCGCTTGCAGCGCGCCGGGTTGGCCAGCGGGCCGATCAAGTTGAACACCGTGCGGAAGCCGATTTCCTTCCGCGGCCCAGCGGCGTGTTTCATCGCCGCGTGATACAGCGGAGCGAACAAAAACGCCAATCCTGTTTGATCCAACGCCCGCTTGGCGGCCTCCGGCGACGATTGGATATCGATGCCGAGCCGCTCCAACACATCGGCGCTGCCGCTTTTCGATGAGACGGCGCGGTTGCCGTGCTTTGCCACTTTGACCCCGAGCGAAGAAACGACGATCGCGGCGGCGGTGGAGACGTTGAACGTCGCCGCGCCGTCTCCGCCTGTGCCGCACGTGTCAATGACCTCATCACCGGCGTCAATGGCCGTCATTCGATCGCGCATCGCCCGCACAAACCCGACCAATTCATCCACCGTCTCCCCGCGCACGCGCAACATCGACAACAAACTGGCGATTTGGCTGGCGGTCGCCTCCCCCGCCATCACCGCATTCATCGCCGCGTACGCTTCCGCTTCGGTCAGCGTTTGTCCTTCTGCGCACTTTCCAAGCAGCTCTTTTAGCATACGGTCCTCTCCCCCTTGACAACGAATCGTTCCGCTTGTTCGATCGCCTTTAGTAACGCGCTAGCTTTATTGCGCGTCTCTTTCCATTCGAGTTCCGGAATCGAGTCAGCGACGATCCCGGCGCCCGCCTGCACGTAAGCGCAGCCGTCTTTGACGACCGCCGTCCGAATAGCGATGCAAGAATCGATGTTGCCGTCAAAGCCGATGTAAGCCATCGCCCCAGCGTACAGCCCGCGGGCAGTCGGCTCAAGCTCCTGCAAAATTTGCATCGCCCGCACTTTCGGCGCCCCGCTGACCGTCCCGGCCGGAAATGCGGCAAGCAGGGCATCGATCGGATGAACGTCGTCCTTCAGCTCCCCGACGACTTTGGAAATCAAATGCATGACATGCGAAAACTTCCCGATCTCCAGCAAAACCGGCGTTTCGACCGTTCCGAACTTCGCGACGCGGCCGATATCGTTGCGCGCTAAATCGACGAGCATGTAATGCTCGGCCCGCTCTTTCGGGTCGCGATACAGCTCATCGGCAAGCGCCGCATCTTCCTCCGGCGTCCGGCCGCGCCGCCTCGTCCCTGCGATCGGATCGATTTCGACGCGCCGCTTTTGCACTTGAATAAGCTTTTCCGGCGAGCTGCCGACGATTTCCGTTCCATCCATGCGAAAGTAAAACATGTACGGAGACGGATTGATATGGCGGAGCAGGCGGTAAATGGAAAACCCACCCGCTTGTACCGGCACGGAAAACCGTTGCGACAGCACCGCTTGGAACACGTCGCCGGCGGCGATATATTGCTTGACTTTTTCAACATCGCGCAAAAATTGATCTTTGTCGTAATTGGACACTACCCCGGCAAACGAAACGGCGCCTTTGACTTCTTCCGCCGCCGGCAGCAGCAGCCGCTCGCTTTGCTCTCTTGCCGCTTTCGCCGCCAAGGCGTCAAGCCGCTTCTTTGCGGCGCTGTACGCTTCGATTCGCTCTTGTTTCGTTTCCCTGCCGTTCAACCGAATGTAGTGAATGAGGGAAAGTTCGCGTTTTTGATGGTCAAAGACAAACAGCGACTCGCAAAAGACGAAATAAGCGGCTTTCATGGCGACATCGTGATGGCGATGGCGCGGCACTTTTTCGATGGCAGAAATCAAATCATAGGCTAAAAACCCGACCGCGCCGCCAGCAAACGGCGCCACCCCGACAAGCGGCTTGACAGCGAGCGTCCGCTCGACCCACTGAAACGCCTCTTTCAGCGTCGCAGCCGTCATGCGCTCCATGCCTGTTTCGTCCTTGACTGTAAACGTCTCCCCTGTTTCGCTTTCAAGAGTCAAAAACGGAGAGACACCGATAAAGGAATAACGCGCCCACGGCGATTCATCATCTTTGCTTTCGAGCAAAAACACCGCTTCATCACGCAAATTGTGAAACACGCCAAGCGGTTCGATGACATCGGCCAAAAATTTGCGCACGATCGGAATGGTGTGAAACTTGTCGGCGTCCGCCAAAAAAGCGGCCAACTCATCGGTAGACATCTCTTCTCCTCCCCTCCGGACAGCCGGGTGGAGAATGAGGGTTTCTGAGGCGAAATGTGAGGAAAGAAAAGCCCAAAGACGGTCGTCTTTGGGCAGATGATCGCCAATCAAAGCAACCTCACCTCGGCTCAACTCGCTCATTCTCATCTACCCTGCGCTCGTTCTCTGCTCATGCTCTACTTCCACCGCCCGCGCCAGAAGGCCGGGGATTTAAGGGAACAAGCCGCTTATCAAGCTCGTTTCTCCTTGTCGCATCAAGATCGTCTTTCAAACGCTCCCCATTGCTCAAAAGAAACAACCGCTTTTCACCAAGCCATCTAGACGGGGATTTCGTGTAAAGTGCTACTGATCCCATCCGTTTCTCAATGAGAGAACCCTTGCCGAATCAGCTTTCTTTATGAAAAGCCGCCGCTTGGTGTTAACAGCGGTTTTTCACCGGCCTTCCAAGCGGGCAAAGAAGTTATTTTCACTATATTACATTTCTGTTTTTTCTGTCAACGTTGACATTCTCCGAAGCGGCTTTCACGATCGGATAAGTCGGGCCGCAGCCCGACCGCCTCTCCCAAATACACATGGTGGATCTCATGCTGCCGCTTCTCGGTCGCCACCGTCATCATGACGCGAATGCAGCGCGGCAAAGAGCCGGGCACTGGAATTTCTCTTGTACACATGACCGGCACATATGTCCAACCGTCAATTCGCCGCAGCGCCTGCGCCGGAAACGCCGCATCGATGTCATCGGTGACGGAAATGAGCACAAAGGACACGTGATCAGCGGCGACATCATTGGCGCGGATCATCTCGCGCAACAACGTTTCTGTCGCCGTTACGATTTCGTTCGCCTCGTTTTGTTCGACCGTGATCGCCCCGCGAATGCCGCGGATCATCGCCTTCCCCCCTGTCGGACAAACTCCTCAAGCCATGCGAGCAGGCGGCCATCCTCCAGCTCCGCTACTTCCACGTCGCCAATCGCGCGAAGCAGCACCATTCTCACCGTACCGGCATATGACTTTTTGTCGCCCTTCATTCGTTCAAGCAGACGGGCGGGCTGAACTGTTGGCGGCAGCGCGGTCGGGAAGCCGTATCCGGCCAACCACTCGTCCAAGCGCTCAGCGGCGAACGAGCAGCCGTAGAAGCGTTCGCTAACTAGCACGGCAAACAACATGCCGATCGCCACGGCCTCCCCGTGGGTGAGCGCGCCGTACCCGCACTCGCTCTCTAGCGCATGGCCGAGCGTATGGCCGAAGTTCAAATGAGCGCGCACCCCGGTCTCTTTTTCATCTTCGCGCACGATTGCCGCCTTAATGTCAATGCCTTTTTCGATGCAATAAACGAGCTTCTCGCCGCGCAAGTCGGACAACGTCTTGATTTCGGCGCGCAGCCACTCGTAAAAGCGGCGGTCGCGGATGAGCGCATGTTTGATGACCTCGGCAAATCCGGAGCGGAGTTCACGCTCAGGCAGCGTGCGCAAAAACGCGGTGTCATACACTACGGCCTCGGGCTGATGAAAAGCGCCGATCATATTTTTTCCGCGCGGATGGTTGATGGCGACCTTGCCGCCGACGGCGCTGTCATGGGCCAACAATGTCGTCGGCATTTGGATGTAGCGGATGCCCCGCATATAGGTGGCAGCGACAAATCCGGCCAAATCGCCGACAACGCCGCCGCCGAGCGCGACAATGATCGAGCGGCGATCAAGGCCGAACTCGAGCGCTGCCGTTTGGCAGGCGTAATAATTCTCAAACGACTTGGCCGCCTCGCCGCTCGGAATGACAAAGGCCAAGGCATCATAACCGGCGCCAACGAGCAACGACCGCACCTCATCCAAATACAACGAGGCAACGACCTCATCCGTGACCATCAGCAGCTTCGTTCTAGGCGGGCAAGAGAGCGACCGCAGCAAACTTGGCAGCGCACCGGCCGCGCCATCCCCTAAAAGAAGCGGATATTGTTTCGTCGCCGTTTCGATCGTTCGCTCGATCATCGTCAAAACTCCCTCGCGTAACGCCGGGCGCGCTCGACGTTTTCCTTGATCAAGTCGATCCGATCCTGCCCGAATTGCGCCACGATCGCCGCGGCCACTTCCCAAGCAACGACCGCCTCGGCAACGACGCTCGCCGCCGGCACGGCGCAGCTGTCCGATCGTTCGATGCTGGCCGCAAACGGTTCTTTCGTGTCGATGTCAACGCTTTGCAGCGGTTTATACAGCGTCGGGATCGGCTTCATCACCCCGCGAACGACGATCGGCATCCCGGTCGTCACCCCGCCTTCAAAGCCGCCCGCCCGGTTGGTGCGGCGCGAAAAGCCTTCTTCCGGACTCCAAACGATCTCATCGTGTACTTCGCTTCCCGGGCGGCGCGCCGCTTCAAAGCCGATTCCGAATTCAACGCCTTTAAACGCATTGATACTGACGACCGCCGCGGCGATTTTGGCGTCAAGCTTCCGGTCGTAATGGACATAGCTGCCGACTCCAGCTGGAACGCCCTCAACGATCACTTCCACGATGCCGCCAATCGAATCGCCGTTTTTCTTCGCTTGATCGATCGCTTCCATCATTTTTTGCCCCGCCTCCGGGTCAAAACAGCGCACCGGCGACTCTTCCGTCACCGCCTGCAATTCCTCAAGCGAACGATAATCAAGCTTCTTGGCGCGCACGCCGCCGATTTCGATGACATGGCCGGCGACGCGGATGCCGACCTCTTGCAAAATGCGCTTCGCCACCGCCCCGGCGGCGACACGCACGGTCGTTTCGCGCGCTGACGAACGCTCGAGCACATTGCGCATATCGCGATGCCCGTATTTCAGGGCGCCGTTTAAATCGGCGTGCCCCGGCCGCGGACGCGTCACTTTCCGCTTCACTTCCGCTTCGTCATCCACCGGTTCAACCGCCATAATCGTTTGCCAATGTTTAAAATCGCGATTCTCGACGACGAGCGCGATCGGCGAACCGAGCGTTTTGCCGTGCCTGACGCCGGCAGTGATGTTCACTTCGTCTTTTTCGATCTGCATGCGCCGGCCGCGCCCGTACCCTTTTTGCCGACGCGCCAATTCTTGATTGATATGCTCGGCGCGCAGCTCTAGACCAGCCGGCACTCCTTCCAAAATGGCCGTCAATTGCGGGCCGTGCGATTCCCCTGCTGTCAAATACCGCACCTTCGTCTCTCCCTTCAGGTCTTTAACGCGTTTGAGTAAAAATATATCATAAATGCGAAAAATGAGAATAGTGATTTGAAAAAAACTGCTACTTTCGACGGTAAAAAAACGTTTCCTCCATCTCGAACCCATACAAGCCGGGGTTGAAAATTTGCTCGGTGCTGCCGACAAACAGCACGCCGCCGGGCCGCAGCGCCGCATGGAACTTCCGATACAGCGTCCGCTTCGCCTCCTCGGTAAAATAAATGAGCACATTGCGGCAGACAATTAAATCAAACGGCCCCGAAAACGGATCGGCGAGCAGGTTATGTTTCTCAAACGTCACCGTCCGCTTGATCTTGTCGTCTATTTTATACCAATGGCCGTCTTTCGTAAAAAATTTTTTTCTCATCGCCTCCGGCAGCTCGGCAAGCGATCGTTCGCTGTACAAGCCAAGCCGCGCGCGGGCGAGCGCGTTTTCATCGATGTCGGTCGCCAACACCGAGACGTGCGAAAGCGGCACATGCTGAGCCAGCACCATCGCCAACGTATACGGCTCTTCGCCGGTCGAGCAAGCGGCGCTCCATACGCGCGGACGAGGGTTTTCCGCCAAGAGCCGCGGCAAAATGGTCTGTTCCAACACTTCCCATCGTTTGGCATTTCGGTAAAATTCGGACACATTGATCGTCATGCGATCCAAACACTCATGCCATAGAGCCGGATCTTTTTCCATCGCCGCAAACAGTTCGGTGAAGCTGTTCAATCCTTTTTTGGCGTAAAGCGCCGCCAGCCGCCGCTTCATCTGCGCTTCTTTGTACAAAGACAAATCGATGCCTGTTTTTCGTTTCACCTTAGCGATAAACTGCATATAATCATCCATCGCTTTCTTCCTCCTTCATGACTTTGATGATGAAAATGGAAAACCGGCCGAATTGCGGCCGGTCTTTGCATCAGTACAGCCATGCGTTGATCTGTTTCGAGTAGCTGACGAGCTCGTCTTCTTTAAAGAACAAATTGATTTCCCGTTCGGCGCTTTGCGGCGAGTCGGAGCCGTGGATGACATTTTTGCCGACCGTCAAACCGAAGTCGCCGCGGATCGTGCCGGGGGCAGCCTCCTGTGGATTCGTTTTCCCCATCATTTGCCGGGCGGCGGCGATTACGTTTTCGCCTTCCCACACCATGGCAAACACCGGCCCGGAAGTGATGAAATCAACGAGTTCGCCGAAGAACGGGCGCTCTTTATGCTCGGCGTAATGCTGCTCAGCCAGTTCGCACGACACTTGCATCAGCTTGGCGCCAACGAGCTGGAAGCCCTTTTTTTCAAAGCGGGCGACAATCTCGCCGATCAAATTGCGTTGAACTCCGTCCGGCTTCACCATGATGAATGTCCGTTCTGCCATTCGCTCTCCACCCCTACTGTCGTATGTACTGGGAGACAAGCTCCCCCCATCATAGTATCATGGTTTCCCGCCGTTGGCAACTGCCGCCTTGAAAGCGCTAATAATCCCTTTTTCCAATATAGAGGGCGAGATCGCGCAACAAGGAGCGCGCTTGGTTGGCCGGCAGCTCATCGAGGAGGTGGAGCGCCTTTTTCAAATAACGGTCGCTGAGCGCATACGACCGCTCGATGGCATCCGTTTGTTTGATCGCCGCCAATATAGCGGCCATCTCTTCCGCGTTCGTGTCCGCGCCGACGGCGGTAATTTTAGACCGCACGCGCGCATCGCCAAGGGCATACAGCACTGGCAGCGTGATGTTTCCTTGGAGCAGATCGCTCCCGGCCGGTTTGCCGAGCTGTTCCTCCGTCCCGGTAAAGTCGAGAATGTCATCGGTGATTTGAAACGACATGCCGACGTAATGGCCGAACCAATACAGCCGGTTGGTCACCGCTTCGGGGGCGCCGGCGGCTAACGCGCCGAGCTGGCAGCTGGCGGCGATCAATAGCGCCGTTTTGCGGCGGATGCGCCGCAAATACGTGCGCAGCGGCTGGTCGAATCGGTATTTGTCCTTGATTTGTTCGATTTCCCCGCGGCACACTTCGACAATCGTCTCCGCCAGCACTTGATGGGCGCGCGGGTCATCGAGCGCCGCCATCCGTTCCAGCGAACGGGCAAACAAATAATCGCCGGTGTACATGGCAAAGCGGTTGCTCCATTTCGCTTTAATCGTCGGCCGGCCGCGGCGCGTGTCGGCGTCATCGATGACGTCATCGTGGACGAGCGACGCCATATGAATGAGCTCGAGCGCGACGGCGACATGTTTCACCTGTTCGACGTCCGCTTGGCCAAAACGGGCCGCAAGCAAGACAAAAACGGGACGGATCCGCTTTCCGCCCGCCTGCAACAAGTGAAGCGCCGCTTCTCCAAGCGGCCCGTACTCGGACCGGACCGTCCGCTCGAGCTCCGTTTCCACTGCCGCCAAATCATCATGTAAAAACGAATAAATGGCCTTCAACTTCATGGTGTTCACCTTAACTCATCGTTTATAGCCTATGTGCATCGCCGCGACGCCGAACGTGTACGGTTTGACCTCGATATCGACAAAGCCAGCTTGGCGAAACATCTCGGCCAGCTCATCCCGCCCCGGAAACTCGCGCGCCGACTCTTGCAGCCATGAATACTCCTCGTAGCTTTTCGCCAACAGCTTGCCAAACAGCGGCATGATAAACCGAAAATACAGGTAATAAAGCTGGCGAAAGCCAAACAGTGTCGGCTGCGATGTCTCCAGACAGACGGTCATGCCCCCCGGCTTCGTGACGCGGTGCATTTCCCGAAGCACTGTCATGTAATCGGGAACATTGCGCAAGCCAAAGCCGATCGTGACATAATCAAATGTGTTGTCGGGAAACGGCAGCTGCATCGCGTTGCCGTGGATGAGCGTCACATTGACGAGGCCGCGCGCCTTCACCTTTTGCTCGCCGACTTTCAGCATGTTTTCGCTGAAATCAAGGCCGTACACTTCCCCCTCCGGGCCGACCGCTTCAGCTAGCGCGATCGCCCAGTCAGCCGTTCCGCAGCAAACGTCAAGCGCTCTTTTCCCTTTTTGCACGTTCATCCGCCTCATCACATCTTCACGCCACTTGAGATGGCGGCGAAAGCTGATTACCGAATTCATTCGGTCGTAATGAGCGGAAATGGTTTCAAATACGCGATGGACTCGCTCTTCCTTCGACTGATGCATCCTTCTACCCTTCTTCCACCGTCATTTTGCCGATGGCTTGAACCCCGCCAGAAAGCTCGGCGAGACGAAGCGCCAACAAACTGTTCAACGGCAGATTCGCCGCAAACAGCGCTTCTTGACAACGGTCGATATAACGATCGCAAAGGCGAAGCAGCTGCCGACGCAGTTCCTTCACCGCCTTCAATCGCGGAAAGGCGATGCGCGCCATCTGGTCAAACAGCGCCGACGCCCCGCCGCGAACAAACGATTCTTTTTCCGAGCGCAAGCGCCGCAGCAGCAAATAATGGCGGGCAAACTGCCCCCACTGCGGCGCCCCGATGCGGTCGGCGAGCTTGACGAGCAGCGCTGATTCGACCGTAGCAACGGCGGAAACGAGCCGTTCGAGCTGGTCCGTTTTTTTCTCATACAGCAGCACTTTTTGTTCGTTCACCTCGCGGACCGCCTCGGCAAACAGCCGGATCAGCGCCGCATCGCCGGAGCGGGCCAACAGCTCGTAAAAAAGCCCGCTGTACAAGTCCCCGGCCAAAACGGCGAGCTGCCGCGTCCGCAAATCGCCGCTGCGATCCGTCACGTCTTCATGGGTGTCAAGAGCGATTTGCATCAGCATCATGGCCGTGATGCACCGATCTGGCTCGTCCAGCGCCTCTTTGGCGCCATCAAGCATCGACAGCGAAAGCAGCAGCCGATCTTCGTCCACAGCTGGCACCGGTATATGCGCGCGCAAGTATGGATGATCGAGCAGACGTTCAATTTGTTCCTTCAATGAAGCCAATTTCACCATGATGCCATTCACATCAACCACCCTTGTCCCCGAAAAAATATCCGCACCGTCATGTCGGACTCATTATAACATAATTTTGCCGAAAGCGCTCTAGTTTGCTAGAAATTTGCCGAATCACTTTTTCCCTTCCGATTCAATTGCGCCATGGCGCGTTTGGATGTACGCCTTTCCCCTCACTTTGATCGCCGACGTATGTTCGGTAAACTGGGCGATCAACACTTCCCCTTTGTCCAGTTTTTCCGAATGGTGGAATCGCGTGTCAGCGCCACGCGTCAGTCCAATCACATTCACCCCGTCTTCGAGCGCCTTGATGACGACAAAGTCGCTGTTTGTGTACATCGACCTTTCCTCCTTACGCTTTGATTAACGAAAGCACTTCCGCGCGGGCGTTGGCATCCGTTTCAAACACGCCGCGCACCGCCGTTGTCACCGTTTTCGCCCCCGGTTTTTTGACGCCGCGCATCGTCATGCACATATGTTCCGCCTCCACGACAACCATCACCCCATACGGCTCGAGCGCCTCGACGATCGAGTCGGCGACCGTCGCTGTGATGCGCTCTTGCAGCTGCGGACGGCGCGCCACCGCCTCAACCGCCCGCGCGAGCTTGCTCAAGCCGGTCACTTTTCCTCCCCGGGGAATATATGCAACGTGGGCAACGCCGAAAAATGGAACCAAATGGTGTTCGCACATCGAATAAAACGGAATATCTTTGACGAGCACAAGCTCTTCATGCTCTTCGCTGAAAACGGTCTGAAAGTGCTGCTTCGGATCTTCGTTGAGCCCGGCGAACACCTCGGCATACATTTTCGCCACCCGTTTCGGCGTATCGACAAGCCCTTCGCGGTTCGGATCTTCTCCGATCGCCTCGAGAATGAGACGAACGGCATATTCAATTTGTGCAATATTGATCTCTGGCATACAAATAACATCCTCCTGCATCGTAAAAACTGCATGTAATCCGATTCTAGCATAGGGATGAGAAAAACACAAAAAAGAAGGGCGGTGTACACCTGCCCTTCTTCTCTCCACTCCGGCTATGTAGGCTTATTTGACAGCGTCTTTCAACGCTTTGCCCGGTTTGAATGCAGGAACTTTGCTCGCCGGAATTTCCATTTCTTCGCCCGTTTGCGGGTTGCGTCCTTTGCGAGCGGCGCGTTCGCGCACTTCAAAGTTCCCAAAGCCGATTAATTGCACTTTATCGCCTTTTCGCAGCGCTTCTGTAATCGAATCAAACACCGCATCAACGGCTTTTGTTGCATCTTTTTTCGAAAGACCGCTTGTTTCAGCGACCGCGTTGATCAATTCCGTTTTGTTCATGCCATTCACCTCCTCCCAAGGCTTTGCTTGTTTACTGCCATTTGTAGACACTTTTCTGCGTTTCTATACATTGCAAGGAACGGTGACATGCCTAATCTTAACCAATTCACCGCAAGAATTCAACCTCTTTTTTCGCAAAAACGGCCAATTTTAGGCATATTTCACCAAAACAACGATTTCAGATAAAAGATTACCATAACGCCATGCCTATAATCAAGTACCAATCCTGATTTCTCAAGGGGTTGGGCGATTTTTTCCCGTTGCCGCTTCGCAGTTGAAAAAACGACATCAAAAAAAAGCCCCCTTTTCGGGAGCTTGGCGCGCGGCCTCCGTTTTTCTTTTCTATCTAGCTCCGGCCGCAAAATACCCCCGCCCTCGAAGTACAAGCACTGCTGCAGGCGGGGAACATTGTTCCTCGGGAGCTTGGGCGCGCGGCCTCTTCTTTTCCACGAAAATGCCGAACTGGCGCGAGATTTTCATCCTTGGGTGGAGGGCAGATCGCGCTGCCCATGAAACTTTTTCTATAAAATAATGGCGATGAGGCCGCCGGAGCCTTCGTTGATGATGCGCTCAAGCGTTTCTTTCAGCTTGTAGCGGGCGTTTTCTGGCATGAGCGCCAGCTTCGCCTGAATGCCTTCGCGGACGATGGAGCTGAGCGAGCGGCCAAAAATATCGGAATTCCAAATCGACAGCGGATCGTCCTCAAAATCTTGCATCAAATAGCGAACGAGCTCTTCGCTTTGCTTTTCCGTGCCGATGATCGGCGCAAACTCCGATTCGACGTCGACTTTGATCATATGAATCGACGGCGCAACGGCTTTCAGACGGACACCAAAGCGCGACCCTTGGCGGATGATTTCCGGTTCGTCAAGGCTCATGTCCGACAAAGCGGGAGCGGCGATTCCGTAGCCGGTTTGTTTGACCATTTTCAAGGCATCGGCGATTTGATCATATTCCGCTTTCGCATGGGCGAAATCTTGCATCAACTGAAGCAGATGGTCTTTGCCGCGAATCTCGACACCGACGATTTCTTTTAAAATTTGATCGTACAGCTCATCCGGTGCGTACAAGTCGATTTCGGCGATCCCTTGCCCCATTTCGATACCGGCAAGCTGCGCTTTTTCGATGAAATCGTACTCGGCAAACTGCTGCACAACCCGGTCGACGTCGCGCAGCCGTTTAATGTCTTTGACCGTGTCACGCACCGCTTCTTGGTAGCTTTCGCGCAGCCAATGGTCTTCGCGCAGCACCATCACCCAGCTCGGCAAGTTGACGTTCACTTCAAGGACCGGAAATTCATACAATGCTTCGCGGAGCACGTTATACACGTCGGCTTCGCGCATGCTTTCCACGCTCATGGCGAGCACCGGAATATCGTATTTTTCCGCAAGCTCACGGCGGAGCGCCTCGGTTTCCGGATGGTGGGGCCGAACAGTGTTGACGATCATAATGAACGGCTTGCCGACTTCTTTCAGCTCGCCAATCACCCGCTCTTCCGCTTCGATGTAGTCTTGGCGCGGAATTTCCCCGATCGTGCCGTCGGTCGTAATGACGACCCCGATCGTCGAATGTTCTTGAATGACTTTTCTTGTCCCGATTTCCGCCGCCTCTTGGAACGGAATCGGCTCTTCATACCAAGGGGTGTGAATCATCCGCGGCCCGTTTTCATCCTCATATCCTTTGGCGCCGGGCACGGCGTAGCCAACGCAGTCGACGAGACGAATGTTGACTTCGAGCCCTTCATCGACTTTCACCGTCACGGCCTGATTCGGCACAAATTTCGGCTCCGTCGTCATGATCGTCTTGCCGGCGGCGCTTTGTGGCAGCTCGTCTTGAGCGCGCGCCTTGTCGGCTTCGTTTTTAATGTTCGGAATGACCACCAGCTCCATAAAACGCTTAATGAACGTCGATTTCCCGGTGCGAACCGCGCCGACTACCCCTAAATAAATGTCGCCCCCAGTCCGCTCGGCGATATCTTTAAAAAGATCGACCTTTTCCAAACGGCTTCCCTCCAGTCCTTCGGTCGTTATTGGAAACAGCGAGATGAACCAATAGAGCAGGACACTATATGCATATGATGTTGTCCGATTCAGTTATGACTAAAAGCAAGAAAAAATCCCTTCTCTAGAATGTATTTTCCTAGAGAAGGGATGATGACTTATTTCGTGAAAAAAATCGGTTCGTTCGTTTTCACATCGATCGTATACGGCAACGAATACGCCGGCACGAAAAGCGAATGGTCGGTCAACAACGGACGAATATCATCGCCGGGTCGATAATGGTGCCGATATTTCTTTAAAGCCGCGTACAAATCAGCGCGATAATCGATGTAAATCTCGCCGTTCCCATCGATGACAAACGGCAAGTTGTTGCCGGAAAACGGGCTGACCGCATACGGCGGCTCTTTGTAGCCAAGTTTTTTGTAATCAAGGGTGAACACACCGGGCGCAACGACGTCTTGAAACGGCGGATAACGGTGCTCGTCCGTATACATTCTCAGCCGCAGCTTCAAATCGCGGACGCGCTCGGCTAGGCGCAGATCAAGAAGCTTGACCGTCGGCTTCGTTTCCGCATCAATAATGATATATTGAAAGACGCCCCCGCTTTCATAGGCGTTTCCCGGCGGCTCCTGCATGTAGCGCGGGACGAGTTTTTGAAAATCGACCGGGTATTTTAGGTACAGTGGCGTTTTCATATCCCGTGTTTTGATCGGCAAAAGCCCCCCGGTCTCCTTCCGGTATTCGTCGACCGCCGATTGCACCGCCGCGACTTGATCTTTGTAAGGAATTTGGTTTTGTTTTAGCCGCTCTTGCGGATACAAACACCCGGAAAGCAGCGCGAGAAACAAGCAAGCTAAAAGCAAGCGAGCGATCTGTTTCATAGGTTCCTCCATCCTTTGCCTATTGCGGCGTCGGTCCGCTGAACACGACAAAAACGATGATGATGCCCGATACAATCAGCAGGATGTAAGCGATGAACGCCAAAAGAAAGCGCAGCCATTTCATCTTGATTTTATAGCGGCTCAAATAAATGAAGCCGACTGAAAGAAACATAAACACCATTGACGTGATGGCGATCCACATTTTCGCTAGCGCCGGTGACATACACGCTCCCCCTTTTCGACAACTATCATTATACCATCGACATAAAAAAAGCTGAAGTAAAGCGGGGCTTTCTTTACTCCAGCATCGCCTTATACCCTTCCGGAAGCTCAAGCCGATGATCGTTCGCCATATTGTATGCACACCGAAGACAACTTGTACCGTCATTGGCCTATTTTCACGATTCTTGCGCCGCAAAAATGGTGTTGAGGTCATCCATTTCCTCTTTTTTTCCGCGCGCCATCAGCGAATCGACCGCCTCTTTCGGGTCTTTGCCAGCAAACAGCACGTCATAGAGCGCTTCAGTGATCGGGATCTTCACACCAAGCTCCTTCGCCAGCTCATAGGCAGCTTTGGTCGTCCGCACCCCTTCGACGACCATCCCCATGCTCTCGAGCACCTCGTCGAGCTTTTTCCCTTGACCGAGCATGTGCCCAGCCCGCCAGTTGCGGGAATGAACGCTCGTGCACGTGACGATCAAATCGCCGACTCCCGTCAAACCGGCGAACGTCAGCGGGTTAGCGCCGAGGGCGCAGCCGAGGCGGGCAATCTCGGCGAGACCTCTTGTAATGAGGGCCGCTTTGGCGTTATCTCCGTAGCCGAGCCCGTCACTGATGCCAGCGGCCAAGGCGATGATGTTTTTCAACGCTCCGCCAACTTCAACGCCGATTAAATCCGGGTTCGTATACACGCGGAAATAGTGATGGTTCATAAAGAGGTCTTGGATGCGGCGCGCCGCTTCCATATTGGGCGAGGATACCGCCACGGTCGTCGGATGGCGGAGCACGACCTCCTCAGCATGGCTCGGCCCGGAAAGGACGACGACATCCTCAAGCCATTCGCCGAGCTCTTCCATCACCATTTCCGACACTCGCTTATGCGTCCCTGGCTCGATTCCTTTGCTGACGGCAACGACCGTGATCGGTGCCGTCAAGCAAGAACGCGCTTGGTTGAGCACCGTGCGGATCGCCTTCGTCGGCACGGCCAACACGACGATGGAAAGACCGTCAAGCGCAGCGCAAAGATCGTCATACCCCACGACGGATTCTGGCAAACGGGCGGCGGGTAAATATTTTTCGTTCGTCCGCCGCTCGTTGATCTCTCTTACTTGTTCAGCGCGATGGCTCCAAAGACGGACGCGATGCCCGTTGTCGGCCAAAACGAGCGCCAACGCCGTGCCCCAGCTTCCCGCTCCCAGTACGGCGATATTCTCCATCGTTTCCCACTTCCTTCGTCCCATTGTCGCAAGCGTGAAAAAGCAGCCGCATCGCTCCGTCTCCATCCCGCCTTCGCCAGAAACAGAGGCGGCCCCCAGCAGCTGAGCTGCCCTATGGAGCGCGCGCACTGACCTCCCCTGCCCGATCAAAAAGATCGGCTCTCTCCTTATTTCCGCGGACGGGCGATGATTTTGATCGGCGTGCCTTCAAAGCCGAACGCGTCGCGAATGCGGTTTTCCAAAAAGCGCTCATATGAAAAATGCATCAATTCCGGATCGTTGACAAACGCGACAAACGTCGGCGGTTTGACGGCCACTTGCGTCATGTAATAAATTTTTAGCCGCTTGCCGTTGTGCGTCGGCGTCGGATTCATCGCCACTGCGTCCATAATGACTTCATTGAGCACATTCGTCTGAACGCGCATCGCGTGGTTGTCGCTCACAAGCTGGACGAGCGGCAAAAGCTTATGCAGCCGCTGTTTTGTCTTCGCTGACACAAACAAAAGCGGCGCATAATCCAAAAATGGAAAATGATCGCGAATCTTCCGCTCAAACTCGACCATCGTTTTGTCGTCTTTTTCAATGGCATCCCATTTGTTGACGACCAAAATGACGCCGCGTCCGGCCTCATGGGCATATCCGGCGATTTTTTTGTCCTGTTCGATGATGCCTTCTTCGGCGTTTAGCACGACAAGCACGACGTCCGAGCGTTCAATGGCTCTTAACGCGCGCAAGACGCTATATTTTTCCGTGCTTTCATAAATTTTTCCTCGCTTGCGCATCCCTGCCGTATCAATGATAACATATTCCTGCCCGTCGCGCACGAACGAGGTGTCCACAGCGTCCCTCGTCGTGCCGGCGATATCGCTGACGATGACCCGCTCTTCGCCTAAAATGGCGTTCACTAGCGACGACTTGCCGACATTGGGGCGGCCAATCAAGCAAAATTTAATCACGTCCTCCTCATATTCCTGCCCGCCGCCTTTCGGGAAATGACGGACAACGGCGTCAAGCAAATCACCAAGCCCCGTCCCGTGCGCCCCGGAAATCGGATACGGCTCTCCAAAACCGAGGGCGTAAAAGTCATAAATCAAATCGCGCATCTCCGGATTGTCGATTTTGTTCACCGCGAGCACAACCGGCTTGTTCGAGCGATGAAGCAGCTTGGCCACTTCTTCATCGGCCGCGGTCACGCCATCGCGGCCGTTGGTCATAAAAATGATGACATCGGCCTCATCGATCGCGATTTCCGCCTGCTGACGAATTTGCACAAGCAGCGGCTCATCGCCGATGTCAATGCCCCCGGTATCGATCAAGTAAAACGAATGGTTCAGCCATTCGGCCCGGCTGTAAATGCGGTCGCGCGTCACTCCGGGTACGTCTTCAACGATGGAAATGCGCTCCCCGACGATGCGGTTGAAAATCGTCGATTTCCCCACATTCGGACGGCCGACAATGGCCACGACTGGATTCGCCATGCTACCACCCTTTATCGTCATTTTTATATCGTTCCTCGTGAAAAACGCCCTTTTCGAAAAGGGCATACCGCAGCTGCTTTATTTTATCAAAAAGCGAAACGCTCAACAACTAATGTTTGACGATAATAAGAAGCCCCTCGCTCAATTCATGGGCGATGCCATCCAAAATCGCCTCTAAATTAGCGGCGATCCGCACCATTTCCTCGTTGGTCTGACAAAGAAAGATCGGCGCGCCGCCGGCCACGGTTTCGCCCTTGGTCGTCACAATGGCCAAAATCATTTTTTCATGCGTCATCACCGCCACCTCCTCTCCGCTTCCAGGGCCGCTTCGCCGGCATGCGGATGGCGCTTTCAAGCACCGGAACGTTTTCAATGACCGCCTTCGCCTTCTCGACATCTTCTACTTGCGGCAAAACAAAAATACCGACGCGCCCATCGTTTAAGTCCCGCTTCGCGAGCGGCACGAGCGCCGGCGTCCCCGAGTCCCGATAAATGCCGAGCGCTGTTGACACATCGTGCAAAATCGCTTGCCGCTGGCCGAGGTTGGCGATCGTCGTGCGGGCGTTGAAATTTTTCGGCGTTAAAACAAACCCCATGCCATAGCGCAAAATTTCTTCGCGCCGCGCCGGCAAGCCAATGTTCATGATGTAGATGTTGTCCACATACAGCCCTGCCCCTTCAAAATGCGGCTTGACATACTGGACGTCGGCGATATCTTTCAGCCGGCTTCCGCTCATAAACCGCCGCGCCACCACCAAGCCGATGAGGCTGGCGGCCAGCGCCGCCCCAATGTTCCATACGAGATAGGCCAGCGTCGATAAAAAAGAAACAAAGATGACCAAATAATTTCGTCCTTCAAACACGATGGCGATCCCTTCAATATACGTCTTGCCGCGCGGCACGAGCTCATACTGATCAAGCTCGTTCAACGTGTTGCGCTCCATGTTGCGCACATCGCGAAATTGTGAGGCGGCCAAGGCCAAAAATGTGATCGCTGCGAACTCTTTTTCCATAATCGCCGGCACGGCGACCGTTCCTAATCCAGCGGCAATCGCTCCAAGCGCAAGGTGAATCGTCCGACCGTGCAAATACGTCGGGTATTGCCGGTAATCGGTGCGCAGCAAGTAAAGGCGCGTCACCACCCCGGCGATCACTCCGTATAAGATCGGAAACGTGTATTCATTCACGGCTGCCTCGTCCTCCTTATCGGCCGTTTTTCTTCGAGCTGGAAGGCAAAAAAGCGAATCATTTCCCAAACAAGCAGCGACGCCACGCTAATGGCAAGCGCATCAAGAAAAGAAAAGGAACCGATGACATAGTCGGGCGCCATGCGGTCAATCGCCAAGGCATACACCACCTCGCCTTGACAGCCGCCCATGGCGACACAAACAAGACGGGCGAAAAGCCGGCGATGAAACAACGCGCTGACGATCGCCAGCCACCAAGCAAGCAGCCATCGCTCATCAAGCCAAATCCACACCGGATCAAACAGAGCCAGCAGGCGCAAGGCGGCGTAGGCAAACGCCACCCCCGACGTCGACCACACCATCAGCAAGGAAGAGCACGGCCGCTGCTTCACCATCCCGTAGCAAGACGCGAACAAAAGGACAAAAAAGGACAGCGCCGCCCGCATCGAACCGATTTTCAATTCAAGCGAGGCGGAACTGATCATCAAAAGCGCAAACGCCGCCAAAGCGGTCCGCTCCGGTGTCTTTTTCATAAAAAAGGTCGCCATCAGCCACAGCAACCAACAGCCGACATAAAAATAAGCGCCTTCCATTTTTTCACTCCTTATGATGTTCATTATGCCACCTTTTCTCCTTTCTTAACCGTTCGTTCCGCGGCACAGCGGCATCTTTCCTATCGCCTCCGCCAAAAGGGCCGCTAGGTTTTTGTTGAAACACGGGCAAACGATCGAGCTTGCTCAGGAATAAACGCAAGAGTGAGCGAAAAAGAGCAGGCCTATCGAGAATGAAAAGAAGGGGGGAGAAGCCGGAGGGCGTCCAAAAGGATCAGGACACCTGTCTCATCGCCATATAAGTACCAGCCGTATCTCTGCCACACGATATTCTTTTGAGGGGGAGATCGCCTTTTCGGTCAGTCCCCTCCCCAACAGAAACTGTCCCCAAAAAGTCGGTGAACGATCTTTTTGGGGACGCACCATTTGCTGATCTCCGGTTGTAATAGGAGTACATATCACAAAGGGGATATTATTTCACGTTATTCACTTGGTTCATCTCGCCGTCGTCTTCAATGAATACTGCTTCCCAAATATTATTTCACTTTGTTCACTTGGTTGATTTGAAAATCGTTAAATGGAAGCCATTGAAATGGTTCGGTATAATTTCGCATTCGAACGAAATATTGATGTTGATTATCTTCCATTTTGAGAACGAGCTCAAAGGCATGACTTCCTTTTTTCGTCTTTGACAAAATTTTGAATCGAAGCGGATGATTTAACGAACGAATTTCCTCCACCGCCTTCGGATCCGAGCGGAAATTCACTTTCTCAACTGATAAGTTGTCTAATTGTGTTCGTAACTGGTAATTCAACAACAAAGTAGAATGACCTAGCAACGGAATGAACATAATGAGAAATATCAAACTTGGAAAGAGATAGGCAAGTATTTTTCTTGGGATAAAATCATGAAACACTACAATCAAAATCAAAATCAAAATAAGAAAGAAAAATAGGAAGTTGAAAAACAAAGATACCATAAATCTGCCTTCTTTCCATATCAACTTGAAAATTTGCGCAATATCCATGCTCTGAAAGAGGAACCTCTCCAGAGCCGGTGATTGAACTTTGCAATGTCATTGCTTAACTAGACAAACCTTGTTGCAGCGCTCCTACTTTTCACGCGTTCCCCCATTGATAAAAGGAATCAGCGATCTTTCACGTTATCCCTGCGCATCCTCAACGCCTTGTCCTTTCCTCCAAGATCCCATGTATAAAATCCTTGGTCGAAATCCATAGTAAAAATGATCCTTGGACAGAAAGGAGCAACGTATCATGGGAAACGACCGGCAGGAGAAAAAACTGAAACAGTCGCGGCAAGTTCAGTCCGACCGCGACCAGTCGCTTTCGTATCAAGGAGCCGCTCGGCTCGATACACCAGACGAAGCGCGCGAACGGAACAAGCACTAGCAGGCTGGTGAAAAACCGCTGTCACACACCAATCGGCGACATTTTCATTCCAAAAAGAAAGCTGATTCTGCGAGGTTTCTCTCATTGAGAAATG
>JAAROH010007691.1_pt1 | contig 52505 bp, 54 predicted proteins | sample 7248631 | NCBI WGS metagenome assembly JAAROH01 (sample SAMN09772309, study PRJNA484901) | compost metagenome | isolation source: Vermicomposting unit | place: India | reverse complement strand
GCAAGGCTTCTCTAATTGAGAAACGGATGGAATCAGTAGTATTTTGCACTAAATCACCAGTCTTCTAGGTGCTGCCTCGTTTCCCCTAAACCCCTGTGCTCAGCCTGTGAGCTGGGCTATGAGCAGGAAGCTCGTTTCGGAGAAGGCCATGGTTATTGTTCGTAATAAAGAAATTCCGCTCTCCATGTCCCGTCTTGATCACCTGACAAGCAGGCACGGTGACAAGAAGAGCGAACGATGCTGCGAAAAACAAAATGGCACTGATATCGTTATCGCCGGGAGCGGACTTCGTAAATAGCGAATTTTAAATAATCTCCTTCTTCAGCGGCGAGCAGTTTTGGATGATCGTAGCCGGCGCCGCCCCAATAGACTTGGCGGAGCACTTTTTTGGCGTCAAACGCCGCAGCGGCGACCATCTCTTGAAACAGGTGCGGGCGGACGTGGTATGAGCAGCTCGAAGTGACAAAAAAGCCGCCGTCTTTGACGAGTTTGAGCCCGTTTAAATTAATATCCTTATAGCCGCGCAGCGCCTTTGGAACGGCATAGGCCGATTTGGCGAACGCGGGCGGGTCGATGATGACGACATCCCACTGTCGGCCGGCGCGCACGGATTCGCGCAAATAGTCGAAGGCGTTGGCGACGACAAAGTCGATGTTTGTAAAGCCGTTTAAGGCGGCGTTGCGTTTCGCCGTCTCGATGGCGTGTTCGGAAATATCGACAGCGGTGGCATGTTTCGCGCCGTACAGGCAGGCGTTCAACATGAACGACCCGGTATGGGTGAAGCAATCGAGCACGGTCGTCTCCGGGCCGATCAGCGGGCGGAGCGCGGCGCGGTTTTGCCGCTGATCGAAGAAAAAGCCGGTTTTTTGGCCGTTTTCAATATCGACGATGTATTGAACGCCGTTTTCTTCGATCACGACCTCGGTTTCCGCTTGTTGATACCAAAAGCCTTTTTCTTGTTTGAGCCCTTCAAGCTCGCGAACGGACACATCGTTGCGCAAATAGACGGCTTTGGGGGAAAACACTTCCAGCAAGCCGCGTAAAATCCAGTCTTTGCGCCGCTCCATTCCAAGCGTCAATATTTGCACGACAAGGATTTCTTCGTATTTGTCGACGATCAGCCCCGGCAGAAAATCGGCTTCGCCGTAGATGGCGCGGCAGGAGCGAACGCCGGGGATCATCCGCTCACGATACGCCCACGCTTGGCGAATGCGCTCGACAAAAAAGCGCTCATTCAATTCGTCATCGGGGTTTTGCGTCAGCACACGGACGATGATTTGCGAGGCGGGGTTGATGTACCCTTTCGCCAGCCAATAGCCTTGGTGGTTATAAACGTCCACGAAGTCGCCCGGCGTGATGTCGCCTTCGATGCGGTCGACTTCGCTTTGGAAAATCCATGGATGGCCTTGTTCAAGCCGTTTTTTTCGCTGCCGTTTCAAAATGACGTTTGCCACTCTGTTCACTCCTATCCGGTAGTCAATCGTTGCGCTTTTATCATAGCGAATGGCGGTGGCCGACGCAACGTTGGCCGGAAAAAACGGTTGACAACGGGAACGGCCGTGATATGATAAATGTAAACAAGGAAATAGCATCATTGCGATCCACTAGGGGGGCCTTTAGAAAGGCTGAGATCAAAGTGTGCCTTTGAGACCCTTAGCACCTGATCTGGGTAATGCCAGCGTAGGGAAGTGGAGGAGCTGCACGAAGGCGGGCTATGTCCTTTTTGCCTAGCCAAACGGTGAGCCCACGCCGCTTTCTTTACGCCGATCCGTAAAGGAAGCGGCGTTTTTATTTCGATGAAAAAGGGGGAGAAACCATGTCTTTTGCCAAGCGAGTGCGCGCAGCGGCCGACCCGATCTGGCAGGCGAGCTTTTGCCATCCGTTCGTTCAGGAGCTCGGCCAAGGAACGCTTGAGCGTGAAAAATTCCGTTATTATGTGATGCAAGATGCGTATTACTTGCGCCATTTTGCCCGTGTGCAGGCGCTCGGAGCTGCCAAGGCGCCGGATCTGGCCGCGACCGCCCGGCTCGCCCATCACGCGCAGAGCACCTGCGAGGCGGAGTTGTCGCTGCATGAAACGTTCGCCGAGCTGCTTAACATTACGGAAGCGGAGCGGGCGGCATTCGTTCCCGCGCCGACGGCGTACGCGTATACTTCGCATATGTACCGGGCGGCGTACGAAGGGCACTTAGGCGATGTCATCGCCGCCATTTTGCCTTGCTATTGGCTGTACTATGAAATCGGTGAACGCTTAAAAACGTGCCAGCCGAACGATCCGATTTATGAAAAATGGATTGGCACATACAGTTCCGACTGGTTCCGTTCGCTTGTCGAAGAACAGATCGCGCGCTTGGATGCCATCGCTGAGGCGGTCACCGAGGAGGAGCGCTCCCGGATGGAGCAGCATTTCTTAATCAGCAGCGAATATGAGTATGAATTTTGGGACATGGCGTACCGGCTCGAACGCTGGCCGTCCGCGCGGCTGGCGGCAAGCCGTTGACGTGGGCAAAACGAACAAAGGAGGGACATTGAGATGGAACGGAAGGCAAAAGGGTTGAAGCTGGCCGACATTTTAACAACGATTGTGATTGCGATTGTGTTCGGGGTGATTTACAAAGTATGGGGGCCGCTGTACGATATGGTGAAAGTGTTTGGCTTCCATGCCGATCAATTGATGTATGGGATGTGGTTTATCGCCTCATCGCTCGCCTATTTGCTCATCCGCAAGCCCGGGGTGGCGCTGCTTGCCGAAACGGCGGCTTCGTCCGGTGAGCTGATCATGGGGTCGCAGTGGGGGCTTGAAGTGCTCATTTATGGATTTGTTCAAGGGTTGTTTGCCGAGCTTGTGTTTGCGGCGTTCCGCTATCGGCGGTTTGACGTGTTCGTCGTCTCGCTAAGCGCGGTCGGCGCGACGGCCGGTTCGCTCATCATGGACTTTTACAAAGGCTACATTGACGCGCTCGCCCCATGGAACATGGCGCTCTTTTTGCTGGCGCGCTTTATCGGTGCCATCGTGATTGCCGGCGCGTTCGCTGTCTCGTTGGCCAAGGCGCTTGAGAAAACCGGGGTGACGCAAATGTGGCGGCCGGCTTCCCAAGACGACTATGACGCATTGAATCGATAAGGCGGCGAAGAAAGATGAAAGAAGCGGTATCGATCGAGCGGCTGCGCCTGAAATTTCCCGGGCGCGCCGGGCTGTTGTTTTGCGATTTGTCGCTTTCGATCGCTCAAGGGGAGAAAGTGCTCCTCCTTGGCCCGTCGGGATGCGGCAAATCCACGCTATTGCAAGTGATGGCCGGCCTTATTCCCAATTCGATTGACGTGCCGATGAAAGCCGAGCGTCTCGAGCGGCCGGAACGCTGGGGGTACGTGTTTCAAGACCCAGATGCTCAGTTTTGTATGCCGTATGCGGATGAGGAGATCGCGTTTGCCTTGGAAAATCGAAACGTGCCGCGCGAGCAGATGCCGGAGCGCATTCACGCGCTGTTGGATCAAGTCGGCTTGGCCATTGCGCCGCACACCGACATTCATACGCTTTCGGGAGGAATGAAACAGCGTCTTGCTTTGGCGTCTGTATTGGCGCTGGAGCCGGATGTGCTGTTTTTGGACGAACCGACGGCTTTGCTTGACGACGAAGGAACGAAAGCGGTGTGGCAAACGGTCAAACAAGTCGGTCGGGAGAAGACGGTCATCATCGTCGAACATAAAATTGACCATGTGCTCGATTTTATTGACCGTATCATTTTGCTGGGGCGCGATGGTCAAATTATCGCCGATGGTGAGGCGAAAACGGTGTTTTCCCGCTATAAGCACGCCATTGGCGCCCACGGCATTTGGTATCCAGGCATCTGGGACGACTACGGATGGCCGGAGCGGCGCGCGGTCAGCGAAGAGGGCGAGGAGCTGCTTCGCCTTTCTCAGTTTCGCGGCTTTAGGAGGAAAGAGGCAAAAATTGAGGTTTCCGAGGCGGCGGTGAGAGGCGGCGAGTGGATCGCTGTCACGGGAAAAAACGGCGCCGGCAAAAGCACGTTGCTGCATGCTTTGATGCAACTCATTCGCACCGAAGGACGCTATCAGCTGTTTGGAGACGACATCAGCGAGCGGCAGCCGCTGCATCGCGATATCGCGTTTGTGTTTCAAAATCCCGAATGGCAGTTTGTCACCCATTCTGTCCGCGATGAACTCGCTTATTCCCTCAAGCTCCAAGGGCGCCCGGCGGCGGAAATCGAAGCGTTGGTTCACCGCTTTTTGGTCGAGTTTGACCTGATCGAGCAACAGGATACGCACCCGTACCAATTGTCGGTCGGGCAAAAGCGGCGGCTGAGCGTAGCGTCTTCCGTCATCGCCGGCCAGCGCCTTCTTTTGCTCGACGAGCCGACCTTCGGACAGGATGCGAAAAATACGTTCGCTTTGCTCGAACGGCTCGAATCGCAGCGCCAGCAAGGAGCGGCGGTCATCATGGTGACGCACGATGAGCACATTGTCCGCCGTTTTGCCACAAGGCGCTGGGTGATTGAAGACGGTGCGCTTGTCCGCGACGAGCCGTTGGACGTTTGCCGGTTGGCGATTGCCAAGAGGGGGATGGGACGATGAAGTGGGAAATCTCGCATCGGGAAACATGGCTTTATGAGGCGAATCCGACGCTGAAGCTCGCGGTGCTTGTCGTGCTCTTTTTGGCCGTGCTGTTGATTCACAATCCGAATGTGCTCATTAACTTGTCGCTAGCTCTTTTCCTTTTGTTTTGTTTTGGCACGGGGTATCCGGCGAACGTTTTATTCTGGATGTTTTTGCCGTTTTTCCTGATCTTTTTTTCCAGCGCCTCATCGATGATGATGTTCGGAGAAGGAACGACCACATGGTTCCGCTGGGGGCTGATCCATATTACAGCGGAGAGTTTTTGGCGCGGGCTGCATCTAGGATTTCGCGCCTTGGCGCTCGGGCTGCTTGGACTCATCTTTGCGTTGACCACCCGGCCCGTGCCGTTGTTTTACTCCTTGATGCAGCAGCTGAAACTGAAACCAAAGTATGCCTACAGCTTTTTGGCGGCGGTGCGGCTGTTGCCGATCATGCTCGAGGAGCTGCAAACGATTCGCCATGCGTTAAAGGTGCGAGGGGTGCCGCGCCAGGGCGGACTTGGCAAAGTGAAGCGCTACGCCATTCCGCTGTTGTCGCAAAGCATCCGCCGCGCCCAACGCATCGCGGTGGCGATGGAAGCGAAACAGTTTTCCGGAAGCGGTCCGCGCACGTTTTATTATGAGATCGGATTTAGCAAATACGATGGTTGGTTTGTCGCGCTGTTCGCTGCGTTCCTGTTTGCCGCTTATTACGTCGGGATCCACTATCCGTATATTCCTATCCGCGATGTGCGGTAGAAAGTCAGGGATGAAGATGGGTGTCCTTCATTTGGTTTCCACGGGCCGGCAGACAGCAGCGCAATTGGCTGCTATTTGTGCACGCGTTCATCCGTATGCCGATGCCATTCACGTCCGCGAAAAGGGAAAAACGGCGCGCGAGGTGGCAGAGTTTGTGGTCGCGCTGTTGCGGGCAGGGGTGCCGGCGCAAAAAATTATCGTCAATGACCGGGTTGATGTGGCCGCGGTCTACGGCGTCAAAGGGGTGCAACTCGCCTATCACAGCCTGCCGGTGCGCGCCGTTCGCCGCACGTTCCCGGATTTGGCGATCGGCTGTTCAGTGCATGGACCGATCGAGGCGAAACAAGCCCAACAGGCTGGTGCTCTTTTTTGCTTGTACGGCCATGTGTTTCCGACGGACAGCAAGCCGGGTCTAGTGCCGCGCGGGTTGGATGGGGTGGCGGACGTCGTTCGGGCTGTGCAAATTCCGATTATTGCGATCGGCGGCATTCATGCCGGCAACGCGCGTTCCGTTCTGAAAGCCGGCGCGGCGGGAGTGGCGGTATTGTCGGCGGTTTTTTTGGCGGAAGATCCTGTGCGGGAAGCGAAACAGCTCGCTGAGATCGTAAAGGGGGAGAGGATCGAGTGACAGCGTCTTCGTATGATGTCATTGTGATCGGCGGGGGAGTGATTGGGGCCGCTGTCGGATGGGAGCTCGCTAAGCGGCGGCATCGCGTTGCCATATTTGACATAGGGAAGGCGGGCAAAGAGGCATCAAGCGCCGCTGCTGGCATGCTCGGAGCGCAATCGGAATTTTCCGCGCCAAGCCCGCTCGTCCCGCTCGCTTTACAAAGCCGGGCGCTCATGCCGTCATTGGCTGCCGAGCTGAAAGAGCGGACCGGGATGGACATTGAATTGGTGGAAAAAGGGTTGATCAAAGCGGCGACAACGGAGGAAGAGGCGGACGATTTGCGCCGTCACTACGCGTTTTGGCGCGAGAGGGGCGAACCGGTGCACTGGCTTACCAACGAGGAAGTGCGGGAGATCGAGCCGCAGCTTCATGCCGAGGCGCTGACAGGGGCGATGTGGATTCCGGGCGATGGGCAGGTGAGCGCTCCCAACCTAGCCGCCGCCCTTGTGTCGGCGGCCGTTTCCGCTGGCGTTCATCTATATGAATATGCGGAAGTGCTGGATATTCGCTCCGGAGGCGGCGGTCATCTCGTCGATACGGCCGTCGGCACATTCGCCGCTGAGGCGGTCGTCATTGCTTCTGGAGCGTGGGCGGCTCGGCTCGGCGCCAAGGCGGGGCTTTCGCTCTCCATGTTCCCTGTTAAGGGGGAGTGTCTCATGGTGCGGGCGCACGTCCCTTTGTTGCGAACGACAGTGTTTGCGAAAAACGGCTGTTATATCGTCCCGAAGGCGGGGAACCGCTTGCTGATCGGGGCCACATCCACCCCCGGCACGTATGATCGCCGCATCTTGGCTGGCGGTCTGGCTCGCTTGTTGTTTCAAGCCGCTCATTTGCTTCCGGCCGTTGAACAAGCGGAATGGGTCGACGCATGGAGCGGAATTCGGCCGCAGACGAAAGATGGATTGCCGTATATTGGAGAACATCCTGAGCGGCCAGGAGTATTCGTGGCTGCCGGTCATTACCGCAACGGCATTTTGCTTAGCGCCGTCACCGGAGCGATTGTGGCTGACTTGGTCGAGCGAAAGAAGCCGGCGTTTGATTTGTCGCCGTTCGCGCTGACGCGTCATGCCGAAGAAACGGAGGGGGTCAAATGACGTTAACGATCAACGGGGAAACGGTCACGGTGCCCGATGAAGTCAAAACGGTGAGCGATTTGCTCTCCTATTTCCAGCTTACCAATAAGCTGGCGATTGTCGAAGTCAATGTGCGCATCATTGAAAAACATGAGTACGGTACAACCGCGCTCGCCGATGGCGATCGCATCGAAATTGTTCATTTTGTAGGAGGCGGTTGAGATGCTGAACATTGGCCCATATTCGTTTTCTTCGCGGCTATTGCTTGGCACTGGCAAGTATCCGAGTTGGGAAGTGCAAAAAGCGGCGGTGGAAGCGTCAGGAGCGGAAATTTTGACGTTCGCCGTTCGGCGGATGAACATTTTTTCTCCGGAGCAGCCGAATGTATTGGAACAGCTCGATGTCACCCGCTACAAGCTGCTCCCGAATACCGCTGGGGCAAAAACGGCGGAAGAGGCGGTGCGCATCGCGCGACTGGCCAAAGCATCGGGGTTATGTGATATGATTAAGGTGGAAGTGATCGGCTGCGACAAAACGTTGCTTCCTGATCCGGTCGAAACGTTGAAGGCGGCAGAGAAGCTGTTGGAAGAAGGGTTTATCGTGCTGCCGTACACATCAGATGACGTCGTGCTGGCTAGGCGGCTCGAGGAGCTCGGCTGCCATGCGATTATGCCGGGAGCGTCGCCGATCGGGTCAGGGCAAGGCATCGTCAATCCGCTCAACTTGAGTTTCATTATCGAACATGCGACGGTGCCGGTGATCGTTGACGCCGGGATCGGCAGCCCGGCGGATGCGGCGCTGGCAATGGAGCTTGGTGCGGATGGGGTGTTGCTCAATACGGCCGTTTCTGGCGCGGCGGATCCTGTGAAAATGGCGAGGGCCATGAAGCTGGCGGTGGAGGCGGGACGGCTCGGCTATGAAGCCGGACGCATCCCGAAAAAGCGATACGCGTCAGCAAGCAGCCCGATGGAAGGAATGAGCATTGTTTGAATGGACGCTATTCCCGACAACAGTTGTTTGCGCCCATCGGCGAGGAAGGGCAAACCAACATTCGGAGGAAGCATGTGGTAATAGTCGGCGCCGGCGCGCTCGGGGCAGGCAACGCCGAGGCGCTCGTGCGCGCCGGCATCGGCAAATTGACGATCATTGACCGCGATTATGTGGAATGGAGCAATTTGCAGCGCCAGCAGCTCTACAGTGAAGCCGATGCGATCGCACGGCTGCCGAAGGCGATCGCCGCGAAGCGGAGGCTTGAACAGATCAACAGCGAGGTCGAGATCGAGGCGATCGTTGGCGACGCCGGGCCGGAAGAGCTCGAAGCGATCGCGGCTGAACAGCGCCCGGATGTATGGATTGACGCGACCGACAATTTTGATACGCGCCTTGTGCTCAACGATGTGGCTTATAAATATCGCATCCCGTGGATTTACGGCGCTTGCGTCGGCAGCTATGGCCTCAGTTGCGCGTTCATCCCGGGCCGCACCCCTTGTCTGTACTGTTTGCTTGAAACGGTGCCGCAAGGAGGATTGACGTGCGACACGGCGGGGATCATCGGTCCAGCAGTGCAAATGGTGGTCAGCTATCAAGTGGCGGAAGCGTTGAAAATGTTGGTGGAGGATTGGGCGGCGCTTCGCGGCAAACTTGTTTCCTTTGACCTTTGGACGAATGAATACGCCGCCGTTCGCATTGACGCGGTGAAAAAGGAGGATTGTCCGACATGCGGACGCCACCCATCGTACCCGTTTCTTTCCTACGACCAGCGGACAAAGGCGGCAGTGTTGTGCGGACGCGATTCGGTACAAATCCGCCCACCTGTCCAGCGCGAGTACGAGATCGATGAGCTGGCGGAGATGTTTCGCCGCCAAGGGCTGCAGACGGAAGCGAATCCGTATCTTGTGGCCGTGTCGCTTGGCGGCGGCAAACGGCTTGTCGTGTTCGCCGACGGCCGCGCGCTCGTGCATGGCACGAAAGACGTGCACGAGGCGAAAACGATCTATTATCGCTACTTAGGATGAACAGGGGCGGCAACTGGTCAGCCGCCCCGTTAGTTTTGGATGGACATGGAAGTTTCGTACCCTCTCTATAGTCAGTTGGCAAAAAATTTGTTATATTTAAAGGGAAGCGTCTTTTGATTGCTTCAGCGCTGCGAATGGTGTTTGCGCAAGCATGTTTCGGCCAAAAAATGGGTATGAATGAACATAGTCATGTTTCCGTTAGGAGTGTGAAGATTCATTGGAAGAGTGGCCGTTAAGGTTATTCGGATGGTTTTTCCTGTTCTTGTTCGCAAACGTCCTGTTTGCCTCAGCGGAAGCTGCGTTTTCTCAAGCAAGCAAAGCCCGATTGCGCCAGTACGTGGAAGACAATCCGCAAAATAAGCGCTTGCAAGCGGTGTTTGGCCAACTTGACCGCGTGTTGTTGGCGCTGGCCGTTGCCAACCGGTTGACGGGTGTAGTAGCCATCGCGTTGTTTCTTGATATCGCCGTTTCCCTTTTTGGGGAACGGATCGGTTTGCTTAGTGGAATTGCGATAATGACGGTGTTATCGGTGGTCTTCGGTGAAATTTTGCCAAAATCGATGGCGAAAGAGCAGGCAGAATCGCTGGCGGTTCGGTACGCGAGCCTCGCTTACGGGTTGATGAAATGGATGACGCCGGTTACCGCTTCCTTTCACGTTTTAAAAGAGCGGATCGCTCGGCGCTTTGCCAACGGGGTCGCCGTGCCAGCGGTCACGGAGGAAGATATTAAAGTGATGGTTGAGTTGAGCGAAGAGGAAGGGGTTATTGACAATAAAGAAAAAGAGCTCATTCAACGTTCGCTCGATTTTGATGAAATTTTAGTCGAAGAAATTTTTACGCCGCGCGCCGATATGGTCGCGGTGGAAGTGAACCAGTCGATTGAAGAAATTCGCGACGTGTTTTTGGAGGAAAAATATTCGCGCATCCCGGTGTACGAGGGCGACATTGACAATGTGATCGGGATTTTGTCGGAAAGCGACTTTTTCGGCGAACTGGTGCGGAAGCGGGAAGTGCGCATCCGCGATTTGCTCCGTCAACCGTTGTTTGTCGTTGAGTCGATGAAAGTGTCCGACTTGTTGCCGGAGCTGCAAAAAAGCAAGGTGCATATGGCCATCGTCGTTGATGAGTTTGGCGGCACGGCTGGCCTGATCACGCTTGAAGATATCATCGAGCAAATCGTCGGCGAAATATGGGATGAACATGATGAAGCGGTGAAAACGGTGCGCCAAATCGATGAGCACAGCTTTGAGTTCAACGCTGAGCTGCCGTTGGATGAATTTTGCGAGGTAATGAACATCGAGGTGCCTGAAAGCGAATCCCATACGTTGGGCGGTTGGATTTTCGAGATGTTTGAGCGCATTCCGTCCGTTGGCGAAACGCTGCAGTACGGGCCGTTGACGTTCACCGTTCGTCAGGTGGACAATCGGCGCATCCGCAAAGTGCTCGTCTCCATGAGCCCACCGCTCGCCGAACAAGCGGGAGGCGTTTAATCCGCCGTTTTTCGCAAGGTTCTTTTCGTCGAGCGAGATAAGGCCAACGAACCGCGCCAGCCGGAACGGAATCGGTTGCAATAAAGGAACATAGCAACGAAAGAGGGTGTCCCGATCTTGGGACACCCTCGTTTGCCATCTATATCAAGTTGTTGGCCGTGCTGTTATTGAATGTGGCCGAATTGGCCGCCAAGATGTTGTTGAGCCATGGCAACAAGGCGTTTCGTAATTTCGCCGCCGACCGAACCGTTCGCGCGAGAAGTCGTGTCAGCCCCAAGGTTTACGCCGAATTCTTGGGCGATTTCATACTTCATTTGATCGATCGCTTGTTGAGCACCAGCGACTAACAGTTGGTTGTTGGTATTGTTGCGTGCCATAGTTAGATCATCTCCTCGTGAAAGAATTTTGATGGCTGGGTTGGCTGGATTTGCACCAGCGTTGCACGCCGTAAAGCGCGCTGCCAAGCTTGGCTGAACCCACCGCCCATCTGTTGTTTCGCCAGCTGTCCCGTTGCAACGGATTTGGCTGTTCCGCTGGCGGTACTCATAGTTTGGGACGTTTTTGTCTCGTTATTCGTTCAAAAGATATGGGAATTTTTTACGTTTTATCATCGCTGCGATTAGGGAATAGATAGGTTGTAATCAACCATTTCCGATCTCCATGTCCCGTCTTGATTACCTGACAAGCTGGTGCGGTGACAGAAGAGCGAACCATGCCATGGAAAACAAAATGGCAGCTTATTAAAGGAACAGCTGGTAGCGTCAAACGGGTGATCGAAATTTCGCACCGATCATCCCATTAGGCAGGGGGAAAGCGGGATGGCCCCTTGACCAAGAACAGCTTAGAAGTTTGGGAAAAAACGGCTGCCACGAGCCAATCAGCGGCATGTCGCCAAAAAGAAGGCTGATTTCGCTAGGCTTCTTTCATCGAGAAACAAATGGAACAGCATTATTTCGTACGAAATCACCGACCCTTTAGAGGAGGAAGCAGCATGAACGTTTGTCCGCTTTGCAACGGGCTGCGCCGAGTAACGGTGTATTGCAGCAGCTGCCGGCAGCCAATGGAGGATCAAGGAAAGGTGACCGATTATTTTGATGATTACAGCCCGTATATGGATGCGGATATGATGAAACAATTCGACGGTTACGCACGTACATACACGAATCATGAATGTGTCCATCTGTTTTATTGTCCGCGCTGCCAGGCGGAGGAAGTGCGATTTATTCAAGAATAAGCGGTCGAGTGATGTCATAGCGCCGACTGGCAAAAAAAAAAAACGGCGTCCCAGCTGGAGGAACGCCCGAGTGTATAGGAAAACAAAGGGGGTTACTTTTCGTTCGCCGCCCGGATGCGCCGCTCGGTTTCGACATCAAAGAAGTGCGCTTTGTTCATATCGAGCGCCAAGTCGATTCGGTGCCCCGGCTTAATTTCCGTGCGGGCGTCAATACGGGCGACCATTTCTTGGCCATCGATGCTGAAGTAAATCATCGACTCGGCCCCAAGCAGCTCGGCGACTTCCACGTGCGCTGTTACTTTCGTGGCCGGTGAGGCTTCCAAGAAGAGCGGCTCATCGTGAATGTCTTCCGGACGGATCCCTAAAATGACTTCTTTGCCGACATATCCTTGTTCACGGAGCACTTTCATTTTCCCTTCCGGAATGCCGAACGAGGTTTGGCCGACGACAAACTTGCCGTCTTGCAGCGTTCCGCGCAGGAAGTTCATGGCTGGCGAACCGATAAAGCCGCCGACAAAAATGTTTTCCGGTTTCTCATATACTTCGCGCGGCGTTCCGACTTGCTGAATGACGCCGTCTTTCATGACGACAAGGCGAGTGGCCATCGTCATGGCTTCCGTTTGGTCGTGAGTGACGTAAATCGTCGTCGTTTCCAAACGTTGATGGAGCTTCGCGATTTCCGAGCGCATTTGCACACGCAGTTTGGCATCCAAGTTCGAGAGCGGCTCGTCCATTAAGAATACTTTGGCATCGCGAACGATGGCCCGCCCTAACGCAACGCGCTGCCGCTGCCCGCCGGAGAGCGCTTTTGGTTTGCGGTCCAAATATTGTTCAAGCCCCAGAATGCGGGCGGCTTCGCGCACGCGTTTGTCAATTTCCGCCTTCGGGAATTTGCGCAATTTTAAGCCGAACGCCATATTGTCATAAACGCTCATATGCGGGTAAAGCGCGTAGTTTTGGAACACCATCGCGATATCGCGGTCTTTCGGCGGCACGTCGTTCATTCGTTTGCCATCGATGTAAAGATCGCCTTTGGAAATTTCCTCAAGGCCGGCGATCATCCGCAATGTCGTCGATTTGCCGCAGCCGGACGGGCCGACGAAGACAATAAACTCTTTGTCTTGGATATGCAAGTTAAAGTCTTTGACAGCTGTGACGTTGTTGTCGTAAATTTTGTAAATATGATCCAAAATGAGCTCTGCCATGGCCAATCCTCCCGCTTGTTGAAATCGGTTTCCTCTAGCTTTAGAGTATAGAAAAATAGAAACATTCGTAAATGGACAACATGCACAAAAAACGGCGGCCCATTTTCGGCAGCCTGCCCAACGTTACGGACGGCGGCGATGCAAAATAGCGAGATACATCGCCGCCGCCCCTTTAAATCGCTTGATATCGAGACCGGTCTGCTCGGTCCATTTCTCGATGCGATATTGCAAACTGTTGCGATGCATGTAAAGGGCTTTCGCCGCCATCGAGACGTTTAAGTTGCACTGGAAAAACGTCTCGATCGCTTGGAGGTCATCTTCCTCCAGCTCGTTGAGAAACGAAAAGAGGCGATCGACGTTTCCGCTGTCCGTTTCGCCTGCAACGAGCGGAAGCAAGATGACGTCTTCCCATTCGTACACCGTTTGTTTCGGCCAAAAGCGCCGAGCGGCGGCGAAACATTCTTTTTCGAGAAGGAACGATTCGCGCAGATGGCCATCGGCGGGGCGGATCGGGCCGATCAGCACGTGGATGGCGGCATAAAAATCGGCGGCGAGCGCTTCGGCCATATCGACAAGCGGCGGCCGCTCAGCGGTCCGTTTCGGCTTCGCTTCGACGATGACCCCGCGATGATCTTGCTCCCAGACGATCGTGATCGGCGAGGAAAATAAGCCGCGCAGGGCATCGGCAAAATCGTCTCTAGGGACGATCGGCCGGTTCGCAGTGAAATGAATAAACCGGCAGTACGGCGCGGTGAGTTGGACGAGCGCCGCCGGGTCACCGCAGGCGATCCATCGCTTCCATGCCCGTTCCGCTTCTCCTTCCGGTGTGCGCCGCCCGCTGGCCGGTGTGAAAAAGAGCGACAGCAGCCGCCGCTCCCGGTCGGTCAACCGCTGTTTGGCAATGCCGATTTCATCCCCGTCTGCCGTATAAAACCAGTCATACGCTTCCGGCTGCTCCGTCTGGCCGTTGATGATGATATCCCCAGCATAAAGCGACTCGAGCTCTTTAAGCATCGCGCGCCATCCTTTCTGTCGTTTTGCATCCATTATAACAAAATCCGACTTCCCTTGGGGGAAGTCGGAGCGGTCAATCGCCGGCCTCGTGAGGCGGTTCCTCTTTGACGAGATCGCGCGCTTCTTCGATGTTGACTTGTTCACCGTGGCCGTAGACCATGCCGCCGGCCATTCCTTCATTGATCATGCGATCGATGTCCCACTCATACTCATCTCTTCCTTCATATAAGGCATCTTGGCGCCCCGTTTCTTTCCGTTCCATCGTTCTCTCCTTCCTTTTTGTTTTTTCTAGTTTGTCCGAAGTCGTCATCGTCTATCCGCTTCGTTCATATGGATAGTAGAGGACAAGCGGGAAGGAGTGATGGAAAATGACGATGATCATCCGACAATTGCTTCAAACGATCGCCGCGGCCGAAGAAACAGCCCAGCGGCTCGCTGACTTGGACAAGGAAGAAACAGAATGGGAAGCTTACTTGAAAGAGGCAAGGCGCCAGCGCCAATTTTGGGAATACATGTACCGGCTCATCGCCGGCCAAGAATGCGCCGTGAAGAGCGCGGAAGGGGAGGCGGATCACAGCGGCCGCCTTGAGCTGCTGGAAGCCCTCGCCGCCGCGGAGTGGACAAAGGCGCAATTATGCCAGCGGGTTTGCGGCCGCCTGAGCGGCGCGGCCCGGCAGGCCTCCGATCGCCTGTTTCACCAAGCGCTCCAGCAAAGCGGCGCGTTGTTAGCTATGGTGCAAGCTGAGCGAATGAAGCAAACAGTTCATTAAGCCGTTCAAGCCGCCGTTTTTCAATGTCTGGTTCATCGAAGGACATCGGTTTGGCGTTCATTTCATACACGTAAAGTTCATAGTTCGGGCCGACGCCGATGTCGGCGGAAAATTCGCCGACAAATCCGAACCGTTCGCTCAATCGCTCGCCGCTTAGGGCGATCAGTTGGGCAAGCGACGCCTCGTCAATCCGCTTTTCGACCTCGGCGTAGGGAAGAATCGTCCCGCCGTGAAAAACATGGGTTGTTAGCGCCCGTCTCGCGGCTAAACGGACGCCGACGCCGGTCATTGTATAGCGGCCGCGCCGCCAATGAGCGAGCACGCGCAAGTCGTAGCGCTGGCCGTTCCACGTGTCCGTTCGGGCCGCCGCTTGGGCGATGTAGCCGCCCGATTCAAGCAACGGGGCGAGCGCTTCGAGGGAACGAAGCCGCTTTCGCCCACCGGGATGTTCGCATAAAACGGAACGGTCCGGCAAGACGGTGAGGCGAAATAGCCCGTTTCCTTTCGCGCCATCGTCTTTTTTGACGTAAACGCAGCTATAGCGGTTCAGCCATGCGCGAACGTCATCGGCTGTCCGGACCGGCGCGGTTGGCAGTAAATGCGGCCAAAGCCGGCCATCAGCGCGCAGGGCGTCATACACATCCGACTTGCGGAAAAACGACCGGTTGATCAAGGCAATTCCGCCCGCATCGAACCGGGCGGCCGCCGTTTGGAACCGCTTGTCGCTTTCTTCCGCTCGGCTTTTTACCCGGTTGTAGACGACATCAGGAAGCGGGGTGGATGCTTTGATCCAGCGTCCGGACGCCGGCACGAGCACAAAGCCGGAAACGGTGTTTTCCTTCACGCCAGCGGCGGTCGTGACGATGGCAATGCCGCCGGCGTCATGAACAGAACGGACGACCGTTTCCAGCCATCTTTTTTTCCCGACAAGCAAAGCGGGAATCGACGATTCGCTCACCAAAACGCCAACAAGTGGTCCGACCCGCCCGGCCCGTTCGCGAACGGGAAAGGTGAGGTCGGGAAGGGAAGCGGCGGGAACAAGGCGGCCGCTGCCAAACCGATATGGCTCGCTCAGCCGTTCGCCGACCCATGCACCGGTATCGCTTTGATAGCCGATCGTTATCATGGCCAAAGCGCCTCTGGGGCGGTGATGGCGGTTTTGCTCAAGTGGATGGCGTAGGCAAGCGGCAGCCGCACCGTTTGTTCGTCCGCTTCTTTAAGCTTCGGATGGTGAAAAATCGAACGTCCCGGTTTTGAGTTGGCTTCAAACATCCACACGTTTCCGTCGCGGTCGATTCCAAAGTCAAAGCCGATTTCGCCGATGAAGGCATCCAGCGTTTCCTCAAGGCAGCGGCTGAGCGTTAAGGCGGCGTCGCATAGACGGCTGATGAGCGCTTGCCGTTCGCCGGGGTCGGGGAAAATTTCCTCGAGCGTTTTCACAGTGCCGCCGCTGCGGATGTGGGTGGTCAAGCTTTCTTTTCCGGCGATTTTGGCGGCCATGGCGCTGACTTGCCATGCGTTTTGGCCGTCTTTATTTGTATGGACGCGGAAATCGACCGGTCGACCGCGCACAGTCAGGAGCGGGATGGCCTGCTGAATGACGCAGCGATGAAGCGGAGCGGCGGCCAACAAATGATGCCATACCGCCATCGCGGTAGGAAAGGTCAACGTTTTGACGTCGCCGTGCTCTTCGCGAAAGCGGCACTCATACGCTCCGCTTTTTTTCGCCAGATGATAGATGCCGCGCCCTAAACTGCCGTCGGCCGGTTTGATATAAGCTTCGGCGTATCGGTGAAGGAACTGCTCGATCGTCTTGGCTGTGATATGGGCCGCCGTCGCCGGCAAATACGGCTTGACTTGCGGATGAGTCGACAGCCGCCGGTAAATATCGGCTTTGTTGAAAAAATGGCCGTTAAACACAGGGATGCCATACCGTGTTTGCAACGTTTCCGTGATCGTGTGGAACGGTTGGGCGTTTTCGATGCGCCGGTTCGGTAGCCGGTTGTAAACGGCGGTTGGCAGCGGCACGAGATGACGTTCCCAACCGCGCTCTGTGTAAAAGTAGCCGTTGACCATGCCGTTGTTCCAGTCGATATGAGGGGCGCCGAACAAAAACGCGAATCCCCCGACTTGTTTTTGTTGCGCCAACAGTTTAGCGAAAAAGAGGCTGCGGGTTCCGACCGGGCGGTTGGGCGATGTGGTGAAGCCGGCTGTGAAAATGCCGACAAGCGGGCCGAAATGAACGGCCTCATCTGTCAAAAAGACATGGACCTCGGCGGCAAACGGGATCCGTAAGCGCCGCGCGACGTCATGGGCGATGACGGCTTCGTTCGTGAGCGAGGCCGAAGAGACGATTCGGCATGGTACGAACAGGCTGCCAAACGCTGCCATCGTTTGTCCTGCGAGCGGAAGCGAAGCGGGAAGCACGACGGTACCGGTTGTCTGTTCGTCAATGACCAAGGTGTACGTCACCGCTTGTTCACCTCACGGGCCAAAAACAAACAGTAGCGAAGCGGGGCCTCATAAATACAGTCTTGTTGTTCCGGCGGAAGAACGCTGATGATTTTTCTTCCCGGCTTTGAGTTGACGTCCAAAATCCAAACCGCCCCTTTGTCATCGACGCCGAGATCCAAACCGATTTCAAACAGTGGGCCGAATCGCTCCTCCATATATGCCGGCAACGCCCGAATGATCGTTTCGATGCCATCCATCACGACGGCGCGCCTCGGAATCGTAAGCCGGTCAAGCCAATCGGAAAAGGGCCGGATGTCTGCTCCTGCGCCGACGTTGGCCACCCACGCCCCCGCCCGGCCGACCCGAACCGCCCGTGCCCGTTCCCTCCACTCTCCCGCTTCGTTTTTTTGCAAAAGAAAGCGAAGATCAAACGGTTCACCGGCCGGAGTGGACAGCCGAAGAAGCGGTTGCAGCACATAGCGGCCGCAGCGGTTCAGCGAGGAGACGAACCGCTCAAGCTCGTTTCGGCGGGTGATGATCGTTTGGTGTTGTCCCCAGCCGTCTTCGCTGGACAACGCGGCTCCTTGTTTTCGCATCACGAAAATGCCGCGCCCGCCGGAGCCATGCACCGGTTTGGCGATGATCGCCTGCTGGCGTCGAAGACAGTGCAGCACATCTTCGGCGCCTTCAAGGGGAGAGGTCGGCGGAATGTACGCCGAGAGAAGCGGGTGGGCGGCAAGCGCCTCATACACCTCTCCTTTTCCGGGAAGTCCGTAGCCTAAAAACGTGACATCCGGCCGCTGCTTGAGCCATTGCATGATGGGCTTTGCTTTTTTGGAGCGGTCGTCAGAGCCGTAAAAACAACGATCATAAAGAAACGGCGGAATGGCGAACATAGCGGGCGTCCATTCGTTCGTTTCGGGCTGAAAAACAAGGCCGTGGACTTGTTCCGTCTGCGGGTCGATATCAAGCGGAGAAAAACGGCAGACGGAGATGCCGAAGCGTCCGGCGCGCTTGGCCAGTTCTGTGCAGTAGGGACGGTCTTGCTGCTTGTCAAGGGCGACAAAGCCGAGGGAAAGCAAAGCGGCTCACTCCTTTTCTTCTATCAATGTCAAACTGTAGTTGACGATCGCCTTGGCTGATGGCCGGATCGTCTTCGCGGCGGGAACCATTTCCACGTGCTTGGACGGCTTGCTGTTCACTTCAATAATCCAAGGATGGTCGTGGATATCGACAGCAAGATCGATGCCCAGCTCCCCGTACATCCCGTCGGCTTCTAGCGCCAGCGCTGCCGCCGCCTCAAGGGCGATTTCTTTGAGGAGCTGTTTTTGTTGAAAGGCTACAGATTTCGGATACCACTCCTGCAAGACCGCATTGACGGCCAGCAGTTCTCCGCCGCGGGCGAGGTTGGCGACGAACTGGTCGGGCGATGCCGCGCGGGCGACGGCGGAAGTGACGCGCCAAGCGTTGTGGCGGGTTCGATGGCAAAGGAAGCGAAAATCGACCGGGCGGCTGTCCAGCGAGCGCAGCTCAAGCCCTTGCTGAATGATCATCGGCGCGGTTGTTTGTTGCCATAAGGCGGAAACGAAGACATCGATCGGCTGGTCAATCGTTGCCGAGGCCGCCGCCGTGGAACGGCGCAGGCCTATTCCGCCGTTTTGGCGTTCAAGGCGCAAAATCCCCCGTCCTTGGCTGCCGTGGATCGGTTTGAGAAAGACCGCTGGGAAGGCGGAAAGAAACGCTTCGAGTTCTCCCGGATCGTTCCATAGCGAGGTTTTGGGCAAGTACGGGCGCAAATGGCGGTGTCGTTCAATATAGCCATGCACTTCCCACTTATGCAGAAAGCGGCGGTTGAACATCACCCCGCCTTCTTCCGCAAGCCGGGTGAGCAGTTCGGCAAACGCCGGAGAATGCTCCGACGAGCGCGAGTGCAGGCGGTTGTAGATCACGTTGGCGGGAGGAACGTCTTGTTTGCTCCACGCGCCGTTGCTTCGCTGATAGCCGAGGCGCTGCAAATAAAGCGACGGCGAGGTGACGTAAACGAAGAGACCGCGTTCGCTTCCGTACTGTTCGAGCTCCTCGCAAAAACGATGAATGGAACCAAAGCGGGCTTGTTCATTTTTGTCTTTGATTTCCGTCAAGACAGCCATCGTCGGTTGTTTCTCCATTGCAGTCCCTCATTTGCGCATTCATCACGCAAGCTCTATAATGAACAAATAGGCAAACGTTTATATCGCTATCGTATGATGCCGGCCGCCGCTTGGTGACAACGGCGGAGAAGAAAGGGGAAGACGATGGGTTCGTTCGCGTACTGGGTGCTGATGATCGCCATCGGGGCGTTCATTGGCGGAATGACCAATTTTATCGCCATTGTGATGTTATTTCGCCCGTATGAACCGCTGTACGTCTTAGGAAGACGGCTGCCGTTCACCCCCGGATTAATTCCAAAGCGAAGACGGGAACTCGCCGAACAACTAGGGAAGACGGTCGCGGAGCATTTGGTGACGCCGGAAGGGCTGCGGCGCAAACTGACCGCTCCTGCTTTCGCGACCGAGGTGGCGGAGCAGGGGCGGACATGGCTGAGACGATGGCTTTCACGCCAAGAAACGCCGCTTCAATGGCTTGAGCGCCTTGGCGTTCCTTCGCCTGCCGAGCGGCTCGGCGAGTGGGCTGCCGGGCAAGCGGACCGCGCGTATGAACGGTGGGCAGAAGCGTGGAGACGGCGGCCGATTCGCGATTGGCTGCCGCCAGAGTTGAAGGAGACGATGGAAGCGCGCCTCGAGGGCCTCGCACACTATTTGGCCGACCGGGTGCTTGAGTACATGCAGAGCGAGGAAGGAAAGCAGCAGCTCGCCGGCATGATCCGCCGCTTTTTTCAGGAGCGCGGCATGATGGGAGGCGTGCTGCAAATGCTGCTTGGCAATGTTCAGCTCGTTGATAAAGCGCAGGTGGAGCTCGGCAAATTTTTGCGGCATGCCGGGACAAGAGAGGCGCTTGCCCGCCTTCTCTTTGCGGAATGGAACAAATGGATGGACACGCCGCTAGAGGCGGTGGAGGAAATGATCGGCCGCCAGCGCGTTCATGAGGCGGTGCGGACGGTTGCCCGCCGCCTCGTCTTGAACAGCGGCTGGCTGCATCGTCCGATCGCTGAACTCATCGCCCCGTATGAGCAGCGGCTGTTCCAACAACTTGTTCCGCAAGCGACGGAAACGGCGCTTCGCCTGCTCAGCGGCCAAATCGAGGCAATGGTGGCGCGGCTCGGGCTTGAGGACATCGTGCGCGAGCAAGTGGAGTCCTTTTCGTTAAGAAGGCTTGAGGAAATCGTTTTATCGATTGCCCGCCGTGAGCTGAGCATGATCACCTATCTAGGCGCCTTGCTCGGCGGGCTGATCGGCGCGGTTCAAGGAGCCATCGGCTTATGGCTGTAACCGCTCAAGTCTATCGCTCCCCGTTGACAGCGACGATCAACGGCGTCAACGCGATCGAGGCTGGTAACCCTAGAATCATATGAACGCCGGTTCGTGCATACGCTAAAACGAAACCGATCTTCAAGTAGGAGGCGCTCGCTTATGTCACTATCTCTTCAGGCGCTCGCTCGACAGCTTGAGCAGGCGATCCGCGACAGTGAACCGTTTCGGGAGCTGAAACAGGCGTACGAAGACATCCGCCGTGATGAAGCCGCCTATCGGATGTTTGCCAATTTCCGCGACATTCAGCTTCGATTGCATGAAAAACAAATGCGCGGGGCCGCCATTTTGCCCGATGAAATCGAGCAGGCGCAAAAGGCGATGGCGCTCGTCCAACAAAACGCCAAGCTCGCCCGGCTGATGGCGCTCGAACAGCAAATGAGCATGACGCTCGCCGAAGTTCAGCACATCGCGATGAAACCGCTCGAAGAATTGCACCGCTCGATGATGGAAGGCGATTGAGCGGACGGAACGGAAAAACGAATCGGCCCGCCTCGTTTTCGCTCCCGCGCTGCCTATGGAGAACGGTGAAAAACGGCTGCTTCCCTCACGCAAAGGGGAGAATGAGCGAAACGCAGGACCGATGCCACAACGTTTTTCGAAGGAGAAATGACAGTGTAAAGCCGTATCCACGATGGGATCACCAGCCTCCTATGACGGGAAAAGAAAAACGGCGGGGCGGTTGAAAACCCCCTACAGGGCATTCAAGCGGAGACAGATATGGTCAAAGCGAAGAAAGATGACGGTTGAAAAACACCCTACAGGGTGTTCTTTTTTTGTCCGGTTTATCATAGTCATGAAAATGATCAGAACGGCAAAGCCGCCGCAGCGGACAACGGGCGGCGCCGCTTTAGGCTGACTGAAAAGAGGGACGAACAAAGGGGGAGACAGCCGTGTATAAGCTGCTGGCGCTGAACATTGACGGAACGATTTTAAAAAATAACGGCCGCCTGTCGCGGGAAACGAAAGAGGCGGTCGACTACGTGCGAAAAAAAGGGGTTTACGTGACGCTGATGACGAGCCGAAATTTTCTTTCCGCTCGCAAAGTGGCGAAGGCGTTGCGGCTCGATGGAATGCTGATCACGTTTCAAGGGGCGCTGATCGGCAAATCGCTCGATCATCGACTGTTTGCCGCCGTCATCCCGGAAGAACGGACGTTTAATATCGTGCAGATTTTGGAAAACTTCCCTTGCAACATTCGCCTGATGCACGAACGGTATTCGCTTGGCAACCGGAAAAAAGTGAAGCGGAATCTCGTCGTGCAGACCGTTCTTTCCTCGAGCGATCCCTTTTTCTATCCGACCCAGTTTGTCGATTCGCTCGGTGATGTGTTGATCGATGAACCGATGGCCGTGCCCAAAATCGATGTTTACTTTGCCGACGATGCGGAGCGAGAGGAAGCAGCCCGCTTGCTTGCATCCGCCATTCCGTCCATTGATATGATTATGCAGTCTGAAGGCAAAATGGAAATTGTCCCGCAAGGCGTGTCAAAGCTGGCTGGACTGCGCCGGCTCACCCAACATCTCGGCATTTCGTTGAAAGAAACGGTGGTAATTGGCGACGGCCTCGATGATTTGCCGGCCATTGAAGCCGCAGGGCTTGGTGTGGCGATGGGCAATGCGCCGCTTGAAGTCAAGCGGGTAGCTGACTGGGTGACGCGCTCGAACGAACAGCTCGGCGTCGCTTACATGGTGAAAGAGCATTTCCGCAAACAGCAGCGGATCGAGTTTTTGCAAAAGCTAAAAGGCCGGTGAAAAACGGTTGTTTCTCTTGATCAATGGGGGAGCGTGTGAAAGGCGATCCTGATGTCACAGGGCTTTTCGATTTGAGAAACGAGGCTGGTCAGCAGCCTGTTTCCTTCAATCACCGTCCCTCTAAGAGGCCGGTGAAAAACGGCTGCCACGAGCAAATCAGCGGCATTTTGCTAAAAAAGAAGGTTGGTTTGGCTAGTCTTCTCTAACTGAGAAATAGAGCGAATCTAAGGATTTTATACGAAATCACCGCCCCTCTAAAAACAAAACAAGGAAGAAGCAAAGCAAGGCGCCCCGGTCGGTTCGGGGCGTGTTTTTTCTCTTTTCCGAAAGTTGTAGTTGCCGGTTTGAAAACCTACTATCCTTCGTAACGCAACGATGTTCATACATGGCGAAAGAAAGACGTCGACATGTGAACTTTTTTAGCTGGCCGCGTTTATTGGCGAGCTGCGCAGGCAGAAACGTTGGCAACAGCCGGGCGGGAAAGGAGCATTCTTCCGCTTGACGAACGAAACAGCGGTTCGCTACACTGAAAGAAGTTTGACAGAAAAGGTCCATGGACAGCGTGATCTGCCCTCCACCCGGGGATGAAAATCTCGCGCCAGTCCTGCATTTTCAAGGAAAAGGTGATGAACGTGCGCATCAACATTCTAGGACTGCCGAACCCGGAACGGTTTCAGCGCCCGCTCGAAGTGATGACCGAGCTGTTTTTCGAAGCGCCCGCGCTTTCGTTTGCGCCGCTGCCGGAAGCGGATGTTGTCGTTTCGTTGACTGTGAACGAGAACGGCCGCATCACCGTTTCTGGAACGCTGGCGGACAGGACGTCCGGGCGCGTTGAGGAGGCTAGACATGAGCATGAGGCGCCGGTCGAAGCCGATGGAAAAGCGCGCGAAAAACAGGTGAAAAACGCGGTTTTCCATGTGTATATAACGCTTCTTGAACGCTATACCGGCATCGTGCAGCCGTGGGGCATTTTAACCGGCGTCCGCCCGGTGAAGCTGCTTCATCAGCTGCTGCGTTCCGGGATGACGAAAGAAGAGGCGCATCGGAGACTAGCGGAAGACTATTTAGTAACAAAAGAAAAAATTGACCTCATGCAAGCGATCGTTGACCGCCAGCTCACGGTGGTGCCGGACTTGTACGAGTTGGCCGATGAAGTGAGCATTTACATCGGCATTCCGTTCTGCCCGACGAAATGTGCGTACTGCACGTTCCCGGCGTATGCGATCAACGGCCGTCAAGGATCGGTTGATGATTTTTTGGCCGGGCTTCATTACGAAATGGAAGCGGTCGGCCGCTTTTTGCGCGAACGCGGCATCCGGATTACGACGATTTATTACGGCGGCGGGACGCCAACAAGCATCACGGCTGAGGAAATGGATCGGCTGTACGCCCATATGTACAACGTATTTCCAGATGTCGATCGCGTCCGCGAAATCACGGTTGAAGCCGGGCGCCCGGACACGATTACACCAGAAAAGCTGGACGTCTTGAAAAAATGGCGGATCGACCGCATCAGCATCAATCCGCAGTCGTATATCCAAGAGACGTTAAAAGCGATCGGCCGCCATCATACTGTTGAGGAAACGATCAACAAATTTCACTTGGCGCGGCAAATGGGGATGAACAACATCAATATGGATTTGATCATCGGTTTGCCGGGTGAAGGGCTGGCGGAGTTTACGCATACGCTCGCCGAGACGGAACGGCTCATGCCGGAGTCGCTCACCGTTCATACGCTGTCGTTTAAGCGCGCTTCGGAAATGACGAAAAACAAACAAAAGTACAAAGTCGCTGGTCGCGAAGAAATACAGGCGATGATGAAAGCGGCCGAAGAGTGGACGCGCCAGCACGGCTATGTGCCGTATTATTTGTACCGGCAAAAAAACATTCTCGGCAACCTCGAAAATGTCGGCTACGCGTTGCCGGGAAACGAGAGCATTTACAACATAATGATCATGGAAGAGCAGCAGTCGATCATCGGGCTCGGCTGCGGAGCGTCCAGCAAATTCGTCGACCCGAAAACGCGAAAAATCACCCGCCAAGCGAACCCGAAAGAGCCGAAGGTGTACAACGAACATTTTATGGAATATACAGAAGAAAAATTGACCATCATGGCCGCCTTGTTTGGCTGAGCGAAAACACCCCGGGCGCCCGGGGTGTTTCGTTTAGCGGTGAAACAAAATCAGTTTGCCGCTTGCGTTGACGCAGCGGTGGGTTTTCTCCCAACAGCCGCGTTCGCGCAGCTTCTGCTCGCCGATTTTTTTCGCCTCTTCATCATTGGCGGCCTCAAACGTCTCATCGAGCAACTTCTCTCCATCGCGTTCAAAAGCGGTCAACGTATATGTCGGCATCCGTTCCCCCCCTTTCAATGAATGATGATTCACTTTTTTCATTAGCGCTTGGCTGCGAAAAATCCTGCTTGTCTGTGAAACTTTTTTCGTTGGTAAACGTAACAATAAGTAGTGTATCACCAAAAAATTTGTTTTTCCTACAAAAAACAAGGTCATAACTGATGATTTCATCCCTTAAGGATAAAACTGAGTATATTCTTCAGCGCTGAGCAAAAACAATTGTTTCGTTCTTCACCAAAAGTTGTGCTTGGCTGTTTCAAAAAAACATGCTATACTTTCTCCTGTAAATAAAAAACAGTAAATGAACGATTTTCATACATAGTGACACGAAAGGAAGTCACCCATGTCAAGTGCACGTTGTGGTGATAAACCAATATGCTTTAGAAGGCTGGCGAAAAAACCGCTGGCACACACCAATCAGCGGCATTTTCTTCAAAAAAGTTCCATGGGCAATGGTTTGCCCTCCACTTGGGGATGAAAAGCCCGCGTCAGGCCGGCATTTTCTTCAGAAAAGAAAGCTGTTTCTATCAGATTTCTCTAATTGAGAAATAGGTGGAATCAGCAGTATTTTTCACTTAATCACCGGCCTCTTAGAATTTTTTTATATTTGAGTAGTAGTATGAAAATATAGTAAGCTTTCATTTTTTTACATGGTATTGTTTGCTTTTCTTGTCGCCGTGCCAGCTTGTCAGGTGATCAAGATGGGACGTTTAGTATAGAAGGTTGGTGAAAAAAAGCTGATTCCCTTCATCGATGGGAGCACCAGCGAAAAGCAGGACCCATGAAACAAGGTGTTCTAATTGAGACCGTATCCATGAATGAAATCACCAGCTTCAATAGCAAAGTTTGTTTTTCAAAAGGGGGAATGTGTAAATGACGCTAGAGATTGCAGCAGTGACGAAACGCTTTGGAGAGACGACGGCGGTCGATCAGTTGACATTGGCGATTCCCGAAGGAAATATGTTCGGGTTGCTCGGGGCGAACGGGGCCGGAAAAACGACGACGTTCCGCATGATATTGGGCCTCCTTGCTCCGACAGAAGGCACGATCCGCTGGCAAGGGGAGCCGATCGATTATTCCAAAAGCCATTTGATCGGCTATCTGCCTGAAGAGCGCGGGCTCTATCCGAAATTGAAGGTGAAAGAACAGCTCGTTTACTTAGGGCAGCTGCGCGGGATGAAAAAGGCGGAGGCGCTTTCTGAAATCGATCGTTGGCTCGAGCGTTTCCATATTCGCGATTACGCCGATCGCCGGGTCGGGGAACTGTCGAAAGGCAACCAGCAAAAGCTCCAGTTTATTGCCGCGGTATTGCACCGGCCGAAGCTTATCATCTTAGACGAGCCGTTCAGTGGGCTCGATCCGGTGAACGTCGAGCTGTTGAAAGAAGCGGTGCTCGATTTGAAAACAAACGGTGCGACCATCGTGTTTTCCAGCCACCGAATGGAACACGTCGAAGAGCTGTGCGAACATGTTTGCATTTTGCACCGCGGACGGGCGGTGGTGGCCGGCCGGCTGCGCGAATTGAAACGTTCCTTTGGCAAGAAAAATCTTGTCATTCATGGGGAAGGGCCGTTGGAAGAGTTGGAACGGTTCCCGGGCGTGCTTCAGTGCAAGCGGACGGCCGAAGGAGTGCGGCTGCAAATCGCCAGCGAGGAGACAGCGCAAGCGATTTTTGCTCATGCAGCGGGGAAGGTGGCCGTGCGTTTGTTTGCGCTTGAGGAACCGTCGTTGAATGACATTTTTATCGAAAAGGTAGGTGCGGCGTATGAATAAATTTTGGCTCGTCATGGGGCATACATACGTAACGAAGCTGAGGGCAAAGGCGTTTCTAGTGACCACCGCTTTGACTTGCCTGTTGATCATCGGGTTGGCCAATGTGCAGACGATCAGCGAGGCGTTTACCGGCGATGAAACGGCCCATGTCGCCGTCATCGATCGTACACCATCGCTGTACAAAGCGCTTGAAAAGCAAGTGAATAACAAAGAAATCACGTTAACGAAAATTACCAATCTGGAAGATGAAGCGAAAAAGGCAGTGAAAGATGGAAAGTGGGACGGATTGCTCGTACTGTCCACGGATGAAAAAGGATTGCCGAAGGCGTTTTATTATGCCAATACGATCGCCGACAATCGAACGTCTGAAGAGCTGGAACGCGGGGTAAACGCGCTGAAAACGGCGCTTGCCGCCTCCAAAATCGGCCTGACAAAGGAACAATTGGCCGTTCTATATCAGCCCGTTCCGTTTCAAAAAGTGGCGCTGGAAAAAAACGCAAAAAGTGAAAAGGAGCTGAACGAGGCGCGTTCGCTCGTTTACGTTCTGCTGATCGCGATGTATATGTTTGTTCTCATGTACGGAGGCATGATCGCCACTGAGGTCGCAACGGAAAAATCGTCGCGCGTCATGGAAATTTTAGTGTCAAGCGTTCACCCGGTTCAGCAGCTGTTTGGCAAAATTATCGGCGTGGCGCTTGTTAGCTTGACGCAGTTTTTCGTGTTTTTCGCCGTTGGGTTCGCCGCTTTGAAAGCGAACGGCCAAGAAGTGTGGCGCTTTCTCGGGCTGGATCAGACGCCGCTGTCCATATGGGGATACGCACTCCTCTTTTTCCTGTTGGGGTATCTTTTGTATGCGGTGCTGTTTGCCGTGCTCGGTTCGCTTGTCAGCCGCGTTGAAGATGTGCAGCCGGCGATTACCCCGGTCATGCTGATGGTTGTCGCCGCATTTATGATCGCCATGGTTGGGCTGAACATGCCGGAATCGCCGTTTGTTGTCGGCGCCTCGTTTATTCCTTTTTTCACGCCGATGCTCATGTTTTTACGCATCGGCCTCGTTTCAGTACCGGCGTGGGAGGTGGCGCTCAGCTTCGCCTTGTTGGTAGCGACGATGGCGCTGCTTATTTTGGTTGGCGCGAAAGTGTATCGCGGCGGCGTGCTTATGTATGGGCGAATGAACGTGTTCAAGGATATGAAACAGGCTATTCAGCTGACGAAAAAGTAAGCGATCGGAGAAGGCATAAAAACATCGAATCGTTCCTTGCCGGGCCGGCAAGGCTTTCTTTTTTGCCGTTTCCCCGTTATGGTATACTAAAGGATACGTAAAGAGAAACGGAGGAGAACGAACGTGGCGAAAGGGATTATTCACTATGAAGTCGGGGAACAAGTCGACTTGTTTTTGCTCATTAAATCAGCGACAAAAGGAATTGCCAGCAACGGCAAGCCGTTTTTGACGCTGATGTTGCAAGACAAAAGCGGCGACATTGAAGCGAAACTTTGGGACGTGTCTCCCGATGATGAGGAGCGGTACGCGCCGGAATGCATTGTCAAAGTGGTCGGCGACATTCATAATTACCGCGGCAAACTGCAGCTTCGCATCCGCTCGATCCGCCCGGCTCATCCCGGCGATGCGGTGCGTGTTGACGATTTTTTAGAGACCGCCCCGCTTGCCCGCGAGGAAATGAAAGCGAAAGTAATGGAATACATATTTGCGATGGAAAATCCAAACATTCAGCGCATTACGCGTTATTTGCTGAAGAAATACGAAAAGCCGTTTTTTGAGTATCCGGCGGCGACCAAAAATCATCACGAATTCATCTCCGGACTCGCGTATCACGTTGTGTCGATGCTCGAGCTTGCGGCGGCGCTCGTCCGTCTGTATCCATCGCTGAATAAAGATTTGCTGTATGCGGGGGTAATTTTGCACGACCTTGGCAAAGTGATCGAGCTGTCCGGCCCGGTCTCGGCGGCGTATACGCTTGAAGGCAACTTGCTCGGCCATATTTCGATCATGGTCAGCGAAATCAGCAAGGCGGCCGAGCAGCTCGGCATCCAAGGCGAGGAAGTCGTCATTTTGCAGCACCTTGTCTTGGCCCACCATGGCAAAGCGGAGTGGGGCAGCCCGAAGCCGCCGCTCGTCAAAGAAGCGGAAGTTCTTCATTATATTGACAATTTGGACGCGAAAATGATGATGATCGATCGGGCGCTGGAAAAAGTGAAACCGGGCGAATTTACCGAGCGCATTTTCGCTCTTGACAACCGTTCGTTTTACAAGCCGGCGTTTTTGGCTGTTTCAACATCGGAAAAAGCGGGTAAAGAGAAGTAGCGACACGCAAAGGAGGGATGAGTTTGATCGAACCGATCATCGAAATCGTCCCCGTCACCCAATACGAGCAAGCGAAAGAAGAGCTGAAAGAGCTGCGACAGCAATGGAGGAAAGCAAAGCAGAAAAAGAAAAAGCGAACCGAAGCATAAGCGTTGTCCCAACCAAAGAGGCGGCATGTCCGCCTCTTTTTATGCATATGACCGCTCCTTCGTGCGTATAGTTTAGTGAGACAAGCATACGAAAAGGGGGATGGAGATGCTTAGCCTGCCATGGTGGATGTATATCGTGGTGGCCGGCATTCTGTTCAGCGGCTATATGACCGTCAAAACAGCGGCGCGCGAGCGGGAAATGGACGAAGCGTTCATTGAAAAAGAAGGGGAAGTTTATATGGAACGCATCCGCCAAGAGCGGGAGCGGCGGAAGCAGGCCAAGTCCTTGTGATCGACAAGGGCTTTCTTTTTTTATGATGTTGAAAGCGCTTTTTTCGAAAAATTCCCTTTCTTTTTTTTCGAATCGTGTTAGGATAATAATATCGATGGACTACCAGGAGGCAAAGTGGGGGATGACGATGAAACGCGCATACAATTTTAACGCCGGCCCGTCAGCGCTGCCGCTGCCGGTGCTTGAACGGGCTCAGCGGGAGCTGCTCAACTTCCAAGACACCGGCATGTCGGTGATGGAGTTAAGCCACCGAAGCAAGGAATATGAGGCGGTTCACCAAGCGGCAAGCGAACGGCTCAAGCGTCTTCTTGACGTTCCGGACGACTATGATGTGCTATTTTTGCAAGGCGGGGCGAGCCTGCAATTTTCGATGGTGCCGATGAATTTCCTCGCCGAAGGGCAAATCGGCTGCTACGTGTTAACGGGCGCGTGGTCGGAAAAAGCGCTGAAAGAGGCGCAAAAAATCGGGGCAACGACAGTCGTCGCCTCAAGCAAGGACGCCAACTATACGTACATTCCTTCATTGGATGAAGTCAAGTGGCCCAAACAGGCCGCCTATGTCCATATTACGTCCAACAACACGATTTTCGGCACGCAATGGCAGGAATTTCCTGATGTGCCCGTTGATTTGATCGCCGATATGTCGAGCGACATTTTGAGCCGGCCGTTTGATGTCAGCAAATTTGCCTTGATTTACGCCGGGGCGCAAAAAAATCTCGGCCCTTCCGGCGTGACGGTCGTCATTCTTCGTCGCGATCTGCTCGATCGCATTCCCGACGGGCTGCCGACGATGCTCGATTACCGCACGCACCAGAAGAGCCGCTCCCTTTACAACACGCCGCCGACGTTTGCGATTTATATGTTGTCGCTCGTGCTCGAATGGGTCGAAGAACAAGGCGGCGTCCCAGCGATGGAAGCGCGCAGCCGGCAAAAAGCGGCCGTGCTGTATGACGCCATTGACGAAAGCGGCGGCTTTTATCAACCGCATGCAGAAAAAGGAAGCCGCTCGCTCATGAACGTCACGTTTACGCTTCCGAGCGAAGAGTTGACGAACACGTTTCTCGCCGAAGCGAAGGAGCGCGGGTTTATCGGCCTTGGCGGACATCGGTCGGTCGGCGGCTGCCGGGCGTCGATTTACAACGCGGTGCCACTCGAGGCGTGCGAGGCGCTCGCCTCGTTTATGAACGACTTCCGCCGTCGTTTTGCCTGAAAATTTCTTCTTCACTTTTACACAGCAAAGTGATATAATGATAGAAACATTCTCAAGCAAGAAAATAGACGAGGAGAGATGAGGAGAGATGAGCATGAACGTAAGAACATTAGTATCGATGGCGCTGTTAGTTGGAATCGGGGCTGTCCTGCACGCGGTCATTCCCGGGCTGTTTGCCGGCATGAAGCCGGACATGATGCTGGCGATGATGTTTTTGGCGATTTTGTTGTTTCCAAGCGCCAAAGCCGTCGGCCTTGTCGGCGTCGCCACCGGCTTCATTTCCGCCATGACAACAACGTTCCCGGGCGGACAGCTTCCGAATATCATCGATAAAATCATCACCGCCTTTGTCGTTTTCGCCTTGGTGGCGGTGCTTCGGAACTATCGTCAAACGGTGATCGGGGCCGTCGTGCTCGCGGCGGTCGGCACCGTCATCTCCGGGACCGTGTTTTTGACGGCGGCGCTGTTGCTTGTCGGGTTGCCGGGAGGAACGGCGTTCTCGGCGCTGTTTGTCGCCGTTGTGCTGCCGACCGCGGCGTTGAATGCGGCGGCGATGGCCATCGTCTATCCGATCGCCGCGGCCATCTTCCGGCGGATGAACGTGACAGCGCACGTGTGAGCGGCAAAAAAACCCGATCATCGTTGGTCGGGTTTTTTGCTATATAAGTTGCAATAAAGAATTTCCGAGTTTTCGTTGTGGGTTTCATCTAAATACAAGCCAATATCAGAGTAATCAGTGGGATGTAAAACAAAATTTCAACTTATATATAAGTTGCGAGTTTGTTTTCCATGGCATTGTTCGCTCTTTTTGTCACCGCGTCAGCTTTAGAAGGCTGGTGAAAAATCGCTGTCACACACCCATCGGCGGCATTTTCATTCAGAAAAGATCCATGGGCGGCGCGATCTGTCCTCCACCTGGGGATGAAAGTCCGCGCCAGCGCGGCGTTTTCGTTCAGAAAAAGAAAGCGGATTCTGCGAGGTTTCTCTCATTGAGAAATGGGCGGAACTCAGCGGTATTTTGCACGAAATCACCGTCCTTCTAGGTGATCAAGACGCGACATGGAGATCGCAAATTCTTGATAACCTGCTGAACAAACGGCGATGGAAGACGGTGAGAACAAAGCTCAAACATGGCGAAGCAGCCAAGCCATGAGCAGACAAGCGCACGCTATTCCAATATAGCGCATCGCCTGCTCTTTCAACAGCGCTTTTGGCGGGTACGCCCGCGCTTTCCATAGCGAGACAAACGTGTTTATAAAGAGACAGAAAAATAAGAACCCCGTTGCGAAAAGTAGCCATTGTATATACGCCATTGCTTTCTCCTCCTGTGTGCGGAAAATGCCTCAAGCTTTACTACTATAAATATGCAAAAAAAGTCATAAAAATAAATATTTTTGTCTTTATTCCTTTTTGTTTTATTGATATAATAGGTAATAAAAATATGATGAGGGAAGAGTGGGTGGAACGATGAAAGGGACAGAACAGCATTATTCCGTCAAAGAGGCGATGCTATTCAGCCAACGGATCGCCCAGCTGAGCAAAGCGCTGTGGAAGTCGATTGAGAAAGATTGGCAACAATGGATTAAGCCGTTTGATTTGAACATCAACGAGCATCACATTTTGTGGATCGCTTATCATTTTAAGGGCGCTTCGATTTCCGAAATCGCCAAGTTTGGCGTGATGCACGTATCGACCGCGTTTAATTTTTCTAAAAAACTGGAAGAGAAGGGGCTGCTTTCGTTCTCGAAAAAACAGGATGACAAGCGCAACACCTACGTTGAGCTGACGGAAAAGGGGGAAGAAGTGCTGATGAGATTGATGGAGACGTATGATCCGAGCAGAAATGCCGTCTTTAACGGAGCGCTGCCGTTGCGAGAATTGTACGGGAAGTTTCCAGAAATTTTAGAAATGATGTGCATCGTCCGCCACATTTACGGCGATGACTTTATGGAAATTTTTGAGCGGACGTTCGAAAACATTAAAGAAGATTTTGAGGAGCAGGACGGCAGGCTCGTCAAACGTAAGGCAAAGGCAGAAGAGCGCGAGAAGGAGCTGGCCGGCCAAGCTAACTGACGGCGCGAATGAGCGCTTTCAGCTCCGTCATTAGCGGCACAAACAGTTGCTGGGTCAGCAGAGCGTCAACCGTTTGTTCGAGCGGGAGGTTGGGAGGCAGCATCCCGGCGAACTGGACGAGCAAGGGAGTGAAGATCGTTAATCCTTCCGCTTTCTGCTGTTCGTATTGGTCGGCGAGCTCTTGGCAAAAGGCCAAGAACGCGTCGACCTCTTCTTTCGTTAAGTCGGCGCGGATGACCAAGGCGTAAAACGGTTTTTTCGCTTCGTCGACCATTTCCATCAACAGTGACTGGTGAAACTCCAGCTTGGCCACTCGCTTTTCCAACGATTCCATACATCGCGCTCCTTTGACAGACATCAACGTACGCTTGTTTATCTTTATTTTACCGGATTTGCGCGCACGGACCAACCAAAAAATCCGTCTGCCCGCGAAGCAGAAAACGATTGATTTCGGGCGACGAACGATGTAAAGTTAAAGCCATGGGCGGCGTTTGGCGAAAAAGAAAGGGGGACTCGCTTTGACGCTTGATTATTATTTTCTCCCTCTTGCAGTCATCGTTTTGTTTTTCGTGAACCGGTTCACCTATTTGCTGTGCGCGCAGCGCGACATTCCCGAGGAGCAGCAGCCGGCCGTGTTTCGGACGATCAATGTGCTGACCACCATGTTATTGATTTCCTCATATTTGGAAGTGTTGTTTACATAACCAAACGGCTGTTTCTGCGACTGACAGGGGGAACGCGCTAAAAGAGGGTGCCCGAGCGGGGGAGCACCCTCTTTTGGCTTAGTAGATGACGCAGGCGCAGCCGACGATAATGAGCAAAATAAACAGCACAACAATTAACGCAAAGCCTCCAGCATAAGGTGCAGGTGCGCTCATCGTAACACCTCCTTTCGGCAGGGGGGAGCCCGCCGCGGCGCTTCACCCTCATCATATGTATGGCAAACGGGCATGTTATGGGCGGATGACGGAGCCGGAAAGAGGTTTTTTTTTCTTTGGAAATATGGTATAGTAATTGTCGTGGCTAAAGCGAACAAGCCGTTTCGCCCGCTGCGGGCTCGAACAGCAAAGGCGAAAGGCGGAAAAATGAAATGGGAGTTGTGAAGCGGATGAAAAAGTGGATGATGACGGCCGCCGTCGTTTCGGTCATGGCTTTATCGGCCTGCAATAACGGCGATTCTGAGGTGGTCGTGGAGACGAAAAACGGCAATATTACAAAAGACGAATTTTACAATGAAATGAAAGAACGCGTTGGAAAATCCGTCCTCCGCGATTTAATCGACGAAAAAGTATTGAGCAAAAAATACAAAGTAACCGATGAGGAAATTGATCGGGAAATCGAGCGGATTAAAGACGCTTATGGCACACAGTACGATCTAGCCGTGCAGCAAAACGGCGAAAAAGTGATCCGTGAGATGGTCAAACTTGACTTGCTGCGGGCCAAAGCGGCTGTGGCAGATGTAAAAGTGACGGAGAAAGAGTTGAAGGACTATTACAACAACTATAAGCCGAAAATCCGCGCCAGCCATATTTTAGTGAAAGATGAAAAAACGGCGAAAGAAGTGAAAGCCAAACTAGACAAAGGCGAAGATTTTGCCAAACTGGCGAAAGAATACTCGCAAGACCCGGGATCAGCGTCGAACGGCGGCGATTTAGGTTGGTTTGGCCCGGGGAAAATGATGAAAGAATTTGAGGAAGCGGCCTACAAGCTTGATGTCGGCGAAGTGAGCGACCCGGTCAAAACGGATTACGGCTATCACATCATTAAAGTGACGGATAAAGAGAAGAAAAAATCATTTGCCGAGATGAAAGATGAAATCGCCTTTGAAGTGAAGCGAAGCAAGCTCGATCCGTCGACGATGCAGTCAAAGGTCGATGAGTTGGTAAAAAAAGCTGATGTCGAGATTAAAGATAAAGACTTGCAAAACGTAATCGAACAAGGGAGAAAATAAAAACGGAAGCCGCGTGTTGCTTCCGTTTTTTTGTGCGCCACAGCCGGCAGAAAAATCAGCCGAGCTGCTCGCGAATGGCGGCGGCGATCGTCTGCAAATCGGCTGGGGTGTAATCGCTCGCGTGCGATTTCCAAACCGCCCCAAATCCGTCGCCTTTGCCGTAGCGCGGAATGAGATGGAGATGGTAATGAAACACCGTCTGGCCCGCTTGCTCGCCGTTATTGTTCAACACGTTGAGCCCGACGGGGGAAAATGCGTGCTTGAGCGCGTTAGCGATCGCCGGCACGACGCTGAACAAACGGCCAGCGACGTCCGAAGTGAGCGTAAATACGTTTTCCGTATGTACTTTCGGAATAACCAGCGTATGCCCTTTCGTCACTTGGCTGATGTCCAAAAAGGCGAGCACGTGTTCATCTTCATACACTTTCGCCGCCGGCAGCTCGCCGTTCACAATGCGGCAAAAAATGCAATTATCCACTGGAATGGCCCCCTTTCCTTTTCCCTCATTGTACCATAAAAAAACCGGGATGTAATCCCGTGAAAACGGCTACATCCCGGCGGTGAAAAGGGGAGAGGGAAATCGGTCCGATGTGCGTTTGATGAACACCCCATTTGCGGCGAAACTCGTGTCAGCGTGAGCGTTTTCCTTTGTTCAACGTGACCATCCCCTTTGAGAGGGTCGCTGCCATTTGCATTTGGCAACAGGTAGTCATGGCTGCAAAACGGTCACCATCGTTTTCGGCTCACTGCGGTGTCTTTGACGAACACCCCATTTCTTATGGATCGGTTCATCTACGTTTGGCTTCGCCTCATCCCCTCTTCGTTTTTTATCATGTCTGAAAGCTGGGGATGTATGCGGGGGTTTTTTTGGTAAACAAGGCGGTTGTTTGGTACAATGGGGACAAAAGCCATGATCACAGCAGAAAGGGAGAGACGATGACGCTTTTGCACGTGGAGCATTTATACGGAGGCTATACAGCGCAAAACGTATTGGAAGACGTGACGTTTGCCGTCAAGCCCGGCGAAATGGTGGCCTTAATCGGGCTGAACGGGGCCGGCAAAAGCACGACGATCAAACATGTGATCGGTTTGCTCGATCCGCGCCGCGGCGCTATTTCCATCAACGGTTATACGCTCGAAACCGAACCGGAAGCGTATCGAAAACAGTTTGCGTTTATTCCGGAAACCCCCGTGCTGTATGAAGAGTTGACGCTTGAAGAGCATTTGCGTCTCGCGGCGATGGCGTACGGGCTAAGCGAGGACGAGTATGAGCGCCGCCTTCCGCCCTTGCTTCGCGAGTTCCGGCTCGAGCGCCGGCTTTCCTCGTTCCCGGCGCACTTTTCCAAAGGAATGAAGCAAAAAGTGATGATCGTTTGCGCGTTTTTGCTTGAGCCGCCGCTGTACATTATCGACGAGCCGTTTCTCGGCCTCGACCCGCTTGCCATTTATGCGCTGCTTGAACGGATGAAGCGGGAAAAGGCGAAGGGAGCGGGCATTTTGTTGTCGACACACATTTTGGCGACCGCCGAGCGATATTGTGATTCGTTTGTGATTTTGCATCAAGGCCGCGTGCGGGCGAAAGGGACGCTTGACGACATCCGCCGCCAATGCGGACGGAATGAGGCGACGCTCGATGACCTGTATCTCGAATTGACAAAGGATGATGAATCATGATGGATGCCGGCCGGCTTTGGCGGCAGCGGTTGTGGGCTGATTGGCAAAAAAAGGGTCGCTATTGGCGGTACATGTTGAACAGCCATTTGCTCGTCGGCTTGCTGATCGTTTTGGCGGGCTTGGCCGTGGGGTATGAGCGTTGGGCGGCGGGACTTCCGCGCTCGTTTCCGTATCCGCTCATCGCCGCCGTGGTGTTTGGATGGGCGGCTTCGTCTGGAACGGTGCGCACGCTGTTTTGCGAGGCCGATCTTGTGTTTTTGCTTCCAGCGGAACGGCAGCTGCGCCCGTATATTCAACGGGCGTTTTGGTTTTCTTTAGTCTGGCACGTTTACGGCCTCTGTCTGCTGTTGTTGCTGGCTGGACCTCTTCATGCCCGTTTTTCGCCGCTGCCTTGGCCGCTGTTTTTGCTCATCCTCACGGGGCTGAAACTATGGAATTTGTGGGCTGCCTGGAGAGGAAGTCGAATCGCTGATCCGTCTTTTGGGCGCTGGAGTGCGTTTGTCCGCTTCAGCTTGGCGGCGGTTGCGATCGGTCTTGTGCTGGCGTCAGCGCCGTGGCCATTTTTGGTGGCGGTCGCTTTGTGTATCGCCGGCGTTTCTGTCTACGTCTGGCGGCTGACGAAGGGAAAAGGGTGGAAGTGGGAGCGGCTTATTCGTGATGAACAGCGGGCGAAAAACAAATTTTACCGCTTGGCCAGTATGTTTGTCGATGTTCCCGGATGGCAGGAGGAAGCGAAGCGGCGGCGCTGGCTTGATCCGGCGCTTCGCCTCATTCCGTACGGGAGGGCGCACGTCTTTTTTCACTTATACGTGCGCACGTTCTTCCGCGCTGGTGGATATGCCGGTTTGTATATCCGTCTAACCGCGATCGGCGGCGTCCTTCTTGCGTTCATTGGAAACGAATACGCCCAAGCGGCCATCGTGTATTTGTTTCTTTATGCGACCGCGCTGCAATTGGCGGCGCTGTTTTATCGTCATCGCCATTCGCTATGGCCGCGGCTTTATCCCGTCCCATCGACCCAGCCGGCCGCGGCGGCGGTTCGGTTGTTGTTCGTTTTGTTGTTTGGACAAAACACCGTGTTTCACCTTGTGCTCGCCGCCGTTTCGCCGCGCGGGCTTTGGGTGGCGACTTGGCTTGTAGGAACCATCATCGCGTTGTGGACGGCGAGGCGGCACGCGGCTCCCAAGCGGGCTTGACGCCACCGGCTGGCGTTTTTGGCGCTGGCGTCGGCTATTGTGGCGATGAGTAAAGTGCTGGCCGTGACCGGCATCAACGATGTGATGGTGTCGCCGTTTGTCCGGCATCTCGCTCGCCGGCTCGATCGCGCACTTGTTTTCGGTGGCGATTGGCGGCGGAGCGGCGACATTAACCGCGCTCGGCCAAGTCGCGGCCATTTGGGTTGGCGGTGGTACGCTCGTTCCGTGGGCGCTCATTCCGGCTGCCGCGATTTGCGGCGTTGATCCGTTTGAGCTGGCGCGCCGCAACTTGCCGCCGGTTGCTATCGGTTTGGCGATCACGACCGTTGTCGCCATGGTTCTCATCTAATGAAAAACGCTGTCCCGTGCTGTCGGAACAGCGTTTTGCTATAATAGGCACAGGTTGAAAAATCGGTCGATTTTTTGACAGTTCGTTTCCTTCTCTATACATTGGACATCGAAAGCGGTATAGTGAAAAAGAGATACGCAATGCGAATGAGCAAAAACGATAAGGAACGGCTGATTGGACTGGGTGAAAGAAAGGCGGATGAAGATGACGAGACGAATGAACGATACATTTTTGCGCGCCTGCCGCGGCGAAAAAACGGCCTATGTGCCGGTTTGGTATATGCGGCAAGCTGGACGATCGCAACCGGAATACCGGGCGCTGAAAGAAAAGTACTCCTTGTTTGAGATTACGCACCAGCCGGAGCTTTGCGCTTATGTCACTAGGCTGCCGGTGGAGCAATACGGCGTCGATGCCGCTATTTTATATAAAGATATTATGACACCGCTGCCGGCCATCGGTGTGGACGTGGAAATTCGCGGCGGCGTTGGTCCCGTCATTTCCAACCCGATCCGCTCGCTTCATGATGTGGAGCGGCTTGGAGAGATCGACCCGGAGCGCGATGTGCCATACGTCTTAGAAACGATTCGACTGCTTGTCAACGAACAGCTCGATGTGCCGCTGATCGGCTTTGCCGGCGCGCCGTTTACGCTCGCCAGCTACATGATTGAAGGCGGCCCGTCGAAAAACTACCATAAAACGAAGGCGTTTATGTACGCTGAACCAAACGCGTGGTTTGCCTTGATGGACAAGCTTGCGGCGATGACGATCCGCTATGTGAAAGCGCAAATTCGAGCCGGGGCGAGCGCCGTGCAAATTTTCGACTCTTGGGTCGGGGCGGTCAATGCGGATGACTACCGCACGTTCATCAAACCGGCGATGGCGCGCATTTTTGCCGCTTTGCGCGAAGAAGGGGTGCCGCTCATCATGTTTGGCGTCGGCGCCAGCCATTTGGTGCGCGAGTGGAATGATTTGCCATTGGATGTCATCGGTCTTGACTGGCGGCTGTCGATTCGCGACGCGCGTCGTCAAGGGGTGACGAAAACGATTCAAGGCAATTTGGATCCGGCCGTGCTGCTCGCGCCGTGGGATGTGATTGAAGAGCGGGTGAAGCGCATTTTGGACGAAGGAATGGAGCGGCCAGGCTATGTCTTCAACTTAGGACACGGCATTTTTCCAGATGTTGAGCCGGCGACATTGAAGCGGCTGACCGCTTTTATCCATGACTATACTTCACGGAACTAAAAGAGGTGCAATACGATGGCAAACAAAACGATTGGGCTGTTGGTGATGGCGTACGGCACGCCGTATCAAGAAAGCGATATCGAACGGTATTATACGCACATTCGCCATGGGCGCAAGCCGCCTCAGGAACAGATCGATGATTTAAAAGCGCGCTATCGGGCGATCGGCGGGCTGTCGCCGCTCGCTGCCATTACAGAGGCGCAAGCGAAACGGCTGGAAGAGCGGCTGAACGAGGTGCAGGATGATGTCGAGTTTCGCGTGTATTTGGGTCTCAAACATATTGAACCGTTCATCGAGGATGCCGTCAGGCGCATGCATGAGGACGGCATCAGCGAAGCGGTTGGCATCGTCTTAGCCCCGCATTATTCAACCTTTAGCGTTCGCTCGTACAACGAGCGGGCGAAACAAACAGCCGAGCAGCTGGGCGGGCCGACGATTTATACGATTGATCAATGGTATGACGAACCGAAGTTTTTGCGATATTGGGCCGAGCAAGTGGAGGCGATTTTTGCGGCCATGCCGGAGCATGAGCGCGAGCGGGCCGTACTGATCGTATCCGCCCATAGCTTGCCGGAAAAAATCATTCAAGCCGGCGATCCGTATCCTGCGCAGCTTGAAGACACGGCCAAACGCATCGCCGAGCAAGCCGGGGTCGCCCATTACGCCGTCGGCTGGCAAAGCGCTGGACAAACGCCGGAACCTTGGCTCGGTCCGGATGTGCAGGATTTGACGCGCGAGCTTCATCAAACTTACGGTTATACTTCATTCGTCTATGCGCCGGTCGGCTTTGTTTCTGATCATTTGGAAGTATTGTACGATAATGACATTGAATGTAAACAGGTGACCGAGGAAATCGGGGCCCGCTATTATCGTCCAAAAATGCCGAATACCGATCCGCTATTTATCGACGCGTTGGCGACGGTCGTGCTCAATCGGCTGGCCAAAGAAGGCGATCGCGATGAGTGATGGACAACGGACGGTGGTCATTGTCGGCGGCGGCATTACCGGCCTAGCCGCCGCCTACTACTTGCAAAAAGCGATCAAAAACCAACGTCTCCCGCTGACGTGCAAGCTCGTCGAAGCGACGCACCGGCTCGGCGGAAAAGTGCAGACGGTCATTCGCGATGGCTTTGTCATCGAGCGCGGGCCGGATTCGTTTTTGGCGCGGAAAACGAGCGCGTTCCGCTTAGTGCAAGAGGTCGGGCTTGAGCGCGAGATCGTTCACAATGCGACGGGAACGTCGTATATTTTGGTCAATGACAAACTGTATCCGATCCCAGGTGGGGCGGTGATGGGCATTCCGACGCGCCTCGCCCCGTTTTTGACGACCGGCTTGTTTTCTCCGTTCGGCAAGCTGCGAGCCGCGCTTGATTTCGTGCTGCCGCCGGTGAAAACCGAGGGCGATATGCCGCTCGGCCGCTTTTTCCGCCGCCGTTTAGGCGACGAAGTGGTCGACCATTTGATCGAGCCGCTGTTATCGGGGATTTATGCCGGCGACATCGACAACATGAGCTTAATGGCGACATTCCCGCAATTTTTCCAACTTGAACAAAAATACGGGAGCCTCGTTCGCGGAGCGAGACGGACGACGCCGAAGGAGCAGAGAGAGCGAAAAGGGGCGTTTCAGACGTTAAAAACAGGCTTGCAATCGCTCGTTGAAGAAGTGGAAAAACGGCTCGAGCCGGGCAGTGTCATCAAAGGGGTGCGCGTTGAGCGGATCACCCGCCTCGGCTCGACGTACCGGCTGCGGTTGAGCACGGGTGAAACGTGGGAGGCGGGCAGCGTCATCATCACTACCCCGCATCACACGGTGCCGGATCTGTTCGCCGACTACCCGTTTTTTGCCCCGTTCCGGTCAGTGCCGCTCACATCGGTGGCAACGGTCGCGCTCGCCTTTCCGGAAAAAGCGATTCGTCGGGACATTGACGGCACCGGGTTTGTCGTTTCGCGCCGCAGCGATTACACGCTGACCGCATGCACGTGGACGCATAAAAAATGGCCGCATACCGCGCCCCCCGGCCAAGCGCTTTTGCGCGGCTATGTCGGACGGCCGGGCGACGAAGAGATCGTCGATCAGCCCGATGATGAAATCGTTCGCGTTGTGCTCGATGATTTAAACAAAGTGATGAACATCGACGGCCCGCCGCAGTTTGCCGTCATTTCGCGGTGGAAGCGGGCGATGCCGCAGTATACGGTCGGTCATCGCGAGCGGTTGGCGGACATTAAAGTGCAGATGGCCGCCGCGCTGCCGGGGGTGTTTTTAGCAGGCAGTTCCTATGAGGGGCTCGGGCTGCCCGATTGCATTGACCAAGCGGAGAAGGCCGTCCGCGATGTGCTTGAGTATTGGGAAAAACAGCAGTCCGTTCAAATGATGGAAGCGGGGAGCAAACGCGCTGAGTAATCGAGGACCGGGGCCGAACGGTTTAGGGAGGGGCGCTGTTTTCTCACTTTGAACCGAGAAGCCTTCGCCCTCTAGACCCCGGAGAGAAGGAGCGTTCAGCGGTGTGCAGGCGAGAGGGGACGATCTTCTTGCAGCCGATGAAGCCGCGCCGTTCGGCGGCTTCTTCGCAGCGGGAACGGGGCTGATCGAAAAGGCGCTCTTGAAGATCAACTCGCATGACGGAAAAAATTCATCACATTTTGGAAGGATGAAAATCCCTCGATCCATTTTCCTATTTAGGTATTTTCACGATCGTCACAATATATAGTGCGGCCGAGAAACGTTTGCTGCTTATATAGCATATAGTGTGTCCGAGAAGCGCTTGGTGCTTATATAGCGATGAGAGAGGGGCTGACTCAAAAGGTTGTCTGCTTTCAAGATCGGCACAACCGATCGTGCGGCAGAAGCAGTCAGCACTTATATAGAGCAGCGAAAGAGGGTGTCTCGATCCTTTCGGGACACCCTCGTTGTCTATCCGTTCCCCCTTTACAGGAAACGCTGGCTATGATAAGATAAGGATACGAATTGACCAAAATGTTCATTTAGTCATATTGAAGGATGAGGCTCATGGCAAGCGACCGGAAACGACAAATCATTTCTGCAGCGGCCCAATCATTTTCCGCTTTTGGCTATAAAGCGACGACGATGGAACAAATCGCTAGGCTCGCCAACGTCGGCAAAGGAACGATTTATACGTTTTTTAAAAGCAAAGAGGAGCTTCTTGATGAAATTATTTCTTCCTTGATCGCTCAAATTAAAACCGAAGCCGAGCAGGCGATGGATCCATCGTTGCCGTTTTCCGAAAATGTTCCCCGCGCCTTGTATCGCATTCTGAAATTTCGCCAACGCCATCAGCTGACCGCCAAGCTGCTTCAAGAAGTGCGCAGCATCGGCACGGCGGCGGTGCAGGAAGTATTGGCAAAGTTTGATCGCGAGATGGTCCGATTCATTCGATGTAAAATCGAGGCGGCGGTGGAAAAAGGCGAAATCCGCCCTTGTGATTCGGAAATTACGGCGTTTGTGATGCTGAAAACTTACATCGCCCTGATCGTCGATTGGGAAAAGGAGCATGAGCCGCTGAGCAAAGAACAAATTGCCGAATTGTTCACGCTGTATTTTTTGCAAGGATTATCAAAATAGATGATCCATTCTTTATTTCTCGTGTTTGACTAAATAGACAAATTGGTCATTTGTACAAAGGAGGGATTTGTGCGATGCTGGCCAAAGAATGGCGGGCGATTTTGTTTCGTCCTAAAGTGCTGATTCCCATTGTTGCTGTTTTGTTTATCCCCCTTCTTTACAGCGGGTCGTTTTTATGGGCGTTTTGGGACCCGTATGGTCATTTGGACCGCTTGCCCGTGGCGGTCGTCAATGAAGATCGGGGAGCGAACCTCGATGGCCATTCTCTTCATCTCGGTGACGATGTGGTGAAGCGGTTGAAAAAAACCCATTCATTTTCTTGGCATTTTGTCAATCGCGATAAGGCGTTAAACGGTTTGCAAAACGGCGACTATTATATGGCGATAATGATTCCAGCTGATTTTTCTGAGCACGCTACGACGGTGCAAGATGCTGCGCCCCAACCGCTTCGCCTTAAGTACATCGTCAATGAAGGAGCGAACTATCTCGTCGGGAAAATCGGCGATTCTGCCGTTTCAGCCATCAAAGGGGAGATCGGCAAAAATGTCACTAAAGCGTATGCCGAAGCCATGTTGACGAAAATGAAAGAAGCGGGAAAAGGTTTGAAAGAAGCGGCGGATGGCGCTGAGCGGCTGCATGAAGGTTTGCAATCAGCAGAACAAGGAAGCCGCCGTCTGACAAAAGGAGTAGACGCCGCCGAGCAAGGAAGTGCACGTTTAGAAGCCGGAATGCAGAAGCTTCGAGAAGGAACGGGAAGTCTATCAAGATATTTAACGGAGTTAGCGGATAAATCGATCGTGTTTGATCAAGGCCTTCAGGCGGCTAGTAGCGGCGCTTCGCAAGTGAAAAATGGCGCATCCGCTCTCCAAGCTGGTCTTGGCCAATTAGCGGCCGGCGCAAACCGGTTGGCTGACGGAGAGCAGCAAGCTCAGGCCGGTGCTACCCGGTTGGCCGAGGGGCTCAATCAATCATTAACGGGGTTACAAACACTGCAATCTCGTCTTCCGGCGCTGACGGATGGAACAACGAAGCTGCGTTCTGGTGCCGAGCAACTATCTCAAGGGATGGCGCAGTGGGGGCAGAAAGCGGGAGAAGCAGCAGCTGGTGCTGACCGAGTAAGCGAAGGGCTCGCGCAGTATGCTGCGGCACTGCAGGCGTTGTCTGAGAAAGCGGTCGATCCGAATCAAAAGGCAGCTTTACAGGCACTGTCACAACAGTTGCAGCCGCTTGTTGAGGGAAGTAAAGCGGTGGCGGTCGGTGTAGGAAAACTTGCTGATACAGCTGGACAGCTGCAAGACGGGGCCGCTCGCCTTGCCGGTGGAACGGCATCGCTTGTCAACGGGCAACAAGCTGTGCAAGATGCGATCGACAAGCTCGTAGATGGTCAGCAAAAACTTGCGTCCGGAGCCTCTCAATTATCGGCCGCTCATCAACGATTAGGATCGGGAGCAACAGAGCTCGCCAAGCAGCTTGGCCGTGCTGACCGCGGCGCTGCGCGATTGGCTGCCGGAACAGACCAATTGGCGCAAGGAGTTGGAGCGCTTGCAAACGGATCAGACAAACTTGTATCTGGTACGCATCAGTTGGCGGGTGGGGCCAAGAGGCTGAATGATGGGACAAAAGAGCTAGCCCAAGGAGTGAATTCGCTTCACCATGGAATGAAAAAGCTCTCTAACGGGGGCCAAGCGCTTACCAACGGATTAGATTCACTAACAAAAGGAGCGGCAAAGATGGAAGACCGCCTGAACGAGGGGGCGAAACAAGCCGCCCACGTTCAAGCGAACGACCGCGTGTATGATATGATCGCCGATCCTGTGCAAAAGAAAAAGCAGCCGCTCCATCATGTTCCTAATTACGGAACGGGATTTGCGCCCTACTTCTTGTCATTAGGGCTGTTTGTCGGTGCCCTGCTGTTGACCATCGTCTTTCCGCTGCGTGAACCAGTCGATCGCCCGACTTCTGGAATAGCATGGTTTTTCGGAAAATGGGGAGTCTTGGTGGTGGCCGCGGTATTCCAGTCACTCTTGGCTGATGTGTGGTTGCTGTATGGACTCGATTTGCACGTGCAAAGCGTTGGGCGCTTTTTGTTGTTTACGTGGATCATCAGCCTGACGTTTATGATGATCATTCAATTTCTTGTGACCTTGTTTGATAATCCCGGCCGTTTTCTCGCTATTTTGCTGCTGATCGCCCAGCTGATCGGAAGCGCTGGAACGTATCCGATTGAGCTTGTTCCGTATAAATTGCAATCGTTGCATCCTTGGCTGCCGATGACCCATGCGATTCGCGGGCTAAGAGCGGTCATTTCAAGTGGCGATTTTGCGGTGATGTGGGAAGAAGCGACGAAGTTAGGAATTGTGGCGGTGATTTTTGCGGCTGGAACGTTGCTTTATTTTCACTTTTTGTACCGGCGGCGTTATCGGACGGCTGCAGAGGAGCCTGCCATGTAAGGCTGAGTGTGATCTGTGCTTTGATTCGCACCAGCAGGATGAGGGAAGTTCGTTTCTCTCATTTGTTCTTAAATGCTATCCTTTTTTGCTATTGAACCGACCGTATTCATTGTTCGGTCACGAGCGAAATTTGCTAAGTGAAGAAGGGGTATCCCACAAGGAGCGGGATACCCCTCTTTCGTTGCGTGTTGGGCTTCTACGGATCGGTTGTGCCGATCTTGAAGGCAAACCACCTTTTGGATCAACCCTTCTTTATCGGATGCTGGAGATTTTTATGCTCATCATGTCGGGGGATATCATGCAAAAAAAAAGACGCCTCTATGATGGAGGCGTGTGCAAAAGACAGGCTGTATCGGGGAACAGCCGTTTGCCGGCGGGGCAGCCGGCACAATGTGTGACGCAAGGGATGCGTCCGCTCACCTATTGGCGGTAAGCGGCGCCAAGGCAGTCCGAGCACGTGTTGCCGTAGCATTCATGTTGCTCATCCATCTCTTTTCCGCAGTGCAGACATTTTTTTGGTGGTAAGTTTCTGAAAAATTCCAACACTTTAGCCAACATTTCCGATCCCCTCCGTTGTCTTGTTGGTTTTATTGTATTATAACACAACCTAGAATGTCAATAGTTGTTTTAAAACAAAATATGAAAGATGAAAAAATAGGCTTCGTTGTGTATGATGGAAATAAAACGAAAGAAAGGAGAGAACGGCGATGAAAGTGACGGTCATCGGTTATTGGGGAGGATTTCCCGCTGCCAATGAAGCGACATCAGCGTATTTATTCGAACATGATGGGTTTCACCTTCTTGTTGACTGTGGAAGCGGAGCGCTTGCCAAACTGCAAAACGAGGTCGATGTCCGGCAGTTGGATGCGGTTGTCCTTTCCCACTATCATTACGATCATGTGGCCGATATTGGACCGCTTCAATACGCGCGCCTCATCCATCGAAATTTGGGCGCCGATTTGCCCGTGTTGCCGATCTATGGCCATGCGGAAGACGAGGAGGCGTTTGTCCGCTTGACCCACAGCGGCATCACCGAAGGCGTAGCGTATGATCCGCAAGAAACGGTAACGGTGGGTCCGTTTGCGCTGTCGTTTCTCAAAACCGCCCATCCGGTGCCGTGCTACGCGATGCGGATTAGCGCCGGCGGCAAGGACGTTGTGTATACCGCTGATTCCAGCTATTTGCCGGAGTTTGTGCCGTTTGCGCAAGGCGCCGATTTACTGATCAGCGAGTGCAACTTTTACGCTGGGCAACATGCGGCAGCGGCCGGGCACATGACGAGCGAGGAGGCGGCGGCTATCGCCAAAGGGGCAGAAGTCGGCGAATTGTGGCTGACGCATTTGCCGCACGTTGGCCGTCATGAGCAGCTTGTCGAGGAGGCTGCCCGCTTATTTGGTGGCGTCATTCGCCTAGCTCGCACCGGGCTCGTATGGGCACCGTAGCCAAGCCGGTTTTAGGAGGCTATTGAAAAACGGTTGGTTCTCTTGAGTCATGGGGAACGTTTGCAAGGCGCTCCTGATGCGACAAAGTTTATCTATTTGCGAAACAGGTTTGATAAGCGGCTCGCTCCCTTCAATCACCGGCCTTTTAGAGAAGCAGCAAAGGAAACGCTTTCTCTTGTCCTTTGCTGCTCTTTTTTTTATAATAGGTATAGTTCGAATTTTTTTACTTGTAAAATGAATGGTCATTCATTCATTTTGGGGGAGGAGCTTCGCATGAACTTACCTGCACGATTAGCGCAAATCGCAAAGCAATTGCCGGACAAGGAAGCGTATGTGTTTGTAGGGGAGCGCTGCACCTATCGGCAGCTTAACGCCGCTGTTTCACAATTCGCTGATGGGTTGGCACAGCTTGGCATTCGCCGCGGCGATCACGTTGCCCTGCTGCTTGGCAACTCGCCGCAGTTTGTCATCGGCTTGTACGGGGTGCTGCGACTCGGCGCGACCGTCATCCCGATTAACCCGATTTACACCCCGGAGGAAATCGGCTATATTTTGCAAAACGGCGATGTAAAAGCCGTCATCGGCCTTGATTTGCTCGCGCCGTTGTTCGCCGAGGCAAAGCGGCGGCTGCCGCTGCTTTCCCATGCGATCGTTTGTGAAACGCCGCAAGGAAAGGAAAAAGCAGTTCCGTTGACCGAAGAGATGAAAACGTTTGCTGCCGTGTTGGCTGCCGGCAGCCCGGAATTCACCGGCCCTGAGCTTGCCGATGACGAAGTGGCCGTCATTTTGTATACGTCGGGAACGACAGGAAAACCGAAAGGGGCGATGCTCACCCATAAAAACTTATACAGCAACGCCCAAGATATAGCCGATTATTTAGGCATCAATGAGCATGATCGCGTCATTGCCGCTTTGCCGATGTTCCATGTGTTTTGTCTGAGCGTCGCTCTCAATGCTCCGCTGATGAACGGGGGAACGGTGCTCATCATGCCGAAGTTCAGTCCGGCGCAATTGTTTGCGCTTGCTCGCGAAGAGCGGGCGACGATTTTTGCCGGCGTGCCGACGATGTATAACTTTCTTTACCAGTATAAGGAGGGGAGTGCCGACGATCTGCGGACGCTTCGCCTTTGCATTTCAGGAGGCGCTTCCATGCCGGTTGCGTTGCTGAAAAACTTCGAAGAAAAATTCAATGTGATCATTTCCGAAGGGTATGGGCTGTCCGAAGCGTCGCCGGTCACTTGCTTTAACCCGCTCGACCGGCCGCGCAAACCGGGGTCGATCGGGACGAACATTAAGAACGTGATCAACAAAGTGGTGAACGAATACGGTGAGGAAGTGCCGGTCGGCGAAGTGGGCGAACTTGTCGTCCGCGGCCCGAACGTCATGAAGGGGTATTATAAAATGCCGGAGGAAACAGCCATCGCCTTGCGCGACGGTTGGTTGCACACCGGTGATTTGGCGCGCATGGACGAGGATGGCTACTTTTACATCGTAGACCGAAAAAAAGAGATGATCATTGTCGGCGGCTATAACGTGTACCCGCGTGAAGTCGAGGAAGTCCTGTACAGCCATCCGGATGTGGTCGAAGCGGCGGTGATCGGCGTTCCCGACCCGGATTACGGCGAGGCGGTAAGGGCGTTTGTAGTCACGAAAAATCCGGAGTTGACCGCCGAGCAATTGATCGCCTATTGTCGCGAACGGCTGGCGAAATATAAGGTGCCGACCGCCATTGAGTTTTTGAATGAACTGCCGAAAAACACAACTGGAAAAATTTTGCGCAGAATATTGAAAGAGCAATTCGTTGCTTCTCGCGCTTGATGGTTGGGGCGGAAAGCGCCGGGAGGTCCGTGACGCGGCAAAGAAGGGGCTCGCGCGTCTGGGCCTCTCTTTTTTTCATTTCCGGCAATAGTATATTGAAAATAATTTTATTATTTTTTATAATTTTAAATATAAGATAGTTTTGAATTATTTTACATAGGGGGACTAGATTATATGGGCAAGCGTATACGGCGTTTCGCCATCGTCTGTGCGGCCGGCTTGTTTCTGCTCGGCGGCTGCGGCCGAGCAAAGGAAACAGGGGGCGGCCAAGGAAACGGGGAAGGCGGAGGACAGAAGGAAAAAACGTACAAAATCGGCGTGACGCAAATCGTGGAGCATCCGTCGCTCGATGCGGCGCGCAAAGGATTCCAGCAAGCGTTAAAAGACAAGGGGCTGTCCGTTAAGTATGACGTGCAAATCGCCCAAGGCGATCAAAGCACCAACCAAACGATCGCCAACAATTTTGTCTCCGATGGCGTGGATTTGATCTTTGCCAATTCAACCCCAAGCGCGCAGGCTGCGCTCAATGCGACGAAAGACATTCCCATCGTCTTTACATCGGTATCCGATCCGGTTGGCGCCCAGCTCGTGCAATCGATGGAACAGCCGGGCGGCAATGTCACAGGAACGACGGATACCCACCCTGACGCGATTCCGAAAACGGTGCAGTTTATTGACAAGTATGTGCAAGGCCATCGCGTCGGCATGGTGTACAACGCCGGCGAACAAAATTCGGTCGCCCAAGTCGAGCAAGTTAAAAAAGCGATGGAAGGGACGGATTTGCAGATCGTGCCCGCATCGGTATCCACGTCCGCGGAAGTGAAGCAGGCGGCTGAATCGCTGGTCGGCAAGGTCGACTGTTTTTACATCATTACGGATAACACGGTTGTGTCGGCGCTCGAATCGGTCATTCAAGTCGCCAATGAACACGACATCCCGCTGTTCGTCGGCGAGCTTGATTCTGTCAAACGCGGTGGGTTTGCCGCCTATGGCTTTGACTATTACGACATCGGATATGAAGCCGGGGAAATGGCGGCGCAAATTTTGCAAGACGGCAAAAAGCCGTCCGAGCTTCCAGTGCAGTATCCGAAAAAGCTGAAGCTGGTCATCAACAAAAAAGCGGCCCAAGAAATGGGGATTAAACTCAATCCCGAATGGGATTCGATCGCGGAATACATTGAATAAACGAGCGGCTTCCCCCTTCGACGAAGGGGGATTGCCGTCAAAAGGCGGGTGAATGGTGTGTGGACGGCCATGTTCAGTTCGGTGGAGGCCGGCTTGATTTACGCTGTGATGGCGCTTGGTGTCTATTTGTCGTTTCGCGTGTTGGACTTTCCCGATTTGACGGTTGACGGCAGCTTTGTCACCGGCGCATCGGTCGCCGCCGTGATGATCGTCAACGGAGCGAATCCGTTTGCCGCTTCGGCCGCGGCGCTATTGGCCGGATTTGCCGCCGGAGTCGCGACAGGACTTTTGCATACAAAAGGGAAGATCAATCCGCTCTTGTCAGGCATTTTAATGATGATCGCGTTGTATTCGATCAATTTGCGCATCATGGGAAAATCGAACATTCCGCTCCTTCAAGAGGAAACGGTCATCAAGCAAATTACAGCCGCTTGGCAGCAGGCCGGATGGGATGATGTGCTCAACCGAGCCCTTTCCTTCACAGGATTCGCGCCGCGAACGTGGGCGGTGCTCGCAGCGATGGCGGCGGTGGCGGTCGTGGTAAAAGGAATGGTGGACTGGTTGTTGAAAACGGAGTTGGGCATTGCCATGCGGGCCACGGGGGACAATCAGCCGATGGTGGCGAGCTTTTCCGCCAATACGGATGGCCTCATCATCTTTGGGCTTGGGCTGTCGAATGCGCTTGTCGCTTTTTCCGGGGCGCTCGTCGCCCAGTACGGAGGATTTAGTGACATCGGCATGGGAATTGGCATGATTGTCATCGGGTTAGCTTCCGTCATTATCGGCGAGGCGCTGTTTGGCGCTCACTCCGTTGTTCGGGCGACGTGGGCAGTGATCGGCGGGGCCATCGTCTATCGCCTGATTTTGGCGCTCGCTTTGCGGGTCGAGTTTTTGGAGACGAGCGATGTGAAGCTGATTACCTCTCTCATTGTCATGGCGGCCCTCATCGTGCCCAACCTCTGGGCGGCCCAAAAAGAAAAGCGGAGAAAAAGACGAAAAGCCGAGCAGCTGGAGAGGGGGGAGGCTGTTGCTGGAGCTGAAACGAATTACAAAAGTGTTTAACGAAGGAACAGCCGATGAAAAAATTGCTTTAGGCGGCATCGACTTGACGCTTTCCCCCGGCGATTTCGTCACGGTCATCGGCAGCAACGGCGCCGGGAAATCGACGCTGATGAACATCATTTCCGGACGGCTGTCTCCCGACACGGGGGAAGTGTGGATCAACGGCCGCAATGTGACATCGCTTAAGGAACATGCGCGCGCCCGTCATATCGGCCGCGTTTTTCAAGACCCGATGGCCGGCACCGCCCCGCATATGACGATTGAGGAAAATCTTGCGCTCGCTTACAACCGGACGAAGCGGCGCACGCTTCGGTTCGGCGTGACGAAGCAAAAGCGCGAGTGGTTTCGCGAGACGCTGCGAACGCTTCATTTAGGGCTAGAGGACCGGCTGACAGCGAAAGTAGGACTGCTTTCCGGCGGCGAGCGGCAGGCGCTCTCGTTATTGATGGCGACGTTTACTAAGCCTGATGTGCTTCTTCTTGATGAACATACGGCTGCTCTCGACCCGGCGCGCGCTGAGCTCGTCACTGAATTGACGAAGGAAATCGTCGCCAAACACCGTTTGACGACGCTGATGGTGACGCATAACATGGAGCAGGCGATTCGCCTTGGCAACCGGCTCGTTATGATGGACGGCGGACAAATCATCTTTGCCGCCGAAGGAAAGGAAAAGGAGGAGCTGACCGTCGAACGGCTGCTTGCTGAATTTCAACGCATTCGCGGCAGTCAATTTGCGAGCGATCGCGCGGTCCTCAGCCAATAGACGAGGCGAGGTGCCCCGAACGAGAGGAGCGGGACACCTCGCTTTACATTGGTGGGCCCACTAGGCGTTGCGCGCGGCCGGCTGCGTTGCCGTTTGGTAGGCGGCTTGCAACGATTGGGTGACGGCTCCCGGCTGGCCGCTGCCGATCGTGGTGTCGTCCACTTGGATGATCGGAATAATGGACGAAGTGGTACTCGTTAAAAACAGCTCATCGGCTTGGGCGAGGTCGTGGACCGAAAACGCTTCTTCCATGAACGGGATGCCAAGCTCACCGCAAAACTGCTTCACTTTCGTGCGGACGATGCCGTTTAAAATCCGCTCGGTGGCAGGATGGGTATATACCGTCCCAGCTTTGACGAGAAAAATGTTCGACGAACTTCCTTCCGTGACGATGCCATCGCGGTGGAGAATCGCTTCGAATGCCCCGCGCTCGATTGCTTCTTGCTTGGCCAGCACGTTTGGCAACAAGTTCAAACTTTTAATATAGCAATACTCCCAGCGGACATCCTTGGTCACAATGACGTGCACGCCACGCGTCATTTCGTTTCTTTTCCGCGCCATCGGCTCGATGTAGGCATACAAGTTCGGGCGGTTTTCCGCCGGAAAAGCATGGGCGCGGGGAAAGCTTCCGCGCGTCACTTGCAAATATAAAATGGCATCTTCGTGCACATCGTTCAAGCGGCGGAGCTCCTCGAGCCGCGCGGCCAGCTCTTCGGGAGCGAACGGGACGGACAGGCGAATAGCAGCCGCCGAACGATACAGACGATTGAGATGTTCTTCTAACCAGATGTACGTTCCATTGTATAGGCGCACGACTTCGTAGACCCCATCGCCGAACTGCAAGCCGCGCTCTTCCATCGGATACGTCACCTGTTCATAGCGGAGAACGCCGCGTTCGGTCAATACGTGCGGTTTTACTGACACAATAGCCCACTCCTTTTCAATTGCGCAAATAATGAATCAATTCGATTATATCATAGATGGATTTTCTCCCCTACTCCCGCTTTGCGCCCAAGCGGGAGTTTCCTAGGAGGCTGGTGATTTCGTGCGAAAACGACTGATTCCACTCGTTTCTCAATTAGAAAAACCTTGCAGAACCAGCTTT
>JAAROH010007689.1_pt1 | contig 53260 bp, 61 predicted proteins | sample 7248631 | NCBI WGS metagenome assembly JAAROH01 (sample SAMN09772309, study PRJNA484901) | compost metagenome | isolation source: Vermicomposting unit | place: India | reverse complement strand
TATCATGAGAATACGTGAGTATTCGTAAGAAAAACTTTAATTCATAGAGGGAGGTGTACGATCTAAAATTTGATTCGCAACAGTTGAACGCATCGCTTTTAAACTGCTTTTTTTACGCTTTCCACGATATTGTAAAAGATGCAGTCCACACTGGAGAACGCATCTCCTCTTTTTCAATCATTGCAGCCATCGCTTTACGTACCACATCTTTCATTTTCACTTCATTTAACCAATGCGTTTTTGAATCATATAGCCCTTGTTCTTCTAACCAATCATTGTCAAAGCTAACTACATCTTGCCACATTGGAGAACCTTTTTGTTCGGCTTCACTATACAACTTCGCAATCTCTTTCTTACGATCCGTTGAAATATAATCATTGAATTCATCGAAAAGTTGTCCGTTCTTCTCTTCATCTCCCATGTAGTCCATGTAACGAAAATATACTCCTTCTTTTTTATTTTCCATTGATGATTTCTCTTTTATTTTTGCATCTTCACTGTTAATGACATACTATATTGTCCATAACTTGACGGCGTTTGTTGTCCGAGCTTTGACGGAAATCTTGTCCAAATCTTATTTGAAAGAAAGGGAGAATCATGACAATTCTCCCTCAACCACCCGTTTGACCATATGGTCATCTATGATGCGATGCCCGTTCTGTACTCCATAAAGTAAACAGTGCGTGCACAGCTTGTTAATCAGCCTTGCGGCTCCTCCAGAAAAACGATGTATTTCATCGATCGCTCCATCAGAGAATATTTGCTGACTAACTCCGGCATATTGAAGATGCTTTGTTACATACTCGCCTACCTGCACACGATCAAAGTGGCCCAGCCTGCATTGGATATCGATCCTCTGCCGAATTGCGGTAAAAGACTGTAAACGAAGGCGATCCACAAATCGACGAATCGTGGTTGTTTTGCCTGTACCACAATCACCTGTTAATACCGCAAACAAATAATGGTTACCCGATACTACCTTCCATTTCAAACTGGATAAGACGGTTCATTTCTACCGCATATTCCATCGGCAGCTCTTTTGTGAACGGTTCAATGAAGCCCATGATGATCATCTGGGTTGCTTCGTCTTCTTTCAAACCACGGCTCATCAGATAGAAGAGTTGCTCTTCGCTCACTTTGGAAACGGTCGCTTCATGCTCTAACGTAATATTATTATTTAAAATTTCGTTGTACGGAATCGTATCAGAAGTGGAAAGTTTATCGAGAATGATCGTGTCACACTTTACGTTTGATTTAGAACCTTCGGATTTGCGTCCAAAGCTTGCAAGACCACGATATGTGACTTTACCTCCCTGCTTGCTGATACTCTTCGATACAATTGTCGAACTGCACTCTGGCGCCAAGTGAATCATCTTTGCGCCTGCATCCTGATGCTGCCCTTTACCCGCTACCGCAATAGAAATCACAACGCCTTTGGCACGCGGCCCTTTCATCACAACAGCCGGGTATTTCATTGTCAGCTTGCTTCCAATATTGCCATCAATCCACTCCATTGTTGCATCTTCTTCCGCAACCGCGCGCTTCGTAACGAGATTGTATACGTTATTGGACCAGTTCTGAATCGTTGTATAACGGCAACGTGCACCTTTCTTAACAATGATTTCAACGACTGCGCTATGCAACGAGTCAGTGCTGTAAATCGGTGCCGTACAGCCTTCCACATAGTGAACAAAGCTACCTTCATCCGCAATAATTAACGTACGCTCAAACTGACCCATGTTTTCGGAGTTAATGCGGAAGTACGCTTGCAGCGGTGTTTCACATTTTACGCCTTTTGGAACATAAATGAAGCTTCCGCCTGACCATACCGCGCTGTTCAGTGCCGCAAATTTATTGTCCGTCGGTGGAATCACCGTGCTAAAGTATTCTTTGACAATTTCCGGATATTCCCGCACAGCTGTATCCATATCACAGAAAATAACACCCATTTCTTCGAGCTCTTTCTGCATATTATGGTATACCACTTCAGATTCGTATTGTGCGGATACGCCAGCCAAAAATTTCTGTTCAGCTTCCGGGATACCAAGGCGATCGAATGTATTCTTGATTTCTTCCGGCACTTCGCTCCAGTCACGCCCTTTTTTCTCGGACGGCTTGACGTAATAGGTGATACTGTTAAAGTCGAGTTCCGTCAAATCTCCGCCCCACATCGGCATCGGCATACTTTCGAAGATTTCCAGAGCTTTCAAACGGAAATCCAGCATCCATTTCTCTTCACCTTTAATACGAGAAATCTCCTCAACGATTTCTCTTGTCAAACCTTTTTTTGCACGGAAAACTGAAATATCTTTATCATGAAACCCATATTTATATTCTGAGGACAGCTCAGGTGCTTTTTTACTCATTTCCATCTCCTCCTTGCTAAGACGTGTTACGCCTGCTTTTAATTTGGTTGCTCACGGAGTCCTTTTTCCATCGCTTTCCATGCAAGAGTCGCACACTTAATACGGGCTGGAAACTTGCTTACGCCTTGCAACGCTTCAATATCGCCTAAATCCGCGTCTTCGATCTCTTCTTCTGTAGCCTCACCTTTCATCATACGGGAGAAAAGGTCGGCCATTTTTAACGCTTCTTCGACTGTCAAACCTTTGATGGCTTCCGTCATCATCGAAGCGGAAGACATACTAATCGAACAACCTTCCCCGGTAAACCGGGCGTCAGTCACTTTTCCATCTTCTATTTTCATCTGCAATTGAATGCGGTCGCCGCAGGTCGGATTGTTCATATTAACCGTCAATGCACCATCTTCAAACTCACCACGGTTACGCGGTTTTTGGTAATGATCCATGATGACTCTACGGTACAAATCATCCAGAGAAGACATTGCCAAAATACTCCTTTGTTTTAATAAGTCCTTGTACCAATGCGTCTATATCCTCTTCCGTGTTGTAAAGGTAAAAGCTAGCACGCGCCGTGGACGAAACATTCAACCATTTCATAAGCGGCTGACAGCAATGGTGCCCCGCGCGAATCGCGATACCTTCCGCATCCAATACAGTAGCGATATCGTGCGGATGAGCCTCTTCCATCGTAAACGTAACAAGGCCGCTCCGCTGTTTCGGACCATAAATCTTCAACCCTTTAATTTCGCTTAACCGCTCCATCGCATAGTCCACCAGTTTTTTCTCGTGCTCACGAATTTCGTCTATTCCAATCGACTCAATGAAGTCAATCGCCGCGCCAAGACCAATGGCGCCTGCAATAATCGGTGTGCCGCCTTCGAATTTCCAAGGAAGTTCTTTCCATGTAGAATCATATAATTCTACAAAGTCGATCATTTCGCCGCCGTATTCTATCGGCTCCATTTTTTCTAAGAGATAACGCTTACCGTACAGAACGCCAATGCCTGTCGCACCCGCCATCTTATGACCGGAGAAAGCAAAGAAGTCACAATCCAAATCCTGTACGTCAACTTTCAAGTGTGGTGCCGCCTGTGCGCCGTCTACTACCATAACCCCGCCGTAACGATGCACGATTTTAGCGACTTCTTTTATTGGATTAATAGAACCAAGCACATTGGACACATATCCCATCGCTACAAGCTTCGTCTTTGGCGTAATCGTTTGTTCTGCGGCCTCCACGGTAATGGAGCCATCTTCCGCCAATGGAATAAACTTCAAGGTCGCACCGGTCTTCTTAGCTATTTGCTGCCACGGGATAAAATTACTGTGATGCTCTGCTTGCGTAATCACAATTTCATCGCCTTCACCGATAAAATTGCGGGCGTATCCCTGAGCAACAAAGTTTAAAGATGTGGTGGTGCCGCGTGTGAAAATAACTTCTGCTGTTTCTTTAGCATTAATAAATTTGCGTACTTTCTCGCGCGCTCCTTCGTATTTGTCCGTTGCAAGCGTTCCGAGGGTATGAACGCCGCGGTGAACGTTGGAGTTGTATTCGCGGTAATAGCGGTCAATCGCCTCAATAACTTGAATTGGCTTCTGTGAAGTCGCTGCACTATCAAGGTACACAAGTCGATGGCCGTTTACCTTTTGGTTGAGGATTGGAAAGAGCTTGCGAATTTCTTTCGCGTTCATGATGACAGCTTCCCTTCAATCATTGCACTTAAGCGTTTTTGCATACCCTCGATTGGCAAATGATCCAGTACCGGAGCTAGGAACCCGTTAATAATTAAGCGTTCTGCTTCCTGGCGCTTCACCCCGCGCGACATCATATAATATACCTGAAGCGGGCTTACCGGCCCAACAGATGCAGCGTGTCCCGCCATGACATCATCTTCATCGATCAACAAAATCGGATTTGCGTCTCCGCGCGCACGTTCACCGACCATCAGGATATTTTCCGCCTGTTCACCGTTTGCCTTCTGTGCGCCTTTCTTTATTTCCGTAATGCCGTTGAAAATCGCTGTCGCTTCATCCAACATAACTCCACGCGCAAGAATATTGCTTTCCGTATGAGTACCGACATGCACTACGCGGGATACAAAGTTTTCTTTCTGACCGCCGCTCGCCATCGCCACGGATTTTATGTCTGTAGAAGAACCGTTGCCTTTCAAAATCGTTGTCGTGTTGGCCACGGTATTTCCGTGATTCATATCTCCCAGCAACCATTCGATCCGCGCATCGTTCGCCGTAATTCCGCGGCGGTGTGTATAATCTGTTACCTGCTCTGCCAAAGAACGCAGAGAAGCATACTGTACTTTTGCGCCACCTTCCGCGAAGATTTCCACCATGCCATTGACAACAACCGGGCGGGTATAGTTTGCCCCTATTACGTTTTCAACAACCGTAACCTTGCTATTTACGTCAGCCACGATCAATGTATGTGGTAAAAGGGCTACATCTTCATCCGTACCCCACACAATAAGCTGTAGCGGTTCGTTAACTTCCACATTTTTCGGCACGTATACAAAAAATCCGCCACCCCACAGCGCCTGATGCAGCGCGGTTACTTTGTGCCTCTCAATGCCGCTCTGGAATAAGTATTTTTTCACGAGCTCACCATGTTGACGAGCAGCTTGCTCCAGTGGCATGAACAACACGCCCTGCTCTTTTAACGCAGCGCTCAGCTCCACATATACGACGCTGGAGTGCTTCTGCACCATGACATTCCCGTTGTCTGGCGCCAGTGCGTCTTTTGCTTCCTGCGGCAATTCATCTAGCGAAGCAAGTGCCGCTTCTTCTTTATAAGGAACGAACTCATCCATATTCCATTTGTCAATTTTCGTTTTCTCTAGCTTGGGCAGAGGCAATTGCTGATAACCATTAATCCCTTCCTGGCGAAGCCGCGTCAGCCATTCTGGCTCGCCCTGAAAACGAGCAATCGCTTCCTGGTCGAATCGCACATTCGTTTGTACGCTCATTACTATGCTTCCTCCTAACCTACGCTTCTGCGCCTACTGTTTCGTCCTTAATGCCAAGCTCCTCTTTAATCCAATCATATCCTTTTTCTTCAAGCTTGAGAGCCAATTCCGGTCCACCGGACTTCACAATCCGTCCCTGCATCATTACGTGAACGAAATCCGGTTTAATGTAATTCAGCAAACGCTGGTAGTGCGTAATCATCAATACGCCCATTTCCGATCCACGCAGTTCATTCACACCGCGAGCAACAATTTTCAGCGCGTCAATATCAAGGCCGGAGTCGATTTCGTCAAGAATAGCAATGCTCGGCTTCAGCATCATCATCTGAAGGATCTCGTTACGCTTCTTCTCACCGCCAGAAAAGCCTTCATTTACATAACGATGGGAGAAGGACTGATCCATCTCTAAAATTTCCATTTGCTTTTCCATTTGACGAATGAATTTAATGAGCGAAATTTCTTTACCTTCTTCCTGGCGCGCATTTAAAGCGCTACGCAAGAAGTCAGCGTTTGTTACACCGCTGATTTCACTCGGATACTGCATCGCGAGGAACAGCCCTTTACGTGCACGCTCATCAACCTCCATCTCCAGCACGTCTTCGCCATTCAATGTAATGGAACCACCAGTAACTTCGTACTTGGGATGTCCCATAATCGCGGAAGCTAGCGTCGATTTACCCGTACCGTTCGGGCCCATAATCGCGTGCACTTCACCGCCCTTAATTTCCAGGTTTAAGCCCTTTAGAATCTGTTTATCTTCGATTGCAACAGATAGATCTTTTATTTGCAAATGCGGTGTTCCTGCCATGAATTTTTCCCTCCAATTAGCTCTTATCGACTTCAAACATGACGTAAAATAGTCGCGTATAATAAACGATTTGTCTTCAATCTTCTTATATAATATAGTATATCATAGTTGGAAATCAAGGAAAGACCTATATACATACTTTTTAAACAAATTTGTTTAAAAAGTACCTTTATCTCTATTCCATTAGAGTATCCAATTTCCAAAGAATTTATTGGAAAAAAGAAAGCAACCCCACGATTTGCTGTATCGTTCTTTTTTCATTTTTTACAATTCTCAGGAGAAAAGGCCGGCTTTCCTAGCGCGTGAGGCAATAAATTCCGCTTTACGCGCGAATTGAAGTAACGGTTTTTCTCCAGCTCCTTTTATCGTTACATAAGCAGACTGCCCATTTCCCTCTTTTACCTGAATGGACACACTATGACGCTGATAATGCACCTTGATAATATCGCCTGCATGAATGCTAACAAACGGAAATCCTTGCGAAGCAAACCCTATAAAAATGCTTTTGCTGTACACAATGATATCCATTTCTGTGGCGTGCACGTTATCATTATGGATAACTTCCTTTACTTTTCCTCGCCAGATAGGTACATCAAAATATTCCGGACCAATGACAGCCAGATCACTTTTATTTTCCTTTTTGCCTATTAGCGCATAAAACGCTAGGATAAACAGCAAAAAAGAAATTGACATCGCGGCGCTAATATAGAATAGAATCTCTTTCATACCCATTTCTTCCCTTCATAAAAGAACCTAAGAGCCTTCGCCTACAAGTGATATATTTCCAATCTTATCACTTTTCTTGCTTTCCACCATACGCGAACATGATTTTGAAACTTTCCTTTTGCTCCCTATAGCCATCTCCTGAAAATCCAGTGTTATTCATCAAAATTTTTTGTATAATATTAGTAACTAAAATCGTGAAAACGGGGTGATATAATGGAGTTTTTCTGCCCTCCATGTCGGAAAGTTATCGATGATTCCCATCCCCTTTGCGATCAGGCACAAGCATGGTTTTACGAAGCGAGCGGCAAAAGATTGTGGCGCATTCGCCGGTTAAATGAATACGCGTATCAGTACGTGACAGATGAAGAATATAGTCGTCTATGCGCCGAGAGGCCAATCATTCTTTCTGAGGCACGAAGTTGGGAGGACTTTGATTGCAGTTCTTATACGGGAATCGATTCACGCGGCGAACGTACCTCTATTTTTGATTGAATGACTAAAATGCATAGCGTTAAAAAAGAACCGGTGCCATGCGACACCGGTTCTTTGCCCAAATTTTTTGTTGTTTAACGCTAATCATTTTCCTCCGCTTTTTTTCCGGACGACGGCTTCTTATTTTCTTCCGATTCGTTAATTGGAGGACGCGCAAAGTTTTGCTTGTTCTTTTGCTTTTCGCGTTCTTCTTTATATTTTTCGTTTCGTTCTTTTTCTTCCTCTTTAATTGCGCGTCCTCCCTGCTGATATTGCTGTTGTAGTTGACCGTATTCAGAATAGTAGCGTTCATCTTCTTTCGTCCGATTTGCTTCTCTTTTCGTTTGCTGTTCGGCTTTCCGCTTCGTTTCGGCCGCAATGATTTTTGGCACGCCTTTTGTCTTATCCCTTTTTTCTTCTTCAGTCAATATATGCTGGCGTTTTCCAGCAGACGATTCTTCTTCCCGCTGAACGACTGTCGTCTCATGTTTTTTCTTTTCTTCTTTGGTGGCGTTAGCTTTATGGTTCGTCGCCATCCGTTGTTTTACATTTGAAGCAACGGGTTTGGTTACTTGAGCTGGTCGCCGCGCTTCCGGTTTTGCCGCCATTTTTTCCTTCGAATACTGAATGATGTTTGGAATATTTTCAAAGCCTCCGATAGCGGAAGATACTTCGCTAATGCTCAACGTCTGAATTTCCTTTTCACTAATCTTTTTATTTACTCGCTTCATGGAATCATAGAGCGTGTATTTTCCCGGGGAAATACCCAGCTTTTGCGCCTGCTTGCGCATTTCTTTCGTACTTTCCATTAAAGTGATGGTAAGCTCTCCCGCGCTGTTGCTGACAAGATGCGGTATTTCTTTTTTCATAAGCTGCAATAATTCCCGCGAAGCCTCCGGATTTTTCAACCCTACAGGTACAATAAGCACATCGTGGTTATTTTTTAAAAACCCGTGTACGCGCGCGTCCGTGAGAATATCTTTCGTTACTTCCAATAAAGGACGCTTTTCCCATTTAATATTCTTCAATATGCTTTCCGCATCCTGATTAAGTGCTGTAACGCTCGTTACTACATAGTTTTTATCAATTTCAAGTTCAAAGCTTGGATTAATATCAATGGAAACGGCCGCGTAAGCAGAAGCAAAAACCATATTCCATAACGGCAGTGCAGTAATGAATAAAAGCAAACAAGCCGCCGCTACATATGTCCAGCCCTTCCAGCTGCGCTTGGCCCGTTGCGATGCTTTTTCTGCTTTGACCGTGCGTGTAAATTCCACCTCATCCCCTTCTGTAAGAGGTTTGTCCACAGGAGGGATTTTACAAAACTCCCCGTCGGACGTCATGACAATAAGATACTGATTCTGTATCTCCAGTACGATGCCCTTCCTTTTCACGCGCAAGCTTCTCCTTTCCCTCTGTATCATCCACCTGAATGTAGGAGCGCAAATATTGATAGTTCTCAATAAAAATGAGTGTAATCGCCACAATATAATTTCGATTTCTTTCTACCGTCTTGCGTGAGAAAGAAATAAACTGCAGAAGATATTTGACAGGAATTTTCTTTTTCTCCAAAAATGCTTCGCGCAGCTTCTTGTTATCCGCGATCATCCGGGCGATGTGAATCATATTTTTTCGGGCATCTGCATGCCTTGGAGTGTATTCAGGAAGCTCTTCCAGCTCAATGTCGAATTCACGCAAACGTTCGCGATAATGCAAAATTTCTTCTCGCCGCATCTCCGCGTCCTGCTTTGCTTGATGCTGTTCAATCGCCGCCTGCACATCCCAGACATTATACTCGGGTGATTCGGGGTCTGCTGTCTCATCTAACGAAACAAATAAAGCCCGTTGCTTGTTTTTACGAATAAAATCTATGACACGCCTGCGTATCACAAGATCAGCAAACGAGAGAAAGCTGCTTCCTTTATCGCTTGAATACTGTGATATCGCTTCGTTAAACGCTTCAAGTCCAACGCTGAATTCTTCATCATGGGTTTGGTGAATATATCGCTTGCACACTTTTGATACCGTCGTTCCGATAAAAGGACGGTACTGCTGAAGCAATTCATTGCGCAACGCATCTTCGCCCTGGTGTATTCTTTCAATCATTTGATGAAGGTGTTCAGTCTCTTGCACCTGCAACAACTTTTCTCTTCGGCGCCACTTTCCTAGGAAAAGTGTAAGTAACAAAGACATTCACCTCGCTTCATATGTATTCGCGCCTTCTTGCTATTTTCAGGGGGGACGCACCCGTATTTATAAACTTATGACATATATAAACAAAAGAAAAGCCGCCTGTTTCTCTATTACAGCAGAGATTCTCCGGCGACCGAACATAAAATACTCTTTTTTTCAATCTCTAGCTTGAGCTAAGGCAGCGTTTTGTTGCTTTGTGCTTCCCAACGGATCAGGCGTTTGCTTAGTTTATTTAAACGACGCTTCAATTCATTGCTCCATTCTTCATCATCCAATTGTTTGGCAACAGACATCAAATCAAGCGCATTATCAATCTGACTGCGAAGAATATAAGAGATGTTGCCGTCGTCGATCGAAACGCAATTCTCAAAAATTCTCTCTACATGCTCTCCGGTCACATATTCGCGAAAGTCGACTTCGGGAGCTAAATCGGCCTGGGCGTATTCAGACAATATATCATACTCTTCCTCGATCTCAGGGTGAACATCAATACGATTGCATACAGGGCAGTACAAAATCGGGACGTTATGAATTTGCGTCTTAACATGACGCAAACTACCAAGTGCTCCAATCATACTGGCTCCACAACAAAAGCTCATCCGGACTCCTCCTTTATCATCTATAGCAGCTACGCAACAACGTACAACTTCTATTGTAATGGTGTATATTTTGTTTTCCCATGCGTAAAATAATGGAACTTCCCTGAAAAAACTGCCTGCATTGCAATGGCTGAATTTTCTCACCTTTTTTCTATTATTCTACCACAAAACCCTCTAACCTTACATGAGAAAAACTTGTAGGCGTTATCGATCCTTCTCTCTCCCCATGCCACATGCTCTACATGAGACGGGCAACGTTTGGCACACGCCTTGCCAGTGTTTCCTCGTTTACAAATGAAAAGATTCCTCATAAAAAGTAGATATGTCTGAAAGACTATAAAAAAAGGGGAGCGGAAATTTCCGCTCCGAGCTTAAACGCTTTCGCTTAACACCATCCCATGTCACAATTATCAACATAGCTGGAAGGATGGACAGTGTCCGCCGAGTCAATGCGAAAAATTCTTTGCTGCTCTACCATGTATCCGGCATTCATCGTACAGGAGGCCGCGTCAAACGGAATGTGTCCGATTTCTCGGCCATTCAGTGTCAGGACAATGCAATCCTCCGTCACTTCGCCACGCACTTGCTTCGTAACATCAATACGATTTACATCTGGCTGCTGTGACATCACAATCCCTCCCGATTTACACAAGGATACTTATAGTATGCCTAAGGAAGATATTTTTTACTCGTTTCTCAAACATAAGAAAAACTTGTGGGCGTTAACCGCTCGTTCTCCGTTCCATACGCTCCACAAGTTTTCGCAATGAATGGTTTGCTTTTTCAAAGCCCTCTAATTTTATACAAAAACATCCTTCTTCTTGTGCTCCTTTTGTACAGTGACAATGTCGTTTAAAAATTGAACGATTCAAGTTATATATCCCTCTAGTTTCCATTTCATGTATAATAAACAGGAAATTTCGATATTCGTTTATTTAAAATTCGGACAGTGTAGTCAAACGAACTGAAGTAAAAGTAGCATGAATGAATTAACCTTAGTTGATACAGGCTATACCAATTTTTTGCCTTTAATTGAAAAGGAGATTTTAAAAATTGGATATGACATGAAGAATTTAAAGAATATCATTATTACACACTGTGATGATGATCACATCGGTTCTTTATACGATTTCAAGGAAAAATATCCTTCAGTTACTATTATAGCTAGTGAAGTGGAAGCGAAATTCATTAGTGGTGAAGCGAAATCTGAGAGATTAGTTCAAGCTGAGGAAATGCTAAATAATATGCCTGAGGAAGAAAAAGAGTTTGGAAATTGGTTTATACAGCAATTAAAAATTTTAAGACATGTTTCAGTTGATGAAACAGTCCATGATGGCAAATGGATTTTACATAATAAATGCAAAATTGTTGCAACACCAGGGCATACATCAGGCCATATTTCATTATATTTTCCTGAATTAAGCAGTGTCATTACAGGAGATGCAGCAGTTAGAGAGGGGAATGAATTAGTGATAGCGAATCCACATTTTTGTTTAGATATTGAGAAAGCAAATCAGTCTTTGAATCGTTTAAAAAACCTTAAGGCTAAAGATTATTATTGCTATCATGGTGGAAAATTAACATTATAATTGGGAAGCTATTATTCATTTTTCCACTTTCAAACTTAAACAACTTTATTCGTTCATTTTTGAAGCAATCATTCTTCCAAAACTTCACTTTTAAATAACTTTAAAAGCCTTCCGAACATTTGATGCTGGAAGGCTCCTGTATTTTAAAGATGAAGATGAAATGACTGTATTGTTTCTTTACACCTTTGACTTTCGACTCGGCAATTCTTTATTCCTTCACCATTTCTTCATAAGCCGCCGCATCCATCAGCTTATTCAACTCGCTTGTATCGGACATCTCAACAACAATCATCCACGCTTTTTCATACGGTGATTCATTCACGAGTTCCGGAGAATCTTCCAGTTCACCATTCACTTCTACCACTTTTCCGCTTACTGGCGCATACAGTTCAGATACAGTTTTTACGGACTCTACGCTGCCGAACGGCTCATCCTGTTTCACTTCATCGCCTACAGACGGAAGTTCGACAAACACGATATCTCCCAGTTCGGATTGCGCAAAATCAGTAATTCCTACGTACGCCTTATTTCCCTCGACGCGTACCCATTCATGCTCTTCGCTATACTTTAAATTCATCGGCAAATTCATCTCGATCGAATCCTCCCTGTTATTCTTTCCGGACTATTTCTCCGTTTCTTCTGGAGTGAGCACACGGTCCAAGCGCTTTTCAAGCATTTTTAGCCCTTTTTCGCCCGCCTGATAATGGCGCAACTTCAAATCTGCATCAAACAAATAGTACGCCGGCACATACTGATTTTTGTAGGCGTCAACCAGCTTATAGCTGTTATCAATCGCGACAGGATGTGTTAGCTGGTACTTCTTAATCGCTTCCTTCACAGGCTCAATTTCCATATCCTTTTCCGAACGTGGCATGTGGATACTAACGACGCGCAAGCCCTGTTCTGCGTAGCGATCGCGCCATTCGTTCAATTGTGGTAATGCTTCCTTGCATGTATGGCAGCTAATCGACCAATAATGAACAAGCACTGGCGCTCCTTTCAGGTCTTCCTTTTTCACTTCGCCATTAACCCATTCGGTAATCCCTTCAAATTCAGGCATTTCCTCACGCAGTTTCATGCAACGCGCCTCCTTAATATAATAATTTCTTCCACTTCTACCCCCCGTCCGGTCAATATGCGCGAAACGGAGAAAATTGTAAAAAAAGGACCTAACACTTTTGCAAAAGTTAGGTCCTTTTCCGTACAAGCGAACAACGATTACTTCGCTTCCAAGTGAGCTTGACCCGGACGCCAGTTTGCAGGGCACAAACCACCAGATTGGAAAGCTTGCAGCACGCGGAGTGTTTCGTCTACGCTGCGTCCAACATCCAAGTTATGAATTGCGGAATACATCAATGTGCCTTCCGGATCGATGATGAATAGACCGCGCAACGCAACACCCTTCTCTTCAATAAGCACACCATAGTCACGGGATACTTTATGAGTAATATCGGAAGCGATCGGGAAGTTCAGTTTGCCCAGACCGTTTTCTTCACGCGGCGTGTTAATCCATGCACGGTGAGAGAACTTGCTGTCTGTGCTGACTGCCAGCAGTTCCGTATCCAGTTCTTTGAATTGCTCATATGCGTCGCTCATTGCAGTGATTTCCGTCGGGCATACAAAAGTAAAGTCCAGCGGATAGAAGAACATTACCAGCCATTTGCCTTTGTAGTCAGACAGCTTTGCAGTCCCGAAGTTCTCACCGTCACCCAGAGCTGTTTCCATTTCAAAATCTGGAGCTGGTAAACCTACTAAGCGTTCTGCCATATGTAACTACCTCCTAATATTTATTCTAATCCGGGCAAGCCCGGAATAGTAAATGTTACCTTATCTCTTTACATAATAGCAAGCCAAATGATAATAGTCAATACAAGATTGTAATTATTCTAATTAAGATAGTTCAACTTTTTTCAAAATGAGCCTTATGATGGTCAGCACACATCATATAACATACACCGTTTAGGAAGAAATTATTCCTGATTTCTTAATACGCAGAATCACTTCCTTTAAAACGTCAACAGGTTTTACCAGCGCAATGCGAACATACCCTTCCCCTTCAGCACCGAACGCATTGCCAGGAATCACCACGACCCCCGCCTTTTCCAACAAGGCAAAAGCAAACGTCTCGGAAGTCCACCCGTCAGGAACACGCGCCCAGACAAACATGGTCGCCTGCGGCTTCGGTATTGTCCATCCGTTGTCCCGAAGTCCGTCCAGCAGCACATCACGCCGTTTCTTATAAATGGCAGCATTGTAGTTTTTTCCTGGATTTGCAATATCGTACTCCATCGCCGCTACTGCCGCTTCCTGTACGGCGAGAAACACCCCATAATCAATATTGGACTTAATGATGGCAAGCGGGCGAATAATATCCCTGTTACCTACAAGATAACCAACACGGCAACCAGCCATATTAAAGCTTTTGGACAGGGAGTTAAATTCGACTCCCACCTCTTTCGCTCCCGGCGTCATTAGGAAGCTCGGTGGACGGTATCCGTCAAACGCAAGCTCCGAATACGCCAAATCGTGCGCAACGATTAACTGGTTTTCCTTAGCAAACGAAACGACTTCTGCAAAAAATCCATCTTTTGCGATAGCGGTCACCGGATTGTTCGGATAATTGAGCACCATCAGTTTAGCGCGCTTTTTCACATCATCCGGAATTTTCGAAAAATCAGGTAGAAAATCGTTCTCTTCACGCAATGGCATCGGATAAATCTCGCCGCCCGCAAGCGCTACACTTGCAAAATAAATCGGATAGCCTGGGTCCGGAACCAATACGATATCTCCTGGGTCGACCCATGCCTGAGCCAAATGAGCCAGCCCATCCTGTGAGCCCATAAGCGATAGCACTTCATGTTCAGGGTCCAATTCTACGCTGAAACGATGCTGATACCAACGCACAACCGTTTTCCGAAATGCAGGTGAGCCCTCCGAAGTCGGATAACCATAATTCCCCACATTCTGTACCGCGTGGGTTAACGCTTCGATAACAAAGGGAGGTGGCGGCTGATCGGGACTGCCAATACCAAGGTCAATAACCCGAACACCGCGCGCCTCTACCTCTTTTTTGCGCCGGTTCATTTCCGTGAAGATAGCCGACGTCAGCCCCTGAAGACGGCGCGAAGGCCGAATAGTAAGCAACCTTTCCATACGCGCCTCCCTTATTTCCACGCTTGCTCCATTTCGTCTTCTTTAAATCCGACCGTCACTTTACCATTTCCAATGATAAGCGGACGCTTGATAAGCTTCCCATCAGAGGCGAGCAAATCCAGCATTTCTTCTTCTGACATATCCTTTAATCGGTCTTTTAGGCCCCGTTCACGATAAGATTGCCCGCTTGTATTAAAGAATTTCCTGAGATCGAGTCCGCTCTGCTGCCAATATGTACGAAGCTGCTCCTTGGTCGGTGGCTCATCCACAATCGGAATTTCGCGGTATGTGATCCCGTTTTCGTCCATCCATTTTTTCGCTTTACGGCATGTGCCACATTTATTATATAAGTAAGCTGTAACTTCCGTCATCCTGATCCTCCTTTTTCTATAGCATAGCATAAGAAAAACCATGTGCGGAAGGTGCTAGAAACAAATTGCAGGTCAACTGGATCTTTCCAGCAAAATCTGAGGAAGGTGCAAATTCGGGTGAGTAATAACCAATGGTTTCACGCCATATACACCTGCCAGCAAATTGGCTTCTATTATCTCTTCCACACCGCCATATTGCGTAATTTTTCCGTTCTCCATAAGCAGCAGGCAGTCACAGTACTGGGCGGCCAAATTTAAATCGTGCAGCACAAGCACCGCGGTGCCTCCCGTTTCTTGCCGCCATTCGCGTACCACATCCAAAATTCCAATCTGATGGCCAATATCAAGATACGTCGTCGGCTCATCCAAAAGCAAAACTTCTGGCTCTTGCGCCAGCGCGCAGGCAATAGCGGCGCGCTGGCGTTCTCCGCCGCTCAACTTTTCAAGCGGCTGATCAGCCAGCCCCGTAAGTCCTGTTCGCATGAGCGCACGCTGTATAGCTTCCGCATCTCGTGCTACATTGCTCCGGAACAAGCGATGATACGGGTATCTTCCCATCGCGACCGCTTCCCTGACGGTAATCGGCAGCGGGGCAAATCCTTCCTGGCTTACGACCGCCATTTTGCGTGCCAGCATCTTAGGAGAGTAGGCGGAGATCTCCCTGCCATCCACTGTTACCATTCCTGAAGAGGGGACAAGCAGGCGCGATATTACTTTTATCAACGTCGATTTGCCCGAGCCGTTCGGCCCGATAATGCCCAATATTTTACCTTTCTCAACGCAGAAATGAATATCGTGCAAAATTTCGTGCTGTCCGATCCGCAGGCTTATATCGCACACTTCGATCATGTTCACCTATGCTTGCCTCCTTGTGCTTCATTCATGATACCACAAACCACGCCGTCGCTTACGCAACAAATACCCGAAGAAAGGCGCGCCCAAAAATGCGGTAATAACACCGATCGGAAGCTCTTGCGGCTCCATAATCGTCCGCGCCGCCGTATCGGCAATCATTAATAAAATCGCGCCCGCAATCGCTGATACCGGCAAAAGCACCCGATGATCCGAACCAACGAGCGATCGCATAATGTGCGGCACTACCAATCCAACAAAACCAATAACGCCGGAAACCGCTACCGCCGCTCCTGCGGTAAGGGAGGCCGCAAGCAATACGATAAGACGTGTTCGCTCTACATTCATCCCCAAATGGTGCGCTTTTTGTTCACCGAGCGTCAGTAAATTCAACTCTCTCGCAAAAAGGAAAATTACGAGCGCCCCGCCTAGGACATACGGAACAATCACCATGCCAGAAGACCAATCGCTTAATGTCAAGCTTCCCATTAACCAGTACAAAATTGTTTGCATCTTTTCTCCAGACATCGACATAACTAGAGATAGACCTGCGCCAAGAAACGCCTGCACCACCACGCCCGCTAGCAGAAGTGTTTCCGGTTGGACTTTTCCACCGATATAAGCAAGACGATACACTACCAACAATGTACCCACACCGCAAATAAAGGCAATAAGCGGCAGTGTCCACCGGCCGGCAAACAAAAGCTCCTGCCCGAATAAAATAAAAGAAGCTGCTCCGAGCGAAGCGCCGGAAGACACTCCCAGCACATAAGGATCGGCAAGCGGATTGCGCAAAACACCTTGGTAAGCAACACCGGATACTGCAAGCGCCGCCCCGACCAAAACGCCCACCAAAATGCGGGGCATCCGAATATTCCATACGATAATCTCCGCCGAATTTGACCACTCTTTTGTAAATTCCGGCATAAACGGTACGTGCGAAAGAATAATTTTCCAAACCGTGCTGAAAGATAATCTAGCGCTGCCTAGCGAAACGCTGGCCACCATCACAACAAGAAGCACAAGAAGAAGGGGAAGCAGCCACAATCCTAGCTTCTTCCCCCAGCCCAATTGACCTTCTTTCAATTGCATCATTCCTTATTTATGAAATAGTTCCGGGTGCAAATATTGCGCAATCTCTTTTAGCCCTTGCGTAATACGTGGTGCCGGTCGATTTACTACGTCCGAATCAAGCGAATACACCTGGCCGTTTCGTACCGCTTTTACTTGCTGCCATTTCGGCCGTTGCTTGATTTTAACGGACGCGTCCTTGTTATAGTAACCGTATGTGTTTAGAATTACATCCGGGTTACGCTGTAGCACTTTCTCCTCCGATAGTTGCTTCCAGCCATCCAAATCAGCCGCAATATTGTTGCCCCCGGCCATCGTCACCATATCGTGCATAAATGTGCCTTTTCCTGCCGTAAATAAAGAAGGATCAACCTCAATCCAGACATTCGGGCGCTTGTCTACGGGAATGTTTTTTACTTTTTCCTGAACTTCCCGCACATCATCTTTCATGCGCTTAATGACCTCAGCTGCTTTCACCTCATTGCCGGTGACTTTTCCTATCATTTCAATGGAATCATAAATCTCGTCAAATGTTTTCGCCCCCATTACTACGACTGGAAGACCGGTTTTGCGAAGCGCCTCAATCGCTTCCCCATTTCCTGTATCTGCCAGGATAAGATCTGGCTCCAGCGATACGACTTTCTCAATGTTGACTTTCAGGTCTCCAACTTTTTCTTTTGTCTTTACTTCTTCCGGATAATTATCATAATTAGATACACCTACCACTTTATCGCCCGCGCCTACGGCATAAGCGATTTCGGTAGCGCTCGGCATAACGGACACAATCCGTTCCGGTTTCTTTTCTAGTTTGACTTCCGTCCCTGTTTTGTCTGTAATACTCAGTGGAAACGCTCCCGCCTGCGCTTGCTGTTTCTTCTGTCCGGCAGAATCATTGCCTGAACTGTCGGACGCATTGTTACCACATGCGGCCAGCACAACCAGCAACATAATAGCTATCATGATCGATACACATTTTTTCATCTGCTTCTCCGCACCCCTTTCTGTACATCTATCCCTATTTATTTGTTCCTTACCATAGGTGATTATAGGCGGTTGTATCCCTTTTTACAAGGTGGTCGATATTCTCTCCGGATTACCGCTCATATAGCGTAACCGCATTTCGCAGCTTCTTGGATACATATAATGCCTGATCGGCGTGTTTCTTCAATTCTTCCGCATTTTTGGCAGACACAGGGTATGTATCAATACCAATACTAAGCGAAGCAGGTATCTTCATCTTGTTAATAACAGGAGGATACAGCCGTAAATGCTGCTGCATGGCCTTCGCTTTTTTCCGCGCTGTTTCTCCGTCTGCGCCTAACGCCAGCACAATAAATTCATCTCCTGCATACCGATATGCTTCTTCGCGTGGACCAAGACAATAGTTGATGGATTCAGCTACACGATGCAACAGCAAATCCCCAGCATGGTGACCGTACGTATCATTTATTTCTTTCAAATTATCTGAATCAATCATTAGCAGGGAAAGCGGCTCACCGCGCAGATTCGCCTGACGAATTTTATCATGCAAATCAACCTGAAACGCGCGACGGTTTTTTAAGCCGGTAAGTTCATCCTTAATAGCAAGCTCCATCATTCGTTCATATAATTCTGTATTTTCAATCGCACTGGCCACCTGTGTACCAATAATACGCAAAAGCTCCTCATGCTCTTTTTTATAAGCGAACTCGCGATAGCTTTGCGCCGTAATGACCCCTTTCATCTTTCCTCGCAAAACCATCGGCACAAAAATGAGGGTTTTTGTATCCTGAGCGGGATTTCCCCAACAAATTTCCTCCTTTCTCTCCTGTTTTGCCCCTGCATGAATATGAATAGAACGGCCCGTTTTCAGCACTTCGGAAACAATCCCCTGACCGAACGGAATCGTCCAACTTTCATAGCGAATACCGTTATCGATAGCAAACGGAATGTAAATATTTTCTTCCCCCTTGCGGTAAAAAGCGATGAAGAATGCGTCCACATCCATTACGCGAGATACCAGCTCAAACGCTTTTTGATAAATTCTCTCTTTGTCAAACGTCTGGGTAAATGTCTGTTGCAAATCATGTAGAATTTTTAGATGCTCTGACATCCAGCTTAAATTTTCAAGCTTTCCCTGTACCCTGGCCAACCGCTCAATCATCCTGTAGTGTAACTCTTTCACCTCTTCCGGCACATTCGCGTCTTCAACCTTTCCCTTCATTCTAGAAAAATCTGCATGAGTCACTGTTTCTTCCTGCAACCATTGTAAAAGTTCGGCGTAATCATCAAGCATCCACACATGAAACAAAAGCGCACGCTGCTTTTCTTCTTCCATGGTTCTCTCCCCACTATCTCCTAGATTAAGCATGCTAGACAAACAAAGAAAGAAGCAGACGGCTTTTCTATCTGCCTCCTGCTCCTCCTTCTTATCTCAAGACTATCCGCTTATTTCCACCTGATATCCATAGTATTTACGTATATTTAACACACCATTCTCAAAAAGCAAATACTGTCCTTTCATTCCAATTAGCCGATCTTCGATTACAGGTTGCTTGTCTAGGTTATATGGTTTTACCTTCTGGACCTGTTCCAAAATTGGATATATAAAGTTCATCCATTCATCTTCTTCAATCATGTACTGTTTGTACTCTTCCGGAAAATATTCATATATTTTCTCGCGCAACCCAATCAGATCAACCGGCTCCACTTCACCTTTCAGCATTTTGCGCCAATCGGTTTTATCTGCCAGATACTGTGTAAGATATGCTTCCAATTCGCCTGCGATTTTCCGCGTAGGCACCTCAGCGATTGCGATCGCCTGCACCGCTCCCTGATCTACCCAACGTTTCTTTTCATTATTTTTTCTGGTCAATCCTACTTTAACGCCGCTGCTCACAGCCAGATAGACGTAATGGGGAACCATGCAGTGCGCCACTCCCCACTCAGAATCTCGGCACGTTCCCAAGTGGTAATGGCACTCATGCGGTTTTACGATACACAAATCATTTTCCGGCAACTTGACAAAGCAGGGATAGCAATATCCGTTATTGTACGTCTTCTTTATGCTTCGTCCGCAATGTACACACTTTATATTGTCCAGAAACTCAACACGGATGCTTCTGCCGATCCATCCGTTCATCAGCACTTTCGCTTCATTAAGCTTCAATATATACTGTACTGGATTTTCATATTTGTGAACAAATCCTTGCAAAAAACCTGTATGTTTCACAATATTTGTCTGTTCGATATTAATGTGCCTCCTCGGAAATATCGATGACTTTGCGCAGAAACGCACGCGTGCGTTCATTCTTCGGATTCGTAAATACGTCTTCCGGCTTGCCCTCTTCTATAATAACACCCTGATCCATAAAGATGACACGATCGCACACATCGCGTGCAAACCCCATTTCATGGGTAACCACTACCATCGTCATCCCTTCTTGGGCCAGCTCTTTCATAACCGCCAGCACCTCGCCTACCAATTCAGGGTCAAGTGCCGAAGTCGGCTCATCAAACAACATCACTTTTGGATTCATCGCCAGTGCCCTTGCAATCGCTACACGCTGCATTTGCCCCCCTGACAATTTCTCCGGATAAACCTCTGCTTTGTCACGCAGGCCGACTTTTTCAAGAAGATGCAACGCTTTTTCACGCGCTTTGTCAGGATTTTCTTTCAACACTTTCAACGGGGCAAGCATCACATTTTCCAGTACAGTTTTATGCGGAAACAGGTTAAAGCGTTGGAATACCATGCCCACTTCTATGCGCACCCGGTTCATATCAACTTTCGGATCGGACAAATCATGCCCGTTAACGATAATCTGGCCGCTCGTTAATTCTTCCAATCCGTTCAAGCAGCGCAAAAACGTACTTTTCCCCGAACCGGACGGGCCAATCACGCTGACGACTTCCTTCTCATTAATGACGCAGTCGATGCCTTTCAATACTTCCAATGAACCATAATATTTATGCAAATCTTTAACTTGAATAATCATGCTCCCGTCCCCTTTCCAACTGCCCTCCATCTTTTTTATTTTAAGAAAAAAAGGCTAATTTGTAAAACGGATTAACGATGTTTTTTCTTCCTGTTTGGTTCTCTGGAAAAAGAATCCTAAACCTATGAAAAGCAAAAACATACTACCAAGAAAATAAAACATGCTGCCCGGAGACACATATTGAATGCCGAGCCCGCCCAGATTCGGGCCAATAATGCTTCCTACGCTAAAATTAATGGAAGCGATGACGTTGGCTGCTGGCAGATACGCTTTCGGCACAAGGTCAGCCACATAAGCAAGGCCAAGGGAATAAAATGAACCGACCAGACCTCCTGCCGCAATAAACGCAAACAATATGCCCCATACATTATTGCCGAATAGCGGAACAGACAAAAAGGCCAGCCCACCTGCGAATCCGGCCAGCATAAGCACTTGCTTTCGCCCTTTGCGGTCGCTCCATAATCCGAGCGGAATCTGCAAAATCAAGCTTCCAATACCGAAAGCAGGCAAAAGCACTGACACCCAGCTTTCGCTGAGCCCCATCCGCAGCCCATACACCGGAAAGTTGCTGTTCATGGACGATTCCATATACCCATAAAGAAGAGCCGGAAAAAGCGCGAACCAAGCGATTCGTATTGCCCCGATATAACGGCTTTTGGCAGGTGCATTCTTTTCTTCCCGTACCGGATATTCGTGCGGCATCTTGAGCAAAAGCAAAAGCGCAAGACCAAAACAGCCGCCGATCACAGCGAAAGGCACCCACACACCGAATGACATCAGATTGATGCCCAAAGGTCCGATACTAAATCCAATCGCATACGCCATTCCGTAAATAGAAATATTGCGCCCTCGTTTCTCAGCCGGGCTTGTAGATGTAATCCACAGCTGTGACGAATAATGCAGCGCACTGTCTCCCATTCCGACCAACATACGCAACGCAAACCAAAAGACAAGATTTTTCCAGAGGGGAAATAATAGCGTCGCCGCCATAACAAGCATAATTCCCAGTATGATGACCCTTTTATAGCCGAATTTACGCACTGGCTTTTCAATAACCAGCATGATAAGGAACATCCCGATATACAAGGCAACGGCATTCAAACCGTTCATGCCGGATGATACTCCTGATTTTTCCAAAAGAATCGTTAGGAGTGGAAGCAGTAACCCTTGGCTCAAGCCAGCAATGAGCACTACAAAGATTAAAAGCAAAAAACGGTATGATGACGAAGCGGTTCGCACTTTCTTCACTCCCCTTCCTAAAAATAATAATGCTTGTCGGCAAACGGCTCCATGCGCATTTGTACCAACAAGCTTACAATCCAACATCTATTGTACTGTACAAAAAGAAAAAAGGCGACGAATTAATTCGACGCCTTTCCTTCTTCCAAACTATCCACATGATTAGCAGGCCCCTGCTTTCGTCGACGCAACCAGCTAACGACAAGGAGCAATGCAGGCAAAAGCAACATAAAAATAGGGGCAGTCACCACGCGAATATCATTATGATACAAAGTAACATCATTTACATCATTAATAAAAATTTGTGATAGGCCAATAATCAGAAAACAGAGTGGCAACACAAGCGGATTGACACTTTTCGCTCCGGTAAGATGTGCCACTCCATGGACGAGCGTATAGAAAATAACGATAAATCTCATCAATATCATCATGATAAAGATTCCAAGGAGCAAAATATCAATCCGCTCGATAAACTCCCCAATCTTAACAAAGCGAATCGCTGTAATGTACGGATATGTGTTAGCCTGCGCTGTTCCCGGTCCAAGCACCCCAACGGTGATAATGATCTTATAGGCAATGTAGAGACCGCCCAGCACAAGCGCAATGACCGGAGAAAAAAATCGCTTATTCGATCTTTTCGTGTAAGGAAGAATACTCATGAAAAAAATAATCTCTCCAAGCGGAAGAACGTAATGCAGATACGATGCATACAAAATCTCGCCCGGTGGATGATCCAAAAACGGTAGCACATTCTCCAGCCTAAACTGACCGATCAGCAGCATATTGATAAAAACAAGCAAGATGAAATAAAAAGGAAACGCCATCTCTACGAATCGGCCAATTCCTTCTATTCCTTGGTATACCGCATACGCTGCTACGATAACCATGCTAATAATGTATACACCAACCGGCAATTCAGGAGTTAATGTCGATACGACGAATTCGGCGACACTTCGAGACAGAATGGAGCAAACCTCCACTGCAAAACAGATATACAACAAACTTACCAATTTTCCCGGCCATTTCCCGAGGATGTCTTCCGCGTATTCAAACAGTATCTTTCCAGGATGCCGCTTTTGCAGTTGTGCAAGCAAATAAAAGGTAAGGATGCTGGGCAAAATGGCAAACAAACTGGCAATTGCCCCATCCTGGCCCGCCATTATGGGGTTCTCCGAGCTTGTCATATAAATGACAATCAGGATAAACAATTGACTGGAAGAAATTCGACCTTTTTCATACATATTTTTCACCGCCTTTTACATCTCAATGCCAAAAATTGCAGGGAACACTCTGTGAGCAATCGGTCCAGTGATACTGTGTAAATAGCGAATAGGATAGCCAACGCCCCAGTTGAACATAAAGACTAACACAAAATAACTAGCTATAACGCTGAGCACCACAAAAACAAACAAATCTTTCCATTCTTTATCTTTGCTGAACTGCCTTACTTTAACCACGAAATATACGACAAACAAAAGACAAGCCAGAATCAAGATCATGACTGTTCACCTTTTTTTACCTGATTAATTAGCCCGGTACGGAACGTATTCCATGTAATGGATACATGAACAGGAATATTCGGATAAATAGTATCCCACTCCTTTCGATGCTCATGCCAGTACCGTTTATGCTGACGGTGAATCAAACTATTAAATTCAAAAATGTCGACCTTTTTCTCTTTCTGCATTTTATGAAGCAGAGTGCGAATGTCACGTTGTATTCTTTCTTCCAATCGTTTTTTCAGCTTGGCCACCGTCACCTCCTTGTTAAAATCGGGTGAAGCGCCCGACTCTAAAACGGTAGCATCCAAGCTTAATTGCACATCAATTTTGGGAACTCCATTTGTTATGCTGCTTTTTTTCCTGTCTTTTATCTTAATCTGTACCGCGGTACTTCGTCTGTTGCTCCCCGCTTCGTTTAGCGGAACAGAAAAGACTATTTCCGGCTCCTGCTGTATCGTTTTATTAAGAAAATGAAGCGTCCGAACCTCCTCTCTGGATAAATCCGTTACCAGTGTTTGATTACGAATTACGGAAGCGCCGGTAATCGCTATAATTTGTTTTTCCTTATCTTTGGAAAGATACTTGTGAACACGACCGGTGACAAATCCTTCGTACGGACTCGCATAGCTGTTAATGAGTTCACGTAGCATCACAACTGCCGTTCGGCCCCATTCCGCCTGATTGTTAATAATTCCGACCAGTTCCTCTCCCATTGTACTCTCGCCATTTGGCTCTGCTGTTACGATATCCTCCGCCGTTCCATTGGCGACAAGAATCCAGCTGGAATAACGAATTTCCCGATTTCGCGCAAAGAAATCCACCACTTCTTTCAGTACTTTCTGTTTTACTAACGTCTCCCCTAATATGATGACCTTACTGTGAAACCAGACAAGCTTTCCGGATGTTTGAGCACGCAAGTTTTTTGAAGCTTCCATAATGGTGTCTCCTGTTGCTCTTGCCGTATATGCGCTCTCTGGCGAAATGGCGACATTTTTTTCCTTCGCCGGTTTAAGAGACTGGATAGACAGAATAAATTTTTTATGCTTCGGATCATAATCTACCCCCGTGATCATTACGACATTTAACTGGTTTAATTCCCGGACAGCAATGCCGCCCGCTACTGTGCCACATCCCTGAAGAAAGGGGACGAACAAAAGGAAAAAGAAAGCAAATGAAAGCAGTTTTTTCTTCATTCATGCGTTCCCCCTTCCTGCTCCGGAGGATTAGAAGCTACATCCATTCTCTTCAGGTCCTTTTTCTGCAAATAATTTGGCCGCGATTTTCGTAGTGAAAATGGCAAAACGAGCAGTTCGCTTATCCATGACCTAGGATGCGCCGGGGCAACCGGGGACATATACGGTACGCCAAACGTACGCAGCGAACACATGTGAATACCGAGCGCGACAAGCGCAATCGAAATGCCGTATATCCCCAGGCTCGCTGCAACAATCATCATCGGGAAACGCAGCAGGCGGGTAACCATAGCCAGATTAAAAGCAGGAATAGTAAAAGAAGCAATCCCTGTAAAAGCTACGACAATGACCATTGCCTGTGAAATGATCCCCGCTTCTACGGCCGCCTGCCCTACAACAAGCGCGCCTACTATACTGACCGCCGAACCGACCGGACGCGGCAGGCGCACACCCGCTTCCCGCAGTATCTCGAACGAAATCTCCATAATTAACGCTTCAATTAACGCCGGAAACGGCACACCGACTCTAGCTGAAATAACCGTTAATAAAAGCGGGGTGGGGATAAGCTCCTGATGAAATGTAGTAATAGCAACATAAAGGGACGGGCCTAGTAGCGCGGTAAGAAACGTAATGATCCGCAATAGACGAACCGCGCTGGGAAAGTAAAAACGCTGATAGTAATCCTCGCTAGCCTGCAAGAAATCATAGAAAACAGCCGGTATCAGCAGCACAAATGGCGTACCATCAACAATGACGGCTACCCGTCCTTCCGCCAGTCCCGATACTACTTTATCCGGTCGTTCAGTGGAAAGAATTTGTGGAAACGGCGAGTAGACACTATCCTGAATTAACTCTTCGAGCTCGGCGCTCTCCAGAAGAACATCCAGATCGATTTCTTTCAATCGTTTCCGCAACGTATTAAGGACATCTTCTTCTACAAGATCGCAAATATACATAAAGCAGACCACTGTTCGGCTACGATGGCCGATTTTAATCACTTCCGACTTCAAATCCGGCGTGCGTAACCGCTTGCGAATCAACCCTGTATTATCCTGTAGCTTCTCGGTAAAACCTTCGCGCGGGCCCCGCACCAGCTGTTCAGCCTCTGGTTCGGAAACAGAACGGGTTGGGAGGTTCGGCGTAACCACCGCGACCGCATACGGCATATAATCGACATGAACGACAGCACAGCCGGCGGTAATCATCTCAATCATCGTTTTTAAATTATCAACCGGCATCAATTTTTTTGCCGTAATCACCTGATCTTCCACATGACCGAGAAACGACTCCGGGCCCATTTCTAACAATGGCCGGATCACATGCTGGTCAAGAATCATTTCATTGACCAAGTCATCCAGAAAAAATACTGCCCCTTCCGGCATTCTTGCGTCATTTTTTGCGTTTGGAAATGTTAATAGATGCGTGACAAACACGTCCACATCTTTAAATATCGCTTGCAGCCGCGCGGCATTCACCGCTGTCATCGGATCAATGCCAATCTCTTCGAGCCTCTTCTGTTCTTTCACATCTTCTTTTGCCTGTCCCTGCGCAATTTCTTCTAACGTTTTTGCTTTTTTCGGCTTTTTAAATTTCCCCATTTTTGTCACCCGTTTCTTTGCAGAATCTTTAGGTAGGTTGTGTAGAAACAGGGAAAATATACAGTCTGCATTTTTTTTCATATCACTTGACAATTGTGTAAAGGGTCTGCGATAATAAATTTCAAATCCAATGGTATAAAGATACGAACGTGTTGATGGGGATTAGTAGGGCATACGCCTGCGTTCAGAGAGCAAATCATACCGCTGCAAGATTTGCCGTACGGCCTGCCTGAACCCACCCCGGAGCGCCAGGGATGAACCTGGCCAGGGTCCTCTCCCTGTTACCAAAGAGGTAAGCGGGCATGCGGCCAATGCCGCATCGCCAATAAAGGTGGTACCGCGGAAGCAATTTGCCTTTCGTCCTTTTGCAAAGGAACGAAAGGCATTTTTTTGTTAGATGGTCATGCAATGTCTGCGTGTTTTTCTTGTGATGAAGTATTTCTGAGAATAAAGGTGGAGTACAAGGATGGATGCCAAAAGAAAACATCGTGTTGTTGTGAAAATCGGAAGCAGCTCACTGACAAACCCGACAGGCGGATTGTCCCGTCAAAAGCTGGAAGAGCATGTCTCCGCACTAGCGGCGCTGCGCCGGGCGGGTCACGAGGTCATTCTCGTATCGTCCGGAGCTGTTGCGACCGGATTTACGCAGCTTGGGTATCCATCACGACCTGTTACGCTGGAAGGCAAACAGGCGGCTGCAGCGGTCGGCCAGGGACTATTAATCCAGGCATATAATGATTCATTGCGGACATACGGGCTTTCAGGGGCGCAAATTTTGCTTACGCGCGACGATTTTTCCAAACGTCATCGCTACCAAAACACCCATAATGCATTGAACGAGTTACTGAAACGAGGGATTCTCCCGATTATTAATGAAAATGACTGCGTAGCCGTCGATGAGCTTACATTCGGGGACAATGATATGCTTTCCGCGCTTGTGGCCGGCTTTTTGCGAGCGGATGATTTAATCATTTTGACTGATACGGACGGATTGTATGACGCTGACCCGCGCACAAATCCGCAGGCGAAAAAATTTACGCTCATTGAAGAGATTACTCCCGAGATTGAGGCCATTGCCGGAGGAACCGGCAGCCGCGTCGGCACTGGAGGCATGCGTTCGAAAATTAACGCTGCGAAATTTGCGCTTTCGCTAGGTATCCATGTTTTTATCGGTACAGGCAAAGGCGCAGGCAAACTGCTTGACATCTTGGCAGGAAAAGGGGAAGGCACATATTTTCGCAACGACATGAGAGCGCCTCTTAAAGCGCGTAAACAATGGATCGCTTTTCACGCAGAAAGCGACGGACGCATCGTAATTGATAAGGGAGCAGCCCGGGCGTTGCTCTACGAAGGAAAAAGCCTGCTACCTTCCGGAATTGTTAGGGTATGCGGGGATTTTTCAGCCGGCCAAGTCGTGGAAGTAACCGATTTATCCGGCCGCTTGCTCGGGAAAGGGGAAGTCAACTACTCTGCGGCACAACTTGAACAGGTAAAAGGTGAATCCACTGCTGTTTGTCGCGAACAACTGGGCGTTCTCCGCGTAGAAGCAGTACACCGGGATAACTGGGTGACGTTATATATCAATGAGAATAAAGAGGAACATAAGGAGGAGATTATGCAATGACACTGCTCGACAAGGCAAAACTGGCAAAACAGGCGGCAGCGCAAATGGTTACGCTGACCACCGAAGAAAAAAATCAGGCGTTGCTCGCAATGGCAGACGCGCTTGAAAACAACATGGCGCGCATTCTTGCAGCGAATGAAAAAGATATAGCGTCCGCCAAAGAAGCAGGCGTAACAGGCGCACTTATCGATCGCCTAATGTTGACGGAAATCCGCGTCCACGACATGTCAGAAGGACTGCGTCAAGTTGTCGAGTTGCCAGATCCTATCGGCGAAGTGATGGATTCGTGGGAAAGGCCGAATGGTTTGCGTATTACTAAAGTGCGCGTGCCGCTCGGTGTCATTGGCATGATTTATGAAGCACGTCCGAATGTAACCGTGGACGCAACCGGACTTTGCCTGAAATCCGGCAATGCGGTCATTCTGCGGGGCAGTTCTTCCGCACTTCATTCTAATCGGATACTCGTCACCATCCTGCGTGAAGCACTCCTGAGCACTCGCGTTCCGCAAGAGGCGGTACAATTGCTTGAAGAAGGCACACGCGAAGAAGTGAATCAGATGCTGAAAATGAACGATTATCTCGATGTTCTCATTCCGCGCGGTGGCGCGGGCCTTATCCGCTCGGTCGTAGAAAACGCCTCGGTTCCGGTGCTGGAAACAGGCGCAGGCAACTGTCATATATACGTTGACGAATCGGCAAAACCCGATATGACGCATGCCATCGTAATAAATGCAAAAACGCAGCGCCCGGCCGTATGCAACGCCGCCGAAACGCTGCTTGTTCACGAAGCTTGGGCCAAGAAACACCTCCCGGCTTTGTTGAGCGCACTAAAAGAGAAAAACGTCGAGCTCCGCGGCTGCGAACGCGTACGCGAATTGGCAAAGAATGTGGAGATCATTCCAGCAACGGAAGAAGATTGGCGCACGGAATATCTGGATTACACGATGGCAATCACCGTGGTTGAATCGGTCGACAGCGCCATTGAACATATTAACCGATACAGCACAAAGCACTCGGAAGCAATTATAACCGAATCGGAAGCAAGCGCGCGTAAGTTCCTCACTCGTGTGGATTCCGCCGCGGTTTACCATAATGCCTCCACCCGTTTTACAGATGGATTTGAGTTCGGCTTCGGGGCGGAAATCGGCATCAGCACACAGAAACTGCATGCACGCGGACCAATGGGCCTGCCGGCTCTTACTTCTTCCAAGTATGTCATCTATGGCACGGGACAAATTCGATAAAGGGGAGAATGCAATGTCTAGCCTTAAGGATAAAACCATTTGCTTTCTTGGCGCTGGATCTATGGCGGAAGCAATGATTTCAGGATTGGTAAACAAAAATCTCCTTCCTTCCAAGCAGATCTGTGCACTAAACCGCAGCAATAGCACCCGCATCCGGGAATTAGCGACGCGCTATGGAATTTCTATATTAAGAAAAGAAGAAGCGATTAGAACAGCGGATATTATCATCCTCGCTGTCAAACCGAAAGATATTGACGCAGCGATCGCAGAGATTCAATCATTCACCCGGCCGAAACAACTTTTTATTTCTGTACTGGCCGGCATCTCCACGGATTATATTTCGCACCTGCTTGGCCACCAAGCCCCGGTTATCCGAACAATGCCAAATACTTCAGCGGCGGTCGGTTTGTCCGCTACAGCGATCGCTTCCGGCGCGTTCGCTACGGAAAAGGATATGGAACTTGCCATGCAAATTTTTCAAGCGATCGGTATTGTAGAAACAGTAAAAGAAAAAGACCTGCACGCCGTAACCGGTCTTTCCGGAAGCGGTCCAGCTTATGTATACTATTTGGTAGAAGCAATGGAAGCGGCCGGACGTGAAATCGGCCTTGCACCGGAAGTAGCCCGCCGCCTGATTCTGCAGACGATCATCGGCGCAGCGCATATGCTCCGCGACCGCCAAGAAGAACCGGCACTGTTACGCAAACAAGTGACCAGTCCGAATGGTACGACCGCAGCAGGGATTGCCGTGCTCGAAGAACGCGGCTTCCAGGAAGCGATGCTTGCCTGCATCAAACGCGCGGCCGAACGCTCAGCTGAAATGGGAAAACAATCAGTGTCTGCCTCCTAACAGTTGCTTCGAATTCGGCAAAGGAGACACGTAGTATGGATGTTTACGCATTGTACGGCCCAAGCGGAACAGGAAAAAGCTCAAGCGCCCTCGAGCTGGCGCATAAACATAAAATCAGTGCCATTATTGATGATGGCCTGCTTATTTATAAAGGGCGCAAAGTTGCAGGCACATCTGCCAAATACGAGCGCACAACGGTGCAGGCCGTCAAACGAGCGATTTTTTTCTATAAAGACCACGCGCAGGAAGTGCGAAAAGCGATCCATGAATACGAAATCGAGCGGATTCTCTTGCTCGGCACCTCACGCAAAATGGTAAACCGAATCGCGGACGCGCTTGAACTAGGGCCAATTTCCAAATATATCGCCATTGAAGATATCCGCTCTTCCAGCGAAATTAAGGCAGCGCTTTATACCCGGCGCACCGCCGGCAAACACGTCATCCCAATTCCTTACATTCAGGTGGAACAAGATTTCTTCCGCCGCCTGATCGCGCGCGGTAAAAAATTTTTTTCCGCCAAAAAAGAAGTAATAGGAGAAACGACAATCGTACAGCCGGATTTCGGTGGTGGACGCGTCCATGTCACGGAACATGTTTTGCGTAAGCTGATCACATTAAGTTGCCGCGATATGCAGGAAGTAACAAACATGACCAAAATTCATGTCATGCTAAACGATCTGCCTTTCGTCTCACTGGAAGTTCACCTAAACGTGCCGCGCGGAACTCCCTTAAGACAGGTGGCGCAGGAAATACACCACCGCATCTATGATGCTTACGTCCGGCATCTGAACCTCGAACTTGACACCATCAATATCACGATTGGCAAACTTACAATGCCCGACGCGTGAATGCGTCGGTTTTTTTTGTGCAAAATATGCATGTATAAATCCATATAATGAAAGGAGTTTATTCCGTGCAACAACAGCAACAAACACCCGGACAAATGCAGCAGGCAATAATGATGACACCGCCAGCAGTCATGACGACAAAAGACGTACTCTATGTCAAAGATCAAATGAGCTGGCTGCTTGTCGCTATGAAAAAGTGTAGTCACTATGCGCAAGAATGTGCCGATCCACAAATCAAGCAAATCATTGACCGCGCAGGCCAAATGCATCAACGCCATTACAATACGCTGCTTCAGCACTGCCAGAACAACAATAATAGCGCTATGGGCAATATACCGACCAATATGTCTGCACAATGATTAAGGAGGGATATTATGCAAAATAACCAAATCGCAAATCCGACCGCACCATTGCAAGGCGGCCAAATACAGCAAAGCCCGCAAATGACTGACCGCGACCGTCTAAACGATATCCTTGCAACTCAAAAATATCTGACCGACAATTTTAACATTGCGGTGCGCGAAGCAAGCCATGATGCACTGCACCGCGATATACTGACTTGCCTGACTGAAACGCACCAGTGCGCGCGTGATATTTTCAACCTGATGTTCCAGCAAGGTTGGTATAAGCTTGAAGCGGAAGAGCAACAGAAACTGGATCAGACATACCAACAGTTTAACGGTTATACCTCCCAATTCCCGTACACAGGACAAACTCAATGAGAAAAAGCTCGCGGGCTTATCCCCGTGAGCTTTTCTTTTCCAGATAAGCGGTTAACGATCCGAGTCTTACCTGCCAATACAGGTTTCAAACTTTTTATTAAGGGACTTGTGATATACTACTAATCAAGTATAAAAAACAGGTGAACCATAGGTAGAAAGAGGTTATAAACGCATGAAACGTTACAGCGAAATGACAAGAGAGGAATTGCAGGCGGAAATGCAGCGCCTGCGCGCGGAAAGTATGCGAAAATACCAGGCCGGATACATTTCTGAAGCATCGGTGCTCGAATCTAAATTTTTCATGGCCCGCTCTTATCTGCTTAACCCGGATCATTTTATGAGCGGACAGGAGTATGGGGTTATCGGATACGATGAACCGTTTTTTGTACGCTACTTAAACGGTGTAATGGCATGGGGGCATTTCCGCTCATCCACCGAAGAGCGTGCGTTCCCAATCGGCCGTCTCGAAGAATTAACACCGTTCTGCGGAAGCGGAAGCTGCGGTGGTTAATCCCGTCGCCATTCGTTTTTTAACAGGCTATAAATATAGTGATCAACATAACGGTTATACAGCCACTCTCCCTGGCGGATTCTGCCTTCTCTTATAAAGCCGAGCCGCTCCGGTATGGCGCGGCTCTTCCGATTTTCCACCGCACAACGAATTTCCACCCGATTTAATCCCAATTCGTCAAATGCGTATGTAATTAATCTTTTCACAGCAGCGGTCATAATGCCCTGACCTTCCATCCCTTCCGCAAGCCAGTACCCGATGCTTGTATGATGATTCATCCAATCAATGTGGTGCAGATTGATGACACCGATAATTCTGCCCTCGTATCGAATCATATAAGTCACACCATTTTTCATTTGCTGGAGTTGCCTGCTTGCCGCAATAAAAGCCTCTGTGTCAGACACGCTTTGATTTGCGTCTACCCAGCCGAGAAACCTTCGCAAATGTTCCCGATTGGCATCTACCAGCGCGTATAATTCGGCCGCGTCCTTATGTTCAATTTCCCTCAGTGTAATACGCTCATTCACCTTTAGTTCCATCATCCATCTACCTCCCCTTTATTTTAAAGCAAGTATATCCTATTTTTCCAATGGTTTCATGAAGGAAATGTTACCATTCTCCCCATACTATTGTTAGCTGTCCATCTTCCTTTATAAGGAGAAAATATTATGCATCGATATATGTTTCATATGATTTGCACACTTCTAACGCTGACGTTCATCATTCATGCATTTCTTTCCATCCCGAACGTAAAAACACAAAGCCGATCAATAATCGAACAAATGCTGACACCTGCCAATCTTCCCGCAACAACCGGTCATAAAAAGCATCCAGACGGTAAGATAAATCCGCGTGGGACGCAAACGATCATTATTAGTAAAAATGGCTTTGTACCTAACCGGATTGTATGTAAGCAAGGCGATACTGTTTCTTTTATCATCTATAACCTAGATGATAAAACGCATAATATTGTGTTGGCAAATTATCATATCTTCTCTCCTGATTTACGCAAAGGGGAGACAGCCAAAATCGAGTTTACTGCCGTCAAAAAAGGCACGTTTGCTTTCATCTCAAACGTGCCCGGTTATCCGGAAATAGGATATAGAGGCATACTGGAAGTCAAATGAAGAAACCTCGCAGAGCTGTTGATGAACGAAAATTTAGGATGGTTCACTTCAATAATAAAGTGAAAAGCGATATCTTCTCCTCAATCATTTACTATTGCAACTCTTTCCACAGCCCAGATACCGGTCGATCCCTGGCGCACAGGCTGGTACAATTCAATCAGAAACAGACAAGGCCCGTGCTGTGCCTGTACAAGTGCATAATTCAATCCTAAACTGTAATCCATATAATATCTCTGGAAACGAAAAACATCTGTGGGAGCAAACCCTAGCTTCTCAATTCCTATCTGGCGCGCCGTTTGTACCGGGTTCAAGCGCCAAGGGTTCTCTCCGTTATCGGCTAACTGTTGAATCATAAGAAGGTCTTCTGAAATTGATACCTGCCCTTGCTTCACTCCCATACACGGATCCTGCTGCTGTTGCCGCCTTCCAAACAAACGTATCTTTCTCATTCCTACATCACCTTTTTTGACCAGTGTATGCGGAAAAAGCGGCAGAGTGTGTATCACGCTCCATTTCCAAACCGGGTCCGGATTTTCACTTTACAACTAAAACAAGCCGCTGATGCACATCGGTTCCCGCTTCAATAAAGCTCTCTTCATCCGTTCCAATTCCTTTCCGCGAATTTCATAAAAAATAGAGAAGGCAAACCTACACAGGTTTGCCTCACAGATTTGCCTCTTCATTATCGTTTGTACGCCGGCAGGATTTTCTTCATATTAACCGTCCGCTTTTTCTCCCATGTTTCCGGCTTTGTTTCATCATACTGCTCCAAAAACGCGATGACTTCCTTGGTTAGCGGCGTCGGTGTAGAAGCACCTGACGTCACTGCTACCTTCTTCTTGCCTTTGAGCCATTCAAGGTTAAGTTCGCCCAAATCAGCGATACGGTATGCGGGCACACCCGCAATCTCTTCTGCTACCTGCGCCAGCCGATTCGAATTATTGCTGCGCGGATCACCAACAACAATAAGCAAATCAGCTTCACCCGCCTGTTCAGCTACCGCTTCCTGACGTACCTGTGTCGCCAAGCAAATCTCGTTATGAACTTCACAGTGCGGATACTTTTGAATGACTTTGTTCATGATATGCTTAATATCCCACTGACTCATCGTCGTCTGATTGGTAACAATTAACTTCTCAGACGGCACGTCAAGCTTGTCGATATCTTCTTCTCTCTCGATTAGATGAACACGGCCAGGCGCAACACCCAATGCTCCTTCCGGCTCTGGGTGTCCTTTCTTACCGATATAAATAACATGGTAACCTTGTGCGACTTTTTCCCGGATTAAATCGTGCGTCTTCGTCACATCCGGGCAGGTCGCGTCCACCACGGTTAACCCTTTTTCTCGGGCGCGCTCCTTCACTTGAGGCGATACACCGTGTGCGGTGAAAATTACCGTACCTTTATCTATTCTCTCAAGCATCTCCATCCGGTTTGGACCGTCCAAAGTGATGATGCCTTGCTCTTCAAACGCCTTCACCACATGGCTGTTATGCACGATCATGCCAAGAATATAAATCGGTCTTGGAAAATCAAAGTTTTGCGCCGTTTTCTGCGCCAGTACCATGGCATCCACGACGCCGTAGCAATAGCCGCGGGGCGAGATTTTGATAACTTCCATGTTGTGTTGCCTCCCCACTCTCGATTCAGGTAGCTTCCTATAATAGCTGCCGTCTTTTATTATAACTCAAGCGGCAGCGCCAGCGCACCCCATTCCCGCAATTCCAGCGAGCGAGCACCTTCGACGACAACCGGATCATTCTTCGCAAGTTCCATCGCTTCTTCGTATGTATCCGCAATATAAATCACCATGCCGCCCTTCCCATCAGTAAACGGGCCTGCGGCCATTATTTTCCCTTCATGGTACAATTTATTGATATACGCGAGGTGGGCCGGACGGTATTGAGCATTCTTTTCCTGATCGATAATGGGCAAAAATGCGACATATTTCATTTTGATTATCCCCTTTTCCTCATAAAATTCCATGCAAAAAAGGGGCGTCCGCTCGTCCAACCCCTTTTTCAAGCTTGTCTTTAAGCTTACATCTTAAGGCACCGCAAATCCAGTCGCCACAATTAAAACGTCGGCAAAAATGCAAACTGCCAACGCGATCGCCGTAAATACCATCCCAAACTTATTTTTCTGCTTCGTTACGTTCCGAAGACCCCACGCAACAAAAAATGTAAAGATGAACATAAGAATGTTCATCAACATGCCCCTCAACTCCTCCCATATAAAGCTGAAGTTATTATTCCCCAAACACTTTTTATTTTACCAAAGTTAAACAATGACTGGCAAATAAAGTTTTCGTATTTTCACTCAATTCTTCCGGAGAAAGCGGGCAAGAAGCGCCGCTATTCGTCGTCTTCTTCAGGTTCTGTTTCCTGATCGATTTCAATATACACAAGATCGCCTGGCTTCCATTCCGCCTGGCCGTTTGTAAGGTTTGTGATCAATTGTTTGAGCGGTTCTTCTTCCCCTTCCTCTTCACCTACCGTCACTATCACTTTATCAAGATACTGAATGCCGACGATTTGAAAACCGCGCGCATTCAATTCATTTTCCACTTTGCCAAGAAACGTATAATCAAATGAAAAGTGATGCTCACGCGTTAAAATACGCTCCACGACACCAGCCGCATGCACGCCAGCGCTTGCCGATTTACCATATGCGCGGATAAGTCCTCCAGCACCGAGCTTAATGCCGCCGAAGTATCGAGTCACAACAATAGCTGTATCCTTCAGCCCTTTTTTCTTAATCACTTCCAAAATCGGTTTGCCTGCCGTGCCGCTTGGTTCCCCATCATCATCCATTTTCTGATGCTGGTCATGCTCACCCACAATATATGCCGAGCAATTATGCGTAGCATCCCAGTGTTTTTTCTTGATTTCCTGAATAAAAGCAATCGCTTCTTCCTGCGTCTCTACCCGCCGTACGTAGCTAATAAAGCGGGAACGGTTTATCTCAATCTCAGTCTGGCCGCCTTCCGGCTTTACCGTTAAATACCGCTGCAACATCCAACTACAACTTCCTTTCCGGTTTATCCATTTTCTATCCGTAGGACGGTATATTTTTGGTAAAGAAGAATCGGGTCAAACATAGACCCATTTTGATTTTAGAGGATATAATAAGATAAATACATAATATCACAGATAAGGTTGGTGTACGATGACGTGGATTTTGTTTAGCGCCGTAATACCGGCACCTCTTCTGCTTGTCGCTGCCCCAGAAGAAGCGGGAGTTTCTTTCTGGCGGACGATTGAGCCTTATCTTACCTTTTTATTTTCATTGTCCGTATTCTTAATTGCATGCGTAATCGTGCTGGAAAACCGCAATCCTTCCCGCACCGTGGCTTGGCTTATTGTTTTGAACTTTCTTCCAGTTGTCGGTTTTATTTTTTATATTTTACTGGGCAGGAACGTACGCAAGCGCAAATTATTCCGTAATAAGTTCATTAGCAACGCGGAAGTCCTCAAAAAACTGGAAACCGTCCCAGCAGGTATGCTGGATGAAAACGATTTCTGGGACTATCCGCACCTTGCTTCCAAACGTCGGCTCCTTAATTTAATGATGAATGTCGCCGAATCACCATTTACATTAAATAACCGAAGCAAGATTCTTACCAATGGCGATGAGACGTTCCGCCAGATGATTCAGGATATGTCTGAGGCGAAAGACCATATTCATTTCCAATTTTATATTATCCGGCATGATACAACAGGTCAGCAATTCAAACAAGTACTTATAGACAAGGCGCGTGAAGGGGTCAAGGTAAGAGTCATTTATGACGGGGTCGGCAGCGTGCACTTGGATAAAAAATATATCGCCGAACTCAGGGAAGCAGGCGTGGAAGTCGTCACGTTCTTCCCGGTTATCCTGCCCTTTCTCAGCAACAAGCTCAACTACCGTAACCACCGTAAAATTATCGTGATCGACGGAAAAATTGGATTTGTAGGCGGCCTGAACATCGGGGACGAATATCTCGGTAAAGATACCCGTTTTGGCTTCTGGCGCGATTCTCACGTACGCCTTGAAGGAGAATCGGTGTATCTGCTACAAAACATCTTCCTGAAAGATTGGTTCTTTGTCACGAATGAAAATATTAACGACGACCGCTATTTTCCACCGCTTACGGAATCACCGGGCGAAGAGTTGATCCAGATCGCCGCGAGTGGCCCCGATTCAGACTGGGAGTCAATCTGGCAGATGTATTTTTCCATTATCGCAACAGCACAAGAAAAAATCTACATTACATCGCCCTATTTTATCCCGGACGATTCTATTAGTATGGCGCTTAAAACAGCAGCGTTAAGCGGTCTTGATGTTCGCATTCTCCTGCCGAGTCGACCGGATCATCATACGGTATTTTGGGCTTCACGCTCGTATTTCCAGGAACTTTTGGAAGCGGGAGTGCGTTTCTACTTGTACCAGCCCGGGTTTGTACATGCCAAAATCCTGCTCGTCGATGGCGTAGTCGCTTCCATCGGAACGGCAAATATGGATATTCGCAGTTTTCAGCATAATTTTGAAGTTAATGCTATCATTTATAATAGCAATTCCGTCTATAAGCTGGAGGAAGACTTCCTTAGAGATCTGGTGGACAGCAAAGAGCTTACGCTCGCAGAATACAACCAACGCCCCTGGCACCACCGTGTGCTTGAATCGGTGGCGCGGCTTCTGTCGCCACTTTTATAAACACGGAAAAGAGCGGGTGATTTGCCCGCTCTTTTTTGCGCTTTTTATCGTACAAGCGAATAGTCGCCCATCTTATCCTGCTGTATATTTTCTATTGGCAAAATTTCGTACCGATTCTTATTCTGGTATTTATGAATTTTAATAAGCTTCTTTTCTTCTAAACTCTTAATTTTTCTTTCTACCGTGTTCTTGTTCATATTGCACATCGCGGCAATTTTACGGATGGACGGCATCCATTTGCCTTCACTTCGCTGTACGATTTGCAACAGGAACACATAAATCATAAACTCAAACGGATCAAGGCCCAACGAGAATAAATCATTTGGCGAATGAAACATCTCATTTATTATATCCATCGTTCCACCTCTCTTTACCCGCATTTGCTATCTTTATTATTTCTGATTTGTATTCGTGATTTCAAGTTTTTTAATATTTCTATATACATTTTCTTGCTTCTTCACTCTTCCCTCAGACCACGAAAGATAGCAATATATCAGGCTATATTTATATATAAAGTGCCAGAGAGACGTATTCTTCAACAATCTATGATTTATGAAACATACCTTTATTTAAACGCTACATTCACCTGATAGCCCACCGGCTTGTAAATCTGCTGCAACACGCGCACCGCTCTGTCTTCTGCCGTTCGCAGCACGCCGCTACCTACCGCCTCCTGACGAAGTTTATCCTGTGCCCGAATCAAGAATTCCCGCTGCTCTTCGGGCGTCATCTTTTCCCGGAAAATCCCTTCATCCGTAAATACTTTCACCTTATTGATGTCAATATTTGGAGCCTGTAGAAAATCCGCCCGCGGCAAAGTGATCGTAATCTGTTTGTTCGTCTCGTCAATTCTGATGTCGGACGGTGTAACCTTTTTCAAATCGATGCCAACCAATATCTTAGCCGGGACGTCAATGTGGAAAAAGCGCTTTGTACCCGGAAGTTCTATGTTATAAAACCGATAAGCGTCCTCTCCTTCCAGGGTCGTCATCATCACCACTTCCGCCGTAGTTAAATATGATAGCTCCTGAATTTCCTGCACTACCGTTTGGCTAGTAACCCGCGAAGCGCCAAACATCCCGCTTCCCGCCCAAATGCCGCTTCCGATAATTATACAACCGAGAACAAAAAAAGCTACGATCTTCTTCCACTTATTCAGCCACTGCAACAAAGGGAACTTCAGACGGAAGCGCCCCTTTTGCTCAGGCTCTTTCTCCGCATATGGCAACCGATAGACAGTTGCCCCCCCACGCTCATTGACTGAATCGCGCGTCCGCTGTAAAATTTCGTCCTTGTTGTTCACCGCTTCTTCCTCCCAATATAGATACAACTTATGATAGAGTCTACACCAAACTCAATGCTTAACTTGAAAAGTAAAACAAGAGTATCCGCATCTTGATTCCCCCATGCGCACAATATAATCAATCTTGTCAAGGATATGTTTTAGTGTTGGGCTGAATGCCAAAAGCGATGTATATAAAACCTCTTCTATAAATAATTGGACGTCAAAACAACGAAAAAGTCGCTGAATAAAACAGGCGACTTTTTGTGTATGATCATAGTACGAATAAATTGTCATATGGTTTCTATAATACTATACATCGTCGAAAAAAGAAGGGGCTGCTATATACTATACAACAACGCGACGAACAGTATGCTACCCAGACAAGCAAGCAAAAAGAAAAACGCTGTCCAATGCATGATGGCGACCGTTTCTTTTATATCTTCCGGAGCAATCGGACGTTCAGGATCACCCATTTTCGCCCGATGCGAAGGAACACCCTGGTAATAGTTTGTTCCTCCGAGCTGAATGCCGAGCGCACCGGCAACACCCGCTTCCGTAAAACCGCTATTCAAACTCGGGTGGAGCCTCGCATCACGCAAAATGACGACCGCGCACTTCCGCCAGTTCAGGCGCAGCACCCAACTAACCAATATAAGCGTAAGAGCTGCGAGCCGGGCCGGGATATAATTGGCGATATCGTCGAAACGAGCCGACGCCCACCCGAGATTGTAGTATTTTTCGTTTTTATATCCAACCATCGAATCAAGTGTATTGGCCGCACGGTACGCCATGGCGAGCGGTGCTCCTCCAATAGCAGCGTAAAATAACGGGGACAAAATGGCGTCCACAATATTTTCAGCCACTGTTTCCACCGCTCCTCGCGAAATCTCCCGCTCGTTTAAGGAATGTGTGTCCCGTCCTACCACCATTGCAAGCGCCTTTCGCGCTTCCTTGATTTTATCTTCTTTCAGCAAGCGATAAATTCCCATTCCTGCTTCCGCCAGCCCTTTGGTGGCGATCGTCGTCGAAATCAACCATGCCTCCACCGCCCACGCCAGCCATGGATGAACCAAGCGTAGCAATTCAAGCAGCATCCAGATGAGCAAAAAGCTACCGCCGACAAGCACAACCGGAAACAAAACACCCGCCTGCTTCAACTGTTCTTCCCGTGGAAACAGACGACGGATATAATTTTCCAGCCAAACAATTACGCGGCCCATATATACGACCGGATGAGTCAACCAACGCGGATCGCCAACAATGCGGTCGATAATATAGGCGGCAAGCAGAACTAACGCACGCGCCAGCATCAAGGTTCCTCCTGTGTTGCAATCGCTTCGTATACAGCCTGATACACAAGCCGACCCACGGTATTACCTATCGTTGTCGCCGTACCGGCAAACTGATGCGGCGCCCCGTACCGTATATTCTGACTTACAGCAAACACGACCGAATCGGTCGTTGTTCCGGTCGCAATATTCCCTTGCTCATCGATTATACCCAAATCCTGCAAAGCGGCTGCTTTGGCTTCCGTAGCCGTAATAATGCTGTTTACCATGGCGGCAGACGTCAAATGCGCGTCCAACAGTAAAAAAATATTAATCGTGCCGCACTGATAGGCGGAAAACGTGCGGCGTGCTTTCCCCGCACGCGCACCGTTACTTGTTCCTGCCGTAGCACAGCAAATCATCCGGAAACGGTCTCCTTCTTCTTCCGTCACCGCGGCATGGGTCAACTTGGCTGCGGTCTGCAAGCCGATTGTCGATTCCGGGGGATACCCCCACGCCACCAATTGGTTCTGCGTCATCTGCGCCGGATCTTCACAGCGGTATGTAAGCGGTACTTTCCAGTTTACAAAATGGGTGGCCTTTGACAGCCCTCCCCCCCAGAGCGCACTGCTCAGCACAGTGAGCGGTTCAAAAGATCGCAAAAGAATATGATCTTCCTTATATTCAAGCGAAATATCAGTCCATATGGAAGATACGTACGATACGGAAGAACGAAACGGCTGGCTCATACCACAATCCCCTTCTGGCTTCTTGCGACGGAAAACGTATAAACGGTACGGGGCCAGCCTTTCATTTTCTTCTGCAACATATCTACCTTTCTTTCGCACGAGGAAGAACTCGCATCCAGCAGAATTCCAGCAAGTGTTCCGCTGTGTGCCACCACTACGCCAAGGCCGCCCGCTTCACGGCAAAGCGCTTTCAATTCTTCAAAGTCCGGATGCGCGAGACGTTTTTGGTGCATTTCTGCGCTGCGCGTCGCCACATATCCGATAAGCTCGCTATCCCCCTCACGAAAAGCTTCCTGAAGTTTCTGCAAAAGCCTATCATATTCTTTTTCTTCCTGGCACGTATATACAGCCAAGCGCTTGTTAAACGATACAGTATCCACCTTCCCACCGCGGTCCACGCCAATAATCCGCAGCGGAGGAAGATATCCCAAGCTCGTAATCACCCGGCCATGATGATGTTGATAGGCAACCACTTCGTCGTACATAATCCCATCAGTCGGTTCAATTTGCACAAGTAATGAAGAAATATGCTGAGGCAAAAGACACAGCTTATATGCTTTGGATACCGCCCGACAAGCCGCTACCATATCAGCCGTACTTGTGGCGAATCCTTTGCTCTCAGGCAGCGTTTTCTCCAATAACAATGTTCCATGAAGCGAAATCTTGCATTCATTCATCAAGCGCCGCAAAACGCGATATACTTTGACTTTTTGCGGCGAAGTCATCAACTCACCTGAAGTAGCCGGATAAAATGTTGCGTTTACATAGCTTTCAATCGGCAAGGAAACGAGAAAAGGGACGCCTTCTCTCTGTCCCTGCAGCAACTCGCCAAATGTGTGACATGCTGTGCCTGTAATAGCTTTCATGATTTTCTCCTCTTTTCCCATCCGTCTATCTTTTCTGTTTTCTTTCTATAATGATCGTGCAATCCAGGTTTGTCCACACTTCTCAGCGATAAAAAATTCGCCGGGGCCGAGATTTTTCACAGACCAGAAACAAGCCGGGGTTTCCATGATCCAAGTGGCAAGAAACCAGCGAATCGGACCACCATGGCTTACCAGCACCGCGATTTCCCTCGGATGCATCCGCTCTTGTAAGGCTAACAGCCAGCGATCTACCCGTTTTCCGAGCTCCTGTAAACTTTCACCTTCAGGAGGTGTAATAGTATACGGATCATTATACCATTCTTTAGCCAATTGTTTATCCCTTTGCATAATCTCTTCGTACGTCTTCCGATCCCACTTTCCAAAATCTAATTCGCGCAATTCTTTAGCAACAAATGGATAGAGACCGTGAACGCGCGCGATAACCTCGGCCGTTTCCCGGCACCGCAGCAAATCGCTCGTATAAATAAAATCAATTCGTTCCCCGCTGAGCCTCTCGGCCACAACTTCCGCCTGCCTTCGTCCGCGCGCGGTCAGCGGAGCATCGTAATGGCCAAGATAACGACGCTCCCGATTTTCCTGCGTTTCGCCATGCCGTACCCAAATCCATCTCATGCGCAAAACCTCCCGGCGATGACAATGCATACGAGAGTCACCGCTTCCGCCCATTCCACCTGGGCTCCGTAGCAATCGCCCGTAAGACCTCCAAGCCTTCGCGCCACCATGCGCAAAAACAGCCAGTCACATACTGCCACAACAAAAGACACGAGCAATCCGGCTATGCCATACAACGCGAAAGCAAAACCGACAGCCAGTAGAAAACCAGCGGCGACCCGCCATTCGGTAAGCCCGCCGCGCAGGCCTGTACCCAATCCTTTTTCAGTTATGTACGGCCAGAACCAAATGGCGGCCGTAAGCCCAGTACGCGCCAACAACGGCGGAAGAATCAACCAGACAAGTAACCCCGAAGCGATAATCTCATAAAGCGCCGCCACCTTCACCATAAATAAAAGAATCGCGGCTGTCACTCCCATCGCACCGACGCGGCTGTCTTTCATAATAGCAAAAACCCTTTCTCTGTCACGGTAACTACCTAACCCGTCCGCCAGATCCATCCATCCGTCCAAATGCAAAGCGCCTGTGCTATAGACCCAGCCGACCAATACGATGACAGCGGCCACTGGGACGGGCAATAGCCAGAAAGCAACAAACGCCGCTCCGCACAACAATATTCCCAAAAGCAAGCCAACCGCCGGATAAAACGCGACGCTACGCTGCCAATCTTTCATATCATCCGTCAGTCTCGGAACCGGAATGCGCGTCAAAAAAGCGACTGCATGAAAAAAAGCGTTCATATCCGCTCCCCCTTAATCTTGCACGGAATACCGGATATAACAGCGTATACCTCGTCCGCTTCCGCAGCAATCCGCTGATTGGCCCAACCCAGCATATCTTGAAACCACCGGCCTAACCGCGACATTGCCACACCTCCCAGACCGGCTTCACTCGAGACAACGATCATCGTTCCCTGGTATTGACGCACACCAGAAAGCCAGCGCTCAATCTTCCCTTTGATTTCTTCTGTCGCAGCCCCATCACGCCAGCGCCCCTCCGGAAACGTAAGCAGCAAATTGCTGAGCCATGTGGATACACAATCGAAAAGCACGACCTCATAACCGCTATACTCAGAAACAAAAGCATCGGCGTCATACGGATGTTCGGCCACTTCCCATGAAGCAGGTCGACGTTCACGGTGCAAGGCAATCCGCTGTTCCATTTCTTTGTCGGTGGCAACGCCTGTCGCAACGTATAGTACGGACACATCCTTCTCTTTAGCCAGCTGCTCCGCGAACGCACTTTTGCCAGAGCGAACGCCTCCGGTAACAAACACGATGCTCAAAATCCTCTCCCCCTTTTATCCAGAACTTCTGTAAGTGCCGCAAGCAACCGAGCATTGTCTTTGCGATCACGCACGGCAACTCGGAAATCATGCGGCGTCAGTCCCGGATACATCGCACAGCTGCGAATGAGGATGCCGCGCTGGCCCAACTTTTGCTGCAATACCTGCGCCGTCATCGTTTCAGGCAAACGAACCAACAGAAAATTTGCTTGCCCTGGCCACACATAAAAACCAAACCGCTTCGCAAGATTTTCGCTTAGATACTGGCGCTCTCTAGCAATAAGCGCGCGCGTTTCACTTTCATATGCGCCTGTCCGACAGCACGCTTCACCCGCAGCTAGCGCCAAACGGTTCACGCTCCAAGGAACTTGCTTCTCCCGCATCCGCTGAATAACCGCAGGATGGGCAACTGCAAATCCCAGGCGCAAACCAGGAATCGCGTAAAACTTGGTCAGCGACCGCAGCAAGATGACATGCGGATACGCCTGTAGTTCCGGGAGAAGCGTGGGTTGGGCCCCTTCAGGCAAGAAGTCAATAAACGCTTCATCGATCGCCAGATAGGTTCCACTTTCTTCTGCCCAGATCGCTAACTGATGCAGCTCTTCTTTTCCATACATCAGTCCTGTCGGATTGTTTGGATGCCCGATAAATAGCACATCCACCGCCTTCAGCAACGAACGTAAATCCTCCAGTGAAGGCAAAAAACCCTGTTCCTCCCTGCCAGTGCAACCGATAACCGAAGCGCCAAACCGGCGGGCCAACTGCTCATACTCAACAAACGAAGGATAAATCACACCGACCGTCTTCGGTGCAAGCGAAAGCAGCAGAAGCGCCATGCATTCGGCTGCCCCATTGCCTGCGAGCAACATTTCTTCCGTCACTTGATACTTTTCCGCAAGCGCTCGCATGAACAAGCGATGCGCCGGATCAGGATAATGAACAATATTTTGCATCTCACGCTCCACTGCTTCCAATACGACGGGCGGGGGGCCAAGCGGGTTAATATTGGCACTAAAGTCCAGCAACTTCTCCGGAGTTACTCCAAACAAAGCGGAGGCTGTCAGCAAATCGCCGCCGTGCCCAAACTGTTCAAGGTACGCCATCAAAACTCAATCCCCTGTACGGCCGGAATCCCTTCATCATAGTAATGCTTGATCGGCTTCATTTCAGTGACTAAATCGGCTTTGTCTAGCACTTCTGGTTTCGCGTTCCGGCCGGTAATCACCATGTGCATGCCGTACGGCCGCTTCTCCATAAGTTCCAGAACTTCTGCAAGCGGCAATACATCATCAATAGGAAACGTATGAATAGCGAGCGCGTTATTTAACTCGTCCAAGATCACGACATCATATTTGCCGTTCATCACTTTTTCTTTCGTGAACGCCCAGGCTGATTTTAACGCTTCCCGGTGTTCTTCAGGTGTCTTTAGCCACGTAAAGCCAACGCCTTTCTGATACATCTCAATACCGAGCTTGTCAAATATAATTTTCTCGCCATATGTTCGCTCCGGCGATTTGATAAACTGAATCACCAGTACCCGTTTGCCGCGTCCCGCCGCCCGAACCGCCAAGCCGAGCGCCGCTGTTGTCTTCCCTTTCCCATCTCCCGTATAAACAAGCACAAGTCCGCGTTTTTTATCCGGTTGAGCCATTACGTATTCCCCCATTGATTGTGATAGATTAACGTATCAAGATCTAGTCTTTTCTCCCATTTCTCTGTTTCCAAAATGGGAGCTTCCGGATACTGTTCTGTATAGCCCAGCGATAGAAGTGCCACCGGTTCTATGTGCGGTGGAATGCCAAGAATATCACGAACATCATTTTTTTTGTAGAAGCTTACCCAGCCCATTGCGATCCCTTCGGCGCATGAAGCAAGCCACATGTTCTGAATGGCACACGCCGTGGACATGATGTCCGTCTCCGGAATGGAATTGCGACCAAGTACATGGGAGCCACCTCGCGTCGGATCACACGTAACACAGATGGTAAGCGGCGCTTCCTGTAACCCCTCCACTTTCAGCTTAAGAAATTTCTCAGCCCGCTCCCCTTCATAATGAATAGCAAGGGCTTTCCGTTCTTTTTCCACCGCCCAAGCCAGACGCGCTTTCACTGTGGGAGACGTAATCAGGATATAATTCCACGGCTGCATAAAGCCAACGGACGGCCCGTGGTGCGCCGCCTCCAAAATTCGTCGCACCGCGTCTTCCGGTAAAGGATCCGGTAGAAACGAGCGAACGTCACGGCGTGTTTCGATCACTTTATATACGGCCTTTTTCTCCTGCTCTGTAAACATACTCTCTCCCCTTCCCTTTCTTCAAACCTTCCGACTTTCTATTGCCATAATTTCTTTAAATCTACGCCAGAGAGCAGCCGCATCTCCTTCCCTTGCATCGCGCAGGAATTGTTCATCCAAAAGCCGTTTGAACAATCGCTGACGCACGGACGGTTGCTCTACTTGTTGCAAAATAACCGCACGGCTCTCAGCAAGAAAATCGGTATACAGTTCATACGCTTCATCGTATGTTTCCGTCAACTCCCCAATGATTTTGGACGCGAGCCCTGGACTTGCCCCTTCTGTAGCTGCGGCCAGAAGTAAACGTCCACGCCTTAGCTGCGCCGGTACAGTAAACATGCTCAAATCAGGTCTGTCTGCGATCGTAATCAGCTGTCCCGGCCCCAGCGCCCTATATACAGCCAGATTAATCTCCGGCTGGTTTGTCGCGGCGAATACAAGGAATGCACCCGCAATATCAGAAGGCTCAAATGTTTTCGCACACCAGACAATGCGCCCGGATTCCGCCAGCTCTTTTAGGGTCCAAGTTACTGTAGGACTTACCACCGTTACGGCAGCGGCCGCCTCAAGCAGAGCCAGCACTTTGCGCTCCGCTACGTTGCCGCCGCCCACAATAACGCACGGTTTGTCCTTTAGTTTCAATAATACAGGATATGAACGGTCGGCCATCCGCCACACCTCCTTGTTCCACTTATTTGACCGGAAGCGAAAGATTCATGATTTCGTACAATTTTTTCATATCCAGATGTTGACGCACAAGCGCAGCCAGCGCCGCATAGCTCCCCTCCCTTCGCTCCGATTCGGTTTGCACTTCGGTGTCGACCAGCTTCATGCCTTTGCGCATCCGAATGTCGTTAAGCCATGCCCTTGTAAACGCGCGGTTGTGAAACACACCGTGTAAATATGTCCCCCACACCCTTTCGTCATCGCTAATCGCACCATCCATATGCCCGTCCACAATTTGCAACAAAGGCCGTCCTCCCGCTTCCCTTTCTGTCCGACCGAGATGGATTTCATATCCTTCTACCGTCTGACCGGAGGCGAAAGATGCGCCTGCAACGTTTCCATGAACACGTACCGTTCGTTTTCCCGCGCGGAATGTCGTATGAATCGGCAAAAGCCCAAGCCCTTCGCTTTCCAGATGGTTCGACTCCACTCGGTCCGGATCAAACAGCTTTTTGCCAAGCATTTGATACCCGCCGCAAATTCCGACTACATGGGTTCCGCTTTGTGCTGCTTCGCAGATTAAATCAGCAAGTCCTGTTTGCTTAAGCCAGAGCAAGTCATCCGTCGTATTTTTTGTTCCTGGCAAAATCACAATGTCCGGGTGATTCCATTCCGCCGCTGAACCAATCAAACGCACTCTCACTCCCGGTTCATCATATAGCGGATCAAGATCTGTGAAATTAGAAATGCGCGGCAAACGGATAAATGCCACATCAAGCGATTCGCCGGTTTCATCCCGCTTTTTCAGCTTTAAATTCGACAGCGCAAGCGAATCTTCCGCTTCAATACCTGTATCGGCGTACGGAATCACGCCAAGCACCGGAATACCCGTATATTCCTCCAGCCAATCCAATCCAGGTTTCAATAGAGAGAATTTTCCGCGAAATTTATTGATGATAAACCCTTTTACCCGCGCCCGTTCCGATTCATCAAGTAGCGCAAGCGTGCCGACCAGCGAAGCGAACACACCGCCCCGATCGATATCCGCCACCAACAAAACCGGCGCATCGGCCAGTTCCGCTACTTTCATATTGGCAATATCTCGATCTTTCAAATTAATTTCCGCCGGGCTGCCTGCACCTTCGATAACAAGCACCTCATATTCCGCTGCAAGCCGGTCAAGCGATTCGCGCAGAATAGGCAGCGCCGTGGGCACATAATCTTCCCGATACGCAGCTGCGCCCATGTCCGCGTAGTGCTCGCCCCGCACGATCACTTCAGCAATCATGTCTTTCTTGGGCTTCAGAAGAATCGGATTCATGTCAGCCGTCGCTTCGATCCGGCACGCTTCCGCCTGCACGCCCTGCGCCCGTCCAATCTCTTTGCCATCGCGCGTAATGTAAGAATTTAAAGCCATATTTTGTGATTTAAAAGGCGCCACTTTCCAGCCGTCCTCATAAAAGATGCGGCAAAGCGCGGTGCATAACACGCTTTTGCCAACATCAGATGAAGTTCCCTGCAGCATGATCGCTTTCATCTACGATTCCTCCTTATGATTGCGTACGAACAGAGTCAGGTTCAGGATTTTTGCGCGGCAACCAGAACCCGACAAGCAAGGAAGCCACCGCTAATACACACAACACAACAAACACATGGTGCAGCCCATACGCCAACCCTTCCCGCATGATGTCAAGCATCTGCGCCGGAATCATCTGCACTGCTTCCGGATTAAACAATTGGTTCATATCCGTCCCGGCCGCTAACCCGTGCCCTTTCGTATAGCGATCCAGCGCCGCATTAAACAATGTGCCGAACACCGCGATGCCAAACGTTTGTCCGAGCGTGCGGACGAACGAATTGGAGGCAGTGGCCGCACCACGTAAACTCCAATTCACTGAAGATTGAACAACAACGGTAAACACGGTAACCGAAAGGCCAAATCCAAGTCCTGCAAAAAACATAATCGCGATAAGCGCAAACTGTGACGTATCCATCCCGACGGACGCAAGCCAGAGCGAAGCAAAGATAAGGATGGCAAGTCCCAGCAATGACGTATTGCGTGTACCGATACGAAGCATCAAACGTCCGCTCAAGATCGCACCCAGCGGCCAACCGATGGACATCGGAGTTAATGCCAATCCTGAACTGGTTGCTCCTTCTCCATATACACCTTGAATCCACATCGGTAAATAGGCGTTTATCGCAATCAACACGGCGCTAATAATGAAAGAGACCAGATTGGAAACGGAAATACTGCGGATGGTCAACAGTTGCAGCGGCAGCATCGGTTCCGGCGACCTGATCTCAATCCACACGAATACAGCCAGGAACAAGGCCGCGGTCATAAATAGAACAAAAATAACCGAAGACGTCCAGGCATACTGCTGCCCGCCGGTCAAGAATGCGTACAACAACGCTGACATCCCGATGGTAAACGTAACTGCGCCCGCATAGTCGATATGTTGTTTCTTTTTCTCGAACGATTCATGCAAATATAGCCACAACATAATAACAGCCACAATGCCAAACGGCACATTAATAAAGAAAATCCAGTGCCACGATAAAACATCAACGAAAAATCCGCCCACCAGCGGCCCAACAATGCCGGAAATTCCCCAAATTGAGCTAAACCATCCCTGAATTTTGGCTCGCTCTTCAAATGAATAAATATCACCGATAATCGTGAACGTCACCGGCAGTACCGCCCCGGCTCCAATCCCCTGAATAGCGCGGAATAAAATCAGTTGCTCCATCGACTGCGCCAATCCACATAGCATCGAACCAAGTAAAAAGAAGGCGGTACCAATCGTAAAAATAACTTTGCGCCCGAATAAATCTGCCAGCTTGCCGTAAATCGGAGTTGTAACGGACGTTGTCAGCAAATATACCGCAAACACCCAACTCGTAAGCGTAATCCCCCCTAAATCACTTACGATTCTAGGTATCGCAGTACTGACGATCGTCACTTCAATAGCGGCCAGAAATGTTGCAACCAACATTGCGATTGTTACATTTCTTCTGTTTGTTTTCATATGTTCTCTCCTTCACCTTTGCTTTTACCCCCGCTATTGAAGGCGAGGGATTCTGCCTAGGTAGTATAAAGCTTCCAGCATAAAAGTCAATCGTCCGACTTACTGATACGTTCATTCTCCTGGATAAAACCCCCGCTGTGGAGGACAGCGGGGGTTGTTGATTCTTATAAGCCTAAATCAGCAAACGTTGCCATTTCATTCAACATAGCAAGCGATGCTTCCAGCAATGGGAACAAAAGCACTGCACCTGAGCCTTCGCCTAAACGCATGCGCAAATATAACGCTGGAGTCAGTTCCAAATATTCAAGCGCCGCCCGATGGGCTGGTTCTTCTGATAGATGCGATGCGAATAGATACGGGAGCACAGCCGGGCATATTTCATACGCAATCAGTGCGGCTGCGCCCGCGATCACCCCATCGACAAGAACAGCCATTCGATTGGCTGCAGCCCCTAAAGTCAATCCCACCAATCCGGCAATTTCCAGCCCGCCGACCCGCGCCAGCACATCAATCGGCTCCAGTTTGGCACGCCAATTCTTTTCAATTCCATTTATATGAAGTGCCCGCTCAATAATAGCCTCCTTGACCTTCCGCTTCTCTTCATCAATGCCTGTCCCTTTGCCTGTCAGCTCAGTTACAGAACGGCCGGTTACGGCAGCTGTCAAAGCAGTGCTCGGGGTTGTATTTCCGATTCCCATATCGCCTAAGGCCACCGCCTGATACCCCTCTCTGGCCAGTTCCACAGCGATCCGGATGCCGACTTCAATGGCGGCTACGGCTTCCTCCCGGCTCATTGCTGCCCCCTGCGCCATGTTGTTCGTGCCTGCCCTTACTTTTTCTGCTCTCACGCCCGGAGATGTTTTCGCCTTGCTTCCAACATCGACGACGATCACCTCCGCTCCCATCCGGCGCGAGAACACATTAATCGCAGCACCTCCCCGCGCAAAGTTATCCATCATCAATCCGGTTACCTCCGGCGGAAACGCGCTCACTCCTTCTTCGACCACACCATGATCGCCGCACATGACTACCACCGCTTTTTTACGCAACGTCGGCGCTTCTGTCCGTTGAATGCCAGCCAAGCGGATCACCATTTCCTCCAAGACTCCCAAACTTCCTGGCGGTTTGGTTAAGTTATCCACTTTTTTTTGCACCGCTCCCATCATCTTTTCATCCGGCTGGACGATACGACTCAATATGTCCGCGAGCGTAATCTTGGTTGTTTGTTTCACCTTCTCATCCCCATCCTTTTCTCTACCGTTTCAAGAAAATGGTAAGGACGCAGGAAAACAAAGCGCTGGTCACCATGATGAATAAAAAAGCCCAGGTCAAAGAAGACCTGGACTTGCCACATCCGGTTCAATGCTACCTGTTCCTCGAGTAGTCCGCTGCAATAGGCAGGTCTCCTGGCTCCCGGATCAATACCATGTGCCAACAGCCTTCCCAGACGAATCGCCCAGTGACTGTCAGCGGCTCCCCGGCTACAGTGGCGGGCCCGCGTGTTTTCTTCCCTATTCTCCCCGAAAATGGGGCACCTATTGCGTCCTATACACATTTACAAACAGCATACACCGGTTTGTTTATTTTTTCAATACTTGATAGATTCTCGCGATTGCCCAATCCAAATCCTCTTTAGAAATAATGAGCGGAGGCGCAAAGCGAATCGTTGTTTCATGCGTTTCTTTACACAGCAGACCAAGATCTTTCAACGCTTCGCAATATGGACGGGCTTTCTCTGTCAGCTCTACGCCAATAAACAGACCACGGCCGCGTACTTCTTTGATGATTGGATTTTCAATTTGCAATAATTTCTCTTTAAAGTATTCGCCCATTTCCAGCGAACGCTGCACAAGGTTTTCTTCTTCCAATACTTCAAGCGCTGCGATGGCCACGGCGCAGCCCAGCGGATTTCCGCCAAACGTGGAGCCGTGAGAACCCGGTTCGAAGACGCCGAGAATTTCTTTATCCGCAGCCACAGCAGAAATCGGGAACACACCGCCGCCAAGCGCTTTCCCCATAATATACATGTCCGGCTTTACATCTTCCCATTCGCAAGCGAACAGTTTACCTGTACGACCAAATCCGGTTTGAATTTCGTCTGCTACAAAAAGTACGTTATTTTGCTTACAAATTTCACGTGCTTGCTTTAGGAAACCTTCTGGCGGCATCACGATACCCGCTTCGCCTTGAATCGGCTCCGTAAGGAATGCGGCCGTATTAGGCGTAATCGCTTGTTTTAATGCCTCGATGTCACCGTACGGAATGATTTTGAAGCCTGGCGTAAACGGCCCGAATCCACGCTTATAGCTTTCATCGGAAGAGAAAGACGTAATGGTCGTCGTACGACCATGGAAGTTGCCTTCACATACAATAATTTCCGCCTTGTTTTCCGGGATTTTCTTTACATCGTATGCCCAGCGGCGCACTGCTTTAATTGCTGTTTCTACCGCTTCCGCGCCTGTATTCATCGGCAGAATCATGTCTTTTCCGGTCAGCTTGGAAAGCTTTTCGTAGAACTCGCCCAGTTTGTCATTATGAAATGCACGGGAAGTAAGCGTAACTTTATCCGCCTGTTCCTTGAGCGCCTGAATAATTTTCGGATGACGATGGCCTTGGTTGAGCGCCGAATAAGCGCTCAACATATCCATATATTTGTTGCCTTCCGGATCTTCTACCCATACGCCTTCCGCTTTAGAAATAACGATCGGTAGCGGATGATAGTTATTAGCACCGTATTTCTCGGTTTTTTCGATAATGCTTTGTGTTTTGCTCATAGAAGTCGCACCGTTCATGGTTATTCTCCCCTCTATAATAAAAATTACAATACTTCAGAAATAAGCTTCGGCTGCGTGAACTGCAACAGGTAGTCCGGGCCGCCCG
>JAAROH010007686.1_pt1 | contig 54425 bp, 52 predicted proteins | sample 7248631 | NCBI WGS metagenome assembly JAAROH01 (sample SAMN09772309, study PRJNA484901) | compost metagenome | isolation source: Vermicomposting unit | place: India | reverse complement strand
TCCTGCTCCCAGTCAAGGGAACATCGCCTTCCGGAAATGGAACGGCTTTGCGCCCACTTCTTTTTACACAAATTCCTGGACTTCATCGGATGCCGGGGTGCGTTTCCGCACCTATACTTGCGGCTCGTCGGAAAATTTCTTTTTCTCCTTGTAGGTGATCAAAACGCCCTTTTTCTTCAATTCCCTTCCTTTCCAGATGAGCCACAGCTGGGCGGCGATAAACAGGGACGAGTAGCCCCCGGCGATCAAGCCGACGAACATGGCCAAAGAGAAGTTCCGGATCGCCTCGCTCCCCATGACCAAGAGGAGGACGACGGGCAGCAGGACGGTCAACATCGTATTGATCGAGCGGGTAAAGACTTGCCGCAGGCTCCGGTTGACGATCTCGACAATTTCATCATATTTCCTGATTCTCCGTTTCATCCGCATATTTTCCCGGATCCGGTCGAAGGTGACGATCGTATCATTGACGGAATAACCGATGATCGTCAGCACGGCGGCGACAATGGTCAGATCCACTTCCATCCGGACGATGCTGAAAATGGCGATGACGAAAAAGGCGTCATGGAGCAGGGCGATGATGGAAGCGATGCCCATTTTGATTTCGAAGCGGAAGGCCAAATACAAGATGATGCCGAGGGAAGCGATGGCGACGGCCATGATCGCATTTTTGACCAGCTCCTGGCCGACCATCGGCGTCACGACGCTGATGCTCGGATCGTGGCCGTATTCCTCAGCGAAATGGGATTTGATCCGGTTGACCGTCTTCTGGTCAATATCCCCTTTCATGCGGACGACGGCGGATTCCTGATTGTCGCCGGAGAAAACGATTTGATCCGGCTTGATATTAAAGTTGTCCAGCTGCTTTTCAATCTCCTCGGTAGTCAACGGATGGTCCGCCATGATTTCGATGCGGGTCCCGCTCGTAAAATCGATGCTCAAATTCAGTTTGAATACCGCCAGGAGCACCGCACCGATCAGCAAAAGGGCGACGGAAAAGGTGAAGAAGATGTTCTTAAACCGGACAAAATCCCATTTGTCGAAACGGGTCGGCAGGGTGTAAATGTCATAGCCTTCTTTGATGTCTTTAATATCCTCCCTCTTAACGCCGAACCAGCCCGGTTTTCCGTCGAAGTAGCGGCTGTGCACCAACAGCCCGAGGAGAAGCCGGGTCAGATAAACGTTGGTGACGAAGCTGAGAATGACGCTGACGATCAGCATCGTCGCAAAGCCCTTGACCGAACTCGTCCCGAAATAGAACAGCACGGCGGCGGATATGATGGTGGTCAAATTGGCGTCAAAAATGGTGATGAAGGAGGATTTGTTCCCTTCTTTGAAAGCCGCCTGCAGGGTCCGCCCCACTTTAATTTCTTCCTTCATCCGCTCGTAGGTGATGACGTTCGCGTCAACGGCCATGCCCACCCCGAGCAGCAGCGCGGCGATGCCGGGCAGCGTCAATACGGCGTTCAGCCCGCCGTTTACGGCCAGGACCAAATAAATATAGATGAGCAATGTGATGGTGGCGATCAACCCCGGCAGCCTGTAAAAACCGATCATGAAAAGGAAGACGAGGAGGATGCCGACGATGCCAGCCTGCACCGTTTTCTGCAGCGCGTCTTCCCCGAATTGGGCGCCGACGGATGTGGAATAGATCTCCTTCAATTTCACCGGAAGGGCGCCCGCATTCAACAAGTCAGCCAGCGTTTTCGCCTCTTCTACGGTAAAATTCCCCCGGATCTCCACGTCCGTGCTGTTGATCACCTCATCGACGACGGGGGCGGATATGTATTTCGGATTCGCTTTCTTCGCTTCTTCCCTATAGGAATCTTTTCCCTCTTCAAAATCCAGCCAGATCACCATAACCGGCGTATCCGATTGGAGGACTTTCCTCGTGGCCTCCGCAAACTTGCCGGCATCCTTCAGTTTTAAAACCACGTTCGGTTTTCCCGTCGCATCATAGGATTGCTTGGCCGCACCCTGAACCAGGTCGCTGCCGTCCAGCAGCTTGTTGTCATCCGCGTCCCGGAAGGTCAATTCGGCCGTCGTGGACAAAATTTCCCGGGCCTGATTTTGATCCTCAATGCCGGCCAGCTGGACCCGGATCCGGTTCCCTCCCTCGATCTCGATGCTCGGTTCGCTGACTCCCAAAACATTGATCCGCTTGTCCAGGGCCTCGACGGTGCTGGATAAAACTTCTTTCGTGATCTTATCCCCTTCGTTTACCGGTTCCACCTGGTACAGCACTTCAAAACCGCCCTGCAAATCCAGGCCGAGCTTCTGGCTTTCCAATAACGGTTTTGCCGTCGGGATCATAACGCCGAAGGAAATGAAGACGATGAGAAGAAATGCGATGAGGCGGTTCCTTTTTACCATGCGTGATCGATCCTCCTTCATTGGGCACAACAATCGGTCAGACACCCGCGGATCGGGCAGGAAAAAAGCCCCGGCGAAGCTCCCTGCCGCCCTCCCGCCGGTCAGCCCGGCATTCCGGAATCATTTCAATAATTCCCTTAATTCTTCTCGGTTTTCCTCGGAAAATAAATTTTCCGCCGTCATCTCTAAAGCGGAAATAAAGTTCATCATATCGCTCGGCTTTACGGACATGATGTCGCTCACGATTTGATAGATATGTATATCTTCTTGCGGTTTCTTCCATCGCTTCTTGGTCAGCATTTCCCATAGGTCGTCTTCCGTTACCTCGGTAAAATCCAACAGGGCGAATTCATCCAGTTTGCAGCGGAGCGCCTCTTTCACTTCCTCCCTGTATATGTCGTAAGGATGATCCATTCTTTATCCTCCCCCGATGAGAAAAACTAGTCATTGTTTGTCCAATTTACCGCATATATATCATTGTATAAAAAAAACGAGCATTTGAGAAGGCAGGGAAGGAAAATGTCCAAGTTTGTTAAAGGAACGATCATCCTGTTGGCCGCCGGGATGATGACGAGAATTTTGGGTTTCATCAACCGGGTGGTCATCGCCAGATCCATCGGGGAGGAAGGGGTCGGGCTGTACATGATGACCTATCCGGCCTTCATTTTGGCGGTGACGATCATCCAGCTGGGGATTCCCGTCGCCGTTTCGAAACGGATCGCGGAAGCGGAAGCCCTGGGAGAGCATCGGAAGATCAAAAAAATTTTCGCCCTGTCCTTATTCATTACCTTGGCCCTTTCCTTTCTTGTCACGCCCGTCTTGTATTTCGGCGCGCCGTACCTCACGGAGGCCCTCTTCACCGACCAGCGCGCCTTGTATCCGCTGCAAACGATCGCCCCCGTTTTGCCGATCGTCGCCGCTTCCAGCGTCATCCGGGGGTATTTCCAGGGAAAACAAAACATGCTCCCTTCCGCCCTGTCGCAATTGATCGAACAGCTGGTCCGCATTTTCCTGCTTCTCGTACTCACCCGCCTGTTTGTCCCTTACGGGCCCGAATATGCCGCCAGCGCGGCGATGCTGGCGATCATCGGCGGCGAATTTCTGTCCTGCCTTTATCTTGCCGGGCTGTTTAAAATCAAAAAGGCCTTCCAGCTGCGAAAAAACTTTTTCCGCTCGCTGAAAAACAGCAGGGCCGAATTCCGGGAGCTGATGGCGATCGCCCTTCCGGCGACGGGAAGCCGGCTGATCGGTTCGGCATCCTGGTTCATCGAGCCGATCGTCGTCACCCAAAGCCTGGCATTGGCCGGCGTTTCCGCCGTCGCCGCGACCAAACAATACGGGATATTGACGGGCCTGGCATTGCCCCTGCTGCTCTTGCCTTCCTTCATTACCGCCGCCCTCAGCACTTCCCTCGTTCCGGCGATCAGCGAAGCGGCATCCTTAAAAAATTACTATTTGGCGGAATACCGGATCCAGCAGGCTTTAAAGTTTTGCCTCATCACCGGGGCGGTCAGCGTCGTCATCATTTTCACATTGGCGGAACCGCTCATGGCGATCCTTTACCGCTCCACTTCCGGAACCATATTCATCCAAATCATGGCCCCCTTGTTCCTGTTTCAATATTTCCAGGGGCCGCTGCTGGCGACTTTGCAGGCTTTGGACGCCGCCCGGGCGGCCATGGTCAACAGCTTGATCGGGGCCGTGGCGAAGACGGTGCTCATCTTCCTCCTCGCCTCCCGCCCGAACATCGGGATCAACGGAGTGGCCTTGGCGATGGCGACGGGCACGGTGCTCGTCACCCTCCTTCATCTGGCGACGATCCTAAAAATCATCCCCCTCTCGATCAATCTCCGGTTTTACGGAAAAGTCGCCTCCCTAGCCGTCGCCGCGGGGATTTTCGGGCATTTGGCGTACCCGTATTTTCTCGGGGAAACGACGCCCCTTTTCGCCATTTTGCTTTCGATCGCCGCCATCGCCGCCGCCTACCTTTTCCTGCTTTTGGCCACGAAAACGGTCTACCTCAAGGAGTTGACGGGATGGTTCCGGAACTTTTTCTTCAGGCATTAGCCCCCGGACGGCTTTTCCTTTTTCTTTCCTTTTCGTGGATGTGCAAATTGCCGCCGGAATAGCTGCAGAACAAAACATCCCCGGGCTCGGCTATGTCGGTCTTTTTCAATTCCGCGAGGAGCCAGTCCTCGGTTTTGCCGAGCTCCTTCAGGCCTTCCCTTTGGATCTCCCCGTCGATGATCAACGGAACGGCCCGTTCCGGCTTTTTGGCGGCGTTTTCCTTTTTCAGGACGGACAGCTTGCCGTTCGGTTCCAAAAGGGCATATTCCACCTCGTTCAGATTCCACACCTCTTTTTCCCGCAACTGCATCATCAGGTCGTCGAAATTATACCGCTGCCTTCGCATTTCCTTTTCATTGATCTTCCCCTGAAAGATGATGATGGAGGGATGGCCGTCCATGAGCTTGCGGAAGCGGCTGACCTTTAACGAAAGAAACGCCAAGCCGACCTGGATGGCCATCAAAAGGAGCATCGGCAGGATCGATTCCCAAATGGACAAATAATGTTTTTCGATGGCCAAAACCGCCATCTCCCCGATCATGATAAAGACGACCAGATCGAGGATGCTCAATTCCCCGATCTCCCTTTTCCCCATAATCCGGAAAATGACGGTGATCAAGGCGTACATAAACAGGGTGCGCAAAATGATATTGAGATAAACGGACAACTGGATGGACATCTGGATTTCCCCTTTCCCTTGTTATCTTGCACGATTCGGGAAAAAATATTTTTCCGGAAAAAAAGGGAAAGAAAAGGCGGGAGGGCCTTTGGCGGACCCTCCGGCGGGACGGAACCGGAAGAGTTCCGCCCGGGGGATCCGCCGGTTTTCCTTTTCCGGCGCCGGAAACGGCCCGATGTCTTTCAGCCTTTCCGCAAGAATCCGGCGGCCGGCAAACCCGCCCGCCTTGCGGCTTTAGACCGCCTTCCCGGTTTTGTTCCGACTGCCCGCCGGGAACTTCCGCTTTCTTCGGCGCTTGCTCCCCGTTGAAAAGGGGATTTCCCGCACCGGCCCTTTTCGCCCATCCGAATGCGGCGTTTTACCCCTTGCCTGAAAGGCGGAAAGGGATTGACGGACGCGGAGAGCGTGTTCTTGCAAAGGGACGTAAGAAGGATGGAGCGCCATTTAAAGAAGAATGGGAAAATCGGGATTCTAAATTTCCGGCGGGACGAATATGCATGTACTACAAAGCGTGATTTTTTTTGCCGGGGGGTGGACAGTGTCCATGAAGATGATGCGATCCGTTTTTTACGGCCTTTTGACCATATATTTGATCGCCGCATTGTTCAGTTTGATCTTTTCCCTATTGCTCTCCTTCACTTCGCTCCATGAAAGTTCCCTGGAAGGCGTCGTCACCGCCTTTTCCTTTCTTCTCCTTTTCATCGGCGGTTTTGTCGCGGGGGGAAAGGGGAAGGAAAAGGGGTGGATCTTGGGGGCGTTGACGGGAGTCTTTTATGCGGTGATCAATTTTATGTTTCAATTTTTGGGCCGCGACTCGGGATTCACTTTGGAACAAACGGCATATTACACCTTCTTTCTCCTCGCCGCCACGGCCGGGGGAGTATTCGGGGTGAACGCCTCGGGAAAACGTTCCAAAAAGGGGTGATCCCGCCGCTTTCCTTTTCGCCGGAAATGAATAAACCTGGCTTTTTCTTCGCCAGGTTTTTGCGGCTATTTCGATGCCTTCTCCAAAACTTCCCGGATTGCCGAACGGTCGTATGTAAGGCGGCTGCCGTCACCGCATCGGATCACAACGGTCCCCTCATCCAAGGAATCCACCGTGCCGTGCAATCCCCCGATCGTGACCACTTTATCCCCTTTTTGCAGGGAAGCTTGCATTTCCTGAATGGCCCGCTGCCGTTTCTGCTGCGGCCGGATCAGGAGGAAATAAAAGATTACGAGCATCAAAATGAGCATGAAAAAGCTCTGCATCACCGGATTGTCCATTCCTTCTCCCTCCTTTCAGAAATTTTTCGCATCCGGTTTATTGTAACCGTATTGGTCAAAAAATTGTTCGCGGAAATCCGCCAAGCGGTCTTCCCGGATCGCCTGGCGGACTTGCTCCATTAATTTTAACAGAAAATATAAGTTATGGTAAGTGGCTAAACGGAATCCGAGTATTTCATTCGCATGGATCAAGTGGCGGAGATAGGCCCGGGTGTAGTTTTTGCAGACATAGCAGTCGCATGCCTCATCCGGTGGCCGGAAATCCCGCCGGTATTGGGCGTTTTTGACGACGAGCCGCCCGGAGCTTGTCAGCAGCGTCCCGTTGCGGGCGATCCGCGTCGGAAGGACGCAGTCGAACATGTCGATGCCGCGGATGGCCCCGTCCACCAAGGAATCCGGCGAACCGACGCCCATCAAATAGCGGGGTTTATCCGCCGGCAAGAGCGGCGCAGTGAATTCCAGCATTCGGTTCATCACTTCCTTCGGTTCGCCGACGGACAGGCCGCCGACGGCATAGCCGGGGAAGTCCAGGGAAACCAAATCGGCGGCCGACTGTTTCCGCAAATCCTCGTAAGCGCCTCCCTGGACGATGCCGAACATCCCTTGCCGATCCGGTTTTTTATGGGCCTTTAAACACCGCTCCGCCCATCTCGACGTCCGTTCCACCGATTTTTTCATATAATCGTAATCGCACGGGTAGGGCGGGCATTCATCGAAGGCCATGATGATGTCCGCCCCCAATGCGTTTTGGATCTCCGTCGCTTTTTCCGGAGAAAGAAACAGCTTGTCCCCGTTCAAATGGCTTCGGAAATGGACCCCCTCCTCATCGATCTGGCGCAAATCGCTCAAGCTGAACACCTGAAAGCCGCCGGAGTCGGTCAAGATCCCCCGGTCCCAGTTCATGAAGGCGTGAAGCCCCCCGGCTTCCTCGACGATTTCATGCCCGGGCCTCAGCCAAAGATGGTAGGTATTGCTCAGGATGATTCCCGCCCCCAATTCCTTCAAATCTTCGGGAGACATGGTCTTTACCGTCGCCAAGGTACCGACGGGCATAAACATCGGCGTTTCGAAAGAGCCGTGGGGGGTGTGGAGGATGCCGAGCCTCGCGCCGGTCTGTTTGCAAACTTTTATCAATTCAAAGCGGATTGGTGCCAAATGCATTGCCCCTTTCTGTCGCTATTAAATGATGAGCATCGCGTCGCCGAAGCTGAAAAAGCGGTATCTTTCCCGAACGGCGGTCCGATAGGCGTTCATGATCCGCTCTTTCCCGGCGAAGGCGCTGACAAGCATAATCAACGTGGATTTGGGCAGGTGAAAATTGGTAATCAAGCCGTCGATGGCCTGAAACCGGTAGCCCGGATAGATGAATATGTCCGTCCAGCCGCTTTCCGGGACGAATTTCCCGTTGTGTCTGGAAGCGACCGTCTCCAGCGTCCGCGTCGAGGTCGTGCCGACGGAGATGATGCGGCCCCCTTCCTCCCTCACCCGGTTCAGGAGTTCCGCCGTTTCTTCCGGAAATTGGTAAAATTCCGCATGCATCTTGTGATCTTCGATATTTTCGGCCGTCACCGGCCGGAAGGTCCCCAAGCCGACATGCAAGGTGAGAAAGGCAAGATGGACCCCCATTTCCTTGATTTCTGCCAATAATCCTTCGGAAAAATGAAGGCCCGCCGTGGGGCTTGCCGCCGAACCGATTTCCTTGGCATAAACCGTTTGATACCGGCTTTGATCCCCCAATTTCTCCTTGATATAAGGGGGGAGGGGCATCTCGCCGAGTTTTTCCAAAATCTCGTAAAAAATCCCTTCATAGCGGAATTTTAAAATGCGGCCGCCGAAATCGGTCGTCCCGACGCATACCGCCGTCAGTTCCCCGCGGCCGAACCTGATTTCGCTCCCCGGCTTGATGCGCTTCGCGGGCTTGGCCAGGGTTTCCCATTCATCCCCTTCCCTTTGTTTCAAAAGGAGGATTTCCACATGGGCCCCGGTGTCGGTTTTTTCCCCGTACAGCCGGGCGGGCATGACCTTCGTGTTGTTCAAAACGAGACAATCCCCCGGGCGCAGATAGGTTTTAATGTTGGAAAACCGGTCGTGGACGATGCCGCCGGTTTTCCGGTCGAGGACCATCAGCCGGCTGGATGTGCGCTCCTTCAAAGGGGTTTGGGCGATCAATTCTTCCGGCAAATCAAAATCAAATTCTTCCGTCTTCATTCTTCCGCCACCTTTTAAGTTATCTGAAACGGCTGATCACAAAAAGAATGAGGGATAAAATCACGCTGAGGAGGAGACAGGTGACAATGGGAAAATAGAAGGTCGTATTCCCTTTGCGGATGATGATGTCGCCGGGCAGCCTCCCGAATCCCGTAAACTGCACGAGCAGGCCGATCACGACGAGAATCAGGCCGATCGTGACGATCATTTTTCCGATTCCTTCCACTTGTCGGGCACCTCCAATTGAAAATGTCGGTAGGCGAGGGGCGTCGCCATCCTCCCCCGCGGCGTCCGTTGGATGAATCCGATCTGCAATAAAAAAGGTTCATAGACATCTTCAATGGTTTCCGCCTCTTCCCCGATCGTGGCGGCAATCGCCTCCAGGCCGACCGGTCCTCCCCGGAATTTTTCAATGAGCGCCATCAACAATTTATGATCGATCGGATCAAGACCCATCCGGTCGACCTGCAGCCTGTCCAGCGCCTCGAAGGCGAGGGGGCCGCTGATCCTTCCGTTCCCCTTCACTTCCGCATAATCCCTCACCCGACGCAGCAGCCGGTTGGCGATCCGGGGCGTCCCGCGGGATCTTTTGGCGATCTCCAGGGCCGCCTCCGGCGCGATCTGCACATTCAGAATGCCCGCCGACCGCAAAATGATTTGTTTCAGTTCCTCAATTTGATAATATTCCAGGCGGCATAAAACGCCGAAACGGTCCCGGAGGGGCGCGGACAGGGCCCCGGCCCGGGTGGTCGCGCCCACCAGGGTGAAGGGGGGAAGATCGATCCGGATCGAACGGGCCGCGCCGCCTTTTCCGATGACGATGTCCAGGCTGAAATCTTCCATGGCCGAATATAACACTTCTTCAATGGCGCGGGGCAGCCGGTGGATTTCATCGATAAACAAAATATCCCCCGGTTCGATGGATGTCAAGATCGCCGCCAAATCCCCGGTCCTTTCCACGGCGGGGCCGGAGGTGATCCGCAGATTCCCTTCCATCTCCCGGGCAATGATGGACGCCAAGGTCGTTTTCCCCAGACCCGGCGGGCCGAACAGCAGCACATGATCCAGCGTCTCTTCCCGCTGTTTGGCGGCCTGGATGAAGATCTTCAAGTTTTCCTTCATCCGGTTTTGGCCGATGTATTCATCCAAGGAATGGGGACGAATCGATTGTTCAAGGGAGCGTTCCTGGGCATCCGCCTGTTCCGATACCAATCTTTCTTCCAACGTCCCGACCCCCTCTACTTGGCTAATTTTTGCAAAGCAAGCTTAATATATTGCTCCGCCGTCAATTCCGCTTTTTTCAATTCGGGCAGGACGGCGCCGATTTCCCGCTGCGTAAAACCGAGGGCCTCCAGGGCAAGGATGGCCTCCTTCAGCTCGCGGCGCTCCCCGTTTTCCCCGGCCTCCACGGAGAGGCCTTCGGGTTCCGTTTGAAATTCCTTGAATTTTCCTTTTAAGTCCAAAATCATCTGCCTGGCCGTTTTTTTCCCGATGCCGGGAAATCTCATCAGAAACTCCTCGTCCTCTCCCTCGATCGACCGGATGATTTGCCCGGGATCGGCGGACGCCAAAACGGCGAGCGCGCCTTTCGGCCCGATGCCCGATACGGTGAGCAATTTTTCAAAGAGCATTTTCGCTTCCCGCGTTTTGAAGCCGTACAATATGTTCGCATCTTCCCGGACATACAAATATGTATAGACCTTTTCCCGTTCGCTTCCTTTCCGGAAGGCGTACGGGTTCGGGGTGTAGATCTGGTAGCCGATGCCGTTGTTTTCGACGACGATGTATTGCGGCCCCACGTATTCAACCGTACCGATGATATATTCGAACAATTTTCTCTCTCCCTACCGGTTGTTCGAAACCATTTTATCATATTTCCGGTTTTCTGTATCCATTCCGCCCGACCGGGAATCGAAAGATTGGGCCGCGTGGGCATGGCGGCTAAGGAAAACCGGTGGATTCCGCCACTCCGGAAAAAGCCGCCCACCCCGGAGATCCCCCTGCCGCGCCGAAGCGGCTTTGAGCTTCCCCATGCGGCCAAGAGGAAAAAGCCGGCCGGCGCTTCCGCCCCATCCTCAGGAAAAGAAAAGGCACGGCCGTTTCATCCGTGCGCGCTTGAAAAGGGATCATGATCGGGAAGATTCGGAAAAGTTCCGCGGGGGAAAGAGGCCGCCCTCAACGGATGATGTCTCAAGGGAAGGCGGACTTCGCCTTGTCCGCTGCGGCCATGGTCCCGCCCTCGGGAGATGATGTCCCAAGGGAAGGTTCTCCCGCTTCCGGAAACCCCGCGGGGGTCCCCGGTCCGCGGAGGATGCTTCCGGGAAAGGTTCCTTCTTCCCGGAAAAAATTCTCTTTCTTCAACCTTGCCGGACGGCCGTTTTTCCGGAACCGGCCGGATCTTCCCGGCCCTCTTTCGCCTCGAGCCATTCCGGATCGAATTGAAGGAAGGGAGGATGGTTAAACAGTTCGGACAGGCCTTGAAAAAGATCCCGTCCTTTTCCGGGGAAGGAAAAATGCAAAGGGGAATGCCCGCCCATCTTTTTCGTCAAAATCATGTGATCCGTTCCCATATCGGACAAGTCCCAGCCGCGGTAATCCCCCAGCCACCGGTGAAACGGCCCCTTTTCTTCAACGACCGTTTCGCTTCTGTCCCCGTCGGCATAATCGCATCGCAAGATGATTCGCATCTTGGCGGCGGGAACTTCCGCCGGGCGGACGCCGCTTTTCTCCGCCGGGAACCCTTCCTTTTTTGCCGCAACGGCCGTTTCCTCCCCGCAGAAAAGCACGGAAAAGCAGGAAAAAATGAGAAGGATGCCTGTCAACGCTCCGATACGCCTTTTCCTTTTCATGCTGCTGCCCCCGTTTGACAGAATCTTTCCCCTTCCTTCCTATTTTGGCCAAAAAAGGGGGAATTAAACGGGGATCCCTTCGGGCGGGGAAAGGCATTTCCGGTTCACCGACCGGGATCTCCGGCATAGCTTGATAAAAGGAACAGATATGAGGAGGAATGCCCATGTTTCCCCATCCGATGTTTCTTTATCCCGGATTCGACCATTATCCGGCGGCGAACTTTGTCCCGGGAGGCACCTTCCCTCCCGCGGTCAGGAACGACACGAGCAACATCCCCTTCCTTCCCATTGAAGGAAAGCAGTCGCTGGCCAATTTCATTTGGGTGCTGTATCAGGCGATCATCGGTGAAGCAACGGCCATAGACTTTTATTCGAAATTGCTGAAGGATGCGCCCGACGGCCTGCACAAGGAATTCATCCGCCACGCCTATGAAGACGAGCAAAAACATTTGCAGGCCTTTACCCGCCTCTATATCCACTTCACGGGGCAAGAACCCCAATATCAATTCGATCCGGTCCGGTATGCGTCCTATCAAGAGGGGCTGCTGAAGGCCTACAAAGACGAGCTGGAGGCGGCAGAAGCCTACCGGGACGTGCAGCTTTCCACGACGGATGCCCTCATCAAAGACACCTTTTTTCTCGCCATGACCGATGAAATGGAACATGCCAGCCGATTCAGCTTCCTGTATCTCACTTTACAAGCCCCACGGCCCGAATGAAAGGGGTGCCCGAACCGTCCGGAAAACTTCGTGCGGGAGAAAGAGAAAGGGAGCGGGGGTCCCTGCCGCAAAAGCGCGGGACGGCGAACACCCGCCCTTTCCCCTTATTCTTCCCAGTTATGGTAGACGTTTTGCACATCATCGTTATCTTCCAGCATATCCAAAAGCCTTTCCATCTTTTCCGCCTGTTCCCCGTCCAAAGAGACATAGGTCTGCGGAACCATGGTAATCTCGGCGTTGACGAAAGAATAGCCCTTTTGTTCCAACGCCTCTTTTACGGCCATGAATTGATCCGGTTCGGTATAGATTTCGAACACTTCTTCTTCCGTTTCCATTTCTTCCGCACCGGCTTCGATGGCCTCCAGAAGCATCGTATCCTCATCGACCGGATGTTGGCTCCGGTCGATGACCAAATACCCTTTCTTAACGAACAGGTAGGACACGCAGCCGTCTTCGCCCAAATTCCCGCCGTTTTTCGCAAAGGCATGACGGACGGAGGCGGCGGTACGGTTTTTATTATCCGTCAGGCTGGTGACCATAACGGCGACGCCGCCGGGGCCATATCCTTCGTAGACGATTTCTTCATAATGGTCGGCGGATTGGTTTCCCGTCGCCTTGTTGATCGCCCGCTGAATATTTTCATTGGGCATGTTGGCGTTTTTCGCTTTTTCAAGGACGAGCCGAAGGGCCGGGTTGGCCGCGGGATCCCCTCCGCCGGCCTTTGCCGCCACGTAAATCTCCTTCGCCAATTTCATGAATTGTTTTCCCTTTTTGACATCCTGGGCGTTTTTTCTCCTCTGAATATTTTTCCATTTGGAATGTCCTGCCATATTGAAATCTCCTCTCAAGCAAGATTTTCAAGAAAGGAAGGAAATAAGAGCGGTTGCCTTTTCAGCCTTATAATTATAACACGGAATGTGCGGCCGGAAAATAAACAGGATGGGAAAGGGAAAGGGCGGCCGGCCGCAAAAAAGACCGTTCGGCGGCCGGCCTTTTCCGCTTTTTCGAAACTTTAAAGAAGGGCCCGGGCGGGCAAGGCTTCCTGAATCGCCGGAAAAATTTCATCACGGATGGACGCCGCCCTCACGCACGGAAACCCGTAAATCCTCACGTTCCGCTTGTCCCGGCCGGAAAACCTCCATCTTTTGGGGCAAAGGTCCTCCAAAAAACTGGAAAAAGAGACGATCAGATCGACCGTCTCCTTCAGTTTTCTTCCCCTTCTTCCTCCCGCGGCGGATAATGGGCGGGATGCCACGGTTTTGTCATATAATCGTCCGGATCGAAAGCTTCGGGGCCGTAACATCCGCCGAAGGGATCCGCTCCGTAGGGCGCGCCCGCCGGCAGGAACGGAGTCGGGCCGGAGATTCCTCCCGCTTGCGGTCCCGCCCATCCCGCCGGATAGGGCATGGCTCCCGTTTGCTGCCATTGGGAGCCGTCGCTTGGCGAAACGCTCCCTTGGGTCATCGGTTGGCCATAGGGGCCGGCAAAAAAGGGTGGCTGCCCGAAGGTTCCGCCGTAGGGGGTTTGGACGCCGGCCGTTCCACCGGATCCGCCGCAGCCGCAATCGGATGTCCCCGGGAACGAAGCCGGAAAGCCCGGATAATACCCGGGTTGCACCATAGGCGGCAGTGCAGCGGGGGCAAAAGGCTGCGGCATTCCTTTCTCGGCCGCCTGCACTTTCCCCTCGGTCATGCCGGGACCGCCGCCGTGGAAAGCGTCCAAGGATTCCATGTGCGGCAGGAACGGAAATGTCTGGTCGGCGTATTCTTCCGTAGGCAATCCGGGAGAAACTTGCATTTCCTGCTCCTGGCCTTCGCCACCCGGCCAATGATGGGGCATCATCGGATGGCCGCCGTAACCTGCCGGATGCCACGCGCCCGGGAAGGCGAAGCCGGCCGCGGGCCATCCCCCTTGCGGAAAACACGGGAATCCCGAACCGGGCAATATCGGGGTAACCGGCACGCACCAATGGGTCGGCACCGGCGCGGGGACATATACCGGCTGCACCTCCATTTTCGGTTCTTCCTCTTTCTTTTCTTTTTCCACCGGCTTTTCCTTGACCTTGTGCTCCACCTTCGGAGGAACGGGCGGCATCGGCGGGATATGGGGAACGTGGGGCGCGGGCTGTTCCAATTTCAGGTTGGCCAGATTCGCCATGTTGAACAAATAATATTGATTGACGTCGATTTCCGGCGAAATGGTCAAAGGGGGTTTGGGGAAATAATAAGGTTTCGGAGCCGGTTTGGGCGCTTCCTTTTTCGGGATTTCTTTCTTCGGCGCTTCCTTTATCGGCTGTTCCTTCACCGGATGGGCCGGCTGAATATGTTCTTTAAACGGGTGCACCGCTTCCGGATATTCTTTTTTCTGCATATGGGCTTCCTTTTTTGCCGGGATTTTGATCTTCATCCCCGGCAAAATATAATCCGGATTGGCCAAATGGGAATTCAGCTGTTTCAATTGTTCAAAATCAACATTATATTTTTGGGCGATTTTCCAAAGGGTATCCCCTTTCTGGACGATGTGGATTCTCAATGGGCTTCCCTCCTGATGTAAATGTCCCTATATTTTATGAAAATATGGGAGATTTGCTAACCATTCTCATAAAAACTTATGACGGAAGGAAAAAAATTATGAGGGAAGCGCCAGGGGGGCTTGAAAGGGGAACCCTTCTCCCTTAAAGGGCAGGCGGACCGCTTATTGCGATTCCCGATTCCCCGCCCTCACCGGCTTGCCGAATCCGGCTGCCTTCGTCAGGCCCATCGCCTCGTTCGGCCGCAGTCCGTTCGGATGAAAAAAAGCGCAACAGGCCCATCCCGTTGCGCGATCGGGTCATTCCACAAATTCAAATTCGTAATCGAGCAGGCGCACCGTGTCCCCGTCTTTGGCCCCCCTCTTTCTCAACGCGTCGTCCACGCCCATGCTTCGGAGCTGTCTGGCAAACCGCTTGACGGCCTCTTCCCGGCTGAAATCGGTCATTTTAAACAATTTTTCGATTTTCTTTCCTTTGATGACGAAGGCGCCGTCCGGATCCCTCGTGATCGTAAAGCCTTCCTCTTCCGGCCGGTGTTTGTAGACGACCCGGTTCGCGGAAGGCTCCCCTTCCAACAAGGGGAATTCCGGGGTTTTTTCCAGCAGGTCGGCGACGGCGAACAGCAGCTCCCGGATCCCTTGCTTCGTCGCCGCGGAAATCGGGAAAACGGGAAGATCTTCCTTCAGGCGCTTTTTAAAATCCCTTAAATTCGCTTCCGCATTCGGCAAGTCCATCTTGTTGGCGGCGATGATCATCGGCCGTTCGGTCAGGCGCATTTTGTAACGGGCCAACTCCTCGTTGATGGTGAGGAAATCCTCATAGGGATCCCGGCCCTCCACGGCCGCCATATCGATTACGTGGACGATGACCTTCGTCCTTTCGATGTGGCGCAAAAACTGCAGGCCCAAGCCGGCGCCCTGATGGGCCCCCTTGATGAGGCCGGGGAGGTCGGCCATGACGAAACTCCGCTGATCTTCCGTTTCCACCACCCCGAGGTTCGGGACGATGGTCGTAAAATGATAATCGGCGATCTTCGGTTTTGCGGAAGAGACGACGGACAACAGGGTCGACTTGCCTACGCTCGGGAACCCGACAAGGCCCACGTCCGCCAGCAGCTTCAGTTCCAAAACCAGGTACCGTTCCTCACCCGGTTCCCCCTTTTCCGCGATTTCCGGGGCGGGATTTTTCGCCGTCGCAAAGCGGGCGTTCCCCCTTCCGCCCCTTCCGCCCCTGGCGACGACCACCCGCTGCCCGTGTTCGGTCAAATCGGCGATCACTGCCTTCGTGTCGTCGTCGATGACGACCGTGCCGGGCGGCACCTTCACGACGAGGTCTTCGGCATTTTTTCCGTGCATGTTCTTCGACATGCCGTTTTCCCCTCTGGGCGCCTTAAAATGCCGCTGATAGCGGAAATCCATGAGGGTCCGCAAGCCTTCATCCACGACAAAGACCACATCTCCGCCCTTGCCCCCGTCGCCGCCGGCGGGTCCGCCCTTCGGAACATATTTTTCCCGGCGGAAGGCCACGATGCCGTTTCCTCCGTCACCGCCTTTTACATAGATTTTCACCTGATCGACAAACATCGCCGTCATTCCTTTCCTTTACCGTTCTCATTCCACCGCAGTTCAAAAGAAAAGCGGTTTCTTCCGTCTTCGGCATGATCGATGTACAGCGGTTCTTCCGTGGCTTGTTCGATTTCCTTCAAAAAGGAAGGGTCGTTCAAGCTCCCGCTGAAAAGGAAGGAGAAATAGGTTTCCTTTTCGCGGAAGTGCATTTCCAAAGTCAGCACATTTTCCCTTTCCCAAGAGGCCGAACGGTTCAGTTTCCGTAAAAAATTTTCCAGCCATTCCGCCAGCCGTTCTTCTTCGATCCTTAATGATTTTCCGTCGCCGATGAGTTCATATTCCAGCCGGACGGGCCATTGCCGGTAAGGGTAGGTCAAAAGCAAAACCGGCAATTTCTCCCCTTTCAGCCCGGAAAGGGCCGATTCCTTCCTCAGCCGGTCCGTCCAATGGTCCAATGCTTCTTTCGCCTTATCGATTTTCTCCAAAGCCAGGTACCCTTTGACAATTTGAATATGGTTGAGCGAATCGTGGCGCACCTTCTTTAATATTTCCACAACGTCCCATTCTTCCTGCATGAAAAATTTCTTCCCCCGTTTCCCTTTCATCGGTTATCAAAAAGTATACCACAAAGTATGCCGCAGGTAACCATGGAGGGGCAAGCCGCCCCCTTTGGCGGGGATTTGCAGGATGAACGGTTTGGCGGTCCCTTCCCGGGATTTTTGAAGGATGAACCGCCGGCGGGATACGGGGGAATCCCGGAAAAGAAAAAACTCCAACCTGGGAAGGTCAGAGTTTTTCCTGGAAAGTTCGGCGCTTGATCCGTTACGCTTCTTTTGCCACCGGATATACGCTCACTTTTTTCCGGTTGCGTCCCATCCGTTCAAAACGGACGATGCCGTCCACTTTCGCATACAAGGTATCGTCGCCGCCGCGTCCGACGTTCAAGCCCGGATGGATTTTCGTTCCCCGTTGGCGGTACAGGATGGAACCGCTCGTTACGAATTGTCCGTCCGCCCGTTTCGCGCCGAGGCGTTTGGAAATGGAGTCGCGGCCGTTTTTCGTGGAGCCGACACCTTTTTTGGACGCGAAGAATTGAAGATCCAATCGAAACATGACTGCCACCTCCTAACGTTGGAAGGTAATCCGGATATATTTCCCGTAATCCTTTTCGATCGTTCGCAATGAGACGACCATCGCTTTCAGCAAAAGGTCCACTTCGGGCCGTTTTTCTTCCGGAACATCCCCGGGGATTTCGCAATGGAGATATCCCCCTTCTCCGCCCTCTTCCACCTTCGGCACCACGCCGGTCAATTCGACAATCCCGTTCAATGCGCCGAAGACGACGGCGGAGACGCCCGCACAGACGAGATCGGAACCGTATCGGGCGAAATTGGCGTGCCCTTCCACGGTAAAGGCGGCGATCTCGCCCCTCTCCGATTGATGAACCGTTACTTTAATCATCGCGTGCCGCCTTACGCCTCGATTTTTTCGATGCGGATTCTCGTAAAGGGCTGGCGATGGCCTTGTTTTTTGCGGTAATTTTTCTTCGGTTTGTATTTGAAGACGATGATTTTTTTGGCGCGGCCGTGTTTTTCCACCTTGCCGGTCACTTTGGCACCTTCCACATAAGGATTGCCCACTTTGAGGGAATCCCCCTTGACGAGCAAGACCTTGTCGAAGGTGACCGTTTCGCCTTCGCCGGCATCCAATTTTTCCACGACGATTTCACGGCCTTCTTCCACCTTGTATTGTTTGCCGCCGGTTTCGATAATCGCGTACATTTCTTGCACCTCCCTCAGACTCAGACTCGCCACGGAAGGTGTTTTGCCGAAAGCAAAACTTAAAAACCTTCCATGCGCGGTTGCAGCACGGGTGCTCCCGTCCATAACATTTGCATCTTAACATAGGAAAAGGTTTGTGTCAACCGCAAGCGGATGAAGAGGGTTTTTTTGCCTGCAAAAATTTTCCCGGGTCCCCATCGGACGAATGTCCCAACGGACCCTCGTCCCTGATGAAGGGGATTTTCCCTGCAAAAAGTTATGAATAACGGCCGTTTTGCCGTCCCTCCGGCCATATGGCACGGTTTCGGGGAAAGGAGGGAAGAAAAAACGGGAGAGGGCCGGCGGGAAACGGCGGACAGGAAAGGGGGGCGCACCCACCGCCGCTATGCCGCTTTTCGTGCCTGGAAATGTTCTCCGGCACCGTCTTCCGGTTTATAACCGTGTTTTGACGGCGAAGCCGGCCAAGGATCTTTGAGCGGAGGATTTCCGATTGCATTTCCCGCTTGCGCCGCGCCGGAACGGGTCTTATTTGCCGACCCTTTTCAGACGGTAATATGGGGCGTCCCCGGGAACCGGATGGAAATTCAGGGAAAACGGCAAGGATTCGTTCAGGCGGATGGAAGCCAAAGAATAACGGATCACGTCCTCCGTCGCCTCGACCGCCGCTTCCTCGATCCCCGAACCCGCATATTCCATCAATTCCCTTTCCAGCTGGTGGGCAACCGTCTCCGCGGACCGGACCCGGCCGGTTCCGCCGCAAAGGCGGCAGCTCTCCTCCGTCTGCTCCCGCAAGGAAGGGGTCGTCCTTTTCCGGGCCATTTCCAAAAGCCCGAGGGCGGTAAACCCGTAAATCTTTGCCGGGGAATCGTCCCGCGCCAAACCGGTCTGCAAAATGTCGATGATCCGCCGGCGCTCCTCGTCCCTTTCCATATTGATGAAATCGATCAGGATGATGCCGCCGATGTTCCGCAGCATGATTTGTCTGGCAATTTCCCAGGCGGCCAGCCGGTTCGTTTCAAAAATTGTTTCCCCGTGGCGATCCTTGCTCGTGAATTTCGCCGTATTGACATCGATGATCGTGGCGCTTTCCGTTTCATCGATCACGATGTTGGCCCCGTTTTTCAGCCAGATGACCTTTTTTCCGAGCTTCTCCAATTCCCCGTCCAAATGAAAATGGGAAAAAATATTTTCTTTTCCGCCGTAAAAATGGACGGGGATATCCTTCAGCCGCTTTTGCAGCGCCAGGATCAATTCCCTGTCATCGGCGATGATTTCGCCGACCTCCCACTTCTCCGCCTTGCGGATGATATTTTCCAAAAAGGCGTCCTGCCCCATGAGGAGCGACGGCGCTTTGACCCGCCGGGAACGCCTTTTCAATTCCTCGTATTTGTCCCGCAGCGCCTCCAGTTCCGCATCCATTTCTTCCTCCTTCGTCCCCTCGGCGGCGGTGCGGATAATGAGACCTTCCCCCTCCTTCAGCCGGGTTTGGGACCATCGCTTCCATTTCTTCCGTTCCTCCTCGGCCATTTTTTTGGACGCGGCGATATAGCCGCTCTCGGGCAGATAAACGAGCAGGCGGCCGGAAAGTTCCAAAAGGCCGGTCAAACGGCAATATTTGGAGCCCGTCTCATCCTTCTTCACCTGCACGATGAGCTTTTCCCCCTGGCGAATATAGGAGGACAAGGGCCTTTCCTTCTTGTCTTCACGCTCGTCCCGGATGTAGGAAGGGATCATTTCGCGGGAAAGGAAGCCCTTCTCTTTGTTTCCGATCCGAACGAAGGCGCCGTCCATGCCGGGAAGCACCCGGTCCACGATCCCCAAATACAAGTTTCCGATTTTCGACTGCCGGGAAACACGGTCCATAAAATAGTCCGTCATCCGGTTTTCCTCGAGGACGGCAAAACGCCGTTCCTTTCCATTGGCATTGATGATCAGCCGATGCATGATTACCAACCTTTAGCAGGAATTTCTTTCTATTTTAGCATATCTTTCAACGTCTTTCGAAAAGGGCCGGTAAAAAACGCCTCGAGCAGCTCCCTTTCTCCAAAAGTGCCGAGCACTTCGCCGTTTCCTTTCACAATGACCGTATGGCGGAAACCGAGATGGAATTTTTCCAGCACGGCCCGCATGTTTTCGCTGGCCTTTGCGGTGATCCCCTTTTCCCGCCCGATCTTCGCCCCGTCTGCCCCGGCATATTTCGCCAGCAAAAACCGCAGGAATATGTAATTCCGGTTTTTCCAAGTTCTCCACAGGACGGCGTACAAAAAAAGGGCGATGACCCAGCCGTTGAAATGGTACGGGGCAAAAAAGAGCATGGCGGCAAAAAGGATGGTCAAAATCACGAAGGAAGAGACGAGCGTTCGCTTGAACGCCGTAAAAAACGGGGAAACGAGGGCGGCGGCCAGGTAGAAGATCTTTCCCCCGTCCAGCGGATATACCGGCAGACAATTGAAAAAGAAAATCATCCAATTGTATTTTTGCAGCAGGGCATGGTCGGCATCGGACAACAGGGAGAAACGGTGGAGCACGAGAAAGAGGCCGCCCAGCCATAGGTGCTGCAGCGGGCCCGCCAAGGCCACCAAAGCTTCCTGGCGGATCGGGCGGCTCCCGAATTCATCGGTTTCCACCAACCCCCCGAAGGGGAGGATCAGGATCGCCTTCACCCGCCAGGAAAAAAAAGAGGCCGCCAACGCGTGGCCCCATTCATGGATAAAAACGAGGAGGAAAAGGAGGATCAATTCGTAAAAACGGGCGGTCAAGGCCGCAGGGACGGCCACCAGCCAAAAGAGCGGGTGGATCTTCACTTTCATGAAAAGGGGGAGGATTTTACTCAAATTTGATCACCTGGATCGGGTCGATGAATTGCTCGCCCTTTTTCAGGGCGAAGTAGAATTCGCCCGAGTCTTCATTCTCCGCGGCGGAGACGGCGCCGACCGCCTCCCCCGCCTCCACCTCTTCATAGATCCGCACGGAAATCTCGCCCAGGTGCCCGTACCAGCTTTCCGTATTGTCGGGATGCTGGACGATCACCGTCTTTCCGAGGTTGTCCTTTTCGCCGGTAAAGATGACGACCCCTTTTTTGATCGCCTCCACCGGCGTTTCCTTATCCGTCCGGATGATCACACCCCGGTTATCGTGCTGAAACCCTTCGACGATCCGCGCGCTGGCCGGAAGGGCGTACTGCCCGGCGGAATCCTTCTTCCCGTTCCCGTCGGGAAGCAAAGCCAAAGGATTTCCGAAGGTTTTTTCGTACCATTGGGAAACGGCGGCGAACCGGAATTCCGTTTCCATCGCTTTTCCGATCCCGCGGCGGACCGGTTCCAGTTTTTCCGACGGGTGCTTGAAGATGAAGGCGGTTAAAAAAACGAGAAGCACCGAGGCAAAAATTTTAAACAGAAATACTTCCTTTCTGGGCAGGAAGGATTTCTCCTTTCCTCCGGCGAAAAAGGGGTCTTCATAATCAGGAACGGGCATTTGGGCGACGGTTCTTCCTTGCCGGCGCATCATTTCCCGGCGCCTTTTCTCCATCCTTTTCAACAATTCTTTTCTCCGGTTCCCCATGGAAATCAGCCCTTTTGTTTTTTATACCAGTGTATGACCTGTCCTTTCCGGGTATGACGAAATCGGGGAAAAAGGCATCGGCCCGAAGCCCGGTTTTCCCGGAGAAGGAAAAATCCCGCGGGCCGCGGGAAAACCCCTTCGGCAAGGGACCGGGAACCAAAGGACGGGAAAGGCATTGCCCAGCCGGCGGAAATAAAAAACCCCTTCCCGCCAAGACCGGAACATCCGGTCAAATCCGGAAAGGGTCGTTTCCCGCGGATAAGCCGAAAAAGCGGGGACGGCAAACCGGCACCCGGCGGAAACTGGCCGCAAAGGGCCGGGAAACCGGTATGCCGCAACCCGCCTTTTCCGCGGCGAAAAGGCAGGTTCTCCCGGCCATGCCGCAAGCCGGGGAAATTTAAGCCTTCACGCCGAAAAATCTTTTGATTTTTGTAAAGACCCCCGTTTTCTCACTTTCCAAGGACTGGAGCGGCACCGATTCGCCCAGGATCCTCCTGGCGATGTTCCGGTACGCGATCCCGGCCTTGGAATTGGGATTCAAGGCGATCGGTTCCCCCTGGTTGGAGGCTTTGATGACTTCTTCATCATCGGCGACGATGCCGATCAAATCGATGGCCAGATGGCTCGTAATTTCCTCGATGTCCAGCATATCCCCGTTTTTGACCATATGGGGGCGGATCCGGTTGATGATCAATTTGGGCGGTTCAATCTCTTCCTTTTCCAAAAGGCCGATGATCCGGTCGGCATCCCGGACCGACGAAACTTCCGGCGTCGTCACGACAAGGGCCAGGTCCGCACCGGATATCGCGTTTTTAAACCCTTGTTCGATGCCCGCCGGGCAGTCGATAATCACATAATCGAAATCCCGCTTCAGTTCCTGGATGATCTTTTTCATCTGCTGCGGGGTTACGGCGGTCTTATCGCTCGTCTGGGCCGCGGGCAATAAATACAGCCTGTCTTCGAAGCGCTTATCCTTGATCAGCGCCTGATGAAGTTTGCAGCGCTCCAGCGCCACGTCGACCAAGTCGTAAATGATCCGGTTTTCCAGGCCCATGACGACGTCCAAATTCCTCAAACCGATATCCGTATCGACAAGACAGACCCTCTTTCCCTGCAGCGCCAAGGCCGTTCCGATATTGGCCGAAGTTGTCGTCTTTCCGACGCCGCCTTTTCCGGAAGTAATCACAATCGCCTCACCCACGATTAGAATCCCCCTTCCATAAAACGGTTCAATTGCGGCCGTACACCCTTTAACGCGTGCAGGCCTTCGATCACGATCTCGTTGTCCGGACCGAGAAAGGCGCATGCCGTTTCGCGGCCGTGTTCCCCCGCAAGGTCGGAAGCGAGCGAAACATATTCGGAAATCCGCAGTTGGGACGGATTCATCTTTGCGGCGCAAATCACCGCCTCGCTGTTTCCGTAGCAGCCCGCATGGGCGGTTCCGCTCAATGCCCCGAGAATAAAAATATTTCCACCGGCGCGGACGACGCCGCCGGGATTGACATCGCCAACCAGGAGAAGATCCCCGGGCGTTTCCAAAATCTGCCCCGAACGGACGATTTTGTTCACGAGGCTGATCTCCGACTCCCTTTTTTTTCTTTCCCATTCGGATTTCAGCATGACGTCGGATTCGATCGATTCGATGATCAAATGTTTGGCGCTGCGGATCAGTTTCTCCAGCTCTTCCCTCTGATCCTCCGACAAATACCGGTTCCCCGTGTGGACGCGCACGCTGATCTTATGGGACTCTTCCTCTTCCCATCTTTGGAAGGAAAGCTTCGCTTCCAGTTCGCGCATCAGATCCTGAAAGGAACAGGAATCGTCCAAGCGCAAAAGAATCCCGTCTTTTGTCCCCTTTATCATCACATTCTGCGATTTGATCATGCTAGAAGTTCACCTCAACAAAATAAATTTCAACAAAAGCCGGGGTGAATCCTCTTTTCCTTGCCACAATTGCCGCAAAAAACCTCGAATGGCAGCCCTCTTCATCATCCTTCCGCCGTCCGGAAAGGAGCTCTGCCCCCGTCCGGCCGGAAACCATGAAAAGGCCCTGCCTCGCCTTCCTCCTGCGGGATTCGGAAAAGCCGCCAAAAAACAGAAAATGAAAGGGACGGGAACCGGCGAAACCGGATTTTCCTCCTTTCCCGGGGAAAAGGCAGCCAGCGTGCGCGAAACTAGGCATCAAAAATGCTTCTTTCCTCATCCTTTTCCCTTTTTAACACCGACAATCCTTTCCGAAGCGGAAAAGCGGCAACCAAATAGAAAACGAGATTCACGTATAAGGTCGGGAAAAATCGGTACCGGAAAAATTCTTCCGCCGAAAAGGAAAGCGGGGTCAGGATGGAGTAAAACAAATAAAGGCCTCCTTCGAGAACGGAAATGGCAAAAAGGGTAACGACCATGACGATGAACCAATTGGAATGGAGGAATTTCATGATTTTGGAAACGAGATAAACGGCCGCGGGATACCAGAACAGGTAGATCCCGTAAATTTCCGTGAACACGAAATCGGTGATCAGCCCGAAAACGGCAGCGTAAACCAGGGCCGTTTTCGCATCGTAATAGATGGCGACAAGCAGGATAAAAACGAATAAAAACCGGGGGGCAGCCAGTCCGTATGCGGAAAACAGATGGCCCGGGAAAAAGTTGGCAAAATTTCCGTCAACGGCAAACAGCAGGCAGGCAACCAGAACGATCAGCCATTTCTTCATGATCCGTCCACCCGGTCTTCTTCGTTGTCGGGCATCTCCATGAGCCGCTCAACGACGAGCACATTTTCGATATTGTAAAAATTGGCCGCGGGTTTTATGTACCCGGTTTGCGTCAAGCCGTATTGGTCCGGTTCGACCTTTTCCAAAACCCCTATGTAAAGGCCTTTCGGAAATACCCCGCCAAATCCGGAGGTGACCACCTTCTGCCCTTTTTTCACTTTTTTATCCTTGGGGATTTCCTTGACGAGAAGCATTTGCGTCTCTTCGTCATAGCCTCCCACCAGACCGTAAACATCCTTCTTCCCTTGAATGGCGACGTGGATCCGGTTCGTCCGGTCAAGGGTCGTCAAAAGCTGGACCGTCGACGTGGTTTTGCCGGTGCTGGAAATCTTTCCGATCATGCCTCCCGCGGTGACGACGGCCATATCCTTTTTGATCCCGTGGACTTCCCCCTTGTTGATGATGAGGCTTTCGTTCCAACGTTCGGGATTCCGGGCGATGACGGAAGCGTGGATGGTCTTTACGGAAGAGAGATCCTTCTCCGTTTCCAAGATCGCCTTCAGCTCTTCGTTTTCCTTTTTCAGCCGGTCGTTTTCCACCTTCAGTTGGGCATATTCTTCAAGATGTTTTTTCAGGACTTCGTTTTCTTTGTAGGTGTTTTGAATGTCCCGGATGTTTTCAAAAAAACCCGCAACCGAATGTGCGGGCTTTGCTACGAGATATTGCACAAAGCCGGCAGTGTCTTTTACAAACTGCTCAGGCCATGACAGATGATCCCTCTCCCTCAGCGAAAAACCGATCAACGCCACGAGTAAAATAATCCCGACAAATAAAAGGATCAAGCGCTTATTTGTGAAAAATTGCGGCATGATGTACACCTCTTAATTGCATCACCGCGAGTTTCTGACCTTGTTTTTGAACAGGTCGATATTTTCGAGGGCCTTCCCGGTGCCGATGGCCACCGAATCCAGGGGATTTTCCGCAATTAAAACCGGCATCTTCGTTTCATCGCTGATGACTTTATCCAAATTTCTCAACAGGGCGCCTCCCCCGGTCAAAACGATGCCCCGGTCCATGATGTCGGCCGCCAATTCGGGCGGCGTCTTTTCCAGCGTCAGCTTGACCGTTTCCACGATGGCGTACACCGTATCATGGAGGGCTTGGGCGATCTCCTCGGCCGTGATTTCGATCGTTTTCGGAAGTCCGGTGACGAGATCCCGGCCGCGGATCTCCATGCTTCCGATGCCTTCGGGCATGCCTGCCGAACCGATCTCCAATTTGATCGTCTCCGCCGTACGGTCACCGATCAGCAAATTGTAATTTTTCCGGATGTAATTGATGATCGCCTCGTCCATTTCGTCGCCGGCGACGCGGATCGACTGGCTCGTGACGATCCCCCCGAGGGAGATGATGGCTACTTCCGTCGTGCCTCCCCCGATGTCCACAATCATGCTCCCGGTCGGCTCCCAGACGGGCAGGTCCGCCCCGATGGCGGCGGCAAAGGGTTCCTCGATCGTGTAGGCATCCCGCGCCCCGGCCTGGCGGGTCGCATCGATCACCGCCCGCTCTTCCACGGCGGTGATTCCCGAAGGAACGCACACCATCACGTACGGTTTGCGGCCAAAACCGTTCTTCCCTTTCAACGCCCGGTTGATGAAATACTTCATCATCTTCGCCGTCGTTTCATAGTCGGCGATCACCCCGTCCTTCATCGGCCTTAATGCGACCACGTTCCCCGGGGTTCTGCCGATCATGTTTTTCGCATCGTTCCCGACGGCGACGATCTGCTTCGTATCCGTTTGGATGGCCACGACGGAGGGCTCCCTCACGACAATTCCTTTCCCTTTTATATAGACGAGGGTATTGGCTGTTCCCAAATCGATTCCCAAATCTTTGGCGCCTAATCCGAACATTGTCCGTATCTCCCTTTCCGATCCAATTTTCTCATGATGCACGCTTTCTGACTGCATTTGCGCTTTTGGGAAAAAGTATTCCTGTTTCGGTCAAAAAGATGAAAAATCCATAATAATTATTATACATGAGACTTGCCAAAAATCCTAGTGTTACAAGTAGCCTTTTTCTTTCAAGCTGATATATTTTCTGTCGCCGATGATGATATGGTCCAGCAATTCGATGCCGAGGATCTTCCCGCATTCCTTCAGCCTTTTCGTGACGTCGATATCCTCGCGGCTGGGCGTGGGATCCCCGCTCGGATGATTGTGGAAACAGATGATGGAGGCGGCGGACCGCTTCAATCCCTCTTTAAAAATTTCCCGGGGATGGACGATGGAGGCGTTCAAGCTGCCGATGAATACCGTCTGCTTGTGGATCACCTGGTTTTTCGTGTTCAAATACAGGCAGACAAAATGTTCCTGGGTGAGAAAACGCATCTCTTCCATTAAATATCTTGCCCCGTCTTCGGGGGAACGAATCACGTACCGCTCCTGCTGGGCGATATTGCCGATCCTTCTCCCCAGTTCGATGGCGGCCAAAATCTGGATCGCCTTCGCTTCTCCGATCCCTTCGATTTTTGTCAATTCTTCCAGGGTGGCATCTTTCAGGAGATGCAAGCCTTCGAAGCGAATCAGGAGCCGCTGGGCAAGCTGAAGCACCGATTCGGATCTTGTTCCGGTCCTGAGGAGAATCGCCAATAATTCCTGATTCGATAAACTTTTCGGGCCGTACCGGATAAATCGCTCCCTCGGCCTTTCCTCTTTCGGAACGTCCCGGATCATGAGCGCTTGCTTGATAGGCTCTTCCCTCCCCTTTGATTTTACTATACCCTTTGCATTCCGTGTTACAGTTTTTTTCAGGTAAAAATGGCAAAGAAAAAAGGCGTTAAGTCCCGCCGATGAACAGAAAACGATGCTTTTGCGGCAGCGGGCCGATCCGCCGTTTCACGGATCTTCCCGAAAAAAGATTGCGTAACATAATCCTATCAAAGCCGCCCTCGACAAACAACGACACAAATTTTACTTTTCCTTTACGTCTCCATTAAATCTTTTCATTTTTCCGCGGAAATAAAGGGAAAATCCCGCCCTTCTGCCGGGAGAAAAGTCCGAACCCGCCTCATGAAAGATGAAAATAGGCTTCAACAAAATCCGTCAAGTTTTCCTGGATGTGCCGCCACGCTTTTTCCTTCCCCGCTTTTTCGAACCCTTCCCATTGCTGATAAGCGTTCACAAGGGCATTCCTCAGCCGCAGCACCTTTTCGTTTTTCAATTCCATCGCCCGGATCTCCTCCATGTCCCGGAGGATCTCCGCGTCGGATACGGCGGACGGGGAGTTCATATACCGGCTCACCGCTTTTTCCACCAGCCGTTTGTAAATCTCCGGCGCCTTTTCCAAAAAGATTTTCTCCTCCCGGGTCAGCCGGGCGATCCGTTTTTCCCCCGCCTTCACCTCCGCCGGCCACGTTTCCGAATAAAGGGAGAGGCTTTTCCGCATCTCCTTTCCCCTTTCCAAGGAATCGGCAACCCCGATGAATACCCGGTAATGGTCCGCATCCTTCACCGTTTTTGCCGACAGATTTTTACCCTTTAAATCTTCCACCATCTTGTTCAAGGAATCTTCATTTTTAAAATAACCGGCTTGGAAGATATAGAAGGCCATTTCCGGCAATTCGGCTGTTTCCGCCGCCTCCGCCGCCGGTTCCTTGGGGGCTGCCGCGTTTTCCCGGTTCGGCTGCTCTTCCTTGAGCATGAGGTTCAGCAGGAAAAAGCCGATCAAAATGCCGGCGGCCACCGCCGCTCCGACGGCGGCGAAAGCCGGGTAAGGGGCATTTTTCCGGCCGCCCGTCCCCGTTTTTCTTTTCGGGCGGTAAGAATTGCGCCAAATCGCCGGCGGCATTTTTCTTGTTTTCCGTCCGTCCGTTGCCGGCGCCTCCGCTTTCCCTGCGGCGATTTCCTTCTCCGGCGTTTGGGAAAGGGATCCGCCTTCCGAATCATTTTTTGCTTCCCCGTTGATTTTGATGACGATTTTTTCCGGAAGTTTGTCCATACTGCCTGCCTCCCCTTCCGAAGCTTTGTTTCATCCTATCACAGATCGAAAAAAAAAGAACAAGACTTTTGTCGCCTTGTCCTTCGGGGAATTCGGGAAATTTCGCCGCAGGGATTGATCATTGTAGAAATGTGGACAAATACCATGCCAGCAGCCGGTCGCCGTAAAGATAGGCGATCCAAGCGCCCGCGCCGATAAAGGGGGCAAAGGGCACCGGTTTTTTTCGCCGGAATTTCTTCAAGGCGATCAACAGCAGGCCGAAAAGGGTCCCGAGGAAGGAAGCAAAAAACAGGGTGAGCAATACCTTTTTCGTCCCGAGAAACAGGCCGAGGACGAAAAACAGCTTGATATCGCCGCCGCCCATGCCGCCCCGGGTGACGGCGGCCAACAGATACAGCACGGAAAAGCCGAGAAGGGCGCCGGCCAAGGAATCCCACCACGGAACGAGCGGGTCGGCCAGCCGGATGACGAGGAACAAAAGGGAAAAAACGAGCAACACCCGGTTGGGGATGATCATGGAATCCAGGTCGGAAACGGTCACGATCATCAATAAGGAAAGGAAAACGAGGGCTTGCAGCCACTCCCAGGAAAAACCGAATTGCAGGTAGGACAGGGAAAACAGGAGCCCCGTCAAAAGCTCCGTTGCGGGATAAAGGAAGGAAATCTTCGCGCCGCATGTCCGGCACCGGCCCCTTAAAAAAAGATAGGAAAAGAGGGGAACGAGCTCTTTCCACGTCAACGGGGTGCGGCAGGCCGGGCAAGAGGAACGGGGCCGGATGACCGATTGCCCTTTGGCCGTCCGCATGCCGACGACATTGAAAAAGGATCCGAAAACCATGCCGTACAACAGGACGAAAACTGCGTAAATGTACTCCATAGGCCCTACCTTTTCTCTCGATTTCGTTCAAGGTTGATAGTAAAACGTCGTTGCCTGGATCTTCGCGGATACGGTTTCGGCTTCCTCCTCCGTCAGCCGCTCCTTTTCCCCCGGCAGGGAAAAACTGACCGTATCTATTGTATGGATTCGTTCCAATTTTTCCAATTCCTTCACAAATTTCAGCAGGCTGTCGAAATCCGGGGAAACGACGTCCATGGTGAAGGTGATCGTTTTTAAATTCTCCGGCTTGTCCGGAAGGGAGGCCGGCCCATCGGCCGGTTCCGCCGTCCCTTCTTCCGGGCTTTCCGCGGTCTCTTCCGCACCGGCGGAACCGTCGGATTGCGCCGCTCCTCCTTCCTCCGTTTTGCCGCCGCTTTCCGCATCCCCGCCGCCGGGGGAAGGGGCGGTTTCCGTTTCGCCGCTTGCGGGCTCCCCGTCGTAATTGGTGAAGCTGATCGAGTTCACCTGGCTATTGCTGGCGTATTCCGCCTCCTGCACGGAAAGGAGCAATTGATCGATCGCCCGCCGATCCGGGATCCGTTTTTTCAATTGTTCTTCGTTTTCGGCGGAACCTTCCTCCGGCTCGGCCAGCCGGTCCTCCAGGGCCCCGATCTCCCGCTCCAGCCGGTTTACCTCCGCCTTCTTCGCCGCCTGTTCTTCCTTCAGCGGGAGGATAAAGCGGACGAAAAGGAGGACGAGCAGCAAGAAAAGAATGACGAGGATAAAATAGACGAATTTTTTCCTTTCTTCCAGAAAACTATTCACCCTGTTCCCCTCCCGACTTTTTCAGCGCCCCCCGGTTCACGTCCAATTGGATCGTCGCTTCATAGCGGGGGACGACGGCAAAATCCGTCTGCTCCTCCTCGCCTTCTTCCAGCCGGAATGCGCTCACCTCGTTCACTTTCACATCGGAAAAGAATTCGGAGACGCCCAGCTTCTCCACATAGGCGGACAGGTCCGTCAACGTTTCGAAATCCGTGACGACTGTCAGCTGGCCGTCATTATAGCTGTACTGGACGAGATAGCCGTTCTCGGGCAAAAGCTCCTTTAAATGTTCAATCAAAAGGGAGGCGGGCGCCGTTAAGCCCTCCGCGTACGCCACGAGATTTTCCAGGGAAGGGCCCTCCTGCTGGCCGTTTTGCGACAGCTTCGTTTCCAGGGCGGCTTTTTCCATGGTTAAATTTTGTTCCGCGGTCCGCAAGAAGGCATTGTCGTTTTTCATTTGCCAATAGATCAGGCACAGCCCGGCAAAGAGCAATAGCCACAATAGGACCAAAAGAAGGAAGATGAGCTTCGTTTTCGGCCGCTCCCGCTCGAATTCGGGCAAGAGATTGATATCGGGTATCATGACGCCTCCCCTTTCAAGGCCAGCCCCAGGACGGGAATGAAGGAACGGGGCAGGGCAGCGATTTTTTCCGGGGAAGCATAGCCGTTTAAAATCGTGACGGGAAGGGTGAAGTTCGCTTCGATCCGTTCCCGGACCTTCGCCAAATCCGGATAGTCGCCGTACAGGATGATGCCCGTTACCGTTCGCCTCCCTTTATGGATCGAATAACGGTAAAAATTCATGATCCGCTCCAATTCGACCATCTGGTCTTCCAACAGCCCGGACAGATAGGTTTCATCCCCGGCATATTCCCAAGTGAACGCATTTTCCCCGGCGGGGACGCATCTCCAGTTTTTCAACGGGATGTCCAAATCCTGATAGCGCATAAATTCGGGCAGGTCATCGGAAAAAATGGTGATCCCGAGCCAATTTAAATTGACTTCGAGGAACAAATAGACTTTCCCCGGCTTCGCCCCCTCGACGGCGGCAAAATACCGGTAGGCGGAGAGGGAGCGGATATCGCACTGCACCGGCTTCAATCCCGCGTCGATGAAGACCTCCGAGTATTTGTTCAATTCTTCCAGAGGGACGGAAAAAAGCAGGGCCTTCCGCTGTCCGTCGTTCGCGTCCCTTTCCGGCAACAGGCAAACGTCGAAGGCCGGATTTTCAAAGGGGAGATAGATGCTGTTCCCGATCTCCATATGGAAATAGGCCTTCAGTTCATTCTCTTTCACGTGTTCGGGCACCGTCTCCTTTTTCATGCTCACAAGGGAATCCGGGACGCAGAAACGGACCTTCCTCCGTTTGATCCCCCATTCCTGGACCGTCCCTTTGAAAAATTCATAGAAGGCGATCTCGTCGGCGATCCGGCCCTGTTCCACCATCCCTTCCGGGACCGGTTTTTCCATCAAGGTGATCTCTTCGAGCCCGGAACCCCTTTGTTCCGCGCAGCGGATGGCATAATCGTCAACGATCAGGTTCACAGTTTTCTTTTTCAAGATCATGGCTGGTTCACCGTCCTGTGCCGAAATGAAAACCGGTTCCGCCGGGGGAACCGTTCATTTTCCTCGGGAAAAGGCCAAAGCTTGGCCCCTTCCCGAAAAAAATGAGAGGGGCCAGGCGCCGGGGAGCGCCTGGGGTTGTTGAGAATGTTGAAATAAAGCAAGAATTATAGGATAGTTAGGGTTCGTGTATTATTTCCCTCCTCCACCACCATTATTTCCTTTATTGGTAAAAGCATTGTCATCTAAGTAGTCATTAATCAGATCATCCGTAGTTTCATCATCATTATTACTAATCCCTAAACCGGTTTTAAGATCTTCATTTTTAATTTTTTTAAGATTACTATATTTTATCTTCCATTCTCCACTGCTTTTTGTATAAGTTACCTTATCACCGTTTGCTAGTTTAACCTTTTTATCCATATATTTACTTAATATGCCCTTATCAAAAGTTATTTTTCCTGCAGTTTTATCTTCTGTCCCTTCTCCGTTAGCGTGAGCAAGTTTTGCGGCAGAAATAATATTCGAAGCATCCGCCAAAATCGCTTTATCCCGCGAATCGCTAATGACATTTGCAATCAGCGGAATGACAATCGCCGCGATGATGCCCAAAATGACGAGCACGGCCAGGAGCTCGATCAGCGTCAACCCTTTTTCGTTCTTCTTCAGCTTCTTCCATTTTTGAATCATAGCATTTCCTCCTCATATCATGATTTTTTCCTGTTCCAAATTTCAGAAACGACTGGCTTTTTTTCCGTCGGACCACCCCCCGAAGGGAAAATTTTTTCTATAACACTTGCTGATAGATGGAGAACAGGGGAATGATAATCGATGCGACGATCGTACCGACGACGCCGGCGAGCAGGATGATCATCACCGGCTCGATCAGGGATTTTAACGTATCGACGGTGCGGTCGACTTCCGCTTCGTAAAATTCGGCGATCTTGCCCAGCATGAAGTCAAGGGAGCCGGACTGCTCGCCGACGGCGATCATCTGGGTCACGAGCGGCGGCATCACCCGGCTTTTTTCGAAAGGTTCCGATAGCCGGTTCCCCTTCGCCAGGCTTTCCCGCGCTTCCAAAATGACTTTTCCGATCACCGGATTTCCGGCGACCCTTTCCGTGATCGTCAAGGCCTCCAAGATCGGGACGGAACTGGAAACGAGGGACGACAGGGTCCGGGCCGTCCTGCCGATGGCCGCCTTTTGCAGCAAATTCCCGAAAACCGGCATCCTAAGCAGGAACCAATGGACGCCGTAATGGAATTTTTTGCTGTTTTTCATGAAATAGCCGAACAGCACGGCTGCCGCAAAGAGCACGAGCAGCCCGATCCACCAGTAATTGGCGACGGCATGGCTCATTCCCATCACCATTTTCGTCACCGGCGGCAGTTCGGCGCCGAACTGCCGGAACATGTCGGTAAACCGCGGCACGATGAAAATCATGAGAAATACGACGACGAAAATCATGATGATGAGGATCGAAACCGGATAGGTCAAGGCGGATTGGATTTTTTTCGCCGTATAATACTGCTTTTCGAAGTGGGCGGCGAGCCGGTCCAAGGTTTCATCCAGGCTGCCGGTCGCCTCCCCGGCCCGGATCATGTTCGTGAACATCGGCGGAAAGACCTTCGCATGCTTTTCCGCCGCCTCCGAAAAGGAGCGGCCGGACCGCAGTTCGTCCTCGATCTGCAGCAGCACCTTCCGCAAATGCTTGCTTTCCGTCTGCCGGGCCAAAATATTCGTCGCCTTCACGATCGGGATCCCGGCCCGGATCAGGGTGGCGAATTGGCGGCAATAGATGACGAAGTGCTGATGTTTGACCGGCCTCCCCAGGGTCACTTCCCGGTACAGCAGCCCCTTCGCTTCCGTCACTTCCCGCGGCCGGATGCCCTGCTCCACGAGCCGGCTGATCGCCTGGTTTTTGTTCGCGGCTTCGATCGTCCCCTTCTTCATCATCCCCTTTTTTGTTCTGCCCACATATTTGTAAACGGCCACGATCATTCACCTGCACCGATGTAGACTTTTGCGGTCTCCTCGGAGATCTCCCCTTTGGAAAGGAGGGATTGGACCGACATTTCCAGCGTATGCATGCCGAGGGCTTTGCCCGTCTGCAAGATGTTGGGGATTTGGTGGGTTTTCCCGTTCCGGATCAAATTGGCGACCGACGGATAATTGACCAAGATTTCCGTCGCCGCGATCCGGCCGTCCAACCCCCTTTTCGGCAGCAACCGCTGGGAGATGACCCCCTGCAGGACCGACGCCAGCTGCAGCCGGATCTGTCCTTGCTGATGGGGAGGGAACACATCGATGATGCGGTCGATCGTTTGGGCGGCGCTCACCGTATGCAGGGTGGCCAAAACGAGGTGGCCCGTTTCCGCGGCGGTGACCGCCGTTGCGATCGTCTCCAAATCCCGCATTTCCCCTACCAAAATGACGTCGGGATCCTGGCGGAGGGCGGCCCGGAGCCCGCTGGCAAAGTTTTTCGTATCCTTGCCGACCTCCCGTTGGTTGATGATCGAACGCTTATGTTCGTGGACATATTCGATCGGGTCTTCCAGGGTGATGATATGTTTGGCAAAACGCCCGTTTATGTAATCGATCATCGCCGCCAGGGTCGTCGATTTTCCCGACCCGGTCGGTCCCGTCACCAAAATCAGCCCTTGGGGTTTGACCAACAATTTTTCGATGACCGGCGGCATGTTCAACTGTTCCATAGTGGGGATCTTCGTCGGGATCATCCGGATCGCGAGGCTGATGTAATTTTGCTGATGGAACACATTGATCCGAAAGCGGCACGCATCATCCAGCTGAAAATTCAAATCTATCTCCCGCTCGGTCAGAAAAGTTTTCCACCGGTCGTCGGGAACCAAACGCCGCGCCATTTCCTCCGTATCGAAAGGGGTCAGGGCTTCGGTCCCGAAGGCCCGCAATTGGCCGTGGACGCGGAGGATCGGCCGCGAACCGACGGTCAGATGAAGATCCGACGCTTTTTCCTCATAAGCCTTTCTCAGCAAATCCAAGATATGGTACGCCATGATGTTCCGCTCCTATTCGATCGTTACCGTCCGCAGGACTTCTTCCGTCGTCGTCAAGCCTTCCTTCACCTTCATCAATCCGTCGTCGATCAGGAACTTCATGCCCTTCTCCCGCAAATATTGGCGGATTTCCGCCGAATCGGCCTCCCGCAAAATAAACTTCCGGATTTCCTCATCCACGTAAAGCAGCTCATGGATGGCGATCCGTCCCCGGTATCCGGTCATGTTGCAGCTCGGGCAGCCTTTTCCCCGCCTGATCCGCTCGATTTCGATCCCTCTTTCGGAAAAGATCCGCCTTTCCCGTTCCGTCGCCTCGACCGTTTCCCCGCAGTCCCGGCACACCTTCCGGACCAGCCTCTGGCTGACCACCCCGGCCAAGGAGGCGGCGACCAAGAAGGGCTCGATCCCCATATCATTCAAGCGGGTGATGGTGGCGATCGCGCTGTTCGTATGCAGCGTGCTCAGGACGAGGTGGCCGGTCAAGGAGGCGCGGATGGAGATTTGCGCCGTTTCCACGTCGCGGATTTCCCCGATCATGATGATGTCCGGGTCCTGGCGCAGGATCGAACGCAGGCCGCTGGCGAAGGTCAAGCCGATGTCTTCGTTGACCTGCATTTGATTGATGCCTTCCAATTGGTATTCCACCGGATCTTCGATCGTGATGATGTTCACTTCTTCCCGGTTCAGATGGTTGAGTGCCGCGTACAGGGTGGAAGACTTTCCCGATCCGGTCGGCCCGGTGATGAGCACGATGCCGTTCGGCCTTTCGATCATTTTCCGGAAAAGGGCCAAATTTTCCGGGGCGAAACCCAATTTATCGAGCCGGTTCAAGGCGCTGCTCAAGTCGAGGATGCGCATGACCACCTTTTCGCCGTATATCGTCGGCAGCGTCGAGACCCGGATGTCGATCGGCTTGAAGTTGACGGTCGTCTTGATCCTCCCGTCCTGGGGGATCCGGTTTTCGGTAATGTTCAGATCGGCCATGATCTTGATCCGGGCGGTGATCATATTTTGCAGATGCTTCGGCAGCGTCCGCTCCAAACGGACCATCCCGTCCACCCGGTAGCGGACCCGCACTTCCGTCTCCTGCGGGTCCAGGTGGATGTCGCTCGCCCGTTGGGCGACGGCGTTGGCAATGATTTGGTTGACGAGCCGGACCACCGGGGAATCTTCATCGGTAATCCGGACTTCATCCAAATTCTCCTCCGGCGTCAGATCATTGATCGCTTCTTCCATCGATTCCTGGAGATCGTAATACTTGGTAATCGCGCGGAACAGCTCGTCCTTCGCCGCGATCCCGGGTTCAATTTGGCAGCCGGTGGCCATCCGCAACTCCTCGATGGCAAAATAATCCAGCGGATCGGACATGGCGACGAACAGCTTGTTCCTTTCCTTCCGGATCGGCAGGGCGTTGTGCCGCTTGGCCAATTCCTTCGGGACGAGCTGGATGAGATCCTGATCGATGGGAAACTGGCTGACATTGATATGGGGAATGCCCAGCTGGAATTCCAGTACCTCGATCAGCTGCTGTTCCGTAATGAACCCCTCGCGGAGGAGGGCGTCGCCCAGCTTTTCATCGGGAGATTTGTTCTTCAAGGCGTGATTCAATTGTTCTTCCGTGATCAGTCCCGCTTCGATCAACAGATCGCCCAAACGTTTTCTCAACATCGGTTTCACCGCGTTTCCATTGGCATCATTCGCGTCTTTAAGCCGGCGGATGCCGGCGTTCCGGCCGTCCGCCTTTTATTTCACATAATTCGGATCCTCATACAAAGGCTCCTCTCCGGCCGCATCGCCGGTCTTGCCGTCCGGGGCTTGGTCCGCCGTTTCATTTCCCTCCGGGGCGCTCGTCCCCGTTTCACCGCCGGTTCCTTCCGTTTCGGGCGCCTGATTTCCTTCCGGTCCGCCGTTCCCCTGCGGTCCGCCGGCCGGTTCGGCCTCCTCACCGCCTGTTTCGTTCAGGTCCGAAGCCGGACGCAAGATAATTTCCGGCACGGGGGGATAATAATCCCGGCTGATCCGCTCGGTTTTGAGGGTTTCCCCGTCGGGCGTTTTCCACAGGCGGTTGACGATGATCCGGGCCCCGTTTTGCCCCTTCTGAACCGTGATTTCCTCCCCCGGATGCAGATCCTTGCTGTAGCGGTAAACGGTCCGGAACGGCAAAACCTCCTTCTCCGTTTCCCATTCGTAAACCGCCGGCTGCTCGACGGAAAGAAGGGACAAGGTCAGCTTCGGTCCCGAAAGCTCCGCCCGTAAGGTATAGGAAAAATCATTGGGATTATAGACGATGAAATCTTTTTGCAATGATTCGTCCACATAGGCGTCGATCCCCGGTTCCGCATAATCGGGGAATGTCCGGTGGGGATGCCTTTCCAGGATTTCCACATTGGTCTCTAAAAACAGGGCGTACATCATCGCAGCCAAATAGCTTCCTTCTTTCGCGTTCGCCGCGGGGACCTTTTTCATGAGGTTCTCGTTAAAGGAAAATTTTTCTTTCGGCCCGATTTCTAAACCGTTCAGTTTATTCACCCATTTTTCCAGAAAAAACTCCTCCGGGACATCCCACCGCGCGGAGGCGACGGTCTTCGTTTCCGCTTTTTCATTCATTACGGCCCGAATGGTTTTGTCCCCCAGCACGCCGGCCTGTTCTTCGGCCAGGGCCAACGTTTTTTCCGCGTCAACCGCCGGCGGCCAGCCGGCGAGTTCTTCCTTTTCCATTTGGATCTCCACGACGAAGGGGATGTGGAATTCTTCCCCTTTGCCGAAAAATTTGTACCAGGGCCGTTCGATCCGCTGTTTTACATTTTCCATCGTCTGCCGAATGTCGAAAACGACGTTTTCATTCGGGATGACCAGATCATCGCCGGAAAAAGAAACGACCAGCCGGCCCTCCCTTTTCCACTCGGCGGCCTTTTCCGCAAGCAGACGCTGCGCTTCCGAAAGGTCCATCCCGCCCACTTCGACCCCGCCGACGGTCGAGCCCGCCGGGATTTTTCCGGCGGCCGAGACCGACTTCGCCAGCGCGGCGCCCGCCGTCAGCAAAAAAAGGGCCAGGATGATGACTCCAAACCGTTTCCTCCATTTCATGGAATTCCCACCCTAAAGAAAAAATCATCGAATTTTTCCGATGGATACAGGAAAAAAGAACTATTTTAAGCTATAATATTATTGGAAAATGAATACAAAAAATAGTAATCTATTACTATTTTAATGATAACAATAATGAATAGCAACGCATTCCTGGGACTTTTTATTTATTTTTTGGATGATTTTTCAATTTTATGCCATATTTTACAAACCGGACGAAGAAAGAGTTTGTTTTTCCGAGAAAAGGAGATTGCCAGTCATGGATCATTTCATGAAGGATTCCGGCGGAGCCTCCCTCGTGGAAGTCGTCGCCTCCCTCCTCATCCTGTCGGTGCTGCTGCTCTCGTTCTTCAACTTCTTTGTGTTCACGAACAAGGCCGCCCATTCCAGCCAGGACAAGCTGATCGGCACCTATTTGGCCAAGGCGACGCTGGAACGGGTCAAGGCCGATCCCTTATCCTATATCGATCCTCCCGATTCGGCGACGCCGCCTCCCTATGCAGGGAAAACGAAAGACGACCCGTATGTGTATTCCTACGACGTTTGCAAGGCTAAAAACTTCCGGGACTGCGAAACCCTTTATTTGCCCTTGGTGAACGGAAAAACCTACGAAATCTATCTCTACGTCTACCAGGATGTGTCCGACCGCAGGCTCAACCTGATCAACGTTGCCGTCCAGGCCCGATTGGAAGACAAGGGGATCGCTTCGACGGTGGAGGGGTTTGTCCGCTATGAACCGTAGGATCCGGAAAAGATGGGAAAATAACGAAGGCCTCACGCTCATCGAAACCGTCGCCAGCCTGGCGCTGATGTCCGTGATCCTGCTCGTCGTCTTTTCCGTCCTGTACGGGGGAATCCAGGCGTACGGCCGGTCGATGGAAGAGGCGAAACTGCGGGATGAAGCCGACTACATCATGGCGAATTTCATCGAAGGGATCTTCATGCTAAAGGCGAGCGAAGTGGAAAAAACGGCTTTGCCCGAAAGCGGGACGAACAACTACTATTTTCAAAAGAAAAACGGGGAAAAGACCGGTTTCATCGACGGAAAGGCGGTGGTGAACGGCCGCGCGCTCCCGCCTTTGAACGACGGCGTCCGCCTCGATGAGGATTCGCGGATCGAAAGCCTGGGCGACGGAAAATTCCGCATTACGTTGAGCCTGAAATCAAAAAAGTTTGAGGAGCATTTGGAATTAACGAGCATTCTCAGCTTGATCGACGATACGAAAGGGGGAGAAAAATGAATGCGCGGTTCCGCCGGGAAGACGGCTATGCGTTATTGATTACCGTGTTTGTTTCCTTGTTGTTCACCGTTTTGGCCCTGTCCCTTTTGTCCGTATCGCTCAGCGGCGTCAAACGGAGCCAAACGTCGGAAAATATCGTCCAGGCGAGGGAACTGTCGGCAAAGGGGATCGACCATCTTACCAACCAGATCTACCGGGAGCTGAACGAAGCCCTGGGAGAGGAGGGGCTTCCCCGTTCGGAATTCATCGAACGGCTGAATCAAACGATAAACGCCTACAAATGCGACGGGAGCGGGATCCGGGAAACGAACCGGACCGGAGAATACGCGGCCTGCATTTCTAAAATCGAAGATATAACGGATGCAAACGGAGAACCGAATCCCCTGCGGAAAAAAGTCACCTTTGTCAGCACCGGAAACGCCAGCGGCGAGGAAAAGCGTATGACCGCCACCTATGAAATCGGCACCCAGGCGGTTCCGGAGCCGCTCCATTACGCGTTGGGTGCCAATAAAGAATGCGCCCGGAAGAGGAACTGCATCCCCGGTGAAGGGAACATGTTCCTGCACGGGGCCGTCTCCATCACCGGCGACATGAAGGTGGACGGAAATCTTATTATAAGCAATAAGGCCCGGGCCGTCCTTGGCGGAGGGGAATATTGGATCAACTCCCTTTACCCGGGCGCCCGTCCGGCGGACGGAAAGGACCGGGCCCAGCTCGTCTTGGGCGGGGAGGTTTACGCCTTGAATCAGATCCCGGGTAACTACGAGAACTACCTCAATACCGTCAACTTTGGCTTCGGCTTCACGAAGAAGACGGACCGGATCGAAGACGTCTTTTTCCCCGGCGAAGCCCCGCGAATTGTCCGGCTGGAAACTTCCCGTCAGCCGATCCCAATCACTGCGCAGCGGAATGCGTTCAAGTACGGAAGAAATTCGCCAGGGGTAACAGTAATAACTAACAAGATTTTTTCCAATCATTTTTATCCTGACAAAAAAATTTATGCGAATTGTAATTATTTCTTTGATTTTTTCTTACCGAACGCTTGCGCATTCACAGGAAACAACACCTTCGGAAGATTTGCAACGGACGACGGTCTGTGGATATTTAACGATGGCAATAAATCCGGAAAGACGACCTTCGTTAACGGAGCATACATCGGCGGAAATTTATTCATCGGAAACGGATTAGAAACATATAATCCGAGTTATTATGACCGGATCCAAATCGACGGCCCCATCTTCGTGGACGGCGATGTCACCATCAGGGGGGCCGACGCCCAGTTCAACTCCATCATGTACGTTGACGGGGATGTCAAAATCGAATATTCCCGGATCAACGGGTTGAACAAGAACGGAAGGGAAGGTTCATTGATCATCTTCGCCACTGGAAAAATCAACATCCAAAACAACAGTCTCTATCAAGATGAGCCAAGCCAGATCAAAGGATTCTTTTATTCGGAAAAGGAATTGGAAATGTACGGAGTCGGATCCAATATCCGGATTGAAGGCGGAATATCGGCGCGCAAGATCGTTTTGAACGCCATCCGCGGCAGGGCGAGCAATCAAAGATTCGAAAATGCTCAGAAATACAGCAACGATTACTACGAAGGCGTCGAAGGCCAGCGGACGAGACCGTCCCGCCTGCAAATCGTCTACGATCCGGAAATCATCAACACTTACTCCGACATCAAATCCCAGGAGCCGGTCATCACGGACGTGGACTATCCGATCCTCCTCGACCGGAAGCCGGGGGAATAGTCAGCCGGTCCCCGACTGCCGAAGAGGAAAAATCCTTCTCGGGATCCGGCCAGCGGATTCAGCGCGGCGAACGGCCCGACGGCGCCGAAGAAGAAAATCCTTCGCGCTCAGGACAAAAAATCGCCATGCGCCGGAAGAATAAACTCCGGTGCATGGCGATCTGTATTTTTCCGAGCCTGCTGGAAAAAGAATAGCCGCCGGTTTCCGTTGCCCGGTCCGCAATCCACGGGGGGAACCGCAGCTTCCCGGCGCCATCATTCCGGACAGCCGAGAGAAACGATGGCCGTCTTCCTGCCGTCTTCTCCACGGCGGAGAAATCCGGCACCCCCCTCCCCGTAAGCTAAATCACGTATTTGGCCACTTTATTGCGGCCGACCCGCTTTGCGCCGATATACAGGGCCCGGTCCGCGCAGCGCAGCAGGGCCATCGGTTCGTCCGTATCCGCGGGGGCGGCTGAAACGCCGATGCTCACGGTAACGCGCACGCTCAATTTCCGCCTGACTTCCGCCAGATCGTTGTACATGACGAAGGAACGGCTCTCGATCGTCTTGCGGATGTATTCGGCAAAGGAACTGGCCTCTTCCTTCTTGTAGCCGGGCAGGATGACCGCAAACTCCTCCCCGCCGTATCTTGCCACGATTCCCTTCGATTGGATGATCGATTTCAGCAGATCCGCCATTTGGCACAATATTTCATTTCCGCTTTGATGCCCGTAAGTATCATTGACCATTTTAAAATGGTCGATATCGATCAATAAAAGGGAAACGGATGGCATCTCCCCGTTTCTTAACTTTTCGAAAATTTCCTCCAGCTTGTCGTGAAAATAGCGGGCGTTGTACAGTTTCGTCAACGGGCATCTGATGCTTTCATCCTTTGTCTTCTCGTAATGTTTGGCGTTATCCAGGGAGATGGCCAAATAGGAGCAGAGGATGTCGAAAATGGCCAGTTGAAACTTGTCATATACCCTTTTCCTCTTCGATCCCAAAAGGATCACGCCGGTGACGCGATTGTTTTTCATCATGGGAACGGCGAGAAGGCTTTCCAGGTCATCGGGAAACCCTTCCTTCTCCATCCGCTGCCATTCCCTTCTTTCATGGAACAGCATCCCTCTTTTCGCCGACCAGACGAGGCCGCCGATCCCTTCGTTCTTTTTCAGCGGCGGCTTCACCTCAGCAAATTCCCCTTTTTCATAGCAGCGGATATATTCCAGCCGTTCATCGTCCACGACTTCCAGAATGTACAAATAATTGGCGGGAAACATTTTCAGCACGTTTTTAACGAAAATCTCGAGCACCTCATCGAATTTTAATTTTTCCGTCAGCCGGTGTCCCAGTTCCACGGCCTTCTGCAAATATTCGTTCATGATGCTCGTCCGGTTGTAGTTATGCAAAACGAGCAGCATCAGGATGACGGGAATGCCCACCAGGAGCACGCTGATGTTTCCGGCCGAATTGTACAAAATGTATAAGATCACGCCGATCGGATAGGCGACGAACAAGGAAAGGGTCTCCCAAACCAAATCCTTTGAAAAAAATGAAATTTTGACCGAATAAATAAATGAATGGATGAAATTGAAAAACAGCTGGTTCAAAAGATAATAGGCGAAGACATAGACAAACGCCAGCAAAAAGAATGAAACGTCGACGGAAGCCCCCGGATTGTGGGTTCCGCCCAAAAGATAGTAGACCTTCCCGCTTAAAACCGATACGGCGGAAAACATGGCGGAATTTAAGGGAAAACGAAAATATTGGTCCCTCGACAAGCGAAGGCGGATCATGGTAATGAGGATGGAGAACTGGGTCAAAATCATTTCCGCCAGCAGGCCGAATTGCAAAAATACCACGAGGACGATCCATTGGGTAAAGGAGATCGGCGTCTGGTTGATAATGACCGGCAATAAGGCGGCGGGGATCATAAGCAGGACTAAAATAATAAAGTCCCCGGCGTTGAAACTCGATGGCAGGGGAGAAACCTGGGAGGCGTAAAGGAAACTGGCAGGAACAACAACCGCCCACGCCAACCAAATGATCCATTTCTTTTTCCGGCCGATCACCATATGGCTCCCCTCCCATGACTTGGCAAATCCCTCATTTTTTCAGCTTTCATATTAAACATATTTTATCAAAAACCGGATTTTTTGTCATTTTATTTTTACAATTTTAATATTTTTTGCACAACAGGATGGACGGCCGCGATAAAATACAAGGAGCCGGTCACGATCAGGGCCTCCTCCTCGGTCAAGCCGCCGATCAGCCGCGCCAATTCCCCCTTCCAATCCTTCACGGCCCGCTTATCGGCGGCGCGGGAAAGGGAAAGCAGCCGTTCCGCCCTTTCCCCGCGGGGATGGGAAAATTCGGTAAAGACGAGTTTTCCGCCCAATTGATCGAGGATGGCGATCATTTCCGCCAGCGGTTTGTCTTTTAAAGCGGAAAAGAGGACGGTCGCTTTTTTCTCCGGAAAATGCCGTTGGAATGTTTCTGTCAGGCTCGCTGCCCCTTCGGGATTGTGGGCCCCGTCCAATATCACCAGGGGGCGCCGGGAGACGATCTGGAATCTCCCTTTCCATTCCGCTTTCTTCAAACCTTCGGCAATATGCTCGTCTTCGATGAAAAAGGAATAGTAGGTCTGCAACAGGTAAGCGGCCATCGCGGCGAGGGAAGCATTTTCCAGCTGATGGCGCCCGAACATGCCGATCTCCAGATCCGGAAAGGTCTTAAAGACCAGCTGCAGCGAAAATCTTTCCCCGTTTTCCGCGGGGCCGAGATCCGTATATTGAAATTGTTTTCCCAGCCGGTAGACCGCAGCGCGCTTCTCTTTGGCCGTTCCGGCAACCGTTTCCAACGCTTCCCCTCGCGCCGCGGTGACCAGGGGCACCCCGTTTTTGATGATCCCCGCCTTTTCCGCGGCGATCTCTTTTAACGTGGAACCCAAAATGTTCATATGATCGTGGCCGACGTTGGTAATGACCGAGACAAGGGGATGGAGGACGTTCGTCGAATCGAGCCGGCCGCCGAGCCCGACTTCAAAGATGGCGACATCGACGGGATGAACGAAGGCGAAATAATGCAAGGCCATCGCCGTCAAAATCTCAAATTCCGTCGGCGGATTGCCCTCGCGGTCCAACCTTTCGACGGCGGGAAGGACCGCTTCGGCGCAGGCGATCAGATCCTTTCCGCCGATGGGCCTGCCGTTTACGGCGATCCGTTCGCAAGGATGATCCATATGGGGGGAGGTGAAGGTGCCCGCCTCCAGACCCGCTTCTTCAACAATCGCCCGTAAAAAGGCGACGGTTGACCCCTTTCCGTTCGTCCCCCCGACATGGACCGCACGGATATATCTTTCGGGATGGCCCAGCGCGGCCATGAGACGCTCCATCCGTTCCAGCCCGGGTTTTATGCCGAATTTCAAACGGTTGTCCAACCATCCGATGACTTCTTCCGGTGTTTCAAACATGCCGCTTTCCCCCCGTTTTTTCGATCCCGGTTCAAATATCTGTCGACGACCGGGAAAGATCCGATCGGTGAAATCCCGTTTTCCCGCTTCTTGTTCAAAAAGAGGACGAATCTAACGAAGTAGATCCGTCCTGGAAAATCCGTCCATCAAGATTTTAACTCTTTCAGCCGCTGCTCCACAAGAGACCTTTTTTCCAAATATTCCTTCTCCTTTTCCCTTTCGGCGGCGACCACTTGGGCCGGCGCTTTTTTCAGGAAATTTTCATTGGCCAGTTTCTTTTGCACCCGCAAGACTTCCGCATCCCATTTTGCCAGCTCTTTTTCCAGCCGGGCGATCTCCTCATCGATGTCGATGAGCCCCTCAAGGGGCAGGAAGATTTCCCCGCCGGTGACGACGGCGCTCATCGATTTTTCCGGCGCCGCCAGGTCCTTGGCCATCACGAGGGTCTTCGGATTTAGAAAGCGCCGGAGATATTTTTCGTTTTCCTTTAACGTTTCCAGCGTTTCATCGTCCGTTGCTTTGATCAGGACGTCGATTTTCTTGCCCATCGGCGTGTTCATTTCCGCGCGGATGTTTCTTACCGAACGGATGATTTCCATCAGGATTTTCATCTGCTTGACCGCCTTCGGATCATCCCATTCTTTGCGGACCTCGGGCCATTTGCTTAAAGTGATCGTCTCTCCCTGATGGGGCAGATGCTGCCATATTTCCTCGGTAATAAACGGCATGAACGGGTGCAACAAACGCAAGGTTTGATCGAAAACGCAGGCGAGAACGGACCTTGTCGTCCTTTTCGCCCCTTCGTCATCGCCGTAGAGCGGGAGCTTGGCCATCTCGATGTACCAATCGCAAAGATCATCCCAGATAAAGTTGTACAACGTCCGCCCGGCTTCGCCGAATTCGTATTTTTCCGCAAGCTTCGTGACCGTTTCGATCGTCTCGTTCAATCTCGCCAAGATCCATCGGTCGGCGACGGATTTCTCCCCGCCCAAATCGATTTCATCATAGGTCATGCCGTTCAAGTTCATCAAGGCGAAGCGGGACGCGTTCCAAATTTTGTTGGCGAAATTCCAGACCCCTTCCACCTTTTCCGTGCTGAAGCGCAAATCCAGCCCCGGGGAAGAACCGGTTGCCAGGAAATAGCGCAGGGAGTCGGCCCCGTATTTGTCGATGACCTCCATCGGATCGACGCCGTTTCCGAGCGACTTGCTCATTTTTCTTCCCTGGCTGTCGCGGACGAGGCCGTGGATCAACACATCCTTGAACGGTTTCGTACCGGTAAATTCCAGGGCTTGGAAAATCATCCGCGACACCCAGAAGAAAATGATGTCATAGCCCGTCACCAGGACGTCCGTCGGATAATACCGCTTGTAATCGGGGCTTTCCGTGTCCGGCCAGCCCATCGTCGAGAAGGGCCATAACGCCGAGCTGAACCAAGTGTCCAAAACATCGGGATCCTGCTCCCAATTTTCGATGTCCTTCGGCGGTTCGGTGTCCACGTAAATCTCGCCGGTCTCTTTATGATACCAGGCGGGAATCCGGTGTCCCCACCAAAGCTGGCGGGAAATGCACCAATCCCGGATATTTTCCAGCCAGTGCAAATAGGTCTTTTCGAAACGTTCGGGCACAAAACGGACTTTTCCTTCGCCCTTTTGCAGTTCGATGGCTGCCCTGGCCAGCGGTTCCATCTTGACGAACCATTGGGTGGACAGATACGGTTCGACGACGGCGCCGCTTCTTTCCGAATGGCCGACGGAATGGACATGCTTTTCGACTTTTTCCAGCAGCCCGAGCTCCCGAAGATCTTCGACGATCCGCTTCCGGCATTCGAAACGGTCCAATCCCTGGTATTTGCCGGCGTTTTCATTCATCGTCCCATCCGGATTCATGACCAGGATCCGCGGGAGCCCGTGCCGGTTTCCGACCTCGAAGTCGTTGGGGTCATGGGCGGGGGTAATTTTGACCGCTCCGGTTCCGAATTCCTTGTCCACGTATTCATCGGCGATGATCGGAATCTCCCGGCCGACGAAGGGCAAGACGACCGTTTTGCCGATCAGGTCCTTGTACCTGTCATCCTCCGGATGGACGGCGACGGCGGTATCCCCCAGCATCGTTTCCGGCCTCGTCGTGGCCACTTCGATATGGCCGCTTCCGTCCTTTAACGGATATTTGATGTGGTAGAGGGCCCCTTCCACTTCCTTGTAAATCACTTCAATGTCGGATAAAGCCGTCCTTGTCTCCGGATCCCAGTTAATGATATATTCCCCCCGGTAGATCAGGCCCTTCCGGTACAGGGAGACGAACACTTCGCGGACGGCCCTGGAGAGCCCTTCATCCAAGGTGAAGCGCTCCCTCGTGTAATCGAGGGAAAGGCCGAGTTTTTCCCATTGTTTCCGGATGTGGCCGGCATATTCCTCTTTCCAGCGCCACGTTTCTTCGACAAATTTTTCCCGGCCCAGATCGTACCTCGTCTTTCCTTCCTTCCGCAGTTTTTCCTCCACCTTGGCCTGGGTGGCGATGCCCGCATGGTCCATGCCGGGGAGCCACAAAACGTCATACCCCTGCATCCGCTTCATCCGGACGATGATGTCCTGAAGGGTCGCATCCCAAGCGTGGCCGAGATGCAATTTTCCGGTGACGTTCGGCGGAGGAATGACGACCGTAAACGGTTTTTTGTCCGGTTCTCCTTTCGCCTCGAAATATTTTCCGCGGAGCCACCATTCGTAACGGCCCTGTTCCACCGTTTTCGGATCATATTTGGTCGGCATTTTGATCTCGAGCTCTTCCATGCGATCTCCTCCTTTCCAAAATAAAAAATCCCAAACGCCAAAAGGACGAATGGGATTCGCGGTACCACCTTTTTTCACGGATGCAGTGGGCTGCATCCGGCACTCCTTCGGTTAACGGCATCCGCCGGCTTTTGCTAATCGACGGCGACGTCTTTCGCAAAAGCTGCTCCCGGGCGACCTTCCAATCCGCTGCATAGGAATCTTCCACCAGCCGATTCCCTCTCTTGAATGCAGTGGGGATTGTACTCCTCCCGTTCAACGCATATGGCTTTGTCACGTTTAAAAGGTTCAGGTTTTATCTTATATTTTATTCGATGCCAATCTTTTTCGTCAATCATTATTTCCGATTTCCCGGGAAAAATACCTTTCAATCACTATTTTGCCGGCGGGGACATAAAAATAATAGTAATCCCGTTTCTCTAAAGGAGGTTTTCCGGCTTTGCGCAGAAGATTTAACCCTTACACTTTGCCTCCCCGGCTGCGGACGGCGAGGGAGATCGCCCGTCAATTGATCATTCCCTTTTGCATTTTCCAGGCGATCCGGACGGTTTTTTTGCCCACCACCTTCGATGTCATTTTGCTTCTGCTCTTTCTTCTCATCGCGATCGCCTTTCATTTCGAATTCTTCTGACGGGACGGCAAGTCTTTCAGGATCACCGGCCGCCTTTCATTCCGGGTCCCCTTGATCTCCGGCATCCGTTCCGCCGGCCGGCAGCCCTTTTTCCAATTCCAAAACGAACCCTTTGATATGGAGCAGCCGCCGGATTTCCTGCATCATCCCTTTGGCGGCATCATATTCCCCCATTTTTTTTTCCGGAAGGGAATAGGCTTTGACAAGCTTCATCAACGGATGCGGACATGCCAGTCCGGCCTGGAGCAGGAATTGCTCCTCCTCCCGCCAGGGGAAATATTTCCAATAGCGATTCAGCCAATGGAACGCTTCACCGTCCCGAGTCTGCAAAATCTCCCGAAAAAACGGCAGCAGATCAAAAACGGGGGAGGCCCGCCGGCTGTGTTCCAGGTTGATAAAACGGCCGGTTCCCCGTTCGTCAAAGATGAAGTGATCCAAGGACAGCCGCCCGTGGATGAGGACGCTGCGCAGACTTCCGCGGCTCACGGTTTCCGTGAACCATCGCTCCAGCTTTTCGGCGGCAAATTCATAGGCCTGCCAAATCTCGAAAAAATAATCCGTAAAGATCCACTCGAAAGGGGACAAATAGGTTTTTTGTTCGCAAAGATCCATGAATCTCTCCAATTCTTCCTTTTCCCTTTCGATCCGCTCCTTGGCCCGCAAGTAATCATTTTCCGCCCGCCTTTTGTCGAGGGGGACCTCCCGGGCGGTAAAGTAATGCATTTTCCCCAGTTCCCGGAACATCCTGTCCCCGGTCTCCCCCTGTTGTCCGCCGCTTTTTCCTTCCAACCAGGGCAGCAAATAAAAAAATTTCCCCGGAAAACGGACCCCAGGATACCCCATTCTTGTCAAACAGACAGGGACGACGTGGAAAAAGCCCTTGTCATAAAGGACCGTCAGGGAGCGGAGCATGTTCCTCCCCTTTTGCTCCGTTGTCTCCTTCAGCCCGAAAATTCCCCTTTCCCCGTACACTTTATGCATTTTTCCAAAGGCTTCGATCCGTTCCGCCTCCAACCCGTATTCCCGCAAAACGGTCCGTATCCTTTGCCTGTTCTCCGCATCCATCTCGCTTTCGCCTGCCCATTTCCAGATTAGCCCTTTTTTCAAGTGTAAACTTTCCCGATGGGAGGACCTAAGGCGCCTGAACGGTCATTCAGGAGACGCGGTTTCTTGCCAGCTTGCGGCGGCTTCGGAAGCCGTGCCGCAGCGATCAGCCCGATGGCCGCAATCCTTTGCTCCAGCCGTTTGCCAAAAACGGGCGAAAAAAAGGGCTGCCTGAAAGCCTTCCGGTCAAGGCTCTTCGGAGCAGCCTCACGAATTGGTCAAATGTCCCTTCGTTTCGGGAATGTAAAGCACTTGCCCCGGGTAAACCTCATGATCCGATTCGAGGCCATTGGCCCGCAACAATTGGGACACGTTCGTTTCGTATTTCTCGGCGATGTCCTGCAGCGTATCCTCTTCTTGAACGAAATACACTTTCCATCTCGTCAGTTTCGTCTCCGCATCCTTATGGGCGAAAATATCCGCCAGAGAAATGACGCTCTTTTCCTGGACCGGTTCCTCGTTCGCCTGGTAATGGATCTCCCGGGGCTGCGTGTCCGGTCCGTTTTGTTCCTCCGCTTCCGGCAAACGGTCCGGTCCGCCATCCGGCTGCTCCGGCAAATCGTTCCCTTCTCCCGGCCTTGCCTCCGTCCCTTCCGATGCTTTTCCTTTTACCGCAGGCTCCTCAAAAAAAGCGGCTGTCCTTTCCCCTTTCCCGCGCTCCTCCCCCCATTCCGGAGGTCCGGATGGATGCCCGGCATCTTCCTTTGCACCGTCCGCCGGCGGATTTTCTCCCCTAAGGCCGGAAAGGGCAGGCCGTTCCTTCTCCGCCGGGGAAGATTCCGTTCCCGCCTTCACGGCTGTGGCTTCGGATGCGGCGAAAATCTCTCCCTCTTTCCGTGAAGATGGGGGCTCCCCGCCCGGGGCGGAAATCTCCTCTCCATCGAACGGAACCTCTTTCTTCGTTTCGTCATCCGCCTCTTCGTTGGAAAAAATCTGGATCGGGACAAATTCCTCCTCCGGACCTTTCCCTTCCCCTTCATCCAGGCGGGCGGATTTCCTCGCTTCCACGAAAAAGTTGTAATCATCGTCTTCCTTTTGATCGCCGTTCAGTTCTTTCAACAATCCGAATTCCGCTTCCAAGCCCTCTTCCCCGGGCCTTTCCGTTTCTTCCGCTTCCCCTTCTTCCTCCCGTTCGTCCTCATCGTAGATGCCGGAGATCAAAATTTCCGCCCTCAGCCTTAATTCCCCTTTTCCGGGGATTTCATAGTCGAAGGAATCGATATCCAAATTCAATTCCTCAATATTCCTCACCCGGTACTTCGGAACGGAGATGTCCACGGGGAAATCGTGGCGGAACTCGTTAATCCCCTCCTCCCTCGTTTCGATGACATCCACATACCGCAGCCCGGAAAAGTTGAAGAAATCTTCTTCCCCGTCTTCCTCCTCGCCCCGGGCGACCCTGTATTCCCCGAACATGTTCAGGGATCCCCGGATGGAATAGTAATGGTCCCTTTCCTGGACGAGGATTTCCGGTTCCAAAGATAAGCTGATCAATTCCTCGATCTCTTCTCCTTTGCGGAAGCGTACCACATCTGCCAAAGAAAATCTCAATGCCAACGGCCTTTCCTCAGCCATCCGCAATCCCCCTCCCTTTCAAACATTCGATGATCGTGACGGCCATGATCAATATACTTTATGAAAAAAAGAGGGGAATTATGTTCAAGACAGGAAATACCCGCGGGACAGGAGAAACGCCTCCCATCGGCCCGGCGGATCCCTGAGGGAACGGGACGTTCGAACAAAATTCCCCGGCCCGCGGCTTCTTCCATTCTTTCAGGGACCGGTTAAATCGAACCGCTAATTATAAAATCCGCAACACGACCAAAAAAAGACCGGTCGAAGTATTTCAGGAAGAAAAGAAATACTTACGACCGTTCTTTGGAAAAATTACAAGAACAAGTCCTTATTCTAATATAACAAGAGTCGTACGTAAGGAAGTTAAGTCCGTAAAATTGTGTAAAAAGGAATCTAAAAAAATGAGCCATTTTCAAATCCCCTCGGTTAGAATGTAGTTGTCGAGAAAACATTCCAAAGAGAGGGGAGTTGAAATGGCTCAAAATCAGATTTCCGTAGATTCGCAACTTTTGCATCAACTTTTCTCGGTAACACCGAGGATGCGGGAGTTGCCAAGCTGCCGGAATCCGTACTGAACCAAGTGTTACAAGCCCAGGCAACGGAACAGTTGAGGGCAGAGCCCTGCGAACGGACGGAAGAACGAAAGGATATCGAAACGGTACGTATCTAGTTGGGGGGAATTTTTCAGCTGGCTGAAAAGCCGCGGGCTCCGAGGCGCCGATCGGATTGTGTCGGATGTCCACGGCGGGTTGGTGCGGACCATCCGTAAACCCTTTCAAGGCGTCACCTGGCAGCGGTGTCAGACCCACTTCCTGTGCAATATTCTGGATGCCACGCCGAAAGCTATGCTAGATGAAATACATAGCCGGGTACGGGCCATTTTCGACGCACCGGATCTGGATGCGGCGCGGCTGCTCTTGAATCAGGTTCTGGAGGCATACAAAACGAAAGCGCCGAAAGCCATGGCAATCCTGGAAGCCGGTTTTGAAAATGCAAAGGGGGTCCCGCTTTTGCCGGAAAAGTGCCGCAGGCGTCTCCGCACAACCAGCCCTTGCGCGCTTGAACGAGGAAATCCGCCGTCGGGAACGGGTGATCGCATCTTTCCCAATCGGGAATCGGCCAAACGGCTGATGGGAGCATAACTTATGGAAATCGACGAGAAATGGGCCGGCGGCAGAAAGTATTTGGATATGGACCGCTATCTGGAGTGGCGTAAATCCCAGGCCGTGAACAAAAACAACAAGATCATAAGTATCGGCTAAAAAGCGTCTGTCGCAGCCTCTCAAAGACGCGAAATCTTCCATCTTCCACTTTAAGCGGGCATTCTAACCGAGGGAAAATTTACACACAACGATGGACTCGATCATCTCAATTTACTATTAATTTGCAGATTGATATTTCTTTAATGCTTGTTTCCACTGTATTCTAACTAAGAATGAAAACAATATAATAAAAAGTAAATAGTACACTAATGTAACCACACTAATATCGCCTCTTAATATTTCAGCAGGTAAATTTGTACTAAGCAGAATTGGAAAAACCCATACAAATAGTATATGTAAAATAGGAGGATAAACATTCCTTGGACGACTTGCTATATCTAATAAATATTCAGGAATAGCTGCTATTTGATAGGGCCGTTCGATCCAAAAAGCAAAGTTTATAAAAAATTGATTAACTAAATAATAAAAGTAAACACCCATCAATACAAATAATATGTACATAACTATTCCAAATATATGTCCAGTCAATACATGAGGAACTGAAAAACAGAGTAATACAATTGCGATAACAATGTTAATCAAACTTGGAATATCCAATTGTTTGATACTATTAATCAATTGCGAATCGATCGGCCTTACCAGATCATAGTCCAACTCTCCCTCTACTATTTTATCTATTAATTTTTCATGAGATAGGGTAAAGAAAAATTGATAAATATATGATATTAATGTATAAGTGGCAGAAAGTGTAAGAAAACTATAAAAGTCCCAACCATTTATTGAGTCTGTATAATGATATAGGACAAAAAGAGTTATAACTTCAATTGCTGTAAATAACACACCGAAAAAACATACGAAAACAGAAGTGAATCTATATATAAAAAATTGGGAAATACTTAAACTCCATACAATTTTTAGGTAATTGAAAAACATTATATTCCCACTCCTTCGTATTTCTTTAATCCCTTTTTCCATAAAATAATATAAATAATTTGGAAAAATATTATCCATAACATAGAAGCTATTAAGAAGTTAAACATTGCGTCGTCAGACAACTCTCCCATAATCGCTTTTGTATTTACATAACCAAAGAGTGAGAAAGGTGTAAATTGTATTATATTCAATATGCTTTCCGGGAGTAAATCCAAAGGAAACATTACTCCCCCAAATAGTGAGAGTAAACCATTATAAATTGGGCGTAATGGCCACATTTCAATTAACCAAAAGCTTAATTCTCCCATAACTGATAAAAAAATAAATAATAAAATGAAATTAGTTAGAACCAATAATATAGAAACAATATTTGGAAACGAAAACTGAAATAAGCCTAGCAGAAAAAAACAAATAATCATGATGAATACTACACAAATCTGAACTACTTTTTGTCCTAAAAAAACTGAAAAGCTTTCAAAAAAATAAGAGTATGGTCTTATTAATAAAATTGAAAGTTTTCCGCTGCTAATAAGATTGGATAATCTAAAAGCACTGTTAGGAGAAAATATTACACTTAATAAGGATGTTAAGATTAAATAAGTAGTCATTTCTGATATGTTATAATTACCAATATCGTTCTCCCCCGAATATAAAGCTCTCCACACAAAAACCGTCGTTATCATTTGAATGATTTGAACAATAAAACTCGAAATGATATTACCTTTATAAGTCAAATTTAGTAAAATCTCGTTTCTAAAAACATATAAGTATTTATTCAACTTGAACTCTCCTTCGTTTCAGTAAAGATATTGAAAATAATGTCCTCAAATGGAGTTTCTTTCATATGAAAACTCTCAATCTGGAAATTATTAGTAAGATAGGATAATAATTCATAATAAGATTCTCCTGCTTGTAACAATATCTCCCAACTATTTTCTTCTGAACCCCTTTTAATCTTATATCCCAGTATTTCATCAGGAAGTTCACTCTTTGTTTTTACGATAATCGTGTTACCCTTATTAAATGTATTTACTAATTGTTTGATATCTCCGTCGTATTTAATTTGACCGTTAATTAATATCATTATTCTTTTAGCCAAAGCTTCGATATCACGCATATAATGGCTCGTAATCAATATTGTTGTTTTCTCGGTTTGATTTAAATGCAGCAAAAATTTATGTATTGCTCTCTGACTCTCAATATCCAAACCAATTGTTGGCTCGTCAAGAATAAGTAATTTAGGATAATGGATTACTGATGCTATTAGCTCAAACTTCATCCTTTCTCCTAGAGACAATTTCCTTACAGGAACAGCAACCTTATCTTTCAAATTTAACAGGTTTAAAAAATAATTTAATCTCTCTGTAAAATCTTTAGAATCAATCCTATAAATTGCCTTTATAAGATGCAGTGTATCTATTGCCGGTAATTCCCATGTAAGCTGACTTTTTTGTCCCATTACAAGACCGATCTGTGATAAATATTTATTGCTCTTTTTATAAGGATTAAATCCAAGTACATCGATATTTCCCGTTGAAGGTTCTATCAATCCGACTAATAATTTTATAAGTGTAGTTTTTCCTGCTCCATTAGGTCCTACTAAAGCCAGAATCTCACCTTTTTCTGCTTCAAAAGTAATATTTTCTAAAGCAGTATGATATACATGTTCTCTCTTAAATAAATCCTTTAATGTTCCACGAATCCCAACTTGCTTTTTAAAAGACTTGTAGGAAAAACTTACATTTTTGAAGCTAATCATGATATTCACTCCATTATTTCGACAAACATATTATCATTAACGATCCTCAAAACATTAGATAATAAATCGTTATATTGATGACCAGGTACTAGTGACTTACAAATAATTATAATATTCGGTTTAACTTAATTAGTTTTTAAGAAATTTCAAATTCTGTCAATTTATTATATATTTCATCTTTGGATCGCTTTTTGTTCTAAAGTTTACCATCCACCTTCTTAAATTACAATAATAAATGCAATAAAGGCTTGTTTGTTCAAGCCGGTGATAAATCCCCAATATAGCCGGAATAAAATTCCCCACTTACAATAGAACCATAGTGTC
>JAAROH010007682.1_pt1 | contig 55751 bp, 58 predicted proteins | sample 7248631 | NCBI WGS metagenome assembly JAAROH01 (sample SAMN09772309, study PRJNA484901) | compost metagenome | isolation source: Vermicomposting unit | place: India | reverse complement strand
ATACGCCCTTTTAACACCACGAATGTCGAGTTGTTCGCGTGAAACTTGAGCTAGCAAACTTTGTCCGCGATAACCCATGTTCCGACGGGGGATGCGAGGCGCGGTTTGCCTTGGTTCTCGTGTCCCCCATTTCCACTCCAAGAGCCGCTGCAGCCCCTGCAGGAATGAGTTCGAGAACCTGCTCCTTTACCGGTATACCAGCAATTTGCAGCATGCTTACCTGCGGTAATCGTTGTGCCGAAGGGGAAACGAGGGGTCGCCGATGTTGGCTCTCGTGTCCCCCTTCCCATGAGGAAGGGATTTCATGTGCCTGAGAAGGGGAGTGCTCTGCAACCCATGATGTCCGTTCGCACTTTCACCCGCCTGTTGCAAGGCTACACCGCCCATTCCCTGCGGAGCCCCGACTTCCTCATGAGTGCGTTCCTCGCCTTTGCTGCCGTCGGACTCGACCTGAACCCGGGCTCCTCGGCCGGGTGGTTGTCGGTCGGGGAGTTCGGCCGGCACGTCTACGGCCTCAGCACCCTGCTGGGGCCGCTCGTCGCGTCGCTGATGCTCTGGCGCTTGGCTCGTCTGGATCAGGCGCTGGATGAGGTCGTCGAACTGCGCACCGACCACGAGTTGGGCCCCCTGGCGGCGCGGGCGCTGGGCGGCGCCCTGGCAGCGGTGCTGGCGATCGGCCTCGGTGTGTGCGGGGTGGGCCTGGTCCATCAGATCGGGCAGCCCTTCACCTGGTCCGGCTGGCCCTATGCGGTGGCCTACCTGGCCCGAAGTGCCGCCACCATGCTGGTCTGGACCGGGCTGGCCACCGCGGGGATCGCGGCGACCCGGAGCCCGTGGGGCGCCTTCGCCCTCCCCCTGCTCACCTGGATTGTGGCGTTCGCCCCCCGGCTCCCCGAAAAGGTCTCGGAAATGGCCCGGTTCCTGGTGCTGACCGACGCGGCCATTGTGAGTCCGATGAATCCCTGGGGGGTCGGCTTCGTGAGCGCCGCAGGCTGGGTGGGTGCTTTCCTCCTGGGCTTCCTGGGGCTCCTCGGCTTGGCCGCATCGGTGCAGCGAGTGCATCGCTGCACGTTTCGCGCCGGCACGGCCGCCTTCACCCTGCTCTGCTGGGGGGGCCTGCCGCTCTACCTGGCCGTTGCCGATCCCGTACCCGCAGAAGTGGCATTCACAGGTGCGATCCAAACGCGCTATCCGGTCACCCACAGGTCCGCGTCCGACCCGGTCCCGGCGAAAGCAGGCATGGAAGCGCTGGCGACCGGGACCGGGGTCCTGTACCGGCCGGCCGGGAAGCCGGTGCCGGACGAACTCCTGCCCGTCTACCGCACCGTCCGGTCGTGGATTGAGCAGGCCCCCTGGGAAACGGGCATCGCAGATGTTTGGGTGCTTCCCGACTTCAACCTCCTTTCGTACCCGGTCGAAACTTTCGTTGACGGGTCCAACCTGATCGTCGACGAGGACCTGCTGCGCCAGTTCCGCGTCGCGGACCGGCTGTCGATTGCTGTGAAGCTCACCGAGCCCCTGCCGGTCAACCGGCCGGCGCGGATCTACCTGGCGCTCTGGCTCCTCTCCGGCGGGCAGGAAAGGGAGATCCGGCCGCTGCTGGCCTTCCTGGAGCACTACATGGCCACCGGGACGACCTCCTCCGCGGGCGCCTGCGAGGGCGCACTGGCGTGGGACATCCCTGACGACGAACTCGGGCGCCTTGCCTGGGGGGATCGGTTCCGGCCCATCGATCTTTCGCCCCGCGATCTTTCTGCCCTGCCCGGTGACGGCGTCGTCTCAGCTCCCGCTTTGGCGGCAGAACAGTACCAGTTTGACGGGCCGACCGTGGCGGCGGCAGAAGAGCGCCAGCACGAAGTGCTGTTCAGCATGCTGCACCGGTGGAACCCGGCGTTTCACCAGCCCCATCAGTTCAGCGCCCTCGACGCCTGCCTGGTCCTGCGCCACTGGGAGGCGGGCGAGGAGCAGGGCCACGAGCGCTACATCGCCGGACGGCTGGCGGAACTGCAGCACCCGAGGGAGGCGGAGTAGATGCTGACCTATGAGCTCCGAGACGTTTCACTCACGCTGGGGCGCAAGCGAATTTTCAGCGGGCTCGACCTGAAGCTGGAAGGCCGCGTGATCGGCCTCCTGGGCCCCAACGGCGCCGGCAAGACCTCGCTGATGCGCCTGCTGGCGACCCTGCTCCGGCCGACCCGGGGGCAGATCCTGCTGCACGGCCGGGACATCGTCCGCGAGCCGGCGTACGCCCGCACCCGGATCGGCTACGTCCCCCAGCACTTCCGGCCCCCGGGCGACCTGACCGGGCGGCAGGTGCTCCAGTACCTCGGGGCCCTGCGGGACGTGGTGGAGGCCGAGAGAATCGACCGGTGCCTGGTGCAGACGGGGCTGAGCCGGGTGGCCGACCAGGCGGCGGGGGCCTATTCCGGCGGCACGCTCCGGCGCCTGGCCCTGGCGCAGGCCCTCCTGAGCGACCCCCAGGTCCTCCTGATGGACGAGCCGACGGCCGGCCTGGACCCCGAGGAGCAGGACCGCTTCCAGACCCTGGTGCGGGGCCTTGCCGAGCGGGGTGCGCAGGTGCTCATCTCCACCCACCTGCTGGCGGAGGTCTCCCAACTGGCCGACACGGCCGTGGTGCTGCACGAGGGGCGTATCCTCTTCGCCGGTCCCGTCCCGGACTTGCTGGCCAGGACCGGGGCGCAGCGGCTGCAGGACGCCTACCTGCGCCTGCTGCGCGACCCGGCGCTCCAGGTGGTGGGGGCGAGGCCATGAGGGTAGAAATGAGCGTGAACTTCCTGCGGGAGGCCCGCGTGCTCTTCCACGGCCGGCGCGGCCTCGCCTGGCTGGTGCCCCTGGCGGTGCTGCTCCTGCGCTTCGCCGGGTTTGATGCGACGAGCCCCGAAAACGCCGCCGCGCTGGAGCTCCTGCTGCCGCTGGTCGGGCCCGCCATCGCCGTCGTGCTCCTCAGCCTGGACCAGCACGGCATGGGCGAGGTGGTGCTGGTCGGCTCCCGTGCGGGCCACTTCGTCTGGGTGTACCGGCTCGCCTGGGTGGTCCTGTGGCTGCTCCTCCTCGTGGCGGTGCCGGCGCCTTCGCCGGACCTGCTCCTGGCGCTGGGACCCGCCGCACTGCTCATGGGCGTGGTCCTGTCGCTGTCGCGGCGGATCAGCCTGCGGGCCGGCCTGAGCGTCGCCCTGGTGTGGTGGGGCATCTCCTACCTCGCCATCCGGTTGGCGGACCCGCTGCTCTACTTCAGCCCGTTCTCCTGGGCGATGCTGCAGCTCGTGCAGACCGGGCTGTTTCCCGAGGAGATCTGGCTGCGCAAGGGTGCGCAGCTCCTCCTGGGCCTGCTCCTGGCCCTGGACTGGGCGCGCCAGAACATGAAAGGTCACCATCATTAAGTAAGCGTCAACGGCCGGCGGTCGCCAGACCGCCGGCTATTTGTCGGCATCCTTCGCCACCGTCGGCCGCACCAGCGAGAGCAGGGCGCCGGTCACCGCCAGGCCCACCGGGACCGCCAGTGTGGTGCGGAAGGCGGCGAGGAAGTCCATGCGCTGGCTCAGGTGGGCGAACAGGGTGCTGGCGATGGTGATGCCCGTGACCATGCCCACGTTGCGGGCCGCGGCCAGCAGGGCGGCCGCCACCCCCTGCCGGTCCCAGGGCGCAGCGCTCATGATGGAGCTGTTGTTGGGCGGGTTGAAGAAGCCGGCGCCCAGGCCGATCAGGGCCAGGCAGAGCGCCACCTGCGTGACCGGGGTCGCGGCGCCGGCCCGGGACACCAGCCAGAGCCCGCAGGCGATGGCGGCCATGCCCGCCGTGGCGGGGATGCGGGTGCCGATCCGGTCGGAGAGCCAGCCGGCCAGCCCGGCCACGGCCACCATGGCGGCGGGCTGCGCCGTCATCACGGCCCCGGCGGCGCCGGGGCTGAGGCCGCGATACTGCTGCAGGTAGAAGGGGAGCAGGAACGTGAGCACGAAGGGGGCGGAGAACTGCAGGAACGAGGCGGCGATCCCGCTGGTGAAGGCCGGCACCCGGAACATCCACAGCGGCAGCATCGGCTGGGCCGCCCGCCGCTCCTGCCAGAGGAAGAGCAGGAGCAGCAGGGCGCCGCCGGCGAGGAGCAGCCGGGTGCGCAGGTCGCCCCAGCCCCAGGTCTCGGCCTGGCTCAGCGCCAGTAGAACCGAGGCCAGGCCCGCCGCGAACAGCAGCGCCCCGGCGAAGTCGAAGGTCTGGCCGCTCCGCCGCTCGGTGGGGCGCAGCTGCGTGTAGGCCAGGACGGCCCCGACCGCCGCGACCGGCAAGTTGATCAGGAAGACCCAGTGCCATCCCCACTGGCCCGCGATGAACCCGCCCAGGCTGGGGCCGAGGGTGAGGCCGGTGAAGGTCAGGGTCGCCTGCATCCCCAGCGCCCGGCCCCGCTCCCGGCCGGGGAAGGTGGTGGTGACCAGGGCCGGCGAGAGCGCCATCATGATCGCCGCGCCGGCCCCCTGCACCAGCCGGCCGGCGATCAGTGCCGGCAGCGTGGGGGCGAGGCCGCAGAGCAGCGAACCCAGGCCGAACACGATGAACCCCGACCCGAAGACCCGCTTGTAGCCCCACATGTCGCCCAGCCGGCCGACGGAGAGCAGGAGGGACGAGATGGTCACCAGGTAGGCGGTGGAGACCCAGCTGATGTCGCCGAGGGTCGCCTGGTACTGCGCCTGGATCTGGGGGATGATGACGTTGATGATGCTGCCGTCCAGCGCCCCCATGAAGGCGCTGGTGCCGGCCACGATGAGGACAAGCCACCGGTAGCTGTCGTTGACTGCCGCCCGGCCTTCCCCGGTCGGTGCGGCCTTTTGCTCCCTGGACGTAATGGTCAACCTCCCCCGCAGCAGATTCCGGGATCATCCTGTTCGCCCTGAACCGGCCGATTTCCCGCCTGCAGTCCGAACCGAGGGAGGCTTGTCTGCACGCGCAGGCGGGATTAAGATGGGGAAAGAGTTCCAAAGCGAGGTGGCTGGCGGTGCGCATCGCCATCATTTCCGACGTTCATGGCAACCTGACGGCGCTGGAGGCGGTGCTGGCCGACATCGACCCGGAGACCGTGGACGCCCTGATCTGCCTGGGCGACCTGGCCTTCAAGGGCCCGCAGCCGGCCGAGTGCATCCGGCGGATCCGGGAGCTGGGCATCCCCTGCCTGCACGGCAACACGGACGTGGCCCTGGTGATGGCGGCCGGACGGAAGCCCCGGCGGCCGCTGCCCGCGGGGTTCTCGCTGCCCGACCCGCTCCCGCCCAGCCTGGCCTGGCCGCTGGCGCAGCTTTCGGATGCTGATGTGGAGTACCTGGCCGGGTTGCCCTTCTCCCACCGGCTCGAGGCCGACGGACAGACCGTGCTGTTCGTCCACGCCTCGCCGCAGGACGCGATGACCGGCATCGCGCCGACGATGGGGCCCGATGAGATCCGGCCGCTGCTGCGGGAGGAGCAGGCCGACTGGATCATCGCGGGCCACGTGCACCAGGCGTACGCTTTCCGCTTCGAGGGGCGCTGGCTCGCCAACCCGGGCGCCGTCGGTTTCTCCCTGGACGGCGACGGCCGGGCCGCGTACGCCGTACTGGACACCGCGCGGTCCCGCTTCGAGCTGCGCCGGGTGGCCTACGACGTGGACGCCGCGGTGGCCGCGGCCCGGGAGCGGGGCTTCTACGCCGATCCCGACCGGTATGGCCAGGCCCTGCGGGCCGGCACGTGGCCCGCGGACCTGTAACGGCCAGGCACGCGTGTGCGGGCCGAGCCACCTGTCGTCATAGCTTGTCGTAGAGGCAGCGGCAGGATTCAGAGCCCGGATGGTTGAACCCTACATCCGCTTGCAGCCCTGCGACGGCGGCCCCCGGGCCGCCGGAGGGCCCGCATGCGCACGGCGGTACATCCGCCTGCCCGCATGCGGGCCTGAAACGTTGACGAAGGTGGCGAGGAAACTGTGGCCCACATGACCGGCGAGGTGCTGGCCCGGACGGAGGCGGAGCTGGGCAGGCCGGTGGTCCTCACGTGGCGGTACCCGATCCTGCCTGACGAGATGGCGATGGTGGTCGCCTCCACCCGTGGTCAGCAGCGGCTCCACGACGTGACGCTCTTCATCTTCGACCCGGTCGGCCGGCTGGCCCTGATCCGCAAGCACCACTACCCGCCGGGCATCTGGCGCGCCCCGGGCGGAGGGGTGAAGCCCGGCGAGGAGTTCGCGGCCGGCGCCGCCCGGGAGGGGTGGGAGGAGACGGGGCTGGCTGTGCGCGTGACCCGGTACCTCCTGCGCGTACACGTGACGTTCACCTGCGGCGGCCAGGAGCAGCCCTGGACCACGCACGTGGTGCTGGCGGAGGGGGAAGGGGATCCGGCCACCCGCGACCCCCGGGAGATCGGGGGCGTGAAATGGGGGTCCATGGAGGAACTGTGCGGACCCATCGCCGACGCGATGCTGGCGACGGGCCGCGGCCTCTTCGCCTACCGGGTCGCCCTGCACCGGCAGGTCGCGCAACTCCTGCCGTGAACCCGGTCCGTCCTGCTCGGCCTCTCTTGATCCCGCGCCGCCCGGGGCGGCCACGGGGCGCCGGCACGGGGAAGGCTGACGCCCGTCATTCTCAAACGCCTCATCCTGGTGTGTGGAGGACGAACCGAATCGCATATGGAGACGATACTTACTCCCGCGGCGATCTTCGCGGGGACGCTCTTTCTGGTGATCCGCCGGCCCTGGAACCTGAACACCGGCGTCTCCGCGCTCCTGGGCGCGCTGCTCGCCCTCCTGGCCGGTTCCATCACGCTCGTGGACGTGGAGTCCGTCATCGGCATCGTCTGGGATGCCACCCTGGCCCTGGTGGCCATCATGGTGATCTCGACCCTGTTGGAGCAGGCCGGCTTCTTCCGCTGGGCAGCGCTGCACCTGGCCCGGCGCGCGGGCGGCAGCGGCCGCGGCCTGTTCGTGGCCGTGATCCTGCTGGCCACCGCCGTGTCGGCTTTCTTCACCAACGACGCCACCGTGCTCATCGTCACGCCGATCGTACTGGAGATGGTGGAGGCCCTGGGGTTCGGCCACCGGGCGCTGCTGCCCTTTGCCATGGCCTGCGGCTTCATGGCCGACGCCATGTCGATCCCGCTGGCGGTCTCCAACCTGACCAACATGATCGTGGTCCGGTACTTCGACCTCTCCTTCGCGCGGTTTGCGTTGATGATGCTGCTGCCCAGCCTCGCCTGCCTCGGCGTGACCACCCTGGTGCTGCTGGGGTACTACCGGCGGGAGATCCCCCGCCGGGTGGATGCCTCGGGGCTCGGCGAACCGGCGGCGGCGATCCGCGACCCGTTCCTCTTCCGGGTCGGGGTTGCGGTGGTCTGTGGGATGATCCTGGCCTTCCTGTTTAACCGGACCGCCTTCCACGTGCCGACCTCGGCGATCATGACGATCGGCGCGGTGCTGCTGCTGCTGGCGGCGCTCCGGAACCGGGTGGTGGAACCGTGGCCGGCCATCCGGCGCGCCCCGTGGCACGTGGTGGCGTTCGCCCTGGGCATGTACCTGGTGGTCTTCGCCCTGGGCAAGGCCGGGCTGACCGGCATGGTGGCCGGCCTGCTGCAGGGGCTCACGGCCCGAGGGCTGGGAGTGACCGTCCTGGGGACGGGCCTTCTGGTGGCGCTGCTTTCCGCCGGCGTGAACAACCTGCCCGGCGTCCTCATCGGCACCCTGGCGGTGGCGGCCACGGGCGCGGCGGGCGCGATCGGCGAGGGCATGGTGATGGCCACCGTCATCGGCGCGGACATCGGCCCCAAGCTGACGCCCATCGGCTCCCTGGCCACGTTGATGTGGCTGCACATCCTCGAAGGCCGGGGGCTGTCGGTCTCGTGGGGACGCTATCTGCGCACCGCCCTGGTGATCACGCCGCCGGTGCTCCTTGCCACGTTGGGGGCGCTCTGGGCGGCCCTGCGGCTCATGAACTGACGCCCACTTTCACGCTACGCGCGTCGGGGAGCGGTCCTCCTCCGGAGGATCGCTCCTTTCTCATTTGGTCGCAGGGATGCCGGCCCTAGGGTCTAGTCCGCATGGGGGACATAGTACCGAACACCCACCCGCGCCGCCCTTCTATCCATGCGCAGGATGGGGGAGACGGCGCGTTGACCCCGATCGCTCTGAGGGCCGACAATAAAGGCGTGATCGAGTTTCCGGGCACGCGGAGACGCCGGATACATATGGAAACGAGGTGACGGGATGAGGCTGCAGGGCACCGTCCTGAGCTGGAAAGACGGCGTCGCCAGGGTGCATATCGCCGTGAACCCATGTTCCGCCTGCTCGCACCGCTGCGGGGCGCACTCGTCCGGCGGCGGGCGGTACCTGCTGGTGGAGTCGTCCACTCCCCTGAAGCCCGGGCGGGCCATCGTGGTTGAGGCGCCGCTCCCGTCGCCTGCCCGCGCCGTCGCCCTGGCCTACCTGCTCCCGCTGGCGGGCTTCATGGCAGGGCTGTTCATCGGCAACGCCGCGTTTGACGGAGCCCCGCTGCCCGTCCTCGGCTCCGGCCTGGCCGGCGCCGCGGCGGCCTATGCGGGTGTCGCGTGGACGGAGCGCAGCCGGCGCGCCCGCGTCGCCGGCGCAACTGAGGCGGAACCGGAGGGCGCATGCATGGCCGGAACGGCCGCGCTCGCTCCGGAGGACCTCTGACCCGAGGACGGGCGGGTGGACGCGCACCTGAACCGACGATCAGCCGCAGCTTGCACGAACCGAATGAGACCCAGTCACATGAGGGGGCATTGCGCATGAACCTGTTGGCCCGCTTCCGCGGGGGGGTCCATCCCGACGACCGCAAGACGACCGCGGCCAGTGCGACGCAGCCGCTGCCGCGTCCGCAGCGTGTCGTGATCCCCCTGCGACAGCATATCGGGGCGCCCTGTCAGCCCCTGGTAAGGAAAGGCGACCAGGTGGCGCTGGGCCAGCCCATCGGAACCGCGGAAGCCCCGGTCTCGGCGCCGGTGCACGCCAGCGTGAGCGGCACCGTTGCGGCCGTGGAGCCCTGGCGGACGCCCGGTGGACGCATGGAGCAGGCCGTGGTCATCGAGCCGGCACCAGAGGACCAGCCGTGGGAGGGGCTTCCCGACGGGCTGGGCTGGGACCTCGATCCGGAGTCGCTGGACCCGGCCTTCATTCGTGACCGCGTGCGCCAGGCCGGGCTGGTCGGCATGGGCGGCGCGGGCTTCCCGGCCGCCGTCAAGCTGACCCCGAAGCCGGGCACGGAGCCCGATGTGGTGATCCTCAACGGTGCCGAGTGCGAGCCGGCCATTACGTCGGACCACCGGCTGATGTTGGAGCACCCGGAGCAGGTGGTGCTCGGGCTCCGGCTGTTCATGCGGGCCAGCGGGGCGAAGCGGGGGATCATCGCCGTCGAGGCCAACAAGCCCGACGCCGCCGGGAAGCTGTCGCAGCTGATCGCTGGCGACCCGGCCATCTCGGTCGAGGTCCTGCCGGTGCGCTACCCGCAGGGCGCGGAGAAGATGCTGGTCTGGGCCCTGCTGCGCCGGGCGGTGCCGGTGGGCGGCATCCCGCTGGACGTGGGCGCCGTGGTGCAGAACGTGGCCACCGCCGCGGCCGCGGCGGTCGCCCTGGCCGAGGGCCGGCCGCTCACCCACCGCATCGTCACCGTCACCGGCCGGGTGACCCGGCCGGGCAACTGGCTGGTGCCGCTGGGCACGTCCTTCGTCGACCTGGTGGAGGCGTCGGGCGGCCTGACCGGCACGCTCGCCCGGGTGATCGCCGGCGGCCCGATGATGGGCATCGCCCAGCCCGACCTGGACGTCCCGGTGATCAAGACCACGGGCTCGGTGATCCTGCTGGGGCCTGAGGACCTGGACGAGACCCCTGCCGGCCCCTGCATCCGCTGCGGCCGCTGTGTGGCGGCCTGCCCGATGGGCCTGCTGCCCGCCCGGCTCTGCAACGCGGCCCTGGCCGGCGACTGGGACGCGGCCGAGCGGTACCACGTGCGGGCCTGCCTGGAGTGCGGCAGCTGCACCTACGTCTGTCCCGCCCGCCGTCCGTTGGTGCAGTCGATCCGGCTGGCGAAGTACGAACTGGGGCGGCGCGCCGCCGCCGGGGGGAGGGGGTAGCGCATGAGCAACACGCAAAACGGCGAACTGCTGGTCGCGTCGAGCCCGCACATCTGGGCCGGCGTGTCCACCGCCCACATCATGCGGGATGTCCTGATTTCCCTCGCACCGGCCGCGCTCGGGGCCGTCTACTTCTTCGGCTGGCGCGCGGCCCTGATCATCGCCCTCAGCATGGGCGCCGCCGCCCTGACCGAGTGGGGCTGCATGCGGCTGATGGGCAAGCCTTCCACGCTGGGCGACGGCTCCGCGCTGGTCACGGGGCTCTTGCTGGCCCTGACGCTGCCGCCCGCCTCGCCGGTCTGGCTGCCGGTGGTGGGCGCCGCCTTCGCCATCGCCGTGGTCAAGGTGGCCTTCGGCGGCCTCGGGCACAACTTCGTCAACCCCGCCCTGGCCGCCCGGGCGTTCCTGCTCGCGGCCTTCCCGGCCGCGATGACCACCTGGACGAGCCCCTTTGACGCCGTCACCACGGCCACGCCGCTGGCGGTCCTGCCCAGCCCCTTCGACCCGGAGGTGCTCGCGGGCCCGCTGCCCTCGTACCGGGACCTGTTCCTGGGCACCGTGGGCGGATCCCTGGGGGAGACGTCGGCGGTGCTCCTCCTGATCGGGGCGGCGTACCTGCTGGCCAGGCGGATCATCGACTGGCGGATCCCCGCGGGTTTCCTGGGCACGTTGGCCCTGCTGTCGTGGATCCTGGGCGGGCAGGGCGGCCTCTTCACCGGCGACCCGCTCTACCACGTGCTGGCCGGCGGCGCGATCCTGGGCGCCTTCTTCATGGCCACCGACTACGTCACGGGACCCATCACGCCCAAGGGCCGGTGGCTCTTCGCCGTGGGCTGCGGCCTCATCACCGTGCTGATCCGGCTCTACGGCGGCTACCCGGAGGGCGTGCTGTTCGCGATCCTGCTCATGAACGTCGTGACGCCCTTGATCGACCGGTGCATCGTGCCGGCGCCCTTCGGGGGGGTGAAAGGCCGTGCGTGAGGCCATGCGGATGATCCTGACGCTGCTGGTGGTCACGGTCCTGGCCGGGGTCGCCCTGGCGGGGGTGAACGGCGTCACCGCGCCCATCGTGGCGGAGATGGAGGCGAGGGCGCTGCAGGAGGGCCTCGCGGAGGTGCTGCCCGGGGCGGCCACCTTTGAGGAGGTCCCGGCCGACGAACTGGCCCGTGCGGGCGGGCCGGTGCAGGCCGCCTGGCGCGGGGTGGACGCCGAGGGAGAGCCGGTGGGCGTCGTCGTGCAGGCGGCCCCGAGCGGCTACGGCGGTGCGATCGTGTTGCTGGTGGGCGTCGAGCCCGGAGGAACGGTGCATCAGCTGAAGGTCCTCAGCGCGACCGGCGAGACCCCGGGCCTGGGCAGCAAGGCCACGGAGCCGGCGTTCCTGCAGCAGTTCCTGGGGCTCAGCCCCTCCATCGAACTCGTGAAGAACCAGCCCCCGGCGGGGAATGAGATCCAGGCCGTGACCGGCGCGACGATCTCGTCCCGCGCGGTGCTCGACGGCGTCAACGCGGCGCTGGACGCCGCACGCCAGCTTCAGACCGGGAGGTGAGGGCCGTGAAGCCATCCGCTCAGTCCCCAACGTTCGGGTCCGTCCTGGCCGACGGACTCCGGCAGGCCCCGCCGTTCCGGCTGCTGCTGGGTCTCTGTCCCTCGCTGGCCGTGACCACGGCCATGGAGAACGGCTTCTGGATGGGCCTGGCCGTGATCTTCGTCCTGGCCTGCTCGGAACTGATCATCAGCCTGCTGCGCAGGGTGATCCCCGACCGGGTGCGCATTCCGGTCTACATCGTGATCGTGGCCACCTTCGTCACCGTGGTCGACATGGTGATGAAAGCCTATCTGCCGGAGATGCACGCCATTCTGGGCATCTTCATCCCCTTGATCGTTGTGAACTGCATCATCCTCGGCCGGGCGGAGGCCTTCGCCTCCAAGAACGGCCCGCTGCTCTCGGTGGCCGACGCAGTGGGCGTGGGCCTGGGCTTTACCGCATCGCTCATGGCCATCGGCGGCGTGCGGGAGCTCCTGGGCACCGGCAACCTGAAGCTGTTCGGCGTCGCCCTGCTGGGCCCGGGCCTGCCGCTGGAGGTCGTGGTGATGCTGCTGCCCGCCGGCGCCTTCTTCGTCATCGGCTTCCTGATGGCCGGCCTGGCATGGCTGCAGCAGCGGCAGGAGGCGCGGGCGCGGCGGGCCCGTCCGACATCCGGGCCGGGTTCCACCGCCGGGGCCGGCACAGTGTCCGGAGGAGAGGAGGCGGCGGTCTAGATGGAGATCCTCGCGATCCTGGTCGGCGGCATCCTGATCAACAACTATATCTTCTCCCGCTTCCTGGGCCTCTGCCCGTTCTTCGGCGTCTCCAACAAGCTGGAGACGGTCTACGGCATGGGCGCCGCGGTCGTCTTCGTCATGACGCTGGCCTCGGCCATCACCTGGCCGCTGCAGCATCTCCTTCTGGAGCCGCTGGGGCTGGGCTACCTGCAGACGGTGGCCTTCATCCTGGTGATCGCCGCCCTGGTGCAGACGGTGGAGATGGTCATCCAGCGGGTCAGCCCCACCCTGTACGCCGCCCTGGGCATCTTCCTCCCGCTGCTCACCACCAACTGCGCCGTTCTGGGCGCCGCGCTGCTGAACATCACCCAGGGTTACGGCTTCATGACGTCGGTGCTGAACGGCTTCGCCTGCGGCGTTGGCTGGACCCTGGCGACGCTGCTCTTCGCCGGCGTGCGGGAGCGGATCGAGGGGGCGCACATCCCGCCGGCGATGCGGGGCATGCCCATCGCGTTCGTCGCGGCCGGCCTGATGGCGCTGGCCTTCATGGGCTTCCAGGGCCTCTTCCGCGGAATCCTCTTCTAAGTGAGGTGTTGGCGCGATGATGACAGCAGCGCTTGTGCTCGGGGGAGCGGGTCTGGTGCTCGGCGCGGGCCTGGCCTTCGTCGCCGTGAAGATCGCCGTCCCGCCCGACGAGCGGGTGGTGGCCGTGCGTGAAGTCCTGCCCGGCGCCAACTGCGGCGCCTGCGGCTTCCCGGGCTGCGACGGGCTCGCCGCCGCCCTGGTGCGCGGTGAAGCCAAGCCGGACGCGTGCGCGGCCGGCGGCCCGGCGACGGCCGCCGCGGTGGCCGGGGTGCTGGGCGTGGAGGCCGCGGTGGGCGAGCGGCTGGTCGTCCACGTCCACTGCGTGGGTAGCGATGCGAAAGCCCGGCGAACCTATCTGTACCAGGGCATCGCGGACTGCCGCGCGGCGGCCCTCATGCCCGGCGGCGGGCCGAAGGCCTGTTCCTACGGCTGCGTTGGCCTGGGAACCTGTGTGCGGGCCTGCCCGTTCGACGCCCTGCACATGGACGAGGCGGCGGGGCTGCCCGTGGTGGACCGGCAGAAGTGCACCGGCTGCGGCATCTGCACGCAGGAGTGCCCGAAGGGGATCATGGCCCTGGTGCCGGCCTCGCAGGCCACCGTCGTCTCCTGCCGGAACGTGGACAAGGGTCCGCAGGTGCGCAAGGTCTGCACCGCCGGATGCATCGCCTGCGGCCTCTGCGTGCGCCAGTGCCCGCAGAAGACCATTGCGATGGTGATCAACGTCGCCTACATCGATCCCAGCGGCTGCGACGGGTGCGGGATCTGCGCGGAGAAGTGCCCCACCAAGTGCATCGTCGCGACGCAGCCCGTCCCGGCCGTAGAGGCTGTGTAGGCCGGTCGTGGGGAGGAGTCTGCCTTGTCCCGCAAGCGGTCGCCTGGTGACCCGTCTTCGGGGAACTGGTCCAAGGTGGTCCGGTTCCCGGCGACCGGGGCTGAGGAGAGCTTGGAGCAGGGGGGCGAGCCCCGTGGGGGCCGGCTCCGGGCGGGTGAGTCCCTGGGCCGCCGGTCTGGGGGCGTTCGGGCCCGGAAGGACAGGTCGCGGGATGGCCGCTCCCAGGGCGATGGTTCCCAGGCATATCCGTTCTGGGGCCGCTGGTTTCAGGGCGCTGGCTCCGGACAGGATGAGCTCCGGGGCGGGCGGTTTCAGGGCGCCGGTTCCCCGGTGGACGAGTCCCGGGGAAGCTGGTTGGGAGGCATTCGTTCCCCGGCGGGCCAGCCTCGGGACGGCTGGTCCCAGGGCGCGGGTTCCGGCCTGGATGGGTTCCGGGACGCTCGGTCCCAGGGCGCGGGTTCCGGCCGGGATGAGTTCCGGGACGTTCGGTCCCAGGGCGCGGGTTCCAGCCTGGATGAGTTCCGGGACGCTCGGTCCCAGAGCGCGGGTTTCGGCCTGGATGAGTTCCGGGGCAGCCGGTTCCAGGGCGTCGGTTCCCGGGTGGACGAGTCCCGGAGCGGCTGGTTTCAGGGCGTTCATTTCCTGGCGGGTCCGTCGCGGGGCGCCCGGTCCACGCGGCTCCGGGTGTTGAGGCCGCCGGCTACAGGGGTTCGGATGGATCGCTCCTGGGGGGCATCCTCCCGGTCGGGCCGGTCCATCGTGGCCCTGCTCATCGCCGCGGCCTTCTTCGCTGCGCTCTGGTACGGCGGCCGCACCGAGCGGGTCGAGCGCACCGCCATCATGATGGACACGTCTGTGCGCGTGGTGGTCTACGCCGGGGGCTGGGATGCCGAATCCGCCGCCGACGCCGCGATGGATTCGATTGCCCGGCTGGAGTCGCTGTGGCACCCCGGGCGCGCGGACAGCGATGTGTCTCGGATCAACGCCGCAGCCGGGGCGGAGCCAGTGGTTGTCGCGCCCGAGACGGTGGAACTCGTGCAGGCGGCGCTCCAGGTGGCCAGGGAGTCCCGCGGCGCGTTCGACCCGACCATCGGGCCGCTCGCGGCGGCCTGGGGATTCGGCGAGGGGGGCCGCGTGCCGGACGCGGCCGAGCTGGAGGCAGCCCGGGCGCTGGTGAGCTGGCGCGACGTGCACGTGGACCCCGAGGCCGGGACCGTTTTCCTCTCCAGGCCTGGGATGCAGCTGGAGCTGGGCGCGGTGGCCAAGGGGTTCGCCGCCCGTCTGGTGCGGGACCAGCTGGCCCAGGCCGGCGTCCGGGCGGCGCTGGTGCAGCTCGGGGGCAGCATCGCGCTGCTGGGCGACCGGCCCGAGGGCGGGCCGTGGCGCATCGCCGTCCAGCACCCGCGGGATCCGCAGGGCTACATCGCCACGCTCTCGCTGGACGGGGGCTACGCCGACACGGCAGGCGACTACCAGCGGTACTTCGAAGCGGACGGCGTGCGCTACCACCACATCCTTGACCCGTCCACCGGCTACCCGGCCCGGGGGATGGCCAGCGTGACCGTGGTCGCCCCCCGGGGCGAACTGGCCGACGCCTACGCCACCGCCGCCTTCGTGCTGGGCATGGAGGAAGGGTATCGCTTCCTCGTGGAACGCGGCGTGGAGGGGCTCCTGGTGAGCGACGCCGGCGAGGTGCGCATGACCCCCGGCATGGCGGAGTTGGCGGAGCTGACGCAGGATGCCGGATGGTAGACCGGTGTGACGACTGGGCGCTGGACGGACCGGACGCGCCCGTGTGAAGGTCATGAGCCTGGTCGTCCCTGTGCGCCTGCTGGGGACACGGGCAGCCCTTCCACGTCGCACCCCATGCCTGCCCGACGGCCGAGGCGCAGTCAATCGCAGCACGTGGGGGTGACCCCGCTGAGTGGACGCAGAACCAGCGAACCGAAGGTGACGAGGAGCTTCAGCACCCGGCAGTTGACCCGGTTAAGCCTGCTCACAGCCGCAGGCCTGGCGCTGGCGCTGCTGGAACGCCAGTTGCCGCCGCCGGCGCCGGTGCCGGGAGTTCGCTGGGGACTGGCCAACGCCGCCACGCTCGCCGCCCTGGCCCTCGACGGCCCCGCGGCGGGCTTGCTGGTCTGGTTCTGCCGGTTCATTCTCGCACAGATCTTCGCCGGAACCCTCTTCGGCCCCGCCTTCTTCGTCGGCGGCGCCGGAGGGTTGCTGGCCTGGGCCGCGATGGCGCTCTTCGCCCGCGGCCGCCGGCTTGGGCCCGCAGGCGTCAGCGCCGCGGGAGCGGTCGCCCACCACGTGGGCCAGCTGGCCGCCGCGGCCGCGGTCACCTCCACCCCGGGCGTCCTGGCGCTGCTGCCGCTTCTGCTGGTGCTCGGTCCTCCCGTCGGTCTGCTGACCGGCGCCCTCGTCGGCCTGCTCCTGCGCCGCCTGGAGGCCGCCGGAGCGTTGGGCGGGGCGGGCGCGGGGGACGTAGCCCGGGCCACGGCCCCCGACGGGTCCGCGCCCCGCGCCGCCGTCTCCGGGGGCCGGTCCGGGCTCATCCGCGCTTCCGACCTGGCGCTGGCCGGCGGGGTCGCCGTCCTGGCCGGAGCGCTGGTGCTGGGCAGGGGCTGGTGGGCTGGATCCCGCGGCCCGGCCGCCCAGGCTGTGGTGACGGTGGCGGGAGCCCCCTGGCGCACCCTGGATCTGCGCCAGGACGGGCTGTATCCTGTGGAGCCCGCAGGCGGGCATCTGGTCGTGGAGGTGGCCGACGGGGCGGTGCGGGTGCGGGAGGCGGACTGCCCGGACCAGGTGTGTGTGCTGACCGGCTGGATCTCCAGCCCGGGCGACATGATCGTCTGCGTTCCCTACCGTGTCGTCATCCAGATCACCGGCGACTCGGGCGTCGGACCGGACGCCATCCTGCGGTGAGGCCGGGGCGTGGCCCCGGCTTTGACGCGGGTGCCGGCTGCGCCGCTGCCCCTGGCGTGTCGGGCGGGGTATGATGTGACCTTGAGCTTGCCGAAGTGGGAGAGTCGTAAGGATGGTGCGGATTCCGTTCCGTGAGGTGATCGGGGCCCAGGTGGTGGAGGCCGGGCATGGGCGGAGCACCCTGCGCATGCAAGCCAGTGAGCACACGCAGAACAACATGGGGATGGTGCACGGCGGGGCGCTCTGCACGCTGGCCGACGCGGCCATCGGCACGGCGCTGCGCAGCGCGCTGAAGCCCGGTGATGCGATCGCCACGATCGAGATGAAGATGAACTGCATCGCACCGGGCCGCGGCAGTCTGTTGGCCCGGGCCCGCGCCCTGCACGTCGGCGGAACCACGGCGGTGGGGGGGTGGAGATTGAGGATCTCCAGGGCAGGTTGGTGGCGAAGGGGCTTGCGACCTTCTACCTGAAGCGCGCGGCGGAGGAGCCGCGGCCCGGGGCACGTGCGGCGATGATTCCGGAGGTGGACGGCCCCGAACCGGAAGACTAGACCGCCGCCTCTTGTCTGACCGCGGCCCGGTAGCGCTCCGAGTGTCGGAGCAGTGCCTGGTACACGTATCGCTCTTCGTCCGGGACGTCCCTCAGGGGAACGCCCGCAGCGCGTAAGAGTTCGGACAGGCGGACGAAGCTCAGGTCGGGCGGATGGACCTCGATCAGCCTGATCCCCGCCGCCTCGCTCAGCTGCCGCTTCAGCCGGTCCCGCTGCTGCTGCCGCTGCAGTTCGGCGGCGTCCGGGAACCGCTGGGTGACGCGGCTGTGCTGGGGTCCCTGGTACTCCAGGGCCACGCTGTACTTGGGAAGGAACAGGTCGAACTGCATGCGCGCGCCGGTCTCGGGGTTGTCCAGGCAACTGGCAGCCCCGTTTTCCAGTAAGACCGTGCCGGTGAGCATCTCGACCATGCGCGCCAACAGGAACTGCCCGAAAGAGTAGGCTCTCCACTGCTGGACCAGCGACTTGCTCTTCTCGAACTTCGCCAGCGCGGCGAGGCGCCGGCTCTCCGCCGGGTTGCTGGCTGTCAGGTCGAAGGCCTTCCGCCGCCCGACCCGGCACGTCGTTCCCGTAAGATGTCCCTTCTCCTGCAACACCCGCAAGTACTTGGTCAGGCTGTTGTGGCAGTACCCGGTCAGTTGGATGAGCTTCTGGTAGCTGAAGCGCCGGCCCAACCGCCGGATGACGCCCCACACCCACCTGGCCGCGTGCGGCAGGCTTCGGTCAAGCAGGAGGTCGTCCGTCAGCACGATGTACCTGCACGACCTGGGCCAGAGGGGCTGCACCTCCACGGTGCGGCCGGACCGGGTGTACTGCAGCCAGAGCTTGCGGGACAGCGCCTCCAGATGCCGGAGCAGGCTGTGCTGGCTCAGTCCCGTCGCCCGCCGAAGCTCGGCGAAAGTGTACTTCGTGCACGTCGTGCGGGTCATCCAGAGAAAGCACCACAGGTAGCGGGCGCCCTCCGTCAGACCGCGGTCTCTCCAGAGGAGATCCGGCACACGGACGTCCAGCGGCCTTTTCTGGTGCACGCGCGCGTTCGCCAACGCCTCCATGACCACCCCTCCGGCCTACTCCATTCGGCACCGAACATACAATCTCCTCCTGTTCTGGATATGTTTGCCTCACCACGGCGGGTCGTCGGCGCGCGGTGCGCCCGAGGAAACGCGCAAGTCTTTGGAGCCAGGACGGGATGGGGTGGGGTCTGGTGCCTCCTCAGGCTATCATCGATGTGCACGAGGCCATGGTTCTGCGATGAGTAGATATGTCAGCAGGCACGACTGCCAGGAAGAAGGCAGATGAATGCGTGACGAAGGGGGTCATCTGCCATGTGGGACGTCTTCCTCGGGTGCTCGGCTCACAAGAGTTGCCAGATTGGCTCTCGGTTTCCCTCGGCCGGCGTGGACCAAGGGCTCACTTGTCGCACGGCTGGCCTGAACCCGTGCTCGCAAGCTGCCGTGTCCGGATTGCCTGAAGCTGGGTTCTCAAGTTGCCGGGTCCGGGTTGCCTGAAGCTGTGTTCTCAAGTTGCCCTGTCCGGGGCGGTGGGCAAGCTCGGGCGGAGGGAGAGGCGGAGGTGCTTGCATCGACTCGGGGGAGACAGCGGCGAGCTGGGTCGACGACAGATGGCAGCCGCGGTCCCAAGCGGATGTGTGGGGGGCAGTTCGTTTGAGGTAGCTCTGCGAAACGCGTAAGTCTTGGGAGTTGATCTGGCGGAGGGGGGGTGTGGCGGGGCCCACGGGGTGCGTGCGAGTGACTTTAATTGCGTTTCCGGGGATGCATGAAGCAGGGGGGCTGCAGGAGGCCGGGATGCCGCTGCACGCGCCCCTCCTGTGTCTGCTCACACGATCTGCGAGTCTCGCTCCTTGGCCGCAGCATCACATAAATATTTGCAGCACCAGATCATCTCGCTTGACCCGAAGGGGCTCCACAGGCCTTCCTTCCCACGATCTGCGACTTTCCCCAGTGCCCGGGTCCGGGCTCCGAAACGCCAACCCCCGGCCGGAGGTGTCCGGCCGGGGGTGTTCTGCCCTACAGATACTCCGCAAACCACTCTGCGATCATCCGCAGCCTGTGGACCCGGTGCCAAGGCTTGCCCGTGCGGCTCATGCCGTGGGACTCGCCAGGGTACCGCACAAACTTCACCGTCTTGCGCTGGTACTTCAGCGCCGCGTACAGCTGCTCGGCCTGGTCGATGGGGCAGCGCATGTCGTTCTCCTGATGCTCGATGAGCAGCGGGGTGTTGATGCGCGAGGTGTGGACCAGCGGCGACTGCTTAAGGAACGGCCCCAGGTTGTCCACTTCCCACCAGTTCTCGACGCCGAACTGGCGCAGCCGGTCGTAGCCCAGGTCGGACGTGCCCATCGCCGACCAGCGGTTGACGACGGAGCGCATCGTGACCGCCGCCCGGAAGCGGTCCGTGTGGCTCACGATCCAGTTAACCATGAATCCGCCGTAGGACCCGCCGGCGACGCCCAGGCGATCGCCGTCCACGTAGGGGAACCGCTCCACCGCGCCCTCGATGGCGGCCATGACGTCGGCGTAATCCCGGTTGCCCCAGTCGGCCCGGATCACACGGCAGAAGTCGTGTCCATACCCCTGCGATCCCCGGGGGTTGGAGTAGACCACCGCGTACCCCTGCGCGGCCAGCCAGTGGAACTCGAAGAAGAACCCGGCGCCGTACATGGCCATGGGTCCGCCGTGAATCTCCAGCACCGCGGGGTACTTCTTGCCCTCCTCCCGTCCCACGGGCGGTAGGATCCAGGCGTCGACGAGGGGCTCGCCCTCCCCGGCGGACACCTGGAACCGCTCGGGAACCGTCAGTTCCAGCTCGGCGAAGAGTTCGGCGTTGTGGTCTGTCAGCCGTACCTCCCGCACGCCGCCGCCGCGCAGCACCGTGCCCGCCGACGACACCGGCGGGACAGGCTGTGGCTCGTCCAGCTGCGCCAGGTACACGTCACCGGGGGAGAGCGGCGTCGCGTAGGCCAGGGCGGCCCTGCGGCAGTCCGGCGTCAGGGAGAACGCGTAGACGACCCGGTCGCCGCCGGTCACGGGCCATACCTCCCCCGTCACCGCGTCGACCCGGACCAGCTGCACCTGACCGCCGTCGGAGACGGTGGCGTAAATCCAGCGTGCGTCCGGCGACCAGTGGAGCCGGCCGCCCGAGGGCGAAACCAGATCTCCGGTCGTTTCGTTGCCGAAGGGGCGGTCCAGGTCGGTTGCGAGCTGACGGATCTCCCCGCTCGACCGATCCAGCACGTAAAGGCCGGTGAGGCCGTAGCCTGATTCGGCGGGATCGCTGGCCAGGAAGGCGATCATGCGTCCGTCGGGAGAGGCGGCGGGGGAACTGCAGGCGAGCGTGCCGTCACCCGGCGTGAGACGGACGGGCATGCAGTTGCCCTGAGTCTCCTCCGCAGCCTCGCATCGATCGGGGCCCGGGCCCTCAGGCGGCGTGTACGCCGAGGACCGCTGTCCCTGCCCGTCGTCACTCAGGGACAGATACCACAGGTCCACGTGGCCCGGATACCAATCCCGGTCCTCCCGCCGGTTGGCGGCGAAGACCAGCCCGCGACCGTCGGGGGTCCAGCTGACGTCCAGGTGGTTGAAGTCGCCGAGGGTCAGCTGCCGCGGCTCTCCTCCGTCTACGTCGACCACGCAGATGTGCTTGCGCTCGTCGGTGTAGAATCCCACGCCGTCCATCTTGTAGTGCAGCCGCGTGATCACGCGAACGTCCTTGGTGTACTTCCGGTATAGGTCCTGGTCGTCCTCGTCGCCACCCTCCGGTTGAATGCCAGCCTCGGTCAGGTTTGCCGTGAAGGCGATGGTGCGGCCGTCCGGGCTCCACACCGGGTTCTGGACCCCGCCCTTGATCCGGGTGATCTGCCTGGCCTCGCCCCCCTCCATGGACAGAAGCCACAGCTGGTTCGATCCGCTGCGATTGGAGACGAACACCAGGTGCCGGCCGTCGGGAGACCATCGCGGCTGCGTGTCCCTGGGTCCGGCGGTGAAGCGCACCGGCGGGGAGCCCTCCCGGGCCAGCCAGATGCTGGAGGTGTACTCATTCTTCTTCTTGTCGATCTCCTGCAGCACATAGGCCACGCGGGTGCCGTCCGGGGATATCTGGCAGTCGCCTGCCAGCTTGATGGCAAGCAGATCCTCGGCCTGGAGCCTGCGGCGGGTGGTCACGCACACTCCCCCTCGCAATAATTCGTTTCGTTAACAGTTTGGCGGGCAGGAGCGGGATTCCTCCCCGGGGCTCGGCTCATACGGTATGCTGCTGCGGCGCTGGCGAAGCGGGGGCTGGCGCGCTGGCGTGAGGCTGCCGGCGGCGCTGGCGGGAGGCTGCCTGCAGCGCTGGCGGGAGGCTGCCTGCAGCGCAGGCGAGACGTAGCCTGGAGTGCTCGCGGTGCGCAACTCGGCGCTCGCGAAGCGTGGCCTGCAGTCCCTGCGAGGCGAGGCCTGTGGCGCTGGTGAGACGTAGCCTGTGGCTCTAACGCTGCGCATCTGTGGCGCTGGCGAAGCGGGGCCGGAGGCGCAGGCGAGACGTAGCCTGTAGCACCGGCGGGTCGCAGCGGCGGCGCTCGGGAGGCGTAGCCTGCGGCACCGGCGAGGCGCGGCCTGCGGCGCCCTGCACACGGGGAAGGGCGAATGCAGCGCGGGTGCCCACACGGCCGCGAAGGGCCGGTGAACGACGGCGAGGGCGAGTGAGGCCGAACGGCGGAGGAAGAAGAACCCGCATCAAGGAAACGGGCGCGGATGAAACGGGACAGCCCGCTGCCCCGTCTGTCTTGGTGAAAAGCGGCTGAGGCAGGTACGGGGCAACTGCGTGGCGTAAACCTTCGTCAAACAGAGGATTCGATCCACTCGAAGGGAGACGCTTCGATGTCGCAGTCCGATAGGGCAGCCCTGCCGTCCGACCGAACGGCCGCGATCGATCACCTGATGCGGGAGTACGGCACGAAGGTACTCCATCTCGCCTATTCCTACCTGAAAGACCGGCACCTCGCTGAGGACGTGGCCCAGGAGGTCTTCATCAAGGCCTACCGCAACTGGAAGAACTTCCGCGGCGAGAGCTCGGCCTATACCTGGCTGTACCGCATCACGGTGAACCTGTGCCGGGACAAGGCCCGCAGCGCATGGTGGCGGCGGCTGCTGCCGACGGACGATCCCCGGGCGGCCGGTACGCCCGTCGAGCCCGACACCGCCGGGGACGATCCCGAGGAGGCGGTCGTCCTCAGCGACCAGCGTGAGCGGCTCCTGGACTACGTGATGCAGCTCTCTGACGCCTACCGGGAAGTGATTATCCTGTACTATTACCACGACCTCACCACGGTGGAGATCGCCGAGGTGACGGGCCAGAACGAGAATACCGTCAAGACCCGGCTCTTCCGAGCGCGGGCCATGCTGAAACAGATGCTGCAGAAAGGGGGTGTGGCCCGATGAGCGACACGGACAAGGAACTGCGGCAGTTGATCAAGGACGAGTTCGATCGGTCGCTCGCGGGCTGGACCTTTACCCCGGCCATGCGCCAGGCGGTCCTGGACCGCATCGCCGGGGAAGGGGAGCCTGAGGCCACGCCTGTTCCCACCCTGTCCAGACGCTTCCGGCCCGCCTACTGGGTCGCCGCGGCAGCCGCGGCGTTCGTGCTGGCCATCAACCTCTGGCCGCGCGTCTCCACCGACGGGCGCCTGACCGGTACCGCGTCGGATGCGCGCTCCGGAGGAGCGCCGGAGAGCGCGCCAGGCGCCGAAGCCGCTGCGTACGGCCTGCAGGCGACGGGCGAGTTGCAGGCGCTGGGGGCCGCGCCCGGGCAGTCCGGGACCGCGGATTCGGCCGAGGCCGACGCCGCCTCCACCCTGAAGGCCGGCGGGGTTCACGCTCTGTCCGCTATCTCCCCCGTGAGGCTGACCCTCAGCGTGGCCGAAGTCCCTGACGTGTTCGTCGTCGATCGGGCGGGGGAGAAAGCATCCCTGCACGTGAGCGAAACCACCGGCCGCGCCCTGACACAGGACGGGGCCGAGGAGGCCCAGGCCGGGGCGACGGCGGCGGCCGTTCCCGACGCGCTGGACCTGAACCCGCTGCCCGACGGAAACGTGGTCGTCGTCCAGCGATGGGCTGTGAAGATCGTGGACCAGCACGGCAACCCGGTCGCCGAGTCGCCGGTCGAGCCGGAGGCGGCTGCGGTGGCCGAGGGGCCGGCCGGCGAAACGGTGGTGGTCTCCTCCGACGCCCTTACCTTGTTCACGGCGACGGGAAAGCCCGCCGAGCTGATCGGCCTGGACCAGTATCCGTCCCTGGTGGCCGTCAGCGGAAAACGCATGGCCGTCGCGAATGACGGGGGCGTGGAGGTCTACGAGGGGGGAGCCCGTGCGCTGACCCTTCCCAGGCTGCAGCCCCGCGCGATGGCTCTCGCCCCCGACGGGGCCCTGGCCATGCTGACCGGCTCGCCTCCGGACGCCCGCCTGCGGATCTATGCCGCCGACGGCTCGCTGTTGCTGGACCGCCCGGTCGCACCGGACGGCGAGGGGTTCGGCTTCATCGGGGACGGGCTGCAGGTGGCGGTGGGCAGCGTCGTGTACGACCGGACGGGGGACGAGCGCTGGCATTTCCCGTTCGCCCCTGCCCGGGTGACAGCCCTGGCGGACGGCGTGAGCGTGCTGGCGTGGAACTCCCGGCAGGCGGCCCGGGTGCTGGCCGACGGCGGCACACAGGTCTGGATGGCTGAGGTGACGGACGCCGACTTGGTGCGGGCGTCCGGGTCGGCCCGGGGTGACCTGGTGGTACTGGTGGCCGCCGCGGACGACGGCGCCGCGGTCTGGGTCATCGACCAGGGAGGCAACCAGCGACACGCCGAACGGCTTTCCCAGGTACCCGTGGACGTGACCGCATCCGGCGACCGGATCCTGCTTCTCAACGCCGAGGGGCTGGAGGTGCGTCCCCTGAACCGCTGACCGGAGCAGCCGGACGCCCGAAGACCGGCTGGAGCCCGGGGATACCGGGACCGTCCCGCCTGTGGCGGTCGGGATGACCCGGGGCTTGCAGGGAACCCGCTCCTGGGGGAGAATAGAGTCGCAACGTACGAATCTCCGGCGAGTAGGGGGGGTTCCGGTGAACTTCTGGCTGTGGATCATCGGCTGGATCGCCGCCTCGGCGGTCGTGGTCTTCGCCCTGTCGATCAACGGCAAGACGGAGTCGGGGGAGGCCCTCGAGGGAGGCCACGGACACGGCCATCACTAGGAACGCAGACACGAGCCCGCCGTGACAGCGTTTGCCACGGCGGGCTTGCGTAACATCCCGGCCGGGTGGGAGGACAACCGTTGATGGAAGTCATCAAGATTACGCCGCGGGGGTATTGCCACGGGGTCGTCGGCGCCATCCAGCTGGTCCGCCGTGTGGCCCGGGACCCGAACGTGCCCCGGCCCATCTACGTGCTCGGGCAGATCGTGCACAATCGTCACGTGGTCGAGGAGATGGAGGCCCTGGGCGTGATCACGCTGGACGGCGAGGACCGCCTCAGCCTCCTGGAGAAGATCGACGCCGGGACGGTCATCTTCACCGCCCATGGCGTGTCGCCGGCGGTGAAGATCCGGGCGCGGGAGAAGGGGCTGTACGTCGTGGATGCCACATGCCCGGACGTGACCAGGACCCATGAACTCATCGCCGAACTGGTCAGCCGGGGCTATGAGGTCATCTACATCGGCAAGAAGGGGCACCCTGAGCCCGAGGGGGCAGTGGGGGTGGCCCCGGGCCACGTGCACCTGGTGGAACGGGCGGAGGACTTGGAGGCGCTGTCCTTCGCGCCCGGCCAGAAGCTGGCGGTGACCAACCAGACGACGCTGTCCCAGTGGGACACCCAGGCCCTGATGGAGCAGGTCAAGGCGCGCTGGCCCCAGACCGAGATCTACAACGAGATCTGCCTGGCCACCCAGCAGCGGCAGGAGGCGGTGGCACGGATGGCGCCGGAGGCCGATCTGGTGATCGTCGTCGGCGACCGCCGCTCCAACAACTCCAACCGCCTGGTACAGGTGGCCCAGGAGCTGGCGGCCCGGGAGGCCCACCTGGTGGACAGCGTGGAGGAGATCGATCCGGCCTGGCTGAAGGGGAAGCGGAAGGTCGCCGTCACCTCGGGCGCCTCCACCCCGACGCACATCACCCGGGCCGTGATTGAGTTCCTGGAGAAGTACAACGTCGAGGTGGAGGAGCGCTGAGGCGTCATGCGTACCGAAGGTGAGCTCCGCGCGCTGGTCAGCCTGCTCGCCGACGAGCAGGAGGGCGTCGCCCGGGCCGCCTGGGATGAACTCCTGGGCGCCGGCCAGGCCGCCGTGCCCTTCCTCGAGGCGGCGTTCGACGATCCGGACCCGCGCCTCAGGGGACGGGTGCGCGCCCTGCTGGAGGAGCTGCGCCTCGAGGCGCTGGAGTTGCAGTGGCGGCGGCTCGCGCAGAAGGACGACGACGCCCTCGACCTGGAGGAGGGCTGCATCCTCCTGGCCGCCCTGGGGGGGACGGTCGGGCGGGAGCGCGCGGTCGCCTCGTTCCTGGACGCCGTGGCCGGCAGCGTACGCGCCCACATGCCCGCCGTGGGCGGCCTGCGGGCGATGGGCGAGGTGCTGTTCGAAAACCTTCGGTTCCGGGCCGGAGAGATGGGCAACCCGGAGCATCACTTCCTGCCCAGCGTTCTCGAGCGCCGGCGCGGGATCCCGATCGCGCTGGCCGCCGTGTACATCCTCGTCGGCCGGCGGGTGGGGCTGCCGGTGTACGGCGTGGCCATGCCGGATCACTTCCTGGCCATGTACGCGGAGGCCGACCGCCCGGCCTATGTCGACTGCTTCAACCAGGGGCAGGTCTACCGCTACGAGACCCTGAGCCGGATCCTGAGCCGCCGGGGAGTGGTCGCTCCCGAGCGCGTGCTCTCGCCGTGCAGCACGCGGGTGATCCTGTACCGCATGTTGGGCAACCTGGAGCGGCTGTACACCGGCGTCGGCCAGTCCCGGATGGTCGGGAGGGTCCAGCGCTGGCGGGAGATCCTGGTGGTGAAGGGCAGACTCTGAGCGCACGATCGCACAGGCGCCCCTGCAGGCGGCCGCAGAAGGCCGGTTCCGCAGGGGCGCCTCGCGCACCGACGGGGAACCGATCCGCGCCGGGGAATGGGGGCCTGCCCGTCGGGTATCTGCGCCGGCGGCGCCGGCGTCATACCATTGCTGGCTGCCCGCCGTTTCCGAAGCCGTGTCAAGGGGGGAGGATTCGGCGGGGGTTTCCGGGAAATATTAGGAAAAGAGGGGCGTGAGCCCGTGCTGAAAAACGTGTTCCGCAAGTTGATCGGGCTTCTGGTCGTCGCGCTGTTCGCCGTTGCCGTGGTCCAGTACTTCCGGCAGACGTCGGGGAACCCTTACGTGTGGTCTGCCCTGGGGTCCGGCCTGTGGATCCTGCTCCCGCTGGCCGCGGTGCTCAGCGCCGTCTGGTGGGCCGACCGGCGCATGCGGGCCCGCGGAGAGTAGAGGAGGGGATCGATGAGTTACCGCATCGCACCGACGCAGGTCGCCGAGCTGCCCAACGGGCTGAAGGTGTATGTCCGGGAGGTGCGGCATGCGCCCGTCGTGACCTCGATGGTCTGGTACGGGGTCGGCAGCCGGGACGAGGGCCCGGGGCAGACCGGCCTGTCGCACTTCCTGGAGCACATGATGTTCAAGGGCACACCCCGCTTCCCGTACGGCGTGCTGGAAGAGGCGGTGAAGCGGCGCGGGGGAATGTGGAACGCGTTCACCTCGTACGACTACACAGCCTACTACGAGGTGCTGCCGGCGCAGCATCTGGAGTTCAGCTTCGAGGTGGAGGCCGACCGCATGGCCTCCATGACCTTTGACCCCGATCTCACCGTGCGTGAGCGGGGGATCATCGTGAGCGAGCGGGAGGGGGGCGAGAACCACCCGTCGTTCTGGCTGAACGAGGCCTTTATGGCGACGGCCTTCCGGGTGCTTCCGTACCGGCACCCGATCATCGGCAGCAAGGCCGACATCCGCGCCACCACGGCCGACGCCCTGGCCGCGCACTACCGCCGCTACTACCGGCCCAACAACGCCGCGCTGGTGGTGGTGGGCGACGTGGAGGCCGAGCGGGTGCTCCGCCTGGCGGAACGCCACTTCGGCCCCCTGCCGGCCGGCGGGCCGGTGCCCCCGTTCACCGCGGTGGAGCCCGAGCAGGAAGCCGAGCGGCGGGTAACCGTCCGGCGGCCGGGGCCGCACCCGATGCTGCTGGCAGGTTACCGGATCCCGGAGGCTGCGCACCCGGACCAGCCCGCGCTCATGCTGCTGGCCGCACTGCTTTCCGGCAGCGCCTCCCCGGGCGCGGCGATGGGCCGGTCCAGCCGGCTGCACCGCCGGCTGATCGACACGGGCCTGGCCGTGTCCGCCGGGGCGCACGTCCGGGCGTTTCAGTACGCGGGCCTGTTCATGCTCACCGCTACGCCCGCTCCCACCGTGTCCCTCTCGTCCCTGGAGGAGGCGCTGTTCGACGAGGTGGAACGGCTGCGGGCCGGCGAGGTCAGTGATGAGGAGTTCGCACGGGCGCGGAAGCAGGTGCGCGCCAGTCTGCTGTACACGATGGAGTCCACCCTGAACCAGGCCGTCTTCCTGGGCAGTACGGCCCTGACCCAGGGCGTGGAACGGTTCGACCGCGCCCTGGAGGAGCTGGAGGCGGTCACCCCGGCGGATGTGCTGCGGGCCGCCAGGGAGTACCTGGACGTGCGGCGCCGCACGGTCGGCCACTTCGTGCCGGGCGATGAGGCAACCCCGGGCGATGAGCCGTTCCCCGGCGGCGAAGCCAGGGCGGTCGCAGCGGCGTCAGCGCCCCGTGCCGCCTCCTCGGCCGATGCGCCGTCTTCGGCTGCCGTGGCCCCCGGTGCCAACGGGGCATCGCCGGTCGGCACGCCCGACTACCAGCAGCCGGCCGACCGGCGGATCCCCCGTCCCGAGGCGGGCCCTGCACGGCCGCTGCTGGCCGCGGAGCGGATCGTACGGCGGGAACTGCCGGGGGGCGCGGTCCTGCTGCTGCTTCCGACGCCGACGGTGCCCAGCGTCTTCGTCCGGGTGCAGATGGAGGCCGGCGCCGTGCACGAGCCTCCGGAGAAGGCGGGCCTGGCCCAGCTGGTCGCCGGCGTGCTCACCCGGGGCACCGCCGCGTACAGCGCCCAGGAACTGGCTATCATCACCGATGCGCAGGGAATGTCGCTGCGGGTGGACGCGGGACGCGAGACCGCCGTTGCCGCGCTGAAGTGCCTGCCGGAGGACCTCGCCCGGGGCGTGCAGCTGCTCGCCGAGGTGGTCCGCCGACCGAGCTTCCCCGACGACGAGGTGGAGCGGCTGCGCACGCAGATGCTGGTCAACTGGCGCCGGTCGGAGGACGATACCCGGTCCGTGGCCGCCCGCCGCCTGATGGAGCGGATCTACCCCGAGGGGCATCCCTACCGGCAGCCCATCGGCGGCACGGAGGCGACGCTCACCGGCCTTCAGGCGGACGACCTCCGCCGCTTCCACCAGGCGCACTACGGCCCGCGCGGCGCGGTGATCACGGTGGTGGGCGACGTGGATCCCGAGTCGGCAGCCGCCGCGCTGGAGGAGGCCTTCGCCGGGTGGGAGGGCGGAACGGGAAGGGCGGCGATCCCGCCGGTGCCGGTCCCGCCGGGGGGCAGGACCCACGTGCCGCTGGCCGGGAAGACGCAGACCGACATCGCTCTGGGCTGGCCGCTGGTGGATCGGGGGCACCCCGACTACCTGGCCCTGGAGGTGCTGGCCACGCTGTTCGGGGGCAACGGCACGCCCGCCAGCAGCCGGCTGTTCCGGGACGTGCGGGAGCGGCACGGCCTCTCCTACTACCAGTACGCCGTGTTCGGCGGGACCAGCGGGCCGGGGCCCTGGACCGCCCACCTGGGCGTGAACCCCTCCCGGCTGGAGTTCGCGGTGGAGACGGTCCGCGCGGAGCTGCGGCGGCTGGTGGCGGAGCCGGTGCCGGTTCCGGAGCTGCAGGCGCTGCAGGATTTCCTGACCGGGTACCCCGCGGTGCAGCATGAGTCGCCGGAGCGGATTGCTGCCCGGTTGGCGGAGATCGAGCGGTTCGGCCTCGGCCTGGACTGGCTGCAGCGCCACCCCCGGGAGCTGGCGGCGCTGACGCCCGAGGTGCTGCAGGAGGTGGCCGCACGCCACCTGGTGCCCGAGCGGCTCACGATCGTCACCGCCGGCCCGGCAGAATCTCCGGCGAATGTTTCGGCGTCGAAAGAATGACAAGAGCGGGGCCGGCAGGCCCCGATCAAAGGAGAGACACCCATGAGCTCGTTGATTCCGATCGTCATCGAGCAGACGAGCAGGGGCGAGCGCTCCTACGACATTTACTCGCGCCTGCTCAAGGACCGGATCATCTTCCTGGGCACGAGCATCGATGATCAGGTGGCCAACGCGGTCACGGCGCAGCTGCTGTTCCTGGAGAGCGACGACCCCGACAAGGAGATCAACATGTACATCAACTCGTCGGGCGGCATCACCAGTGCCGGCTTGGCGATCTACGACACGATGCAGCACATCAAGCCGAAGGTCAACACCTACGCCATCGGCATGGCCGCCTCGATGGCCGCTGTTCTGCTGGCGGGCGGGACGGGCACGCGGTATGCCCTGCCCCACGCCCGGATCCTCATCCACCAGCCGTGGGTGAAGGGCGGCATCGGCGGCCAGGTGACCGACATCGAGATCACCGCGAAGGAGCTGCTGCACACCAAGGAGAAGCTCGCGGAGATCATCGCCAAGCACACCGGCCAGCCGCTGGAGAAGGTGAAGGAGGACTCGGAGCGCGACCGCTGGATGTCGGCGGAGGAGGCCAGGGCCTACGGCCTCGTCGATGTCGTCGTCCAGCCGCGGGAGCGGAAGAAGGCGTAGCCGACGGGCGCGCAGAAGGGGGCCGCCGGGGCGGCCCCCTTCTGCGCGCCTGCACGTTTCCTCCTGCCGCCGGCACAGGCTCTCCGCTGCGCCGTGCCGGCCTCTTGCGCGCTGCGGCCCGGTCGGCCCGGGCGGGCCGGCCCGCCTTCGTTCCGTCAGGGCTCGAGGAAGTGCCGGTAGAGAATCGCAACCGCCCGGCCGACGGCCAGCACGCCCTCGTTGTCCTCGACCCGCCGCTCGTCCTTGCAGTCCTTGGTCATCACGCTGAACACGAAGCCCCGGCCGCCCTTCCAGACCGCGCCGACCTCGTGCCGGCAGCCGGTGATGCTTCCGAACTTGGCCGCGATGACCGGCCCCTCCGGCGGCCTGTCGTACTGCGAACCGCCGGGCAGGTAGCGCGCGGCGTAGGGGCTCTGCACCTGCTTCATGACCCGGAGCATCTCGGCGCAGGCCTCCGGGGTCAGCACCTGGCGGCGGACGATCATGTCCATCAGCCGCCCGAGCTGGGAGGGCACTGCGGCGTTGACCGGCTGGCCGGCGGGGGCGCCGAAGAACTTCCAGCGGAGGCGCAGCCCCGTGAGCCCCAGCTCGTCCATGGACCGGTTGACCGACTCGATGCCCACGGCGTCGATGCACATGTTGGACGCGGTGTTGTCGCTGATGATCATCATGAGCGTGGCGAGATCCCTGAGCGGGAGCCGGATTCCCGGACTCAGATCGCGCAGCACGCCGCAGCCGGGCACCTTGTCCTCGGTCCGCAGCTCACGCGGCTCGCTCAGGTCCAGCCTCCCCTCGCCGGCCTGGCGCATCACCTCATAGAAGATCGCCAGCTTGATGGTCGACGCGCTCGGGAAGGTATCGTCGGACGCCCCCACCTGGATGACCTCGTCCGTCTGCAGGGACCGGGCCCACACGCCCATCGTGCCGGAGAAGCCCGCGACCAGGGCGTTCAGGGCGCTGACCGGATCCGTCATGCTCTCGCCCACCTCCCACAGCCTTTCGCCGTGGGTGTTTCGGCGCCCCCGGTCCCATCTCCTCCGGGGCCGGCGCCCTCATGCACCGCGGCCTCCGTGGGTCGCCCACCGCCTGCGGGCCGGCCGCCCCCAAGCCTCAGGGGTTCAGCGGTTCGACGTGTATGGCGGCGGGCTCCACCAGGCAGTGCTCCTCGCAGAGTCCGCACCCCGTGCAGAGCGCTGGATCCACGACCGGCCGGAGGGCGCCCTCCAGCACGATTGCCCGGCCCCGCAGGGGGCAGGCGTTGAAGCAGCTGCGGCAGATGTCGCCCATGTGGGCCAGGCACCGCGTGGCGTCGATGACCGCGGTGCCCATCCGCACCGGCTCCCCGGGTTCCAGGTGCAGCGCCTGGGTGGGGCAGACCGCCGCGCAGGCGGGCGCCTGCCCGCCGCAGAGGTCGCAGGCCGTCTCCCGGGCGGCGATGTAGGGCGTACCCGTGCTGAGCCCGTGCTCCCACCGGGCGATCCGGATGGCCGAGCGCGGGCAGGCCTGGGCGCACTGGCCGCAGCGGAGGCAGAGCCCCAGGAAGAAGGGCTCGGGCAGGGCGCCGGGGGGCCGGAGCAGCCGCCGCCCCGCGGGGGCGGCCAGCATGGGCCTGGCCACGCTGATGCCGGCCGCGAGCACAGCACCGCCCAGGATGCCCAAGGCCCGGCGCCGGTCTTCCCCCGCCGTCCGGGCGGGCTTCTCCGCCTTCTGCACCCGCCACACGGGGACGAAGCCGAGGCTGTGGTGCGGGCAGGCATCGATGCAGTCGCCGCAGTTGGAGCAGACCCACGGATCGGCCTGCGCCGGCCCCCGTCCCGCCACCGTCTCCAGCAGGGTCTCCCGGCCGTTCATGGGGCAGACCTGGATGCACCGGCCGCACCGGTCGCAGGTGGCCCGGTCGTGACCGACCCGCAGCAGGGCACCGCGGCCCAGCAGCGAGTAGAGGGCCCCCGCGGGGCAGACCGAGCGGCACCACCCGCGCCGCAGCACGAACAGGTCGAAGAGGAGGGCCAGGGCGACGAGGGTAAGCTGCAGGCCGAGGCCGAAGAGCAGAGAGCGCATCAGCGTCGCCTGGGGGGAGAGCCACTCGAAGAGGGCCTGACCCGTTGCGGCCGAAAGGAGCAGGAGGAGGAGCGCGACCGCCCAGCGGCTCCACCGGGGCCAGGCCGCGCGGCGCGCCGGCCATCGGTTCGGGAGCAGCCGCGCCCCGATCCAGTCCACGCCCTCCATCAGACTGCCCAGGGGGCAGACCCAGGCGCAGAAGGCCCGGCCGAAGATCAAGTAAAGGAGGATTACCAGCACGAGGCCGAGCGCCGCCGCCCCAGCCAGCCACCGGCCGCCGGCCGCCAGCACCTGGGCGGCCGCAAACGGGTCGGTGAGGGGCAGCCCCAGGAACCGGGAGCTGACGTAAGTCCCGCGGAACCAGGGGAAGCCCGCGAGCGGCAGCAGGAGGAGCGCCCAGAAAAGGAGCTGGGTGGCGAGGCGCAGCCTGCGCCACCCGATCTTCTTCATCATCGCCCGCACCGCCTACGCCTTCTCAACCCGCACGGCGCAGACCTTGTACTCCATCTGCTTGGAGGTCTCGTCGACCGCGTCGTTGGTCAGGAAGTTGGCGAGCCGCTCGGTGCGGTCGTCGTGCATGAGCAGGAACACCAGCCCCTTCTGGGGCACGGCCCGGCCGCCGACGCGCGCCGTGGCGACCACCTGCCCGCGGCGGCTGGTCAGCTTCACCAGGTCGCCGTTCTGGATGCCGAGCCGGGCGGCGTCTTCCTCGTGGATTTCGCAGTAGAACTCGCCCGCGCCCTTCATGATCTCGGGCACCCGCTTCGTCATGGTGATGGTGTGCCAGTGTTCGAGGATCCGCCCGGTGGAGAGGTAGAACGGGTACTCGGCGTCGGGCACCTCGGCCGGATCCCTGTGGGGCCGGGCGTAGATGACCGCCTTGCCGTCGGGCTTGCCGTAGAAGTAGATCCCCGCGCCCTCCGGCACGAAGGGGTCGTCGCCTTCCACATACCGCAGGGTGGTCCCGGCGGGCTGCTTGTCGTTCACCGGCCAGCGGAGGCCGCGCTCCTGCTTGTACCGCTCGTACGGCGCGTAGTCGTAGCCGGTGCCGCCGCCGCCCATCTTCCGGAACTCTTCCCAGATCACCTCGTTGGAGGTGTAGTGGCTGAAGTACTCGCCGTAGCCCAGTCGCTTGGCGATCTCCAGCAGGATCCAGACGTCGGGCCTGGCCTCACCCTTGGGCTCGACGGCCTTGGCCAGGTGCTGGGTCCGGCGCTCGGTGTTGCCGTAGATGCCCTCCTTCTCACACCAGAGGGCGGAGGGCAGCACCACGTCCGCCAGCTCGGTGGTGCGGTTGTGGAAGGCGTCCATGACCACCAGGAAGGTCTTCTCCAGGGAGGCCCGCACCGAGTTCAGGTTGGGCAGCGAGTGGCCGGGGTTGGTGCAGGAGATCAGCAGGGCCTTGATGCGCCCGTCGCCGGCGGCCCGGAACATCTCCATGGTGTGGTAACCGACCTTGTCCGACATCCGGGTATAGTCGACGCCCCACACCGCGGCCACTTCCTTGCGGTGCTGCTCGTTGGTCACCTGGCGGCCGCAGGGCAGCAGGTGGGACAGGCCGCCGCCCTCGCGCACCGAGCCGCAGGCCGAGGGCTGTCCGGTGAGGGAGAAGGGGCTGTTGCCGGGCTGGCAGATCTTGCCCGTCAGCAGGTGCAGGTTGTAGATGGCGTTGTTCAGCCACGTGCCCACCGTGCGCTGGTTGATGCCCATGCACCACAGCGTCATGGTCTTGCGGCCCCGGGCGCCGATCTCCCGGGCAGCCGCCCGGATGTCGTCAGGCGAGAGGCCGGTGATGGGGGCGACCTTCTCCGGGGTGTAGTCCTGCAGGAATGCGACATACTGTTCGAAGGTGATGGCGCCGTTACCATCCTGGAACGTGGTGTGACGCTCGATGAAGTCCGGGTCGTGGAGGCCTTCCTCGATGATCACCTGGGCGAAGGCGTTCAGCAGGGCGAGGTCGGTGCCGGGCCGGAAGGGCAGGAAGATGTCGGCGATGTCGGCCACCCGGTGCCTGCGCGGATCGGCCAGGATGACCTTGACGTCCTTCCCCGTCTGCTTGCGGGTGGTGATGCGGGAGTAGATGATGGGATGGGCCTCCGCGGTGTTGGAGCCGATGATGAAGAAGGTGTCGGCATGCTCGATGTCGTCCAGGTTGCCCATGGGCTCGTCCTTGCCGAACGTGGAGAGGAAGCCGGCCACGGCGGAGGCCATGCACGTGCGCGGGTTGCCCTCGACGTTGTTGGTGCCGATGCAGCCCTTGAAGAGCTTGTTGGCGATGTAGGTCTCCTCGGCGAGGTTCTGGCCGGATCCGTAGAAGCCGACCGAATCGGGGCCGTGCTGGTCGATGGCCTCGCGGAACCTGGCGGCCACCAGGTCGAGCGCCTCGTCCCAGGAGGCTTCGGTGAGCTGGCCGTTCTTCCGGATGAGTGGCTTCAGGATCCGCCCTTCCTCGGTGTTCATGATCCGGTCCAGATAATAGCCCTTGACGCACAGAAGTCCCTTGTTGACCGGGTTCTCCGTGTCGCCCTTCACCGCGACCACCCGGTTGTCCTTCGCAGCCACCATCACGCCGCAACCGACGCCGCAGTAGCGGCAGACAGTCTTGTACCACGTGGCGCCTTCCGTCTCGGGGTTCTGCTTGGGCGCGACGGGCTGCGGCGAGCATCCGGCCGCGACCATGGCGGTGGCGAGGGCCGACGCCTTCACGAACGAACGGCGGGTGAACTTCATGTCCGATCCTCCTCAACGGATTGAATGTACGCCGGCAGGACCGAGTAGACGCCGGGAATGGCCCTCAGGTGGTCCAGTGTCCTGACCGACGCTTCCGTGCCGGGGGATTCCAGGACGCCGACCAGGTAGCCCGGGCGGCCTCCCGGGGTGATGTCGGACAACCCCGGCACGCCGGCCAGCCGCGCCGCGACCGCCTCCACCCGGGCGGGGTCGCACTGGAACACCAGTCCGCTGATCACCATTTCCGGTCCTCCCTGACGCCGTGTGGATCGTCGAAGTGGCAGTTCAGGCAGCCGCGGTTCTCCGGCACGCGGACGTGGTCGGTCTGCACGTGGCAGGCGATGCAGTTGTCCAGCAGGATCTGCTCGCTCTCCGGGGACAGTTGGATGTCCTCGTAGCCCGTGATGGTCGCCCACACGTGCTTGAACCCCGCCTCGTACTTGGCCGGGATCGAGGCGAGCCCCTGGGGCAGGTGGCACTGGGTGCAGGCGACCGCCGCGTGGTCGGACTGGGCGTGGGTTGTGCGGAACTCTTGCATGGAGTGGCACGTGGCGCAGGTCGCCGGCTCCGCGCCGGTGGCGGTGATGACCGACGGCCCGCCGATGAGCAGGACAAGGGCCGCGGCCGCGACGGCGACGAGGATCCACCCGCGCTTGGTCACACAAATCCCTCCCGTGGATTCATCTGCCCTTCAGGGTAGCAGTAAAGGATTTCGGAGGGATTACACGGAGATTGGGATAACCTTGGGCGGGGACAAGGAACGTATCAGAAAAGGGGGGTGTAAAGGTCTACATCCCCCGGCAGAGTGGGCCTTTGTATCTACGAAGTCGTGTTGGCATCTCCTCGGCGCGTCGGGGAAGGGATCCGGCGGAGAAAAAGCGAATGTAGACTTTTGAGCTATCGACAGGGGCTCTACCGGCGCCTGATCCGTCCCCGGACTTAGGGCGCCGCTCATATATTGTGACACGTCAAGGAGAGTGGGGCCGGTCAGGCGCGCGGCGCGCCCGTGACCACTTGGCCCCGGAGGTCGTGGAGGTCTAGATGCGGTTGCTCTCGTACCTGCACAGCCGGACCAGCCTGTTCACCAAGGTCCTGGTGGCCAACGCGGCCATCGCCGTCATCGGCGCCACATGCGCGGTGCTCATCGCGACCCACTTCTGGAACAGCCAGGAGCACGCGCCCATATGGGAGTTCGGCCTCATCGCCGTCGGCCTCGTGGTGTCGCTGGGCGTCAACTACGCCCTGCTGCGGGTCGCCTTCCGGCCGCTGTTCACCCTGCATGCGACGCTGGACAGGGTCAGGCGGGGCGACTTCTCCGCCCGGGTGCCGATGGTGCCCGGCGATCCGGACATCGCCCGGGTGAGCGAGATGGCCAACCTGATGCTCGACCGGCTGGCGGAGCACCGCCAGGCCGTGGCGGCCCAGATCCTCCGGGCGCAGGAGGAGGAGCGGAAGCGCATCGCCCGGGAGCTGCACGACGAGACGGCCCAGTCGCTCACGTCGATCGTCGTCAACCTGGAGGCGATCGAGCGGCAGGCCGTGGGCAGCGGCGTCGACGAAGCCCTGTGCGAGCGGCTCCACCTGACCAAGGAGGTCGCACAGCGGACGCTGGATGAGACGCGGCGGCTCATGATGGACCTGCGCCCGTCGGTGCTGGATGACCTGGGCCTGGTTCCCGCCCTCCGCTGGTTCATCAACCACAGGGTGCTGCCGGCCGGCCTGGAGGCCGACTTCCAGGTGAGCGGGCTCACCGAACGGCTGCCCGAGGAGCTGGAGACCGCGCTGTTCCGCATCATGCAGGAAGCGATCACCAATGTGGTGAAACATGCGAAGGCGAAGACCGTGCTGGTGCGGCTCCGCCGGGAGCACGGCGAGATCACGGGACTTGTGGTCGACGACGGACAGGGATTCCACGTGGTGCATACGGTGGGACAACCGGTGCGGGACCGGGGGCTCGGACTCTTCGGCATGCAGGAGCGGGCCGCCCTGGTGGGCGGCAAGGTGGTCGTGGAGTCTGCACCGGGCCGGGGGACTACGGTGCGGGTGACGGTTCCGGATCGCAGAGGGGGGGACGTGCGATGAGTCCGATTCGTGTGCTGCTGGTAGACGATCACGCCATCCTGCGGGAAGGCATCCGATACCTGCTCTCCGCCAGCGGGGAGGTGGAGGTGATCGGCGAGGCCCAGGACGGCGTCGAGGCGCTGGAGATGGTGGAGAAGCTCCGGCCCGACGCGGTGCTGATGGACATCGCCATGCCGCGCATGAACGGCATCGAGGCGACCAAGGAGCTGAAGAAGCGTCACCCCGACCTGCCGGTGCTGATCCTGTCGATGTACGACAGCGAGGAGTACGTTCTGCCCATCCTGCGGGCCGGCGCCGCCGGGTACGTGCTGAAGCGGGCCGCCGCGCAGGAGCTGGTCTCGGCCCTGAAGGCGGTGACGTCGGGCCAGGTCATCCTACACCCGGACGTGGCCCGGACCGTGATGGACAACCTGCAGGCGCAGGAGAGTCCACAAGGGCCGCCCGTAGCGCCGAGGGGCGCCTCCGAGGCCCAGGCGCAGCTGGCCCAGCTGACCGAGCGGGAGCGGGAGGTCCTCACGCTCATCGCCCACGGCCTGACCAACCAGCAGATCGCCGAGAGGCTGTTCATCTCCATCAAGACCGTGCAGGCGCACCGGGCGAACCTCATGGAAAAGCTCGACCTGCATGACGCGGTCGAGCTCACCAAGTTCGCCATCAAGAGCGGCCTGCTGCCGCTTGACGAGATCTGACCCGTCCAGGGTCAGAAAGGCGCAAGTGGCAGCAGGCCGCTTGCGCCTGAAGGAGCCTTCCTGCGCGTCGGGCCGGGCGCCTCAGCGGGTCAGGCTCGGCGCGGCGCCGTGGACGGCGAGCGTGCGCCGGGGCCGGACGTCGTAGACCAGCCCCTCGTACAGCACCGTCAGGTTGCCCAGGGACACGGCGCGCAGGCCCGGCAGGTACTCCAGGTCGTCCACGTCAAACCCCGGTTCCACGTGAATGGAGATGGTGCGGCCGTTCAACAGCTTGAGCTGCAGCTCGTTGAACACGTCTCCGCCTCCTCCCATGCAGTGCAGGGTGTGCGAGGACACGGTTCTGCGCCATCGGTTCCCAAAGCCGCGGCCGGCCAGGGTGACATGAACGTCCGCGCATAGTATGCCCGTTTTGCCCGTGCCGCCCGCGTGTAGCGCACTTACAGTATGGGTAAGACTAGGCTATAATAGTCATTGAAGTAGCCAAAATGGCTTGCACGTAACTTTCCGACTAGGGCGAGGGATCGGTTGTCCGGCATCCCCTGTCATGATAAAGTCTAGGTGGAGAGGAGGGCACCCGAACGATGAAAGTCTTGATCGTAGATGATCACCTCATGCTTCGGAAGGGTGTACTGAGTGTCCTTTCGAATACCGATCTTGAGGTCATCGGCGAGGCATCGAACGGTCAGGAAGCACTGGAGCTGGTTCCCAAGCTGAAGCCAGACCTGGTGCTCATGGACATCAACATGCCGGTGCTCGACGGCGTCGAGGCGACCCGGAAGCTGAAGCAGATGTACCCGGACCTCAAGGTCGTTATCCTCACGGTCTCGGAGATCGACAAGGATCTCTTCGAGGCGATCAAGGCCGGCGCGGACGGCTACCTGCTGAAGAACCTGGGGCCTGAGGAACTGGTCTCCTCTCTGCGTGCGGCGATCTCCGGCGAGGCGCCCATCTCGTCGGTCATGGCGGCCAAGATGCTGAAGGAGTTCCGCCAGCCGCGCGCCAACACCACGGGCAAGCAGCCCGGTCAGCAGCTCTCCCCCCGGGAGATCGAAGTGCTGCGCCTGGCTTCGACCGGCCTGACCTACAAGGAGATTGCCGCCAAGCTGTACGTGGCCGAGTCCACGGTGAAGAACCACATGCGGCACATCCTCGAGAAGCTGCACCTGCGCAACCGGTCCGAGGCGGTGGGGTACGCCATCCGGACCGGGCTGGCCGGCGAGCCGCCCAGCAATCGGTAGCGAACGCAATGGGACCACCTGTGCGCACAGGTGGTCTTTTTCTCGCTGTTGCGACTTGGCTCAGTCCGGAAATTAGTCTACATTAGAATCAGTCGAACGAACGATTTGGGTCTACCCCGCGGTGCGGCTAAGATTCAGACAGAAGAATCGTGCGGTACCGCTGGGGGGCGGCACCCCGACCGTTTCCCAACTGGAGGAGGCGATGGGTCGTGAAGAAGATTCTGCTCGCGACCGACGGCAGCGAGAGCTCCCTGAAGGCCGCCCGGATTGCGGGAGAGCTGGCCTCTCTGCAGAACGCTCAGGTGATCGTCCTTTACGTGGCGCACGTTCCGCGGGCCTACTACGCCACCGACGAGTTTGGCAACAAGGTCACCCCTGAGGTGCCTATGGACGTGCTGATCCGGCGCACCGGCGAGCCCATCCTGCGCAAGACCGTGTCCGCCATCGGCCTGCCCGAGTCGCAGGTGGTGACGGAGGTGCAGGTGGGCGAGCCGGCCGAGGAGATCGTCGATTACGCCCGGTTGGAGGAGGTCGACCTGATCGTGATGGGCAGCCGGGGCCTCAGCCCGATCCGGGAGCTGCTGCTGGGCAGTGTGTCGGACAAGGTCCTGCGCACCGCCCCGTGCCCGGTGCTCATCGCCCGGTAACCGCCATCCAACTGTCACCCCGGCCGCCGGACATCGGCGGCCGGGGTGCGGCTGTATTCCCCGGGGCGCGGGCGGAGATCAGGCCCAGAAGGACCGCACCTGAAGGGCCGCCTCCGCGCCCTGGCGACGCCCGTTCTCCAGGACGTCGAAGATGCGGGCGGGGTCCATGAGGTTGTCGCCGAACACCTGCAGGGTCGCGGGGTCGGGCAGCACCGTCAACACCCGGGAACCGTCCGCCTCCAGCGCAGCCCGCTCCTTCTGCAGCATCTCGTGCCCCCGCGGGTACTTCGGCCCGCCCATGGGCGCGACGATCAGCACACGGCGGAAGCCCGCCGCCTGGTCGGCGTGCGTCCCCGACCACGCCCCTCCGTCCACGTAGCGGCGGCCGTTGATCAGCACCGTGGGCAGGAGGCCCGGTACGGCGCAGCTGGAGGCCAGGGCCCGGGCCAGCGGTATCCCCGAGGCGTTCGTCCACATCACCGGCTCGCCCGTCTCCGCGTCGACGGCCGAGATCCTGAGGGGCTTCTCCGGCCAGGGGACGTCGCCCAGGGGGGCCTGGAACAGGCCGACCCATTCGTCCTCGGTCAGCCCGGCGCCCGTGGCCACCTTGGCGACCGCGCCAGGCGGGAGGCCCATGCCGGCCGCGACGAGGTGTGTGAGCTGCGCGGGGTCGACCCCGTAGCGGATGAGGGTGCCGACCACGGAACCGGCGGAGGTGCCCACCACCAGGTCCGCGGAGCCCAGGTCCACGCCGGCCTCTTTCCAGGCTGCGGTCAGCCCCACCATCCAGGCGATGCCCAGGACGCCGCCTCCGCCCATCACCAGCGCTCTGTCCGTCATGCCTTCGGCCAACTCCCTTCCACAGCAGCAGTATGGCAAAGATGCACAGTGGAGATACTGGATCTGGCGCCGCCGGGGTTGCCGGCATCGGGCCTGTCTTGATAAAGTCGTAACTTTCACGACGAACCCGCTGCCATGTCCCTGGCGTCACAAGTACGGAACCCCTTAGATTGATTCTAACTGTCAAGGAGGTCTCTGCGACATGCGTCTGGTTGGTAAGCCTGCTCCTGACTTCACGATGCTGTCCACCAAGGACCTGGACAAGCTCGATCAGAAGGTCAGCCTCTCCGACTACAAGGGCAAGTGGCTGGTCCTGTTCTTCTACCCGGCGGACTTCACGTTCGTGTGCCCTACTGAGATCACGGCGTTCAACGACCGGGTGCAGGAGTTCCAGGATGCCAACTGCGAGATCCTCGGCGTGTCCGTCGACTCCGTGTACTCGCACCGGGCCTGGATCAAGACCCCGAAGGAGGAGGGCGGCCTCGGCCCCGTCAACTACCCGCTCGCCTCGGACATCACCAAGGAGGTCTCCCGGGCCTACGGCGTGCTGATCGAGGAGGAGGGCGTGGCGCTGCGCGGCCTCTTCATCATCGACCCCGACGGCATCGTCCGCTACCAGGTCGTGCACGACAACAACATCGGCCGGAACGTGGACGAGGTGCTCCGGGTCCTGGAGGCCCTGCAGGCCGGCGGCCTGTGCGCGGCCAACTGGAAGCCCGGCGACGCCCTGCTGAAGGTGTAGCGAGGGAGGCCTGCTTCATGCCGATGCGCCTTGGCAGCCCGATGCCCCCCCTCGAAGGGGCAACCGGGTCCTACAACGCGGAAGGGTTCGATCCCGCACAGCTGTCCGGGCATCCGGTGCTGATTCACTTCTGGGCGGTGTCCTGCCACATCTGCCACGAGGTCATGGACCAGGTGCTGCAGTACCGGGACATGTACCAGCCCAAGGGGCTCAAGGTGGTCGCCATCCACATGCCCAAGGAGGAGGGCGACCTGGACACGGCCAAGGTGGAACGGGACATCGCGCAGTACGGGATCACGCAGCCGGTCCTCCTGGATCACCGGCACGCCCTGGCGCAGGCGTTCCAGAACCAGTTCGTGCCTGCCTTCTTTCTCTTCGACGCGCAGGGAAACCTCTTCTTCCGGGCTGCGGGAGACAAGGGACTCCAGAACCTCGGCCCCAAGCTGGAGCAGCTTCTGGGCTGATCCTTTCGGACTATGGCGGCCGCCCTTTCACAGGGCGGCCGCTACTGCTGGTCGCCTAGGGCTCACGCCTCAGGGCCGCGGCCCCGGAATCGCTGGCGGCACCGATGGGAACGGCGGGTCGCGGCGGTTATACTGACGCCAGCAGGGGGCCGCGCGCGGCGAGGGGAGGGGATGACGAGTGAGCTGGAAGTCGGTGCGCGACCTTCTGCCGCTCGTGGTGCTCCACGTGGCCGCCGCCGCGGTGCACGCGGCGAGCGCCGTGGGACTGAGCGGCGTCCGGCCGGGTGCGGCCTTCGAGGTTGCCCTCGCGTTCGTGGCGCTGGTCGTCCCCATGGCGGCGGTGCTGGCCCTGGCAGCGGGGATGCGCCGGGTCGGCGCGGCGCTCCTGGTTCTGTCGTACCTGGGCGTCGCCGGCCTGACCCTGGTCGGGCACCTGGGCCTGAACTTGCTGGTGAACGCGTTGGACTCAGCCCCTTCCGCCTTCCGCACGGCGTTCTTCGCGAGCGGCCTGGTCATGCCGGTGATCCAGGTCTGCGGCGTGGTGGAGGCGCTGCGCACCTGGGGGTTGATCGCCGAGCCCCGGCGGAACCGGCTGTCGGTCAAGTGAGCGCCACAGGCCCCCACCGCCGGGTGGGGGCCTCGTCGTGTGCTGTGACCCGCGTCACGGGGCCGATCGGGTGCACTGCGGTATGGTTGAAGCGAAAGGTACGTCCTGACAGGAGGTCAACGGAGATGCACGCGGCCAACATCCTGCTCCGCTCCTCCGCCCGGTGGCTGGCGGTGGTGCTGCCCCTGGGCGTCCTGATCCGTTCCGCCTTCGTGTGGCTCTATACCCCAGGCCCCTTCTACTGGGGAGACCTGATCCACGCCCACAGCCATACCGCGTACTTCGGCTGGGCGGGGCTCGGGCTGATGGGGCTCATCCTGCACCTCCTGCCCCGGTTCACCGGCCGGCCCGTGGCCGAATCCCGACCGCTGACCTGGCTGCTGCGGCTCGCCCCGTGGGTGGTGGGCGGCGCCCTGGTCACCTTCGCCTGGTGGGGGTACGCCGGGCCGTCGATCGGTTTCGCCGCCCTCAACGAGGTGCTGTGGGTCCTCTTCGCCGTGGTGTTCTGGCGGGAGGTGCGGGGCCGGCCCCTTCGCGACTGGCCCGCGCCCCTGGTGCTGATGGGCGCGGCGGTCCTCCTGCTGCTGCTCTCCATTTCGGGGACGACGCTGGTGATCATCTCCGAGGCGGTGCTCGACGGCGCCTTTCCCCTGCTCTACCAGGCCGGGGTCTACCTGTTTCTCGAGCTCTACGCCGACGGCTGGGTGGAGATCGGCCTCATGGGCGTTGTGCTGGCCCTGGCCGAGCGGGAGGCGGCCGGGGGCCAGGCGGACGAGGGGCCCGCGGCGCGGCGCGTGGCCACGGCGGCGCTGCTGCTCGTGGGCCCCGCCGCCCTGCGGATGCTGATCCCGCGGGGACTGGAAGGGCCGCTGGTCTGGCTCAGCATCGCGGCCGGGGCGCTGTTCGGCCTGGCGCAGTTGTACTTCCTGGCGATCGCGCGTCGGCTTCGGCTGCCGGCGGCCGCCGGGCCGTGGTGGCGCCTGGCCGCGCTCAGCCTCGCCCTGAAAGCCGCCCTGGAGTTCATGCCGGTCCTGCCGGCCTGGTCCGCGCTGGCCCTGGACCGCAACCCCGTGATCGCCTACCTGCACCTGAAGCTGCTGCTCCTGGCCTCCAGCGGCCTGCTGGGCGCCCTGGCCGCGGTGCGCGGGGCCGCCGGGCCGTGGGCGTTCCGGCTCTACGCGGCCGGCTCGGTGGTCATGGTCGCTGCGCTGGCCGCGCACGGCCTGCTGGCCCGGGCGATTCCCGCGGTCAGCTGGCCCCTGTACGCCGTGGCGTTCGCCGCGGCGTTCCCCGCCGCGGCGGGCGGCATCTGGGGAGCGCAGCCCTGGCGCTGACAGGCCCCGGGGTCGGCGGGCAGGGTGGCTCAGTGCACGGGCTCGGCGGAGAACGGTTCCCCAGCGGGCGGGCCGGGCGGCTCCGCCCAACCGGGGAGCCGCCTGTCGGGCGCCAGTTCGGGGAAGAGCCTGTGCTGCCGGTCCGGCGCCACGAGCCCCAGCTGCACCCCGGTGGCCCGTGCCAGCACGGGATCGAGGGTGCAGAGGTCGGACCGGCCGATCTCGGAGAGCGCGGTGCGCCCCAGCGTGACGGCCACCATCTCCATCTCGCGGACGCAGGCGTTCAGGAACCGCTGGAGGCTGCGGGCGGCTCGATCCACGTCCAGTTCCCCGGTCCGTTTCCCCGTGTAGACCACCAGGCTGGTGGGCGGCTCAAAGGGCAGCGCCTCGGCGGCCTGCTCGCCAATCAGGACCATCAGGGCGGCCGTGCCGGTGTAGACCGCGTCGGCGCCCAGGGCCATCGCCTTCAGCATCTGCCCGGGAGTGATGAGGCCGCCGGCGGCGATCAGGCTGACGTCGCCGGCGGCCTTCTGCCGTACCAGGAAGGCGCGCGCCCGGGCGACCGCGTAGAGCGTCGGCAGCCCCACGTCGTCCTGCAGGGTCGGGGCGCCCCCGTGGGTGCCGCCCTCAGCCCCGTCCACGGTGACGAAGTCGACGCCCGCCTCCAGCGCCACGGCCAGCTCCCGTTCCAGGTGGTGCGTGGCGGCCAGCTTCACCCCCACGGGAACGCCCGTCTCCGCCCGCAGCCGGCGGACGAGCCGGATGAAGTCCGCCTGGGAGTTCACGCCCGGCAGGCGGGAGTGGATGACCGCATCCTGACCCGGTTCCAGGCCGAAGGCGGCGCGGAAGTCCGGGCCGATGTTCCGGGCAGAGGTCCGCTGCGGCGTGGATCCCTGGGCCCCCTGTCCCAGCTGCATCTCGATCGCGTCCACCCGCCGGTACTGTTCGGGCCGGTTGAGCCAGCCGCCCCGGTTGTACTGGCCGATCAGGAGGCGCGCGGCGGCCCGCTCCTCCTCCAGCAGGGGGGCCTCGCCGGTGTTGGTGGCCGTGCCCACCGCCGTGGCGGCCCGGGTCAGCGCGATCTTCGCCCGCTTGGAGAGTGCGCCGCCGAAGGACATGCCGGCGATCAGGACGGGGATGGCCACGGTGAGCGGTCGCCGGGCCCGGGGTCCGATGGTCACGGCCGTGTCGATGGGGACGTTCTCGGGGGTGGGGAAGCGGCAGAGGTGGACGGGGTTGAACAGGAGCTTCTCCCAGGGGGAGAGGCGGAGGGGGCTGCCCAGGGGGCGCGGCGCCGGCGCGCCCTGGGCAGCCCGCATCGTGATCTCCAGGGCGTTCAGCCCGCCGACCTTGCGCAGGGCCCCCACCATCTCCCCGATGGACTCCGGGTACTCGTCCCGCACGACCCGGGCGAGCGCCCGGTCCACCGTCTCGTCGATCGCGGCCCGGAGCCACTTCTCAATGAGCCGGAGCACGGTCCTCCCCCCTTTCCGGCCGCCGCTCCAGCGCACTCTGGATGTCTGCCATCCGCCGGGCCAGCTCGCCGCAGACGTGTTTCACCATGGACAGCTGGCGGGCGGCGCTCTGCTCCTCCGTGGCCAGGTCCAGGAGCGCGCGGTCGTCGAACCGGTTCAGGGCGTCATAATGCTCCCGCTCGATCATGGCCAGGGTGCCGACCACGGTCTCGATGCGGCCCAGCTCCGAGATGATGTACTGGCAGGTCGCACTCAGCTCTTCAGGGTTCATGGCGATGACCGCCGGATGGGTATGCTGCACCATCAGTCTGCCCATCCGGAGGCGGGGATCATCTCGCCGCGGACGCCGCCCGGGGGGCCCGTCGGGTGCGGCCGTGCAACGCCGGAACCGTGTGTGTTCGGCTACATGCCCTTCTTCCGCCGCTCCGTCACGGTCTCGCCCGCGATGCCCCAGTTGTCGGTGTCGACCTCCTCGATGATCACGAAGGTGGTCTGCGGGTTCTTGCCCAGCACCTCCTGGAGCAGGCGGGTGGCGCCGGCGATCAGCTGCTTTTTCTGCTCGGGCGTGGCGCCCTCCCGCGTGATCTTGATGTTCACGTACGGCACGTGCTCGACCTCCCTTGCCTTCGCGTGTTACATCCGCCAGGACGAGCGGGCCAGGGGCGCTGCGGGGCGACCCGTGGACCGAGCCTGCGGCCTGGCTCTGCGATGATTGTAGGGAACGGCACGAATCAGCAAAATGGCCAGAAGATATGATTTCAGGCTGTCGCCCCGGTGTGGAGCGAAAGTGCCACGTGGACGGCCAGGTGCACCAGGTGGAGATCACCCGCATCGCCCGCGAGGTGACCGGCCGGGCCCTCCCGGCCAACGTCGTGGCCCTGGGCGTGCTGAACCGGCTCTGCCGGCTGGTCAGCGACGAGGCCTTGGTGGAGGCGGTGCTGGAGACGGTGCCCCGCGGCACCGAGGCGATCAACCGGAAGTCGCTGGAGGCCGGGATGGCGATCTGATCCGGACGCTCATTGATAACCATTCTCAACCAGAAAATAGCCCGTGGCTCCCTTGACGGGCCTGTGCCCGGCGGGTATCCTTAAAGTGTGTTTTGATTACCCGTATCGGGTACAAGGGGCAAGGTAACCATTAGGGCTGCACCCCACAGCGATGTCGGCGTGCGCCTCAAAGGAGGAGAAGATCCGTGGCGGTAAAGATTATTGATACTTGCATCTCGTGCGGCGCCTGCGAACCGGAGTGCCCCAACGAGGCCATCAGCCCGGGCGACACCATCTACGTGATCGATCCTGACAAGTGCACCGAGTGCTACGGCTTCTACAGCGAGTCCCAGTGCATCGCCGTCTGCCCGGTCGAGTGCATCATCCCCGATGAGGATCACGTCGACGACGTCGAGAGCCTGACGGCCAAGTTCAACCGGCTGCATCCGGGCCAGGAGATGAAGAACACCGACAGCTGGACCAAGCCCGGCGCGTAAGGTGTAGACCAGAGGACGGTCTCCCGGACCGTCCTCTTTTGATGCGTTGTGTCATCAGAATAGTCAGTACATATCCGCAACCGCTGCTGCCCCGGGGGCGTCTCAGGAAAGGAGAACGCAGACAGAGGTGGGCAGAGCGTGCAGCGGGCAGTGACTGCGGGCATTCTGTGGGGGGTCGTGGGCCTGGCGGCGGCGGTCGGCGCCGCCTGGCTGGTGGCACGGCCGGCGGAGCCGGCCATCCTCGCGTCGCCTGCGGGTTCAGGCGGGGCGCCGGACGGACGGCGTGCGCAGCAGGACGCCGGGCGGGAGGTGTATGCCCAGCCTGCGCTGGCCAACCGGGCCGAGCAGGTCGGGGAGCTTTTTCCGGCCGGCTCGGCGCCCCTGGTCGGGCAGGCTGAGCCGGTCGGGCAGGCTGAGCCGGTCGGGCAGGCTGAGCAGGTCGATCCGGTCGAGCCGGTCGGGCAGGCTGAGCAGGTCGATCCGGTCGAGCCGGTCGGGCAGGCGGCGGTCGATCGGGCAGGGCTGCCCCCGGCGGCCCATCCGCTGGCCGACTACCAGCCGATGCACGTGGAGCCGGTGGAGCCGATCATCCCCGCCCCGCCGGAGGACGTGCCGGAGCTTTGGCGGCGGCTGCACGAAACGGTGTATGCGGTCGCCGCGGAGTACCCGGGCCGCATCAGCGTCGTGGCGGTGGACCTCACCACCGGCAGCCGGTACGAGTTCCGGGCGCGGGATCCGTACCTGCCGGCCTCCACCTTCAAGCTCCCCGTCGCCCTCTGCGTGTTGGAGGCCATTGACGCCGGGGAAATGGCCTGGGACACCCTGGTCACCTACACCGAGGAGGACTACGAGCCGGTGGGGGCCGGCGGCTTCGCCCAGGCCGCCTTCGGGAGCCGGTGGACGGTGCGGAACCTGGTCGACCGCTCCCTGATCTCGTCCAACAACGTGGCCGTCAAGATGCTGGCCCGCACGCTCACCTGGGACGGGCTCCTGGCCTGCACCACTGCGATGGGCGGCCCGGTCACCCGCACCGAGGAGGGCTCCACGCCGGTCTCCGCCGCGGACGAGGCGGCGTGGTGGCTGCGGCTGTGGGAGCTGAGCAGGGAGCGGCCCGAGCTGGCAGAGCAGCTCCTCCGGCCGCTGCGCCAGGCGACCTACCGCGGGCGCATCCAGGCCGGCACGCCCCGTCCGGAGCTGGTTACCCACAAGTTCGGCACCTATGCCGGCTACGACCACGACGGGGGGATCGTCTGGGCCGAGCGGCCCTACGCGCTGGTCGTGCTCACCTACGGCGGGGGCGAGTACCTGGCCGACCGGGCCATTGAGCGCATCGCGGCCGCCGCCTGGGCGTCCGTCATGGGAGACGCGGCCGGCCGGTGAACGGGTGCCGCCGCGCGGCGATCCGGTGGGCGGGACGCAGGGATTTCGGGCGACCCGGCAAATCCATTGGACTGGAGGAGCGGGGCCACCATGCGGCGGCCAGGGCGGTGGCCGCATGCAGAGGGGGGAATCCGATGCTGGCTTTTGACCTGTACCGCCATTGGGAGACCGATCTGCGCCCCTTCACCGTGAACGCCTTGCGCCGCATGACGCCGGAACAGCTGGCCTGGAAGCCGCCGGGATGGCACTCCAGCGCCTTCGAGCTGGCCGAGCACATGGCGCTCTGCGAGTGGGTCTGGATCTACCGGAACGCCCTGAAGGTGGCGCCCTGGGAGGCGCGGTGGGAATCGGGCCGTTTCCCCGACCTCGACAGCCTGCTCCAATACTGGGACGAGATCCACCGGGTCACCGTCCAGTGGCTGAAGGACACCCCGATCAGCCAGCTGGGCCGGAAGCTGCCCATGCCGTACCCGGACATGCCGTGGGCGACGATGGACTGGGTGATCTACCACGTGATGGAGCACGAGATCCACCACCGGGGCCAGATCTTCATGCTCATGCGCATGCAGGGGATCGACCCGCCCGAGATCTAGCGGGGCCTCGACACGGAGGCCCCGCTCTCCGCGATGTGCCGCCGCCGCGTGTCGACGGCGCCGCGGCGGGTGTATGCTAGGGATGAGCCGCGGCCGCCCGGCGCCACCGCGCGGCGGCTGCCGGACGGGTCGGGAAGGAGGGGATCGCATGCGGCGATCGCGCGCCAGGATGCTCGGCCGGTACGCCTTCTTCCTGGAGCGGTTCCGGAGCCGGTACGATCTGGCGGAGGCCTACTACCGGCGGGCTCTGGCCAGGGACCCGGAGGATGCGCAGACCCGCCGGCACTACGCCATCTTCCTGGAGACCGTCCGCGGCCGGTACGACGAGGCCGATGCGCAGTATCGCGCCGCCCTGCGCCTCGTGCCCAACGATCCGGCCCTGCTTGGAGACTACGCCGACTTCCTGGAACACGCCGTGCAGGACCTGGACGGGGCCGAGCGCTACTACCGGCGCGCGCTGGAGGCGGACCCGCTGCACCCGGGAAACCTGACCAACTACGCGACCTTCCTGACGGAGGTGCGGGGGGAGCACGGGCGGGCGGAGGCGCTCTACCAGCGGGCCCTGGAGGTGGCGCCGCTGCACCGCAACGCCCTGTTCAAGTACGCGCTCTTCCTGACGGACGTCAAGGGCGCGTACGACGACGCCGCCGAGCTCTACCGGGTGGCGCTGGAGGCCTATCCGGGAAACGGCGCGATCATGGCCAACCTGGCCGGCGTGCTGCTGCTGGGCGGGCAGGCCGGCGAGGGGCGGCGGATGCTGTCCGCGTGCCTCCGGCACCCGGCCCTGCAGCGGCCCACGGCGGACGCCGCCGAGGTCCGGTTCTATCAGGTGGTTTACGGCGACCCGGAGGAGCGCCCGGCCGCGCTGCGCGCCCTGCGCCGCCTGCTGGAGGCGGGCGTCCGCTCGCCGGGATTCCAGCTGGGGCCGCACGTCGCGGCCGCCCGTGGGCAGGGCCACCCCTGGGCGCACTGGCTGGGGTCGCTGGCCGCCGTGCTGACCGGCGAGGCGGAACCCGCGGTCCTGAACCCGTGGGAGGATTGGGCGGAGGCCCGGCCCGATCCCGTTCACTGATCCGGAGCGCGGAGCACCCCCGGGCTCGGAACGCCCGGGGGTGCCGGTTCGCGTGCGCGGGGGTCAGGCCCGCACCTTCACGCCGGCCAACTCCTCCAGCGGCCGGATCAGCGCGGCCTGGTCCGAGCCGCCGTAGCCCAGCGCCCGGGCCTCGGCCAGGAGCTGCTGCGTGACGGCCCCGAGCACCATCCGCACGTTCTCGTCCTTCCCCAGTTCCACCGCGAGGGCGACGTCCTTGTGCAGGTGGTCGATGGAGAAGGCGGCGTCGAACTTGCCCGGGAAGACGAACTGGGGGATGTTGCGGGCGATCTGCGCCGAGTGGCCGGTCGCGTTGGAGATGATCTCGTAGAGCGCCTTGGGGTCGACACCGGCCTTGGTGCCCAGCACGAAGGCCTCGGCCATGGCCGCCGTGTGGATGCCCACCAGGAGGTTGTTGCAGAGCTTGGCCACGGAGCCCGCGCCCACCGGTCCCAGGTGGTGGATTGCCTTGCCCTCGACCTGAAGGTAGGGGAGCACCGCCTCGAAGGCCGCCCGGTCGCCGCCGCACATGATGGTGAGCGTCCCGGCTTCCGCGCCCCAGGGGCCGCCCGAGACCGGGGCGTCGATGAACTGGACGCCCTTCTCCGCGCACATCGCGGCGATGCGCTTGGCGTCCCGCACGCCGATGGTCGAGTGGTCGACGAAGATGTCGCCGGGCTGCGCGCCCTCCAGCGCCTGACGCAGGATGCTCTCGACCACGTCGGGCGTGGTGAGGCAGGTGAAGAGCACGCGGGCGTCCCGCGCCACCTCCGCGGGGCCCGCCGCCCGCCGGCCGCCTTCGGCCACGAGTTCATCGACGACCGCCTGGCTGCGGTTGTAGAGGGTGACGGTGTGTCCGGCCCTGATCAGGTTGCGTGCCATGTGCCGGCCCATGCGTCCGAGTCCGATGAATCCGAGGTTGGCCATCACGGCATCCTCCTCTGCCAGGATTGCAAGTCCATCCTACCATATCCGGGGTGATGCCGGGCGGCGGATCCGGCACGTTCCAGACATGCAGGGCGACGCAGGGCGCAGAATGTGGTACAGTGCAGGTGAACGGGGGGATATCTGTGGGCGTTGACCTGCGCCTGATCGCCGAGGCCCGCCGGCTCCTGGCCGACGAGACGCCGCTGCCCTTCGACTGCGGCACGCTCTGCGGCCACCGCTGCTGCACCGACTTCGGCCCCGACGAAGGCATCTACCTGATCCCCGGCGAGCTGCCGCTGTTCGACGGCACCGAGGACTTCACCCGATGGCAGTTCCACTCCACCCGCGAGTACGAGTTCGCCCCGTCGTGGGAGGAGCGGTTCGACGCGGTCCCGTTCCTGCAGTGCACGCGGCTGTGCGACCGGACCAAGCGCCCGTTCGAATGCCGCACCTATCCGCTGCTGCCGTACCTGCGCCCCGACGGGGAGCTGGAGATGCGCTACTCCTTCCTCGCCCGTGGGCTCTGCCCCCTTCCGGAGCGCTACCGGCTGGACGAGCTGGACCCGGCCTTCGTGGAGGCCGCCCGCCGGGCCTGGGCGTTGCTGATGGAGGACGAGGCCATGCGGGAGCATGTGGAGTGGCTCACGGCGCAGTTCGACGCGCTGGAGCTGCCGGGGCTGGACGAGGATGGCCCCTGCGGCGCCCGGGGCGGGGGTGAGCCGTCGTGACCCGGGCCCTGCCGGACTACCTGGCCCCGGGGCTGCGCGTGGTCTTCGTCGGTTTCAACCCCGGGGAGACGTCGGCCCGGGAGGGGCACTACTATGCCTATCCGGGTAACCGGTTTTACTGGCTCCTCTGGCAGGCCGGGCTCACGGAGCGGCGCTACGCCCCGCACGAGGATGCCCGGCTCCTGGAGATCGGCTATGGGCTGACGGATCTGGTGGGCCGCTCCACCCGCTCCAGCGGCGACCTTTCGGCTGCGGAGCTGCGGTCCGGACGGGAGGAGCTGCTGGCCAAGCTGGCCCGGTACCGGCCGCGAGTGGCCTGTTACAACGGCAAGGGCATCTACGCGGCGCTGACCGGCCGCCGGCGGGTGGCGTACGGCCTGCAGCCGGAGTCGGTGATCCCCAGGGTGCTGGATTTTGTGGCGGCCTCTCCCAGCGGGCGGAGCCGGGAGCCCCTGGCGGAGAAGCTGCGGCTCTACCGGGAACTGCGCGCGCTGATCGCGGAGGGGGATGAGGGTGAGCGACTGGGGTGAGTACGTGCACGGCATTGCCGCACAGATGGCCCTCTACCGGGAATCCGCCCGGCGGCTGTGCGAGCTGGCCGGGCTGCGGCCGGGGATGGCCGTCGTCGACCTGGGGGCCGGCACGGGGCTTGCCGGCCTGGCGGCGCTGGAGCTGGTACCCGAAGGGCTGGAACTTGTGGTGGTCGAGCCGAACCCCTCGCTGCTGGCCGCCGCGCGCGCCCGGATCGGCGACCGGGCCGGGGCGTACCATACCGTCGACCCCGTCGCCGCCGCCGACCTGGTCCCCGGCAAGGTGGACCGGGTGATCTGCAACCTGGCCCTTCTCTCCTTCCGCGACCCCGAGGGCGTGCTCCGGGCGTGGCGGAACCGGATCAAGCCCACCGGGCGGTTCTGCTTTTCCCTGTCCGGCACCTACTTCAACGTCCTGCGGGACCAGGTGACGCCCCAGTACGTGTTCATCCAGGAGCTGCACCGGCAGGGGCTGCTGCCCCGGGGGCTCCCGAGCGTCGAACGGCTGCCCAACCAGCGGTCCGTGGAAGGGACGCTGAAAGGGGCCGGCTACAAGCCGGCCCGCTACGAGGTGCAGGAGATCCCGACCGCGCGTCCCGAGACGGAGCCGGGCGGCGAACTGTACAACCTGATGCGGATCCACCCCGCCCTGCCCGGCAAGGACCACCGGGATGCGGTGGAGCGGACGCTGGCGGCCCTGCCGGCCGCCGCTCCGGCCATCGCCTCCCGGGGCGCCCGGTGGCAGGTGGTGCACTTCGTCGCCCAGCCGGCCCTGACGCCGGAAGAGCTTCTGCTGGAGCGCTTCGGGGGAGGGCCTCCGGGTTAGCGGCCGGATCGGTCAGGAGGGCGGCTGCGCCGCGATTGCGTACCGCTCCCTCAGGAGCCGGTCCAGCTCGGCCGCGGAGCGGGCCATGCCTTCGTCCCAGCCCGCCGCCGGGCCCCCGCGGCGGATCGCCAGCGCCGCGTCGACCACCGGGTGCCATCGGGGCTCCAGGTGTCGGCGCGCCCATTCGGCGCCCTGCGCCTTGGTGGTCGGTTTTCCCGTCTCCAGGGCGCACAGGGAGCGGAGCAGGTCCAGCAGCTCGTCCGCCTGCTCCTCGGGCCGCTGCGCGGGCTTCGGCGCCTCCGCCAGCATCGCCCGGACGGCCGCCCTCACCTGGTCGGGGCTGACCGGCGGGAGCACTTCGGCCGGCGGGGGCCCGTAGAAGGCGATACCGTTCTCCCGCATGTTGCAGATGTTGTCGGCGGAGAGCATCACCTGGTCCACCTCCGGCACGAAGGCTCCCCGCTTGCACCGGGGCACCGGGACCGTCGTGCCCTCGGGGATGATGCACTCCCGCGGCGCGTAGTCCCCCTCCAGCCGGCCTGCGGAGGGGTGGGCCGTCAGGAACTCCCGGTGGAAGACCGCCAGGGCGTCCAGGTCCGCCGGGGAGAGGCGCCCGTCGGTGACCACCAGGAAGTCCAGGTCGCTGCTCCCGGCGCAGTAATCCCCGAGCGAGACCGACCCGCCCAGGTAGACGCCCACCAGCTTCTCGCCGAGCACCCGTCTGAGGCCTGAGGCGAAGCTCTGCATGAGTTCGGCGACATCAGGGGGCAGGGACATGTCCATGTACGTCCTCCTTGAATGTCGTAGTTGCCAGGCGGGGCTCATCCGAATTGGACGGAGAGGGTCCGGCCACCCGTTTCGACCGGCGGCCGGGGAGGCCCGCTGGCCTCGTCGCCGTGCGGCGGGTTATAATCGGTCCCGGTGCCGGGTTTCGTACAGGAGGAGATCATATGAACCTGAAAGAGCTGGACCTGCGCCACCTCATCCATAACGAGGTCCGCTTCCGGGAACTGGCCCGGAAGGGCACGACGGTCATCACCCGCGCCGAGGGGTCGACCATCTGGGACATCGACGGCCGGGCCTACCTGGACGCGCAGGCGGGCATGGTGCTGGTCAACGTCGGCTACGGCCGGCGCGAGCTGGGCGCCGTGGCCGCGGCCCAGATGGAGCGGCTGATGTACTACCACACCTACTTCCAGTACTCTAACGAGCCGGCGGTGCGGCTGGCCGCGAAGCTGGCATCCCTGGCGCCGGAGGGGCTGGGGAAGGTGTTCTTCACCCTGGGCGGGGCCGAATCGGTGGAGACCGCTGTGAAGATCGCCCGGCTGTACCAGCGGGCGCGGGGGCGGGCAGACGGCCACAAGATCATCTGCCTGGACCTGGGCTACCACGGCAACAGCCTCGGCGCCCTCTCCGCGACGGCCTTCGAGGCGCACCGGGCCTACTACGGGCCGCTGGTTCCGGGGTTCGTCCACATCCCCTCGCCGGACACCTTCGAGGGGCCTTTCCGGGCCGACGACCCGGAGGCGGGGCGCAAGTACGCCGCCCTGCTGGAGGAGCGGATCCTCGCCGAGGGGCCGGAGACGGTCGCGGCCTTCCTGGCCGAACCGATCCTGGGGGTGGGCGGCATCATCGTGCCGCCGGACGACTACCTGAAGCACGTCCGGCGGATCTGCGACAAGTACGGTGTGCTTCTCATCCTGGACGAGGTGATGACCGGCTTCGGCCGTGCGGGCACCATGTGGGCCTGCGGGCAGTTCGGCGTCGTGCCGGACCTGATGTGCACCGCGAAGGGGCTCACCAGCGGTTACCTGCCGCTGGGGGCGGTCCTGGTGGGCGACCACGTCATTGAGGCGATCGCCGAGGCCGACTTCCCCTTCGAGCACGGGTTCACCTATGCCGGCCATCCGGTCTCCTGCGCCGTGGCGATGGAGAACATCGCCATCCTCGAGCGGGAGGGGCTGGCCGAGCGGGCCGCCCGCATGGGCGAACGGCTGAAGGAGGCGCTCCTCGCCCGGGACAACCCCTACATCGCCGAGGTGCGCGGCCGGGGCCTCATGGTGGCCGCGGAGCTGGTGCGCGACCGGGAGACCCGGGAGCGGTTCCCGGAGGGGAACCGGGCCTTCCGGTTTGACGTCGAGGCCGGGTGCCTCCGGGAGGGCGTCATCACCGGTATCGCCCCGTACCGGGACACGCTGATGATCACTCCGCCGCTGGTGATCACGGAGGCGGAGATCGACCGGCTGGTGGACGTCTACGACCGCGTGATCCGGCAGGAGGGCGACCGGCGCAGGAAGCAGGGGTAGGGCGCCCGAGTCGTGCGCGAGTCGTGCGTCCGCTGCGATGACAAGACCAACCGACCCTCTGTCTGGAAGGGTCGGTTGGTCTGCTTGAGCGACCTTTCCTTACCGATCACCCCTGGCCCGGCAGCGGGCAGCCGGTCTCGTCGCACTGTCCGACCGGCACGATCGCCCGCCGACGGGCGATGAAGTCGTAGAGGGGCTGCCCCAGCCCGGTGACCCCGGCCAGGGCCAGCAACGGCCAGAGCGGCCAGAGGAGGGGGAGGCGCGCGGCGATCGCGGCGACCGCCCAGATGCCCTCCGCCCAGCGTCCCGTGCGGGGGGTGTGGACGTGCAGCCGGGCTGCGAGCCGCTCCGGCGCCACAGCGGCTCGCTCGGCCACGCCCGGGTCCCGGATGGAGACGAACTCCAGCCGCCCCAGCCAGTCCAGCCGGGCCAGCCGCTGCCGGGCCGCTGTGCAGAGCGGGCACCACCCGTCGTAGAACACCGTGATCGGCTGCACCCGACATCACCCCTTCGACTGAATCCCTTCTGCCATTGTACAACGCGCCGGCCGGGGCGGGCCAGTCGCGTGGGGCCGCGCTGTCGTCCAAGTGAGACGGATTGGCACTTCGTCCACAGGCGACGTGAAAATCTGTCGCAGTTGGTGCCCTGGGACCGACTCCTTCACCTATCAACTGTTCGGCGTGGGTCAGAGGCGCAGCCCAAGTGAGACAGATTTTCACTTGGTCCGTATGCGAAGTGGAAATTTGTCGCAGTTCCCGTTCCCGAAACCGACTCCTTTACCTATCAACTGTTTGGCGTGG